>Ga0172373_10000120_pt1 | contig 112038 bp, 98 predicted proteins | sample Lak10m_2_FD_114546 | JGI IMG/M metagenome (GOLD analysis project Ga0172373, IMG submission 114546) | Freshwater microbial communities from Kabuno Bay, South-Kivu, Congo - kab_092012_10m | ecosystem: Environmental > Aquatic > Freshwater > Lake | place: Democratic Republic of the Congo...
GAAAAAGGCCGCTTTGGGCCTTTTTCAGCAACCTGCTAGGTACTTCTGGGCCTCGTCTCCGACGAGGCCGGATCAACACCTAGCAGGTGCTGAAAAACGCAAAGCCGTTTTTCAGCAGCCTGCCAGCCACATCGGGCCCAGACCCACGATCCCAGAACGACGAGAGGCTCCCCGGTGGGAGCCCCTGCACAGACGACGACGTCGTGGGTGCCGTGTGTCAGAGCTTGCTGACGGAGCGGGAGAGTTCCGGACGGAAGTCGCCGCGCATCTCGATGAGGTTGCGGAAGCGCGTCTTCTTGCGGTTCTTCACGTACGAGCCCTCGGGCTTCGTGAGTTCGCCTTCGATGTTGACGTCGGAGAAGTCGATGACGGTCTTCTTCGAGTAGACGGTCTTGTCGCCTTCCTGGACGTAGCTGTCCTGGGCGAAGGCCGGCGCGGCGAAGGCGGCAACGATGGCGAGGACGGCAAGGCGGCGCATGAAGACCTCCGGGAGACACGGGAGTTGTAGCGAATGGGCCGGCGGATGGCTACCCGGGCTGGAACGCATCCTGACGCCTCAGGGGCACTGGTCGGCCGGGAGGTAGTCGGCGAAGCCGGCGCAACTCCACTGGCCGGACACACACTGGGCACCGCACTGGATCGGCTGATCGAGGGGGTCGCAGGCCTTCAGGCAGGGCACCCGGGCGGCGCCGTTGCAGGTTTCTGGCAGTCCGGGGCACTGCGGCTCGCCCTCGCCTTCGCCTTCGCCCTCTCCTTCGCCTTCACCCTCGCCCTCGCCCTCACCCTCGCCGCACAGGTCGGCACGGGCGCCGACGGCGCAGCCCCACTCGCTCGTCGCGAGGTCGCAGGAGGCCCGGCCGAGGCCGACATCGGCGCAGGTGGCGGCGTCGACGCACAACGGTGGCAGGGCGGGCTCACAGGTGCAGGCGGTGTCGATGATGCCGACGTCGCAGACGAAGCCGAGGTCGACGTCGCAGCGGGCGCTCGCGAGCTGCTCGAGGATGTTGCAGTCGTCGAGGCAGGTGGGCGGCAGGCCCGCGCACGCGCCGCAGTCCTGCTCGTCGATGAGGGCCGTGGCGTCGCGGCAGCGGCGCGCCGGCGTCGCCTCGGGGCTCTCCTGCAGGCAGGCCTGGGGCTCGCGTTCGTCGCCACCGCACGTCGTCACGCAGGTCAGCGCTTCGGCCTCGCAGCCGTCGACGATGCAGAGGCCATCGGCCGTCTGCTCGAAGCAGGAGGTGACGGCGCCGTCGCAGAACCATCCGGGCGGCGGCGGGAACGGGCACTCGCACGTCGAGGCGAGCACGCCCGTCGCACAGGTCTCGACGCCGGCGGCGCAGGTGGCGTTGTCGACGACGTCGCCGGCGACGCAGGAGGACACGCAGGGCGTGGGGGTGAGGGGACAGCCGTCGGGGGCGACGCCCTCGCAGAGGGCCGGCAGCGCCGGCGTCGACGGCGCCGCGCAGGAGCCACAGGCACAGACGAGGCCGTCCTCGCAGTCGACGCTGGCGCCGCAGGCCCCGCCAGCAGCGACGCCCGCCGTCACCGGCGGTCCACCGAGCGGCAGGCACGCGCCCACCTGGAGACCGACGACGAGGAAAAGGGTCCATCGCATGAGGTGGGGTGTAGCACACCCGGCTCCCGGCGCACCCGCCGGGGCCCTCAGCGGCGCGAGCGGGCGAGCCCCTTGCTGGCGTTGAGCAGCGGCGTCATGCGCTTCAGCTGACCGCGCGCGTCGAGGTCGGTGAAGATCCACTCGGCGTGACGCGAGGCCCGCAGCGCACGCCGCGGCGCCTGGGACCGCAGGAGCAGCTGGGCCAGGCCCATGAGCGTCTCGCCGACGAGGTACCGGTCCCGGGTCTGGCGGGCGGCGACGGCGGCCCTGATCAGGGCCTCCCGGGCAGCGCCGAACGACCCGCGCGCCATCTCCAGCATGCCCTCGGCGAGGGCCAGCTCGGCGGCGACTCGCGGCTGCCCGGCCCGCGCCCTGGGACGCGCCCCGTCGAGAACGCGGCTGGCCTCGTCGAGGGCGTGGCGGGTGAGCAGCGCGTGGACGAGGTCGCAGCGGGCGCGGACGACGTCGTCGTCGGAGGCGGCGCGGTCGAAGGCGTCGACGGCGGCGCGGAGGTGGTCGACGGCGCGGTCGTAGTCGCCTTTGTGCAGGTAGCTGCGCCCGATGCACTTCAGGCACTCGGCACGGGCGAGGCTCTGACCGGTCTCGGCGCACAGCGTGGCGGCGTTCTGGTAGCGGGCGATCGCCTCGGCATAGGCGCCCGAGATGAAGAGCTGGTCGCCGAGGGCCTGCTGGAGCACGGCCTCCTCGACGCGGTGGCCGGCGGTGCGAGCAAGTTTCAGCGCGTTGTTGAGGTGGGTGCGGGCGTTGAGGCGGTCACCGCTCGCCGACGTCGCCATCGCGAGGGCCCGCAGGGCCGGGATCTCGTCGAGGCGGCGCTCGGCGCGCTGACAGAGTTCGACGCGCCGCTTCGCCGCCGCCCTCGCCTCCTCGAACTGCCCGAGGCCGATGGCCGCCTGCCCCTTCACGGAGAGGGCGGCGAGCTCGTCGTCGAGGGCGACCTTCTTGCCAAACAGGGTGAGGGCCTTGTCGGCGTCGCGGGCGGCCCGCGCTGGCTGCGAGGCCACCTCGAGCTCGGCGCGCGCCACGAGCAGGCGGGCCGTCGGCGTCGCGGCCCGATCGACGGCGCCGAGGGCCTTCTCGACGAAGGCGAGGCCGCGCGGCGTGTCGCCCTGCTTCTGACAGGCCCGCGCCAGCCACAGATTCAGCTCGGCGTAGCCCGGGGCCCGCGCGACGTCCTTGCGCTCGAGCGCGCTCTCGAGGAACGCCCGCGCCTCACGCGTCTGGCCGGCGAGGAAGAGGGCCCGGCCCTCGCCGACGTCGATGGCGACGACGTCTTCGAGGGGGACGTTCTTGTGCTTCTCGGCGAGGCGGGCGCCGCGACGGGCGAGGTTGATGGCGTCGTCGAAGGCGAACTGCGAGACGGCGTGCTCGACGGCGAGGATGAAGTACGTGGCGGCGCGGGGCGCGTTGCCGGCGCGCTCGAGGTGACCGGCGAGGGTCTCGGCGACGGGGCCAAGGTTGCCGCGGGCCTTCTCCTCGAGAACCTCGGCGCAGGTCTCATGCCACGCCGCGAGGACGCCTTCGGACCGCAGGTCCTGCAGCAGGGCCTCGCGGATGTTCGGGTGTCGAAAGACCACGCGGGGCCGCCCGTCCTCGGTGTCGACGACGCGAATGAGACCCTGGGCCTCGGCCGTCGAGAGGGCACGGCGGACGAGGTCGATGTCGATGCGGGCGACGGCGGCGAGCAGCTTGGGCCCGGATGGGCGATTGAAGACGGCGAGGGCCCGCAGCGTCGCGCGCTCCGACGACGTGAGCCGCTGCAAGCGCTGCTGCAGCGCCGACGACGACGGCGTCGCCACGACGGCGCCGCGGTACTCGTCGAGGGCCCAGCCGAGCTCGCCGCGCTTCAGGTCGCCGCGCTGGATCATGAGGGCGAGCACCTCCTCGACGAGGAGGGGGATGCCGCCGCTGTGGGCGAGCAGGAGATCGGCGAAGGGCTCCGGCACCTGATCCGGCGACGGCACGCCGAGAAGGGCCGCGACGAGCTTGCGCACGTCGGCGAGCCCGAGCCCGCCGAGGGTGATGGTGTCGACGGTCAGGCCGGCCGCGTCGGTGAGCGCTGCCGGCACCTCACCGGCTTCGGCGTCGTGGGTGACGACGACGAGGATGCCGCCGGTGGAGCGTTCGATGATGCGGGAGAGCACCGCCACGGAGGCCGGGTCGGCCCAGGCGACATCCTCGATGATGAGCACGAGGACGGCGCCGGGCTGCGCCATGTGCAGGAAGAGGTCGGCGGCGTGCTGCTGGAAGCGCTGCAGCTCCGAGCGGGAGCGCCACGCGCTGTCGTCGGCGGCGCGCCGCTCGGCAAGGTCGGGGCAGAGGCGGTCGACGACCTGCTGCTCGCCCTCGTCGAGGGTGGTCCGCCGCGGCGCGAGGAAGCGCACGAGCTCGGCGATGGGGCGGAAGGCCTGCCGGCTGTCCTCGATGCAGGTACCGATGGCCGCGCGCCCCCCCTGCAGCTGCGCGGAGGCCTTCAGCTCGGCGACGAAGCGTGACTTGCCGACGCCGTCCTTGCCCTGCACGACGACGAGGCGGGGCGCGTCGGGCCGACGGTCGCGGGCGGCCTCGATGAAGCTGCCGACCCGCGCCTGCTCGGCGTCGCGGCCGACGAGGCGGGCCCGCCCGAGGGCGATCGGCATCGCGATCGCCTGGTTCGGGATGAGCTGGCTCAGGGCAGCGGCGACCTCGGCGGCGGACTGGGGCCGGCGGGCCGCGTCCTCGTCGAGGAGCCGCTCGACGAGCTCGGAGAGGGTGCGCGTCCCGTAGCCGAGCTGCAGCAGCGTCGGCGCCGGCGTCTTGCGGGCGGCGAGGAGTTCCTGCGGCGTGCCCCGCCCGTGGGGCAGCTTGCGGGTGATGACCTGGAAGAGCGTCACGCCGACGGCGTAGAGGTCGGCGCTGATGCTGTGGCCGAAGCCGCGCAGCACCTCGCTGGCGAGGTACGGCGGCGTCCCGGCCCAGCGGGCGCCCCGCTGCGGCGTCGGGTCGAGCTCGCGCCACAGGCCGAAGTCGAGAACGCGGACGCGCTCGCCGGGATCGGCGTGGCTCTGCACGAGGATGTTGGCGGGCTTGAGGTCACGGTGCAGCACACCGTGACCGTGGATGAACTCGAGGGCGCGACAGATCTCGACGAAAAGGGCGAGGACCTCGTCGATCTTCTTGCCCGCGAGCGAGTCGAGCAGTGGCTTGCCGACCACCAGCTCCTGCGTGAAGTACCAGCTGCCCTCGTCGGGGGCGGGGCCGAAGTCGAAGACCCGCACCAGGTTCGGGTGGTGCAGGCGGCTCAGGATCTCGAACTCCTTGCGAAAGAAGTTCTCCCAGCGCGGGTCCTTGGCGTGCAGCAGCTTGAGGGCGACGAACGTGTTGCCGCGCCCGAGGTCTTCACAGCGGAACACCTTGCCGGCGGCGCCCTCTCCAAGGACGTCGAGCAATCGATACCGACCATCGACGATGTCGCCGACCTGCACCGGGGCACTTTGCGACGTCGACGACGGCAGCGTCAAACTCCCCGACCGGGCGCGCGGCCGGGAGCGGCGCTGTCGGGTGCGACCTTTCCCCACACCCCATGAAACGGCGCGGTCCGGCCCGTGCGCTCCAACTCCGTCGTTTTGGCAGCCCCGGCAACCTGCTACGGCCCTGCCGTGCTCCTCGTGATCGATGTCGGCAACACCAACACGGTGCTTGGCCTCTACCAGACCGGACCCGCCAGCCCGCCGGCGCTCGTCCACCACTTCCGCATCGCCACCAACCGCGCCGCCACCAGCGACGAGATGGGCGAGCTGATCCTCTCGCTCATCGAGCGGCGGCGCATCCAGGTGCGCGACATCGAGGGCTCCATCCTCGCGTCGGTCGTGCCCCAGCTGAACCGCATCTTCGTCGAGGCCTGCACCCGCAGCTTCGGCTCCGCTCCCATCGTCGTGGGCCCCGGCGTCAAGACCGGCATGCCGATCCTCGTCGACCAACCCAACGAGGTCGGCGCCGACCGCATCGTCAACGCCGTCGCCGGCTACGCGAAGTTCAAGCAGGCCCTCGTCATCGTCGACTTCGGCACCGGCACCACCTTCGACGCCGTCACCGACCGCGGCGAGTACCTCGGCGGCGCCATCGCCCCCGGCATCGACATCTCGATGGACGCGCTGTTCTCCCGCGCCGCGAAGCTGCCGCGCGTCGAGCTCAAGCGCCCGCCCAGGGTGATCGGCAAGAACACCATCCACGCCCTCCAGTCCGGCCTGCTCTATGGCTACGCCGGTCTCGTCGACGAGCTCGTGACCCGCATGAAGGCCGAGCTCGCCGTCCCCACCAAGGTCGTCGCCACCGGCGGCCTCGCCTTCCTGTTCGAAGGCGTTTCCCGCACCCTCGAAGTCGTGGACGAGTTCCTGACGCTCGACGGGCTGCGCATCCTGTACGACCTGAACGCGCCGAAGAAGCACGACTGAGGCCCCGGCCCACGTCGTCATCGGCCCCGACGCGCACCGCGCACGGACCTCCATGACCCGCTCCAACGACCACGACGACTCCACCCCCGCTCCCGAGACCACCGCCGCCACCGCCGACGCGCCGCCCGCCGAAGAGACGCCCCGCGTCATCGACGAAGCCGCGTGGGCCGAGGCCCACGACGGCGACGCCGAAGACGACGACGAGCCCCTGCACTTCGGCGCCGTCGCGCCCGAGGACGAGGCCGCCGGCGACGACGACGAGTCCGATGACGGCGAGGACGAGGCCGCCGCCGCCGCCGGCGCCGCCCTCGCTGCCCGCCCCGATCTCGAGATCACGCTGAGCGCCGATGCCGAGATCCCGCTGTCGTCGATCGACGAGGACGCACTGTGGGTCGTCAAGCGCCTGCGCGCGAAGGGCTTCGAGGCCTACCTCACCGGCGGCTGCGTCCGCGACCTCCTGCTTGGTCGCCAGCCGAAGGACTTCGACGTCGCCACCGCCGCCCACCCGAACCAGGTCCGCGCGGTCTTCCGCAACTGCCGCCTCGTCGGTCGTCGCTTCCGCCTTGCCCACGTGTTCTTCCAGTCGGGCAAGGTCATCGAGACTGCCACCTTCCGGGCGAACCCGACCGACACCCTCGAGGATCTCCCCGAGGATCTGCTGGTCGCCCGCGACAACGTCTTTGGCACCGTCGAGGAGGACGCCCGTCGCCGCGACCTCACCATCAACGGGCTCTTCTACGACCCCGTCGCCGGCAAGGTGCTCGACTTCGTCAACGGCCGCGCCGACCTCGACGCGCGTCTCATCCGCACGATCGGCGAGCCCGACATCCGCTTCCAGGAGGACCCGGTCCGCATCCTGCGCGCCATCAAGTTTGCGGCCCGCCTCGGCTTCGCCATCGAACCGGCGACGCTGGCCGCGATGGAGCGCCACGCCGGCAGCCTCCTGCGCTGCGCCCACGCCCGCCTGCAGGAGGAGGTCCTGCGCCTGCTCGCGTCGACGTACGCGCACACGTCCTTCGACATGTGTGCTCAGGTCGGCGTCACCCGCGTCCTGCTGCCGGAACTGCTCGAGGACCTCGCCGTGCCGACGCTCCGCAGCGCCCCGGTCGCGACGACGCCGACCGAGGGCGCCGACGTCGCCAGCGAGGGCGCCGACGTCGCTGCTCCCGTCGAGACCGTTGCCGAGACGACCGAGGCGACGGCCACAACGGTCAGCACCGCCGCCGACCGGCACCCGCGCTTCCTCGCCCTCCTCGATGCGCTCGACGAGGTGCGCCGGCGTGACGCCGACATCACCTCGGCCCTCGCCCTCGCCGTCCTCGTGACGCCGATCTGGGAGGCCCTCTCGGGCACGCCGGGCGCGTTCGACGCCTGGTGGAGCCGCACCGCCGACGGCTTCACCGAGCGCCTGCGCCTGACCCGCCACGATCGCGAGCGCGTGCCGCAGCTGCTGCAGGCCCAGCTCGACCTCGAGCCGCAGCGTCGCCGTGGTCACCACGCCCGCGCCACCGTGGGCCGGCCGTCGTTCCGTGAGGCGCTGCTGCTCCTCATCATCCGCCTGCAGGCCGCGAAGCAGCCCCTCGATGAGGTCGCGGCCTGGAAGGTCGTCGCCGCCGCCCACAACCAGCCCTACCAGCAGGCGCGCTACGACCGGAACCGCCAGCGCGCGGCCGGCCGCGGCGCCGGTGGTGGTGGCGACCGCGGTCGCGGTGGTCGGGGTCGCGATCGCGATCGCGGTGGCCGTGGCCGGGATCGCGGCAACAACGGTCGTCGGCGCGGTCGCTGACGTCGACGTCGCAGTGCAGATGCAGACGAGCCGGCCCCGGGCCGGCTCGTTCTTTTTCGTCTGCGACGTCAGCGGAACTCAGTGGGCGATGCCGAGGGCCATCGTGACGAGGGTGATGGCCATCTCCGCGAGGATGAGGATGATGATGTACCACTCGAGCCGGTGGGCGTGCTTGTTGTCGCTGAGGTTCAGCAGCATCTCCGCCGTCGACGAGATGAGGCCGAGGCGGCGTTCGAGGACCTTGTCACGCTCGCGCAGCTCGAACTCATCCTCGAGACGCAGATAGAGGCGTTCGAGGTCGGGCCGCTCCCACAGGAGCTCGGGCTTGTCGTCGATCTCGATGCGGCCGGTCATCGCCGACTGGATGAGGATGGTGCTGCCGAGGTTCTTGCGCAGCTGGGCCTCGAAGGCGTTGCGCTTGATGCCCCGCTGCAGCCCCTGCGCCCAGCCCTCCATCGCGGCGTAGCTCTCGCGAACGGCGGCCTCGTAGCGTGACAGGGCCACGGAACGGGCGAGAATCTCGGCGATGACCTGCACGCGCTCGACGGTGAGCGCCGCGACGGTGAGGGCCTGGCTCGCGGTGCCGATGGCGCTCTCGGCGCGGTCGGCGGGGGCGTCGTCGGCGATGCGGATCTCGAGGTCCTCCGTCTCGGGCTTTGGAAACGGCTCGCCGACAAACGACTTGAGCTGCGTGACGAAGCCGGCCTCCTCGAGCGGGGCCACGTTGAAGAGGACGACGACGCCGTAGCGGAAGAACACGGCGACGCCCCGCTCGCCGGCCGTCAGCACGAGCGGGCTGACCGGCGATAGCCGCGCCGTCGCCTCGAGGGCCCGCACGTCGATGCGCTCGCCCAGATACAGCGCACGGGCGCGGACAGCGGAGACACCGGGAAAGAGTGGAGTGCTCACGGCGTCGATCTGGCATGTCGCCCGCCCGGCCGCCAGAAGAGAGCCACAACCTCCTGATCTTGTTCGCCTTTCACGGGAGGCAGGAACGTGGCGCCGGGCGCCGACGGATGCGACAACGGAGCTTGTGCGCTGCGCCGGCTGCCACTGCGACAATCCCGACGACGCCACGTTCTGTGGCGCCTGCGGTCGCGCGCTGCGCACGATCACCGCCCGCAGCCACGCGCCGCGCCCCGCCGACGACGTCATCGCCCCTGCCGACCTGGCGCATCCGCCGTCGGTGCCGACGCTGTCGTCGTCGCTGGCACCCGCCGTGGGGCCGGGCGATGGCGCCGACGCCGCAGCCGACGACGCCGACCGGACCTTCCACGCCGGCGACGTGATCGTCGGCAGCTACGTCGTCGAGCGGCAGCTCGGCCGTGGTGGGATGGGTGCCGTCTACCTCGCCACCGATCGCCTCAGCGGCCAGCGCGTCGCCGTGAAGGTGCTGCCGGCGTCGCTGGCGCGCGAGCGCGACATCCGCGAGCGCTTCGTGCGGGAGGCCCGCGCGCTCGCCGCCCTCGACCATCCGGGCATCGTCCCCCTCGTGACCTTTGCCCAGGACGGCGACGACCGCTTCCTCGTCATGAAGTACGTCGCGGGCGAGTCCCTCGAGGCGCTGCTTGCGCGCAGCGGCGTGCTCGATCCCGACCGGGCCGCCGCCATCGTGCGGTCCATGGCCGAGGCCCTCGACTACGCGCACACCCACGGCGTCATCCACCGCGACATCAAGCCGGGCAACGTCCTCGTCGCCGACGACGGCCGGGTCGTCATCGTCGACTTCGGTATCGCCCGCACGAGCGACGGCGGCCGCCGCGTCACCGAGACCGGCATGCTGATGGGCACGCCGCAGTACATGAGCCCCGAGCAGATCGTCGGCGCCCCCGTCGACGGACGCGCCGATCTCTACGCCTGCGGCCTCGTGCTCTACGAGATGCTCACCGGCGCGCCGCCCTTCGACGGCGACCGCACCTTCGACATCCTGCGCGCCCACGTCGACGAGACGCCCATCGACGTCGCCGTCGCCCGCGCCGCCGTCGCCCCCGACGCGACCCCGATCCCCGATCCGCTGCGCGACATCGTCGGGATGCTGCTGCAGAAGGATCCGGCGGCGCGCCCCGCCAGTGGTCGGGCGCTCATCCAGCACCTCGATGGCCTCGCGCCGCCGACGTCGACGACGACCCGTCCGACGACAGCACACCGGCGGCCGACGTCGTCGCGCGCGCGGCGACCCACGAGCGAGACCCCGGCAGCCGCCTTCTCGGAGCGGTTCGACGACGCCGACGACGTCGACGACGTCGATCTCGAGGCCCTCACCCGTCCGCCACGGCACCCGATGTGGGGCGCCCTCGGCGCGCTGGTGGGCGTCGGCGCCGTCGTCACGGCCCTCGCGCTCCTCGCCGACGGCAGCAGCGACGATACCCATACCGTCGCCGTCGACGCCGGGCCTCCGCCATCGGACCCGCGCTTCGACGAGGCCGTCCTCGTCGCGCGGGCCCGCGTCGCACTCGACAAGGGGCGTCTCGACGACTGCCGCATCGCCGTCGACACCGCCCGATCGCTGGGCGTGGACTCGCCGGCGCTGCGCCTCACCCGCGCCGAGCTGCTCGCGGCGTCCGGGGCGCGCGACCATGCCATCACCGCCCTCGCCGCCGTCTCCCCCGACGCCCTCGACGACGAGGGCCGCGCCCGCCACGGGCGACTGCGGGCCGCCCTCGACGCCGCGCTCGCGCCGCCACCGACGCCACCGCCCGCGCCGACGAAGCCGCCGCAGCCAACGCCGACACCGGCCCCGTCTCCCGCGCCGACGCCCCCGGCGCCGACCGACGAGCGGCCGCGGCCCTCCGAGCTGCCCGATGACGTCCTCGCCAGCATCACCGGCAGCACCCGGGACCGCGTGAGCGCCTGCTACGCCGAGCACATCCTGAGCGCCCACGTCGACGCCGACGACGGCGACGCCCCCGCCGGCGAGGTCGTCCTCGACGTGCGCATCGGCCGCGATGGTGGCGTCGTCGACGCCCGCGTGAAGCGCGCGAGTGTCGGCGCTGCGCCCTTCCACGCCTGCGTCCGCGACGCCGTGACGACGTGGCGCTTCCCGGCCTTTGGCGGCGGCGACGACCGCATCCAGCACACGTTCACGTTCCGCGCGCGGCGCTGACCCGCAGAAACGAAGCGAGCAGGCCGGGGCCTGCTCGCGTCTTCCACCGTCGGTACCGGTCGTCAGACCGGGCCGGTGAAGCGGAACGTCACGATCCCGGGCACGACGGCGACGCTGTCGACGGCCTGACGCTGCGGGCGCGGCACGCCCTGCCCGTCGACGCCACGCAGCGAGATCGAGACGAGGGAGTCCTCCGTCCCCGGCGGCAGCGCGACGAGCGTGTTGCCGGTGGCGCAGGCGATGTTGATGCCCTCGCTCACGCCGTTGGCGCTCACCTGGATGTCGACGGTGTTGGAGCCGGCGACGCCGCAGTCGCCCGTCCAGATGACGCGCGCAAAGACGATGCTCGGCTCAAGGCGGGCCGACACCGGCGTGCGCACGGCATTGACGGCGACGTTGTTGACCTCGGCGATGAAGATGGAGTCGCCCTCCTGCTCGCGCAGCCCCTCGAGCTCGACGCGGACGTTGCCTCCCTGGATGACGATGTTCGGGATCTCGACGCGACCGAGGGAGCAGTCAGCCTCGATGGCCTCGAGCAGCGTCGCGTTCTGGCCGACGCCGCGGAGCACACGGACGAGGACGGTGTCGACGTCGGCGTCGACGCAGGAGGCGCTCACGCGCTCGATCTCGTCGCCGCCCACCTGCACGTTGGGGTCCTCGACGAGGTTGAAGTCCCAGCTCACCTCGAGGCGGGTGCGGGTGGGGGCGAGCGTCAGCGTGATGGGCGAATTGCGGCCCGCCGTGAGGATCGCGGCGCGGGTGCCAGCGATGACGACGTCCTCGCCCGACACGCCCTCGGCAAAGATGGTCGCGTTGCCCGGCGCAGGCCCCGGCAGGATGGCCTCGCCCGCGACGCAGGCGACGGCCTGACCGGTGGTGCCACCGTTGGCGTCGACGATGCGGACGTCGATGTTGGCGACGCCGAGGGTCGCGCAGGTCTCGCCCTCCGGAAGGGCGAGGCGCACCACGACCGTCGACGACAGCGGCACGAGATCGATGACCCCGAGGTCCTCGGTGGCATCGTCGATGATGACGTCGTCGACGTCAGCCGTGAACTGCACGACCGCGTTGCCGTCGAGGCCGTCGAGGTGCAGTCGGTAGGTGCCGACCGGCACGTTCACGAAGTCGAGGCGGCCGGTGATGCAGGCGATGTTCTGGCCGTCGACGACGGCGCCGGTCTCGGCGTTGACGAGCTGGGCGTCGACGGTCGTCACGCCGGCCTGGGCGCAGAAGCCGATGCCGCCGAAGGTGTAGCGGGCCGTGGCGGCGCTGAGGCGGGCCTCCAGCGGCACCGGATCGATGCGGAGCGTCTCGCCGGGCTGCAGGCCCGTGAGGGGACGGACGCCGACGAAGCGGACGTTGCCCTCGCCGTCGATGGCCTCGACGCGCAGCGAGTGCTCACCGATGCGGATGCCTTCGACGATGGCGAGGCCGGCGAGGCACTCGGTGGCGCTGCCGGCGATGCCGATACCGTTCTCGTCGATGACCTGGGCGTTGAGGGTCGCGACGCCGGCCTCGTTGCACGACAGGCCGCCGGGGAACTGGAACTGGAACTCGATGCGGCTCACCACCTCGCCGTTGGCGAGGTCGAGCGGCGCGTCGACCGAGGTCTCGTTGTTGGGGGCGACGACGACATCGACGCCATTGCCGTTGTTGAAGACGGCGACCTCACCCTCGCCGGTGACGGTCATGACGTAGGTGCCAGCCTCGACGTCGAGCAGCACCATCGAGCCCTCGACACACGGGGCTGTCTGGCCGAAGGCGAGGGCGCCGTTGCCCTCCTTGCCCTTCTCGATGAGCTGGACGGTGACCTCTTCGACGCCGACCTGGCTGCAGCGCTGGCTGCCCTCGAAGGACCAGGTGACGCGGAGGTCGCCGACCTCGGCGCCACCGATGGGGATGACGCAGGAGCCGGTGGCGGCGACGGCGACGCACAGGAGAGCGAGCTTCATTGGGGACTTCATGTCGGCCTCGTGCTGGATGCGGTGCAGGGGTGGATGTCGTCGACGGCTCAGGGTTTCTTCTTCGGCGCGGCCGCCTCGGCGTCCTTGGCCTTCTTCTGCTTCTTCTTGCGGCGGGCCTCTTCTTCCGCCTCTTTGCCCTTCGCTGCCTCTTCTTCGGCCCGCAGGCGGGCGTCGAGCTTCTCGAGGGCGCTGGGCGCCTCACCGGCGGCCTCCTTGCGCTTCTTCTCCTCCTTGAGGGCCCTCGCCCGATCGAGAAGGAGCTTGCGCTCGTCGACGGCGATGCCGCGACGGCGGCGGTCGGCGACATCGTCCTCGGTGAGGACCCGCAGCTCCGACTCGCTGAGGTTGTCGACCTCGCGCGGGGTGAGGGTGCGGCGCGGGCGCTCACGACGCTCCTCGGAGCTCCGGGTGAACGAGCGGGCGCTGCCCGGCAGCGCGACGGGGCGCGTGGCGACCGCGCGACCAGGACGCGGGTCGGTGCCGGCGGGGCGCTCGCCCTCATGCCAGAGGTTCATCGCGCCGGTGATGCCGATGACGAAGGTGGCGTCGGGGCGCAGCTCGCTGAGGCGGCCGAACTTGTCGACGATGACGCGGCTCGTGCCGAGCGCCTCGGCGGTGACGGCGACCCACTCGGTCAGGTTGTAGGCGACGCCGACGTTGCCTCCGACGGCCGTCTGGCTCTCTTCGGCGATCACCGCGTTGCCGCCGACGGCGTAGAGGGTGCCGAAGGCGTTCACCGCCGTCGTCAGCGTGAGCTTGCGGTTGACGCGCCACGCGCCCTGCACGCCGGCGGTGATGCGCTCCTCGAGGAGGCCACCGAGCGGGTCCGACGACGGCGCGACGCCACCGACGATGGCGCCCTCGATGGCGGCGTCGCCCGAGAGGGTCACCGCCGCCTGCAGGCGCCCGTCGAGCAGCGGCAGGCCATGCAGCAGGAGGTCGCGGCGGCGGCCCTCGTCGGCGATCGCCGTGAGCCAGCCGGCCCGCACCGAGCCGACGACGCCGTTCATGAGGGTGCGGTTGTAGGCCAGAGACGGCGTCAGGCCGACGTAGCCGCCGCCCTTGCCGAGCACGCCCCGCTCGTCGGCGATGATGGCCGAGCGCAGCGTGAGGTCGCCGCTGACGGAGTCGGTCGGCGTCAGCAGGTACGTGAGACCCGACGTGGCCTCGGGGCGCACCTGGAAAGGCAACACGAGCTGCTCCTCCTCGCCGGGCGACGGCGACCCCGTCACGGTGTTGCGGACGCCGCCATTGAACGTGAGGCGCGGGTCGATGCGGTACCCGACGTTCACGCCGGTGTTGATGTCGGCGAACGGGAACTGGCTGAGGTTGCCGCCGCCGACGATGGCCGAGATGCGCGAATTGCGGGCGTCGCGCACCGCCGCGCCGGCGTCGAGGTCGCCGATGGCGCCGGCGACGTCGGCAGTGACCCGCAGGCGCGTCATCGGCGTCCAGCTCGCCTGACCACCGAAGCGGTTCATCACGAGGAAGTAGTCCGACGACGGATAGATGATGCTGAGGTTGGGGGCGTAGTTGCCCTCGAGGAACAGCTTCGGCCCCTGCCAGGCCGCCTGCAGGCGTGGCGTGATGCCGACGACGGTGAGCTGGTTCGAGAAGCCGTCGGCGACGGGCTCCGACAGAAACGAGGTGCGCCCCTCACCCTGGATGACGGCGACGACGGCGGCACCGGCGGCCAGGTGGACGGCGGCGGTCAGGGCGGCGGCTGCGAGGGTCATCGCGGGCGACTGTACTCCATCCGCACGACGGCCGGCAGCCGATGCAGGATGTGGGAAGCACACCCACCCTCGGCGTCAGCCGTCGGTGGGCGCCTTGCCAGCCCGACGATCGAGGGGCTTGCCGGCGAACTTGATGGCGAGGCGCGAGACGAGCACGCCAACCTCGTAGAGGAAGATCAGCGGCCCGGCGAGCATGAACTGGGTGAGGAAGTCGGGCGTCGGCGTCAGGATTGCACCGATGATGAAGGCGATGACGATGACGTAGCGCCGGTAGGCCCCGAGCTTGTTCGGGTCGATGATGCCGGCCAGCGACAGCACGAAGATGAAGACGGGGGTCTCGAAGACGACCCCGAAGGCCAGCAGCATCTTGAGTGTGAACGAGAAGTGCTCGTCGAGGCTCGGCATCATGGCGATGTCGGGCGGCAGGCTCTCGACGAGGAAGCGGAACATCGTCGGGAAGACGGCGAAGTAGCAGAAGGCGGCGCCGCCGACGAAGAAGAACGCGCCGGCCCACACAAAAATGATCGCGTAGCGCCGCTCGTGGTCGTAGAGGCCGGGCGCCACGAAGAGCCACACCTGGTAGAGCACCCAGGGGCTCGCGAGGAACACACCCGCGACGAGGGCGACCTTCATCTGCGCGATGATGTACTCGGCGGCGCCGGTCACCATGAAGCGCGCCGTCGGCCCGTGGATCTCGGTCAGCATCTGCTGCATCGGAGCCCGCAGGAGCTCGAGCAGCTGCTCGGAGATGGCGAATGCCGCGACGGCGACGATGACGATGCCGATCAGGGCGCGCCCGAGACGCAGGCGCAACTCGGCGAGGTGCTCGACGAGGGTGTATTCCTTCTCATCCACGGCGGGGCTCCGTCGACGGCGTCGGCTCCGTCGTCGTACCGGGCGCGGTGGCCGGCGCGGCGTCGGCCGGTGCCGCCACGATGTCGTCGGGATCCCGGCTGCCGACGGCGACGGCGGCGGCGGGCACGATCGCCGGGACACCCTCGTCGCTCTCGGCGGTGAGCGCCGAGCCGGTGATGGAGGGCGGTGGCTCCGGCGGCGGCGGCCGACGGAAGCGGTGGTCGTCGTCGTCGTCGATGTCGATGCTGCGACGGAGGTCGTCGGAGGCGCGTCGGACCTCGCGCATGCCCTTCGCGATCTTCTTGGCGATCTGCGGCAGCTCGGTCGGGCCGAACACGAGCAGGGCGACGCCGAGGATGACCAGCATTTCGCTCATGCCGATGCCGAACACGCTGCCTCCGGACCGTCGTCGTCTGCGCAAGGGTAGGGGCGGGCGCGTCGTCGTGCAACGCGCCCGCCGGGGCTCACTTCTTCAGGGCCTTGCGGCTGATCGTGACCTTCTTGAGGACGACGTCGACCTTCGGCTTGCTGTTGTTCGGATCGTTCGGATCCTTCTCGACCCGCGTGATTTTCGGGATGAGGTCCGCACCCTCGACGACCTTGCCGAAAACAGAGTGCCGGTCGTCGAGCCAGGGCGTGTCCTTCTCGGTGATGAAGAACTGGCTGCCGTTGGTGTTGCGGCCGCTGTTCGCCATCGACAGCACGCCGGGACCGACGTGCCGCAGCTCCGGATGGAACTCGTCCTCGAAGCGGTAGCCGGGGCCACCGGTGCCCTGCCCCAACGGGTCGCCGCCCTGGATCATGAAGTCCGGGATGACGCGGTGAAAGATGGTGCCGTCGTAGAGCGGCTTCTTCACCTTCTCGTTGGTGCGCGGGTCGGTCCACTCCTTCGTGCCCTCGGCGAGCTGCACGAAGTTGAGGACGGTGACGGGCGCCTTCTCCCAGAACAGCTCCGCCGACAGCACGCCCATCGACGTGTCGAAGGTCGCGAAGAGCTTCTCGCCCTGCTTCACGCCAAGGGCCTTGCCGGCCTCCTCGACGCTGAGCTTCGGCGTCGGCGGCGCCTTCTGCGCCTGGGCGAGCCGCTGCTGGAGGGTGCGCTTCGCTCCCTCGAGCGACTTCACCTCCATCATGAGGGCTTCGTTCTTCTTCTCGAGGTCCTTGACCTTCTGCTCGAGCTCGGCGTTCGCGCAGGCGCCGGCGCTGCCGACGAGGGCAGCGATGATGACCAGGATCGATGCACGCATGGCTGTGCTCCGTCGATGTCGGCTCAGTAGCCGCTGATGGTGACCTTGTTCATCTTCACCGGCGTGATCGGGCGATCGCCGGCGGCCTTGTTGGTCGGCGTCTTCTCGATCTTCGTGACGACGTCCATGCCGGAGATGACCTTGCCGAAGACCGGGTGCTTCGACGGACCCGGCGTGAACCAGTCGAGGTAGTCGTTGTGCACGGTGTTGACGAAGAACTGGCTGCCGCCGGAGTTCGGGCGGCCGGTGTTGGCCATCGACAGCGTGCCGGGCTCGTTGCTGATCTTCGCGTTGGCGGGGTGCTCGTCGGCGATGGTGCCGTGCGGCGGGCCACCGGTGCCGGCGCGGGGGCTGTTCGGATCCTTCGAGTAGGGGCAGCCGAACTGAAGCATGAAGTTGTTGATGACCCGGTGGAAGTGCAGGCCGTCGTAGAAGCCGCTCTTCGCGAGGTCGAGGAAGTTCTTCGCCGTGATGGGCATCTTGTCGAGGTAGATCTCGGCGGTGAAGGTGCCCAGGGACGTGTCGAAGGTGGCGGTGGGGTTGGCCATCGGGAGGCTCCTGTCTTGAGGGTGCAGCCCTTTAGCATTGTCGCCCCCACGGTGGGTGTGGGTTCTTGCCCTACTGACCCGCCGCAGAAGTCGACGGCCATGGCGCGGCGGGGCACCATCGGGGGGTGCTTCGCCCCTGGCTCCTCGTGATTGTCGCTGCGCTGGCGCCGCCGGCCCTCGCCGAGCGCCCCCTGTGGATCTGGTTCGAGGAGGACGGCACGCCGGTGATCTCGGACCGACGCGACCACCCCGACGCCGAGCCCTACCGCGTCGGCACCTTCGACGAGATCGCGCTGCGGCAGCAGAACGAGCCGCACCGCGGCCTCGGCGGCGGCTGGAGCGATCCGCCCGCCGTGCCCGACGACGTCCTCGCCATCGCCACCGCCGCCGCCCGCAAGCACGGCGTCGAGCGCTCCCTCGTCCTCGCCGTGATCGGCATCGAGAGCGGCTTCAATCCTGCCGCCGTCTCCCGCGTCGGCGCCCGCGGCCTGATGCAGCTCATGCCCGCCACCGCCGACGACCTCGGCGTCGACCCGGCCGATCCCCGCGAGAACGTCGACGGCGGCACCCGCTACCTCGCCTGGCTGCTCAAGACCTTCGGGGACCACCGCCTCGCGCTGGCCGGCTACAACGCCGGCCCCGGCCGCGTGAAGCGGGCCGGCAACCGCATCCCGGCCATCCGCGAGACGGAAGACTACGTCCGCGCCGTCATGGCCCTGTTCGCCGACTACCGCCGCGCCGGCATGTCGGCTGATACCGTGCGCCCATGACCGTCCTTGTCACCTGCGGCCATACCCGCGCCGGCCTCGCCACCGTGCGGGGGCTCGGACACGCAGGCGTCGCCGTCGCCGTCGGCGCCCCCATGCGACCGGCACTCGCCATGTGGTCCCGCTACGCCACGACCACGGTGTTGCTCCCCGACGCCGCCGCCGAGGCCCGCCGCTTCGCCGCCACCGTCGCCGAGGAGCTGGTCGGGCGCCAGGCCGTCGGCGCCTTCGCCGCCACCGACGCCGCGATCTGGGCCCTGTCGCGCTTTCGCGCGGCCCTGCCCGAGAGCGCCCTCGCCTTCCTGCCGCCCCACGATGCCGTCGTCTTCGCCCTCGACCGCTCGGCGCTGCGGGATCGCGCCCGGGCCCTCGGCGTCGCCGCTGTGCCCACATGGCGCATCGACACCGGCGCCGACGTCGAGCCCGTGCTCCTGCGCCTGCAGCGCGAGGTCGCGACCGCCGACGGGCGGCTGTCGGCCCTCGTGCGCCCCATCGTCCCGGCCATCGAGCGCGAGGACGGCACCCGCCGCGTCGCGGCGGCGATTCCCGTCGAGAGCATCGGCGCCACGCGCCGGCTCCTCTACGAGCGCGAGGACCTCGTCGACAGCGGCTGCATCATCGAGCTGCGGCCGCCCGGCGACTACCTCGGCTACGGCGCCGTCTGCGATCGCGGCGAGGTCGTCGCCGAGGTGTTCCAGGAGCGCCTGCGGGAGCGCGACGACCTCTCGGGCGTCTCGACGCTGGCGCGCACCATCCCCGTCGACGAGGCGATGCGGCACGCCGGCCGCACCCTCCTGCGCGGGCTGAACTACCACGGGCCCTGCCTCATCGAGTTCACCCGCGGCAGCGACGGCGTTGTCCGCCTCGTGAACCTCATGCCCCGCCTGTGGGGCAGCCTTGGCCTCGCCATCCGGGCCGGGCTCGACGTGCCCTGGCTGATGCTGCGGGTCGCACGCGGCGACGCCGTGCCGGGCGCCGTGGCCCGTCCGGGAGTCGTCTGGCGCTGGGTTGTCGGCGACGTCGAGGTCCTCGCCCAGCGTTTCGGCCGCCTCCTCAGCCGCGTCGAGGGCCGCGGTGTCATCCGCCGCCGCGCCGAGGGCCTGCGGGAGCTGTTCGACATCGGCGACATCTGGCGCTCCCACGCCGATGTGTTCGACCTCGACGACCCCCTGCCCTCGACCCTGGAGATCAAGCAGCGGCTCGAGGAAGTGCGAGCGACGCGCACCCCGCCCTGACGGCGCCGCACCGGGCAGCGATCGGCGACGCTGGCCGAAGGGACCGTCGGGTCGTACACTGACGGGGAATGGCTGATCCCGTCCTCGTCGTCATCTCTGTCGTCGTCGCCGGCACCGTCGCGGTGTACGGCCCCATCGCGGCCGGCTCATGGCTGATGCGCAAGGGCCGGCTGCGCGAAGCGTGGCGTGTCGAACCCAACCAGCTGCCGCCTCGACGACGGATGCAGATGGCGCGCCTGCTCTTCCAGGAGGCCGTGCGGGCCCATCAGTCCGGCGACCACAACAAGGCCGCCGACACCTGCCGCCGCGTGCTGCGCTTCGAAAGCGACGACCCGCAGGCCAGTCGCCTCCTCGTCGCCAGCCTCTTCGCCGGCGGCCGCTTCGACGAGGCCCGCCAGGCCCTCGAGCGGCACCTGCAGGCCAACCCGCAGGACGAGGCCGCCAAGCTTGTTCCTGCGGCCATCTACTGCGAGCGCGGCGACCTCGTCTCGGCGCGCGAGGCCCTCGACACCATCGACCCGGCCAAGCTGCCGACGGCGGACCGGGCCCTCTGGTACAACAACTACGCCTTCACGCTGTCGGGCCTGAAGATCGACCTCGACCTCGCCCGCGAGTACGGCGAGAAGGCCCTTCAGCTCGCCTCCCAGGCCGACCGGCAGTTCGCCCTGCGGACCCTCGGTGTCGTGCACCTCGCGCGCAAGGAGCCGCAGGTCGCCATCGAGCGCCTCGAGGCGGCGCTGAAGGAGCGCCAGCACCTGCGCCCCGGCGACGTCGAGTTCACCCGCTTCCACCTCGCCCGGGCCTACCTCGACCTCGGCCGCGACAAGGAAGCGCGCACCCAGCTGCACCTCATCGAGAACGGTCGCACGGTCTACGCCGAGAAGGCGCGCGAGCTCACGAAGGAGCTCGAGCGCCCCGCCGCCGCCTGAGAGCTGCAGCTCCACCATGACCGGCGAACAGGCGCCCGCTCAGACGGGCGTGTCGCCGTCGACGACGACCTGGCCGTCGGCGGTGCGGACCTCATGCAGCTTCGGCTTGCGGGGACGGGACTCGCCGGCCGAGACGGTCCGATCGCGACCGCGGCGCTTGGCCTCGTAGGCGGCCTGGTCGGCGACGTCGATGACGACCTTGGCCGGGACGTCGTCGAAGGCGGCCGGCATGTCGTCGGGGTAGACGGCGACGCCGACGGAGATGCTCATGCGGCCGAGGGGCTGGGACGACGCCCCCGGCAGCTCGAGCCCGCGGACGGCCTTCAGCAGCTTCTCGGCGACCTCGATGCCGGCGGCCTCGTCGGCGCGGGGCAGGACGACGCAGAACTCCTCGCCGCCGAAGCGGGCGACGGCGTCGACCTTGCGCACCGACTGGCGCAGCACCTCGGCCACCGCGCGCAGGGCGTCGTCGCCGAGGAGGTGGCCCATGCGGTCGTTGTACTGCTTGAAGTGGTCGACATCGAGCATGAGGACGGAGAGGCTGGTGTTGAAACGACGCGCCCGCTCGAGCTCGGCCTCGAGGAGCCGGTTGAGGGCGCGACGGTTCATCAGCTTGGTGAGCGAGTCCGTCACCGAGAGTTCAAGCGTCGTCTGGTAGAGGTCGGCGTTGACGACGGCCATCGCCGCCTGGGCGCCGAGGGCCTCGAGGAGCTTGGCGTCGTCGTCGTCGAAGCCGCCGATATCGGCGTCGTAGAACTCGAGGACGCCAACGACGCGGCCCTTGTGCAGCATGGGCACGGCCAGCAGCGAGCCGCGCTCGATGAGGGGCAGCGCCCGCACCGCCGGCGGCACGGCCGTCTTCTTGAACGGGTCCTTGAGGTCGTCGACGAGGAGCGGCGCGCCGGTCTCGGCGACGAGGCCGGTGATGCCCTCACCGACGCGGAAGCGGCGGGAGCGGACGTCTTCACGGTCGAGGACGCCGTTGGCGCGGGCCACCTCGAGCATGGCCTCGTGGTTCTCGCCCTCGACGACGAGGTAGACGAGGAAGTCGGCGCGACCGAGCTTGTCGCGGATGACGCGCGAGAGGCGCTCGAGGAGCTGCCCCCGCTCCAGCGTCGAGCCGAGGCGGTGGGCGGCCTCCATGAGCAGCTCCTGCGCGCGGACCCGCCGCTCGAGGGCCGCGTGCGACTGCTGCAGCCGCTCGGCGGCGGCGGCCAGCTCGGCCTTCATGGAGAGCTCGTTTTCGGCCGCGAGCAGCTTGCGCTCGCGCTCGACCTCGTCGGCCTTCAGCGTGGTGATGGAGCGCAGCATGCGGTTGAAGGCAGCAGCGAGGGCGCCGATCTCGTCGTCGGCCTCGACGCGGGCGCGGACGAGGAAGTCGCCGCGCTCAGCGCGCTTCATGAGCCGGGCGAGGGCGAAGGCCGGCTGACCGACGGTCCGATCCGTCAGCGCCACGATGAGCAGCACGAGGATGAGGTAGGTGCCTGCCAGCACAAGGCTCGTCACGAGGCGGTAGCGATCAAGCGAGGCGAAGGCGCTGCGTTTGTCGACGACGATGTTCACGACGCCGGCGGGCTCGAGGCCGGTATCGTGGCAGCCGACGCAGGCGCGCGTGTAGGGCATCGCGTAGGCCACGGTGAGGTGCTCATCGTCGACGGACGACGAGCGGAGCCGACGCGGCACCGGGATGACCTGGCCGATGCGCTGGCTGCGCGTCGACCGCTTCACGACGCCCTTGTGGTCGGTCACGTCGATGGCGACGACGCTGTCGGCCTGCTGCAGCTGCTGCAGGATCTCGCGGGCGCGGTGGACGTGCTCACGTTCAAGGTCGCCGTCGGCGAGCTCGCGCTCCTGCTGCTCGTCCTGCTTGCGCGCCGCGTCGCCGGGGTCCTGCTCGTACGACGCGGCCACCGCCTCGGCGAGCAGCGCGACGTGGTCGGCGGCGACGCGCTCGGCCTCGGCGTTCTGGTAGGGCGCCAGCAGCGCCGAGGCGACGATACCGACGACGAGGGCCGTGCCGGCCGTCCAGAACGCGAGACGACGCCCCACCCGCCGGCGCACGACGACATCGTCATCGGGCGTCGGGAGTGCGGGCTCGGGGGGCGTCGACGTCGCCATCGGGACGGCAGTGGGCGCGCGTCAGAGGCGCAGCGCCTCGTCGATGGCCTGCGAGAGGCCGGCCGGCGTCGGGTTGCCCTCGAACTTGCGGCCGTTGAGGAAGAAGCTCGGCGTACCCTCGACACCGGCCTCCTCGCCCTTCTTGAAGTCCGCGTCGACCTGGGCGGCGGCGCGGCCCGACGAGAGACACTCGGTCAGCTTCGTCTGGTCGACGCCGACGGCGACGACGTGGCCGATGGCGCTCTGCTCGTCGAGGGCCTGCTGGTTCGCGTAGAGGGCGTCGTGGGCCTCCCAGAACTTGCCCTGCTCGCCGGCACACTGGGCGATCTCGCTGGCGCGCTGGGCCTGCGGGTGGATCTGGCGGAGCGGGAAGTGGCGGTACTGGAACTCGACCTTGTCGCCGTACTTCTCCTGCAGGGCCTTCACGGTCTCGGCAGCGCGGGTGCAGTAGGGGCACTGGAAGTCGGCGAACTCGACGACCTGCACCTTCGCGCCCTTCGCGCCCTTCACGCCGGTGTGGGGCGCGGCGGCGAGGTCGATCGGGGGCGAGCGGACGTCGGGCAGCGACTTCTCGAGCTTCGCGGTCTTCTTCAGGCCTTCGATGAGGTCGGTGACGGCGGCCTCGCTCTTTTCACGCTTCAGGAAGGCGACGACCTGCGGACGCACCATCTCGAGCGGCGGCAGCTGGTCCCCCATCGCGCCCTTCTGCTTGTCGTAGAAAGCCTGGATGTCGGCGTCGCTCGGCTCGGGGACGCGCTTCTCGACCTCGGCGCGGACCCACTCATCGGCGGACTGCCCGGTCTTCTTGGCTTCGGCCTCGACGAGGGTCTCGGTGACGTGGTTGTCGAGGGCGATGCTGCGCGTCGTGTAGACGGCGTCGCAGTAGGCGCGCAGCGCGCGCTCCTCGGCGCGACGCACCTCGGGGCCGAGGTCCTTGTAGGTGACCGGCTGGCCGTTGAAGTTGCCGACGACGGTGGTGTCGGCGAGGGCCAGGGAGGCGTCGGCGCAGGTGGCCTTGAGGCCGGGCGCCGACGTCGACGGCTTGCCCGACTGGGCACAGCCGACGGCGAGGGTGAGGGCGGTGCCGGCAACGGCAAGAGCGAGGCGGTGCAGCATGGGAGGTCCAACGGACGGAGAGCAGAGGTCGGCGCGACGCCGACGACGGTCCCACCGCGTTGATGGGATCGGCTCGTGTTAGCGACCCACCGCCCCGCCGTCTATGCCCTCGTCAACGCAGCGCGTCGACACCGTCAGCGCGCGACCGGCTCGAAGCCCCGCCCGCGCAGGGCCTCGATGAGCTCCCCGACGTGGTCGGCGCCGCGGGTCTCGACGACGAGGTCGACGCGGACCTGACCGAGGCGGCCGGCCAGGAACGCGCGCTCGTGGTGGACCTCGACGACGTTGGCGCGGGTGCGGGCGACCTCGGCGAGGGCCTCGGCGAGGGCCCCCGGCCGATCCGGCACGAACACGCTGAGCCGTGCCAGGCGGCCACTCTCGACGAGGCCGCGCTCGATGATGCGCGACAGCACGTTGACGTCGATGTTGCCGCCGCAGACGAGCAGCGCGACCTTGCGGCCCTTGAGGGGCACCCGACCGGCGAGGACGGCGGCGACGGCGGCAGCGCCAGCGCCCTCGGCCACGGTCTTTTCACTCTCGAGGAGGAAGACGATGGCGCGGGCAATCTCGTCATCCTCGACGGTGACGATGTCGTCGAGGACGGACTTGCAGACCTCGAGCGGCCGGTCGCCGACGCGACGGACGGCAATGCCCTCGGCGAGGGTCCGGGCGGCCTCGAGCTTCACCGGGGCGCCCGCCTGCAGCGCCGCCTGCATCGACGGCAGCACCGCGGCCTCGACGCCGATGATGCGGGTCTGGGGGCGCTGCGCCTTCACCGCCATGCCGATACCGGCGATCAAACCGCCACCGCCGATGGGGACGATGATGTCGTCGACGTCGGCCATGTCTTCGAGAATCTCGAGGCCGATCGTGCCCTGACCGGCGATGATGGCGTCGTCGTCGTAGGCGTGGATGTAGACCGCTCCCGAGGCGTCGCGAAGTTCACAGGCCCGGGTATAGGCCTCGTCGTAGTTCTCACCGAAGAGGACCACGTCGGCGCCGTAGCGCTGCGTGCGCGTGACCTTGATGAGGGGCGTGCCGAGCGGCATCACGATGGTGGACTTGATGCCGAGCTTCGTCGCGTAGGCCGCGACGCCCTGGGCGTGGTTGCCGGCCGACGCCGCGATCACGCCGCGGGCCCGCTCCTCTGGCGACAGCGCCATGAGCCGGTTGAGGGCGCCGCGCGCCTTGAACGAACCGGTGTGCTGCAGGTTCTCGAGCTTGAGGCGGACCTCGCCATCGACGAGCGTGGAGAGGCCCGCCGAGCGCGCGAGAGGCGTGCGCACGACGGTGGACTTGATGCGTTCGCGAGCGGCGATGATGTCGGCAAGGTTGATCACGGCGCGGACGCTGTCGTCGCCTGCGGCGCGATGCAAGCTCCGTCGGTTGCATCGCCCGCCACGCCGATCCTGCTAGGGTGGAGGCATGGACGTTGACGCTGTGCGCCTTGGCGGTGCGCTGACGGGAGCCCTCGTCGTGGCCGCCATCGGCGTGGCCGTCGCAGTCCGCGGTGGTCCGCGGCGGCGCCCCTCCATGACGCCCGGCGTCACCGGCGGTCGGGTGCGCCTCCCAGCGCGCGCCCTCGAGCGCGTCATCCTCGCCGCTGCCGCCATCCTGCTGGGCCTGATCCTCGCCCGCGCGGCATCGCCGTCGACGGTGATCGGGGCAGTGTTTGCCCTGTCGTGCCTCGCCTTCGCCGTCCGGCGCGGCGCCTTCCTGCCGCTCGCCGCCCGCGAGCCGGGCCCCGACGACCACGTCGACGACGGCTACGTCGACGCCACCCAGGGACCGCGCCATGGCTGAGTCGACGTCCGCCGACGCCCCGCTGCCCCGCCAGCTGTGGAGCTGGTGGCGCCTGCGCTCCCGCCGTGGCTACCTCGTCACCGGGGCCCTGCCCTCGACGGCCGCCGTCGACTTCGTCGAGCGCTTGCGCCGCGGCACGGTGCTGCCCCTCCCGCTCGACGCCGAGCGCCCCGACGACGCCGACGTCGTCCTCATCGTCGGGCGCGTGTCGCTGAAGATGGCCACGGCGCTCGCCCCGCTGCGGGAGCGCCTGCCGCCTGGCGCGCTCGTCGTCGCCATCGACGAGGAGCCGGCGCCGCTGTACGCTGCAGGCCCCGCCGCCGACGTCCTTGCCGTCGACCTCTTCGTGGCGGGCCTGCCGCCGCCGCCCGCGGCCATCGCGGCCCTCGTCCAACGGCTGATCCCCGGCCGCAGACCGGAGGCCCGGTGATCACCGCCAGCACCGACAGCCTCGTCGCCCTCGTCGACGCGCGTCTGCCCGGCTGCGGCCTCGTCGCGCGAGGCAGCGAGGGCGATGTCGAGGTCATCGAGGTGCCGGCCCGCTCGCTCCTCGATGTGGCGCGCTTCCTGAGGGGTGACGCCGATGCCGCCTACGACCTCCTCGACCTCACCGCCGTCGACCGCCTTGGCAGCCGCAGCCCACGCTTCATCGTCCTCATCGCGCTCGTCTCGCGGACGCACCAGAGCCGGGCCCGCCTCGAGGTCGCCGTCGACGACGACAGCGGCGGCTTCCCGAGCCTGACGTCGGTGTGGCCGGCGGCGTTCCTCTACGAGCTCGAGGTGCTCGACCTCTTCGGCCTCACGCCCGAGGGCCACCCCCAGGCCCACCGCCTCCTGCTCCCCGAGGGCTTCGTCGGCCACCCGCTCCGCCTCGACTATCGCCTCGCCAAACACCAGCCCCAGGTGCCGCCGCCGACGACGACGCCGGAGCGGATCGGGCCGGCCCGCGCCGACACGGGGGAGGCTCCATGAGAGACCTCCTCGAGGAGCTGCCCCACGCGCTGCTGCCCGACCCGACGCGCGAGAGCGAGGACCCGGGCCTCGCCCGCGAGCCGCAGGACGACGAGCTCGTCCGTCCGGCCGCCGAGGAGGACCTCCCGATCGACGCCACCCGCAGCCGCCGCAGCCCGCTGGCCCGCCACGTCGACGTCGTCATCGACCCCTTCGATCCGCGCCTCTCGACGACGATCGGGCTCACGATGGCCATCGAGGGTCAGCGGGTGCGCAGCGCCGCCCTCGACGTCGGCATGGTCCACCAGGGCATCGAGCGGCGCGCCGTGGGTCTCGGGGTGCTCGCGCCCGACCTGCAGGCGCTCCTCGCCGTCGTCGACCCCGCGCCACTGCATGGTCTCGCGGTGGCTGTTGCCGTCGAGCGTCTCACCGGGCGCTCCCCCGACGCGGCCACCCGCTGGTGGCGCCACGTCTTCGTCGACCTCATCGCCTGCGCCGCCCACGCCCGCGTCCTCGCCGACGTGCTGCGCCGTGCCCCCGCGCTCGCCTCCCGCGCGGAGGCGATCGCCGTCGCCGCCGACGCCGCCCGCGATGGCCTCGACCCCGATCACCGCTTCGCCTGCCCCGGTCGGCTGCGCAGCGACATCCCCGACGACGAGCGGCACACCCTCGTGCGCCGCGTCGACGAACTGCGGCTCGCGACGGCACGCATCGGCGATGACGACGTCGAGGACGCCCTCGCCTGGCTGCGCGGCGCCGGCGCCCTCGAGGCCGAGCGCGCCCGCGAACTCGGCATCGACGGACCGACCCTGCTCGCGGCGGGCGTGACCGGCGCCCTGCCCGCCGACCTCGGTGAATGGCTCTCTCGCCGCGTGGTCGCCACGAGCGGGTGCGCCGTCGCGCGGGCCGTCACCCACCACGCCGAGCTGCGCGCCGCAGCCACCCGACTCGTCGAGCGCGTCGGCACGGCGCCGCCAGCGTCGACGTCGCCGGCGACACCGCTGCAGCCCGACGACGTCCACGGCACCGCGAGCGCCATCGTCCGGGGCCCCAACGGCAGCTGCGCCGTCCACGTCGTCGTCGACCACGGCGTCGTCCGACGCCTGAGGCTGCGACCGCCCGAGCTTCCCCTGTTGCCCGGCGTCGCGCGGGCGCTTCGCGGCGTCCGCCTCGACGACGTCTCCGAGGTCTTCTCGTCGTTCGGCCTGCGGGCGAGCGCCATCGACCGCTGACTTCCCCGAGTCCCGGGCAAAGCCCGTTGGCGCCCGCTGGCGTTCGTGCCACGAGCAGCGCGCGTGGCGCACCGGTCCTGCCGGTGCGTGGGCGGCACCGCAGGGGCCGGCCCGACGCCAACCACGGACGCCGCCGTCAGGCGGGTTGAGGTCGGGATGGGGAAGCCAGAGAAGCGCAAGAAGCATCACGCGCCGCCCGCGACGACGACGACGACGCTGCCGCACTCGACGCCCGGCCACCTGGAGCGCATCGATCAGGCCGTCGCCATCGCGCAGGCGCTGCCGGCGGAGCATGTGCGGCGTCCGGCGCTGCCGATCGGTGACCTCCTGCGCGACGCCCGCACCGTGGCCGCCGCCGCCGAGACCTGGCGCGACGCCCTCGTCGCCCGCGGCCTCGCCGACAGCCTCGCCAGCGACCTCGTCGCTCGCGCCGACGCCCTGTCGCAGGCCCAGGCGATGTGGCTCGCCGAGCGCAGCCGCGGTCTCAAGGCGACCGCGTCGACGCTGGCGCTGCGCGAGGCCGAGGCCCTGCGCAGCGAGGCGACGGCCATCCTCGGGCTGGCGCTGCGCCGCTCGCGCGACGGTCAGGCCCGCCTCGACGCCGTCAGCCACGGCGAGGGCATCGCCGACATCGTCGCCGACCTCGAGGCCCTCGCCGCTCTCGCCCGCGACGCCGACCTCGCCCTCGCCGCCATCAACGAGGACGCCGAGTCCCTCGCCCGCGGTCTCGACAAGGCGAAGAAGGCTGTCGAGAGCGCCGCCGCGAAGGAAGGCGGGCGCCTCGTCTCGTCGAGCAAGGATACGCGCGATCGCCTCGCCGTCCTCGTCGAGGACGCCATCGACGAAATCCGCGCCTTCGCGGCCGTCGCCTTCCGCGCCGACCCGACCAACGAGCGCCGCGGCGCCTTCGCCCCCGTCGGAACGCGCCGGGCCCGCTGAGCGCCGTGGGCCGGCCGGTGCTGTTTCTCGACGCCAACGCGAGCGTTCCGCCCGTCCCCGAGGCGCGCGCCGCCGTCGTCGCCGCCCTCGACGACGCCGCCGGCGCCAACCCGTCCTCGCCCCACGCCGCCGGGCGTCGGGCGCGCCGCCTCCTCGATCGCGCCCGCGACGCCTGCGCCGACATGCTCGCGGCGTCGTCGAAGGAGGTCTTCTTCACGAGCGGCGCCACCGAGGGCAACCGCTTCGTCGTCGACGCCCTCGTCGAGGCCGCCACCGCCGGCGGGCGCCCCTGGCACGTCGTCACGAGCCCTGTCGAGCACCCGTCACTGCACAAGCCCCTCCGTCGGGCCCACGCCCGCGGTCAACTCGTCGTCTCGACGCTGCCGGTCGTGGACGGCGTCGTCGCCACGAGTGGTCCGCTGGTCGGCGCGCTCCTCATGGCTGCCGACGCCGTCGTCGTCACCGCTGCCCACAACGAGACCGGGCTCGTGATGGACCTCGAGGCGCTGCTGCCCCTGTGCCCGGCGCAGGCCGTCGTCGCCGTCGACGCCGCCCAGTCCCTCGCGCGGCGTGGGGCGCCGCCGGGGCGGGCCGACATCGTCGTCGCGTCGGGCCACAAGCTGGGCGGCGTCGCCGGCGCCGGCGCCCTCGTGCTGCGGGGGCGCGCGCGCAGCCTGCCCCTGCCGTGGGTCGCCGGCGGACAGGAGCAGGGCGTGCGCCCCGGCACCGAGAACGTGATCGGCATCGCCGCCCTCGGCGCGGCCGCCGGCGTCATCGCGCGCACGCGCGCCGGGCACGTCGCGCTCCGCCCGCTGCGCGATCGCCTCGAGGCCGCCGTCGTCGCCGCCGGCGCGCGGGTGATCGGCGCCGGACAGGATCGGCTCGAGAACACGAGCGCCTTCCTCGTCCCCGGCGTCGACGCTGATGCGCTGCGCCTCGCGCTCGATCAGGCGGGCGTCGCCGTCGGCTTCGGCGCCGCCTGCAGCGCGCTGGCGCCCGAGCCGTCGCCGTCGTTGCAGGCCCTCGGTCTCGACGGCGCCGACGCCCGCCGCGTCGTGCGCGTGTCGCTGGCCCCCGGGATCGACGTGGCCGACGTCGACGCCGCCGCCGCCCGCATCGTCGACGTCATCGCTCGCCTGGGCTGAACGCGACGGGCGCTTCAAGCGCGCGGCAGCGGGGCTTTCGGGCGCTTGCGCCCGAAAGCAATAAACGCCTGAATTTCCTCGCGTATTTCGGATAGGGCGGTTCCTCCGCCCTGTCCGGAATACGCCAGGAAGTTCAGGCCCAGACGCCGAGGTGATCGAGGATGGCGTCGTAACAGGCGCGCGCGTCGGGGAAGCTCTCGATCGGCGACGACAACGCCACGATGACGAGCATGGGCTGCTCGTCGCGGGTGACGACGCCACGCCACGAGATGGCGCGCCGTCCGGTGCCGTCGGTGCCGAGGTAGAGGTCCTCGTCGGACGTGCCGGCGAGGGCGTCGCGCGACTCCGGGCCCCAGCCGACGACGATGAGACCAGCGACCTGGCCGAGCGTACGGCGGGCAAACGACGTCACGCGCTTGAGGGTGACCGCCTCCTGCAGCTGCTCCTCCTGCGACGCGAGCAGGCCCGCGGCGTCGACGTCTTCGGGCAACGGCGAGAAGTGGACCTCGATGCCGTGGGCGGCGGCGTCGGTGTCGGAGACGAACGTCATCGAGCGGCCGTCGTTGCCGATGCCGAGGTACTTCCAGTTCGCCGGGATCTGCAGCTCGAGGCCACGCTTCGCGAGCCAGCGCTTCGCCTCGGGCGCCTTTGGCGCCGCCAGCGTGCGCGGATCGAGGGAGCCCGGTCCGGCGCCCGCCTCGTCCTGCAGGGAGCCGCGGTTGACGATGTGGGCGCGCCCGGAGAGAGGCGTGTGGCCGAAGGGCGCCGATCCGGACGACGACGACGACTGCGTCAGCGGTGTGGGTCCGGTCTGCGTGTCACCCTTCTTGTCGACCATGGGCCGATGGTAGCCGCTCGGATGTGCGCTTGTCGCGCCCGGACGCCCGGCGCGGACGACCGCGACACCGGATGCCCGGCGACGTGGCAGGCCCAATTGCGGCCGATACACTGCCAGTATGTCTGCTGCGCCGGCGCCGACCACGTTGCCTGCCCTGCCCGTCCCGGCCTGGTCCACGCCGGCCCTCGACACCAGCCACGTCATCACCCGCCTTGAGGACGCCGCCGACGCCGACGTCGCCGGCCTCGTGCAGCTGCGCCTGCGCCTTGAGCGGCTCCACGCGTGGTGGCTGCTGGGCGCCATGGGCGCGGCCCTGTTGAGCGTCATCGTCGTCGGCGCCGTCGTCGACTCCCGCTTCGTCTTTGGCGCCTGGGCGACCGCGGTGGCCTCCGGCACGGTGTGGCTCGGCGCCCTCGCCCACTGGGCCCAGCGCGCCGTCTTCCGCCATCACGCCGTCGCCTGCGGCCTCTCCGTCGACGTCGCCGACCGCCTCTTCCGGGCCGCCGCCGACGCCGACCACTGGCTCTCGGTGCTCGACGGCTGCGGCCACCACCCGAGCCCTGCCGAGCTCGCGTCGTTCGTGCGCCACGTCGACGACGCCGTCGGCCGCTGAGCCGACGACGTCACCGCGCAACGTCAGTGCTTCTGCGCCGCGCGGCGCTCGGCGTCGGCGTGCAGCAGGTAGGCCTCCATGAAGGGCTGCACGTCGCCCTCGAGGACGTTGTGCACCTGGCTCGTCTCGTGACCGGAGCGGAGGTCCTTGCAGACCTGGTAGGGCGCCAGCACGTAGTTGCGGATCTGGCTGCCGAAGCTGGCCTCCATCTTGGCGGCCTCGGCCTTGTCCTTGTCGGCGAGCCGCTTCTTCATCTCGAGGTCGTAGAGGCGGGCGCGCAGCATCGTGAGCGCCTTCTCGCGGTTCTGGATCTGCGACCGCTCCTGCTCGCAGCGGATCATGATGCCAGTCGGCAGGTGGTGCACCTGCACGGCGGACTCGGTCTTGTTGACGTGCTGACCACCGGCGCCGCCGGAGCGCATCGTCTTCCACTCGAGGTCGGCGGGGTTGATGTCGATCTGGATGGTGTCGTCGATCTCGGGGATGACCCACACGCCGGTGAAGCTCGTCTCGCGCTTGCCCGAAAACGGCGACATGCGCACGAGGCGGTGCACGCCGACCTCGGCCTTCATGAAGCCGTAGGCGTACTCGCCCTTGATGTGCAGCGTGGCGCTCTTGATGCCCGAGGGCTCGGCGTACTCGACGTCCTGCAGCTCGGCGGTGAAGCCCTGCTTCTCGGCGTAGCGCATATACATGCGCATGAGCATCTCGGTGAACTCCTGCGCGTCGGCGCCGCCCTGGCCGACGGAGAGGGTCACGAACGCGTTGTTCTTGTCGGTCTCGCCGCCGAGCATGCGGGCGACCTCGAGGCGGCGCACGGCCTTGTCGAGGCGGCTGACGTCGGCCTCGATGTCCTTGACGACGCTCTCGTCCTCGCCGGCCATGTCGAGCAGCTCGAGGCTGTCGTTCACACCGCTGCGGGCCTCGGTGAAGACCTTCACCTCGTTGTCGAGACCGTTGCGCTCCCGCTGCAGCTGGGTCGCCCGCGCGGCATCGTTCCAGAAGTCCGGTGCCGACATCTTGTCGTCGAGGTCGGCGATGCGCAGGCGCTTGTCGGCGATGTCGAGGGGCCCCTCGAGCGCATTGAGGCGGGTCTGCAGGTCCCCGAGGGTCCGCTTGAGGTCGAGGATCAGGTTCGCGACGGTCATGCCGCTGGTCGTCGCCGACGCCGTCCAGCCAGGCAAGTGGGGCCCGCCTGCTCCCAACGGCGGCGCAGCCTGCAGGGCGACCAGCCCGGCCCGAAAACGTGCCTGGCGCGGCCGGGCGCGGTATGACGACGTCGTGGTCGCGGTCCTGCTTCGTCTGATGCCCGTCCTGGCCGTCTGCCTCGCGGCCGGCTGCACCCACGTCGTCACCATCGAGACCGATCCGGTCGGCGCCATGGTCACCGTCGACGACAAGGAGGTCGGCCCCTCACCCGTCCGGGTCGAAAAGACCGTCTTCTTCGGCGACCAGCTCCGCGTCTCCGTCGAGCGCGAGGGCTTCGAACCGGCCACCATCTCGGTGGCGGCCTCCGAGTGGTACCTGTGGCCCGGGCTCCTCGCCGCGGTGCCGCTGCTGGGCCTGCCGCTGTCGCTGCCCGCCCTCGTGATCCCGTTTGCGGGCCCGTTCATCGCCGCCGCCGTCGTCGTCGGCTGGGCCGTCGTGACGAGCCCGACGCTGTTGTCGCTGGCGCTCGTCCGCAAATACCCCGACACGGTGACGGTGCCGCTGAAGCGCAAGCGGCCGCCGCCCGGCACCGACGTCCTGCTCCCTGCGGACCTCTTCGGTCCCGACGACCTCGGCGCCAACCCGATCCCCGACGTGGGGCCGGGGCCCGATGCATCGCCGCCGCCGCCGGCGAAGCCGAGGCCCCCCGACGGCGCCAACCCGCTGCCCTGAGGCCCGACGGCGCTCTTCTCTCGTCGACGACGGGCGTGTAAGAGCCGGCCATGCGCTACCTCTCCGGCATCCAGCCCTCGGGCACGCCCCACCTCGGCAACTACTTCGGCGCCATCGCCCAGCACGTCGACGCCAGCCGCGGCCTCAACGCCGGCGACAGCGCCTTCTTCTTCATCGCCGACTACCACGCGCTGACGACGACGCACGACGCCGCGAAGCTGCGGGCCCAGGTCCGCGACGTCGCCGCCACCTACGTCGCCCTCGGCCTCGATGTCGATGCCGCCGTGCTGTTCCGCCAGAGCGACGTCCCCGAGGTCACCGAGCTCACCTGGTTGCTGGCGACGGTGACGGGCATGGGCCTCCTCGCGCGGGCCCACTCCTACAAGGACAAGGTGGCGAACAACATCCAGCCGTCGGTGGGCCTGTTCACGTACCCGATCCTCATGGCGGCCGACATCGTCGCCTACGATGCCGACATCGTCCCCGTCGGCCAGGATCAGGTGCAGCACGTCGAGATGGCCCAGGACATGGTCGGCCACTTCAACGCGGCGTTCAGCGTGCAGGCCCTCAAGCGCCCCGAGTGGCGCCTCTCGCCGACGCCGAAGGTGCCGGGCACCGACGGCCAGAAGATGTCGAAGAGCTACAACAACGCCATCGGCATCTTCGTCGAGGGAAAGGAGCTCAAGAAGCAGGTGAACGCCATCGTCACCGACTCGCGCGAGCCCGCCGAGCCCAAGGAGCCCGAGTCCATCAACGCCTGGGGCATCCTCACGCTGTTCCTCACCCGCGAGGAGCGCGTCGAGTGGGAGGACCGGCTGCGCGCCGGCGGCGTCGGCTACGGCGACCTCAAGAAGGCCCTGATGGAGAAGATGGACGCCCGCTTCGGCGAGGCCCGCGTCGTCTACAAGGAGCTCATGACGACGCCGCAGGGCGAGGCCCGCCTCAACGCGATCCTCGAGGCCGGCGCCGCCCGGGCCCGGCCCATCGCCCAGGCGACGCTCGCCCGCTGCCTCGACGCCGTCGGCATGCCGAACACGGCCCGCCGCCTCGGCCGCTGAGACGTCTCCGATGTCGTCCCCGTGACGACGTCGTCGCCGTCAGCCCTTGACGCTGCCCGACGTGAGGCCGGCGACGAGGTGCTTCTGCAGCGCGAAGAACAGCGCCATCACGGGCGCCGAGACGAGGATGGCACCGGCGGCGAAGTGGCCCCACGCCGTCGACTTGGCGCCGACGTAGCCCTGCAGCACGACGGGGAGCGTGTACGACGTCTCGCTGTTCATCAGCTTGGCGGCGAGGATGAACTCGTTCCACGCCGTCATGAACGAAAACAGCGCGGTGATGGCGATGGCGGGCCGGGCCAGCGGCAGGATGATCGAGAAGAAGATGCGGCTCGTGCTCGCGCCGTCCATGCGCGCGGCCTCTTCGAGCTCGCCGGGGATGGTGTCGAAGTAGCCCTTCAGCATGAAGGTCGAAAACGGGATCGACGTCGTCGCGTAGACGAGCACGAGGCCGAGCTGGCTGTCGAGGAGGTCGAGCTTGTCGAGCAGGATGTAGAGCGGGATCATCATCATGGTCCCGGGAAACATCTGCGTGATGAGCAGGGCCTTCATGCCGAGCTCGCCGCCGGGGAAGCGGAAGCGCGAGAACGCATAGGCCGCCGACGTCGCGAGCCCGACGCCGACGAGCGCCGTCGCCGACGAGATGACGAGCGAGTTCCACAGCTGGTGGCCAAAGACCCACGTCCCCTGCAGGTCGGTCTTGCCAACGACGTCGACGAAGTTCTGCAGCGTCACCTGCTCGGGGATCGGCGAGAGGCCAGAGGCAAAGGCCTGCGTCGGCGACAGCGCCATCCGCACGACCCACAGCACCGGGTACAGCACGATGATCGAGACGCCCACGAGGACGACGTGGGACACGATCGCCAGCAGCGGGTTCGGTTTCTCGCCGGCGAGGTCGGCGTCGCGGTCGCTCATGCGTCACCCTTGAGGTTGTTCATGACCCGCTTCGACGCGGTGTCGTACGCCAGCAGCATGAGGAAGATGAGGGTCGAGTACGCCGCCGCGGTGCCGAAGGCGCCGCCCTGGCCACGCTCGAAGGCCCAACGGAAGGCCTCGGTGATCAGGATGTCGGTGCGGCCGCCGGGGGCGCCGCCCGAGACCAGGTAGATGACGTTGAACATGTTGAACGTCCACACGGTGCCAAGGACGATGGCCGGCGCCAGCGTCGGCCGCAGCAGCGGCAGCGTGATGGACGTGAAGCGCTTCCAGGGCCCCGCGCCGTCGAGGGCCGCGGCCTCGTAGATGTCCTTCGGAATGGCGGTGAGGCCGCCGAGCGCCGTCACCATCATGAACGGGAAGCCGAGCCAGGTGTTGGTGATCAGGTTCGCGAGGAACGCCGACCAGAACTGGTTCATCCACGAGAAGCCCGGCGTGCCGAGCAGCGCGTTCACGGCGCCGAACTCGGGGTGGAACATGCCCTTCCAGATGAGGGCCGTGATGTACGACGGCATCGCCCACGGGATGATGAAGAGCACGCGGTAGACGGCTTTGAAGCGCAGCCGGGCCTGGCTGAGGATCAGCGCGAGGACGACGCCAATCGCCACATGCAGGAACACGTTGCTGGCCGTCCACAGCACCGTGACGCCGAGGGTGCGGAAGAAGGCGGCGTCGGTGTCGCCGAGGATCGTCGCGAAGTTCTCGAGGCCGACGAACGTGTAGGTGCCCCAGGCGTGGCGGAAGAAGCCCATGCCGACGCCGACGGAGAACGGGAACAGCACGAGGATGAGCGTGCCGACCATCGCGGGCGCGGCGTAGGCGTAGGCGGCCTTGTTCTCGGCGGCGTCCTTCGCCACCTTCGCCACGCCGCCGGCCCGCTTCATGCCGACGACCATCCACACGACGAGGCCGACCATCAGCACGAGGACGGCGACGACGAAGCCGGTCTGGCCGCGGGCCTCGCCGGTGCGGGCCACCTCGGCGAGGACGCCGTCGAGCTTCGCCTGGGCCGCCGCCAGCGTGTCCTTCGCGGGGGCGCCCTGCCCCATCGTCTCGCCGAGGGCGAGGTTGAACGGGCCCCACAGCGACTTCATCGCCGGCGTGTTCGGCGTCGGCACCGACTGCTCGAGCTGGGCGCGGAAGCCCTTGAGGAAGCGGGCGTCGTCGTCGTCGCCGAGGACGTCCCACGCCGACGCCAGCGCCACCGGCTGCCGCGCCTCCTTCAGGCGTCGCACGCTGCGGTCCTGATCGGCGAGCAGGCGTGCCAGCGTGACGGCGAGCTCGCGCTTCTCCGTCTTGCCCGAGATGAACACGGCCTCGACGGTGAGCAGGGGCCGCATCGGCCGCCTGGCGCCGTCATCGTCGACGATGGGCAGCGGCGAGACCGCGAAGGCGACGCCGGGCTCGATCTCACCCCGCGACCAGGGCCCGGTGATGATCATCGCGGCCTTGCCGGTGTTGAAGAGCGACATCGTCAGCGTGCCGGAGACCTCGCCGGGCACGACGCCGCTGTCGGCGATCTGCTTCGCGCGCTCGACGGAGCGGATGGTCCCCGGCGCCGTCAGGGCGGGGCGGCCGGCGTCGTCGAAGAGGGCGCCGCCGTAGCCGAAGAGCAGCGGCGCGTGGAAGTAGAGGTCACGGTTCTCGTAGACGAGGCCGTAGCGGCCGTCCCCCGTGTTCGCCTTCGCCACGTCGAGCAGCTGCGACAGCGTCGTCGGCGCCTCTTTGACGAGGGCCGTGTTGCGCCACAGGGCCACCGACTTGAACGCGATGGGCAGGCCGTAGACGTGGCCGTCGAACAGCACCGCCGGCAGCAGCCCGGGCACGAGCGACGACGCCGTCTGCGGGTCGACGACGTCGTCGACGGCCTGGATGGTGGCGGCCTTCGCCCAGTCGCCGATCGGGTCGTGGGCGGCGATGAAGACGTCGGGGCCGCGACCGCGCGGGATCGCGGCGCCGATCTTGTCGAGGTAGGCGTCGTAGGGGACGGCGAGCAGTTTCACCCGGAAGTCGGTGCGGGTCTTGTTGAGTTCGTCGACGATGCCCTCGATGGTGGTGGCCTCCTCGGCGCGGTAGGCGTGCCAGAGCACGAGCTCCGGCCGCGGGTCGGCCTCGGCCTCCTCGGCGAGGACTGCCGACGACGCCAGCAGCGCGACGAGCACAAGGGCGGTGACGCGCCCGAGGCTCACGCCGCCACCCGCGTGCCGTCGGCGGCGAAGAACGACAGGCGGGCCGGCCGGACGCGCAGATGCATCGTGCTGCCAATGCGGACGTTGTCGGCGCCGTGCTCGTCGGCCAGGGCGCCGAAGCGCTGCCCACCGACGCGGCCGTAGACGAAGCTCTCCTGGCCGAGCCGCTCGATGTGCTCGACCTCGAGGGTGCCGACGTCGACGGCGTCGCCATCGCTGACGACCGTGAGGCTCGCGACGACGTCGTGGGGCCGGATGCCCACCTCGGCGGCGGCGGCAGGAAGACCGGACAGGCGCAGGGCCGACGTCGGCGCGATGTTCATCGTCGGCGTGCCGAGGAAGGTGGCGACGAAGCGGTTGGCGGGCTGGCGGTAGACCTCCAGCGGCGTCCCGATCTGCTGGGCGATGCCGCCCTCGAGGACGACGACGCGGTCGGCGAGGGTCATGGCCTCGACCTGGTCGTGGGTCACGTAGACCGTCGTCGTGTTGAAGCGCCGACGGAGGCCGGCGATCTCGGCGCGGACCTCCATGCGCAGCTTGGCGTCGAGGTTCGACAGGGGCTCGTCGAAGAGGAAGGCCTTCGGCCGGCGGACGACGGCGCGGGCCATCGCCACGCGCTGCCGCTGGCCGCCCGAGAGCTGCTTCGGCTTGCGGTCGAGGAGGGCGCCGAGGCCGAGCATCTGGGCGGCGTCGTCGACGCGGCGGGCGATCTCGGCCTTGTCGACCTTCCGCACGACGAGGCCGAAGGCGATGTTCTCGCGCACGCTCATGTGCGGGTACAGGGCGTAGCTCTGGAACACCATCGCGAGGTCGCGGTCGCCGGGGGCAACGTCGTTGGCGCGGACGCCGTCGATGAGCAGCTCGCCGGCGCTGATGGTCTCGAGACCGGCGATCATCCGCAGCGTCGTCGACTTGCCACAGCCCGACGGGCCGACGAGGACGATGAACTCCCCGTCCTTGATCTCGAGGTCGAGCCGCTTGACGACGTGCACGTCGCCGTAGCGCTTTTCGATGCCACGCAATGAGATGGACGCCACGTCTGCCCCTCGGGGACGACCCGCGCCCCCTCTGCCGCGGCCGCGCTGATGCGGACCGACGGGTCTGCCGCGCTGTCCCGAAACGACGACCGCCGGTCAACCGGGCGCATGCCGACGCCCGTTGACGCAATGCGGCATCAGTCGTGCCACACGGTGGGCATTGACGAGCGCCGCAGGTTCGCCGACGACGCGGCCCCCACCTTGAGGTACCGACAGATGCAGTTTGTCTCGATGGTCGCAGGCATGACGGACGACACCTTCGCCGAGGTCATCTCCGCGTCTCCGCGGAAGATCCGCGAGACCCTCTTCGCCCGGCTCAACATCAAGGCCAAGAAGCAGATCGGCCTGAAGGTGCACGGCAAGCTCGAGGAGCGCACGAAGAAGCTGCACGACCGCCTCAAGCAGGCGAACACCGAGCAGGAGAACAAGCTCTGTGAGGAGCTCATGCGCAACTGGCTCTTCACCAAGCGCCCGATGCTCAAGGCCACCCTCGACCACCTTGGCGTGAAGAACGACAACGGCCTCGTCGACGAGGAGCCCGCGTTCTTCAAGGAGCTGACGGCCGACAAGGTCAACGAGCTGGTCAACGTGCTCAAGTCCGAGCACCCCGTCGAGCACATCCGCCTCTACCTCGCCTTCGTCGGCGTCCCCGACGAGTCACTCCAGGCTGCCGCTGCCTGAACGGGTGACTGGCACTTCACGAAAAGCGCCGGCCATGGGCCGGCGCTTTTCGTTGCAGCGTGATGACGACGACGTCACCCCTCGAAGAGGGCCGCGAACTCGGGCAGTTCGCGGACGGCGTCGAAGAAGCGGTCGCCCTCGACCCAGGCGCGGACGCGGTCCTTGTCGGCCTTCGCGGCAAGGCGCAGCGCCTCGAGGCAGCGGTCGGCGTCGCCCTGCGCGGCCCGCAACGCCGCCATGTGGTAGTTCGCCATGAGGTCGGCGGCATCGAGTTCGAGGGCCTTCTGCAGCGCCTTCTCGCTCTCGGAGTAGATGCCCTTGGTGGCGTAGCAGTTGCCGAGGTCGACCCAGGCGTCGAGGTTGTCGGCTTCGGCCTTCACGACCTCGCGCAGCAGCGGGATGGCCTCGCCGGGACGGCCCATGTCCATGAGGACCGTCGCCATCTCGTGCTTCGCCACCATGTCGCGGGGGTCGATCTTGAGGGCCTCCTGGTACGACGCCAGCGCCTCCTGGAACTGGCCGCGCTCGGCGTAGGTGAGGCCGAGGTTCAGGTGGGCGTCGGGGTAGTCCCACTCGAGCGTCAGCGTCTCCTTGTACTCGTTGACGGCGAGGTCATGGGCGTGCGTCGCGAGGAACGAGGCGAGGTTGTAGTGGGCCGTCGGCGACTGCGGCTCGAGCTCGATGGCGAGGAGGTATTCACGCAGGGCCTCCCGCAGGTGCCCCTTGTCGGCGAGCACGGTGGCGAGGTTGTCGTGCGCATGGGCGCTGTCCGGGTCGAGCTCGATGGCCTTCGTGAACTCCTTCACGGCCTCGTCAAGCCAGCCCCGATCCGCCAGCTCGATGCCACGCTGGTTGTGGAAATCGGATTGGGCGATCCGATCGAACTTCTCCTTGTCAGCCATGGGGAGTGGGCTAGCGGGGCGCCGACGGTCCTGCAACGCCGGGTGGCCGCTCCTCGAAGACGACGGAGGCGAGGATCTCGCGTACGAGGGGCTGCAGCGCCTCGAACTCGCCCTTCTCCATCGTGATGACGACGGTGTAGCCGTGCACGGCGACCTGACCGTCCGGCGTCTTCGCGTCGTCGAGGATGAGCAGCGCCTCCTGCGACATGATGCGCTCGCTGCCGTCGGGGCCCTTCACGGTCCACTCGTCGCGGATGTGGTACGAGGGCCGTCCCTGTCGACGAGAGGGCTCCGCGTCGACGTGCCGGATGTTCGTGCCGACGGCCACCTGGTTCGAGGCGCGCTGCGCGACGAGATAGTCGACGCCGGTCGTGCCCAGCGGCAGCCACGGGTCCTCGAGAACCTGCAGCCACGGCGGCACCAGCTTGCCGGGTGCTGGCAGGCCGGGCCGGGCCGAAACGAGCATGCGCGTCTGCAGCGTGATCGGCGTGTTGGGCGGCGGTACCGGCGGCAGCGGTCCCGGATCGGGCATGGCGAGTTGCCACCCCTTCGGGATGGCGACGACGAGGTCGGTGTCGGGGACGCGACGCCGGATGAGGTCGAAGGCCGAAGCCGTCGGGGCGGCCGGCGTCTCCTCGGCCTTGTCGCAGCGGCAGCCGTCGACCACGATGGAACACAGCCCCAGCGAGAGCCAGAACGCGCGAAGCGGAGGACGAAGGTGTCGCACGAGCCCGACCATAGCGCAGCCGCCGTCGACGGGGAGGCCATCGACGTACTCGTCGCGCCCCGCCTGCACGTGGTGCTCGACCGCCCCGCCATCGCCGGCAACGTCGGCGCCTGTGTCCGGCTGTGTGCCGCCGTCGGCGCCGCCCTGCACGTCTGCGGCTCGTCGCTGTCGCCTGATGATCGCGAGATGTGGCGCGCGGGCCTCGACTACTGGGCCAACGCCCGGGTCCACTTCCACGATTCCCTCGCGGCCTGCCTCACCCTCCTGGGCCGCGACCCCTGGATCATCGAGGTCGGCGGACGGCACGCGCCATGGGAGGTGACCCTCGCCCCCGGTGACGTCGTCGTGCTCGGGCCCGAGAAGGGGAGCGTCGACGACGCGCTGCGCGAGCGGCTGCCCGAGCGCATCCTCACCCTGCCGCAGCAGGGGGCGGTGCGCTCCCTCAACCTCGCCCAGGTCGCCGCCGTCGTGGCCTTCGAGGCGGTCCGCCAGCAGACGTCGCCGGCAGTGTGAAGGGCCCCTCGCTTCCCCGTGAGCCATGGGCTACGGTCGAGGTCCCATGTCGAAGCAGCGCAGTTCGGATGTCAAGGTCGGCGTCTTCGTGGCGATCGGCATCGCCGTCACCTTCCTGTCGCTCTTCGTCATCGGACAGGAGCGCAAGCTCTGGGAGAAGCAGGTCCACCTCAAGGCCCGCTTCAGCAACGTCGCCGGCCTGAAGGTGGGCGGTCAGGTCCGCCTCGCCGGCATCAACGTCGGCATCGTCAGCAAGATCCTCCTGCCCGAGCTCGACCCCGGCGCCGACGCCGCCATCGCCGCTCGCTTCGACGCCTCGACGGTGCCGGTGACCGAGGGCCAGGCCCTCCTCGACCACCCCATCACGCTGCTGAAGCAGACCTTCGACGACCCCGTCAACGTCGCCCTCATCGCCTCCGACCCCGATGAGAAGTTCGAGGCCGCCGTCGAGGTCGTCGGCGTCGACTTCCACGGCCAGAAGGCGCGCGAGCGTGTCCTCGTCCGGCTGCGCGGCAACGACGGCGTCGGCGTCGGCAAGATCTATTTCTCCAAGATCGACTCCATCCGCTTGAAGGTGCTCAAGGAGTCGAATGCCGGCTCGACGCTGCAGCTCGGCGACGGCACAGCCCGGAAGATCACCGTCGACATGCGCATCTCGGCCGACATGCTCGAGCGCGTGCGCACCGACTCCGTCGCCGCCGTCCAGCAGGAGGGCCTGTTCGGCGACAAGTTCATCGACATTTCGATCGGTTCACTCTCGAAGCCGCCGGTGAAGCCCGGCGACCTCCTGCCCGCCGACGAAGGCGTCGACATCGCCGCGGCGCTCGCGTCGACCGGCGAGATCATCGACAACGTCAACGCCTCCACCGAGAGCATCCGCGCCCTCCTCGATGGCTTCCGCAAGGCCGGCGGCGAAGCCACCGTCGTTGCGGCAATGCAATCCATCCAGGACATCGCCGACGAGATCGAGCACGGCTCGGGCCTCATCCACCAGCTGATCTTCGATGAGTCCGCCGGCAAGGCCTACAAGAACATCGTCGGCGACGTCGCCGACTCCACGAAGACCGTGAAGGTGAGCCTCGCGCGCATCGACGGCATCCTCGAGGACGTCAAGACCAACAAGAGCCTGGTGCACACACTCCTCTACGGCGAGGAGGGCGAGGCCACCGTCGCCGACGCGCGTCGCCTGATCAATGAGGTCAGCCAGGTCGTCACCGACGTCCGCACGAAGGATGGCCTCGTCCACAACCTCATCTACGAGGAGGACAAGGGCGAGATCATGCGGTCCATCAACGCCGCCGCCGGCGACGTGAAGGTCATCACCGGCGACGTGAAGACGATCGTCGCCGACGTGAAGAAGGGCAAGGGCACGGTCGGCCAGCTCCTCAACGATCCGACCGTCTACGAGGACCTCAAGGTCCTCCTCGGCAACATGCGCCGCAACGACGCCGTCCGCTCCCTCGTCCGCTACGCGGTCGAGCAGGAGGAGCGCAAGGCGACGACGGCGCCGACGCCGAAGTAGTCGCATTCATCAGCGTCGACGGCGGCCGCGACGATGATGTCGTCGTCAGCGCAGCTGATCGAGTTCGATACCGGCGTCCACGACGAGCCACGGCATGTCATCGAACACGGGATAGGCGACTTCGCCATCTTCGCGCACGAGCGCGCCCTGCAGGCGCTGCCCGAGAACGCGCCCCCCGCGGTCCCGCAGCTTGCCCTTGTCGACGGCAGCGTTGAGCTTGTCGACGAGGGCCGCTTCGGCCACGCGCAGCGGCGACTTCTTCTCGGGGCAGGCGATGATGTCGAGGAGGAAGGGCTCGAGCTTCACTTGGGGCTCCCGGCGGCTGGCGTGGGGGTGGTGGCAGGGGCGGCGCCAGGAGCCGGGCCGACGGCGTCGCGCACGGCGTCCTTCACGGCCTCCTTCGCGGCGTCCTTCGCCTTCTGCTGGAGATCGCGCGTGGCCTCGTCGACGCCGGGCAGGACCTGCTCCTGCACGACCTGCTTGCCGAGCCCGAACAGCTCGGGCTGCCACCAGGCAAAGACGCCGACCATGACGATGAGGAAGACGACGAAGGCGACGACCTTGAGGGCCAACTGGAACAGCCGCCAGAGGATGAAGCCAATCACGCCGGCGACGACGGCGGCGATGAACGGCATGGCCCCCGGGGGCAACGACTCGAGCAGGCTCATGTTCTGGACCTCGACACCTTCACCGTGGGGGCCACCTTTGTCTGCAAGCGCGGATCGCCGCGGTAGCGCACGCGCCCGACGCCCCCACCAGAGACGGCGAGGCTCGTGCGCGCGGCGACGTCGACCTCAACGGCGCCGGCGACCTCGACGTTGACGTCGCCGACGTTGACGGTGGCGGCGTCGATGGCGCTGGCACCGCGGGCCACGAGGGCGAGACGATCCGGCTGACCGGTGACCCGCACGCGGGCGGCGCCGCTCGTCTCGACGCGGGCGTCGCCCCGCACCGGTGTTGCCACGCGGGCGGCGCCCAGCACCGACACCGTCGACGGCGGCGGCATCTCGAGGGTGACGAGGATGCCGGCGGCGGAGACCGGGTCGCCGACGACGCTGAGTTCGAGCGTCGTCGCCTGCGGCGTCAGCACGACCATCGACTGCAGGTTGGCCTCGGCCGTGACCACCGCCCGCGGCACCTCGGCGGCGACGACCTCGACGCGCAGCGGCCCGCGCACGACGAGCCCGGTGATCTCCCGCGGCACGGCGCGAACGTCATCCACGCGGGGCCCGACGCCCTCGACCCGGGCGGCGGGCGCACACAGCGCGAAGGCAAGCAGGGCAGCGAGCATGGGGCCTTGGACCACGCGGACGCCGGCCCCGCAATCCGGGGTCAGGACGACAGGAACGGCAGCGGATTGCCCGGCAGCCGGGTCTGGCGGAACTCCTCGTCGAAGAGGCGGCGGACCAGGGTCGCGATGCCGAGCGGCGCCGTCAGGTCGTCGGGCGGATGCTCCGTGACCCGCAGCGCCTTGCGCATCGCGAGGGCGCTGTCGTAGCGGTCGTCACGACGTCGGGCGAGCGACGTCTCGATGACCGCCGCGAGCCGCTCGGGGACGGTGTCGGGGATCGGTCGGTGCTTCGCCGCCGAGTGGACCTTCAGGAGCTCGACGTCGGACTTCTTCGCGACGTCGAAGGCCCGCTGGCCGACGATGAGTTCGAAGAGGATGCAGCCGATCGCAAACAGATCGCTGCGGACGTCGAGCTGCTCGCCCCGGGCCTGCTCGGGCGAGAGGTAGCCGGGCGTGCCGACGACGCCGTCCGCGAGTTCCTGACGGGCGGCGAGCGACAGGCCGAAGTCGCCGACGCGGACCTGGCCGTCGTAGCGCACGAAGATGTTCTTCGGCGCGAGGTCGCGGTGGACGAGGCCGAGGACCTCGCCACGGGAGTCGGTGATCCCCTGGGCGAACTCCATCCCGTCGAGGATCTCGCTGACGATGAACGTGGCGAACGCGGGCGGGATCGCGATCTTCTGCTGGCGGGCCCGCTGGATGATACTCTGGAGATCCTGGCCGTCGACGTACTCCATGACGCCGTACTCGACGTTGGCATGGCTGCCGAGTTCGTAGCCGCGGATCAGGTTCTTGTGCTTGGCCTTGAGCGCCACCTGCATCTCGCGCAGGAAGCCGGCGAGCATGTCCTTGTCGACAGGCTGATCCGATCGCATGCGCTTGATGACGACGACCTCGCCGTTCCTGGTGTCCTTCGCGCGATAGATCTCGGCGACGCCGCCAACGGCGAAACGATCAATCAGCTCGTAGGGACCGAGTCGGGCCACGCGTCCACTCTACTTTCCGCTTCGCGCAAACGTCAGTGCCAGCTGCAGATCGACCGCTCCGGCGTCCGCGGCCGGGGTGGCGTCGAGGCTCAGGCGCTCGAATCCCGCCAACAGGGCCACCGGATCGTCGGCGCCCGACCATGCCGCGAGGCGTCGGACGACCCGCAGCTCCGGCGCAGCACGCTCGATGAGGGCGACCGCGGCCGGGCCCTGCACCTGCACGAGCCGTCCGCCGGGCGGACAGGTGACACCCCCTGCCGCGACGCGGTCCACCACGACGCCGGCGCCGAGGCCGAGGGCAAAGACGTCGTCGGCGACGACGACCGAGAGCCGCCGCCACGGCGCCGACGCCGCCCCGACGCTGCGGACGAGGCGGGTCCCAACGGCGCGCTCCTCGACGACGCCGCCGGCGAGGGCCTCGTCGACGCTGGCCCGGAGCGCCGCGGCGGCGCCGGCCCGGGGGCGGCCGACGACGGCGAGGGAGGCGAGGGTCGCCGGATCGTCCGGCAGGGGCGTGGTCCCCGGCGGCGGCGGCAGGACGGCGATGGTGAGGCGCCCCTCGAAGGCGTCGAGGCCGCCGGGGATGCCGGCCAGCGCCGCTGCTTCTTCTTCGCCGTCGACGACGTCGCCGAGGCCGGCGACCGCCGGGAGATGTACCGCGAGGACGGCGAGGTCGTCGGCGACACAGGCCATGGGGGCCGACGACGACGACAACGCCGACGCCAGGGCCACCGCTCCAGGGGTGCCCGAGAGGGGGGCCCGGCCCCGCGCCACGAGGTCGCGCCCGCGCAGCTGCAGGTCACCCTCGATGGCGTCGTCGACGAGGTCGCTCAGGGGTCCGACGACGCGCAGGCGCCAGGCGAGCCCCCGGGCCTCCCGGCGGGGGGCGTCGACGGCGCCGGTCGCGAGGGCCTCGGCGAGGGCGGCCTCGGCGAGGGCGTCTTCGGGCCCGAGGACGACGACGAGCGCGCCGTTGCCGGCCCGCAGCAGCGCCCGGGTGGCGCCCGCCTCGTCGATGAGGGCGTCGACCTGACCGAGCAAGCGGCGCCGCCGGAGGCCGGCGTCGGGCAGCACGCTCGCGAGCACGGCCTGCAGCCGGACACCGTCGACGAGGCCGGCCGTGATGACGGTGCCGCCACTGCCGCGTCCGGCGATCGCGAGCGGCGGGGCGACGCCGGCGGCCTCAAGCCCCGACTGGCTCAGGCGCCCGGCGGGGATCGGCAACAGCCCTGCCCCGGCCGCCGCGTCGACGACGCCGACGATGGCGCCGAGGTCGCCCCCGACGACCTCCCAGACGGCGTCCGGAGGTACAACCACCCCGCGCACCGCCGGCGGCGGGGCCTCGCACGCGACGATCGCAGCGAGCAGTGGCAGGAGCAGCACGCGAGGCACGGCAGGCCCTATACGGCGCGTCGTCGCACTTGGACACGGCGCCAATGTAGGACACAGGCCGACATGTCGTTTCCGTCGACGATCCGGGTTGCCCATGGCCCTCGTTTTCAATAGTCGGCCGGTGATGCGTCTCGCTTGACGCTCATGGCCATGTGTCTGCAGGAGCCCGCCCGACATGACGAAGCCCACCCTCCGCTTCGCCCTCATCACCGGCCTGTTCTTCGGCGCTGCGTCTGTCGACGTCAGCCCGACCGGTGTCGAGGTCGCCGCCGCCAGCGCCGCCAAGAAGAAGAAGAAGAAGGCGGATGAGCCGAAGGCCGACGCCGAAAAGGGCGACAAGAAGGCCGCGAAGGAGGGTGACGCCCCGGCGGCCCCGAAGGAGGAGCTCCGCACGACGGGCCCCGCGACCATCCAGCGCGATGCCTTCAGCGAGAAGGGCTTCGAGAACTCGGCCAAGGCCGAGAAGAAGCGCGACGAGCAGATCAAGGAGATCAAGGACCTCCTCGGCAAGATGAAGCCCGAAGACCCGCGCCGCGGCGAGCTCGTCTTCCGCCTCGCCGAGATCTACTGGGCGAAGTCCAAGTTCATCTACCAGAAGGAGTACAAGTCCTTCGACGAGGCCTACCAGAAGTGGGTCGACAACGGCCGCGGCGGCAAGGAGCCCCAGCTCGGCGGCTTCACCGCCGAGAGCGATGCCTACAAGAAGCAGGCGCTGCAGAACTACGGGATCATCCTCGAGAAGTTCCCGGAATACCCGCGCCTCGACGAAGTCCTCTACATCATGGCCTTCAACCAGTACGAGGCTGGCAAGACCAAGGATGCCATCGACAACTACTCGCAGCTCATCCGGCAGTACCCGAAGAGCGAATACGTCTCCGACAGCTACCTCGCCCTCGGTGAGCACTACTTCAAGGCCAACGACCTGACGAAGGCGACGAAGGCCTACCAGAAGGCGTACGACAAGGGCATCGAGGACAAGCGCCGCAGCGTCTACAACTACGCCCGCTACAAGCTCGCCTGGTGCGACTACAACGCCCAGGAGTTCAGCAAGGCCCTCGACAAGTTCAAGGCCGTCGTCGCCGAGGAGAACAAGTCGAAGGACAGCAACGACGAGGGCAAGGCCAAGGGCGTGCAGCTCAAGCGCGAGGCCCTCAACGACATGGTGCTGACCTACTCGCACCTCGACGCGACGAAGGAGGCCTACGACTACCTGAAGAAGGAGGCCGGCCAGCCGGAGGCCTACCGCCTCTCGGGCAAGCTCGCCGCCGTCTACAAGGAGCAGGGCAAGCACGCGCTCGAGGTCGATACCCTGCGCATGCTCATCAACATCGACCCCGACAACGCGCAGGCGCCCGACTACCAGTCCGCCGTCGTCCTCGCCTACTCGAACCTCGGTGACCGTGCCGCCGTCCGCAAGGAGGTCACGCGCCTCGTCGAACTCTACCGCCCCGGTTCTGCCTGGTGGCGCAAGAACGAGACGAACGCTGCCCTCGTCGACCGTGCCCGCACCGTCGCCGAGAACCGCATGCGCGAGCTCGTGACCGACTACCACCGCTACGCGCAGAAGTTCAAAAAGGTCGACGACTACGAGACCGCCGCCGACATCTACTCGCAGTACCTGCAGGCCTTCCCCGACAGCGAGAACGCCTACCGCCTCAACTTCTTCTTCGCCGAACTGCTGTGGGACCTCGGTCGCTGGCGTGACGCGGCGAAGCAGTACGACGCCGTTGTGAAGCGCGACAACAAGGGCGAGTACACCCGCACCTGCGCGTACAACTCGGTCCTCGCCTGGGAGAAGATCGTCAACGGTGTGCCGCCGCCGGTCTTCAAGGACGGCAAGATCCTCACCGCCTCCGACTGCGCCGACCCGAAGAACAAGGGCAAGTGCGGTCAGAAGGACGAGAAGATCGAGAAGAAGAAGGTCGACCTCGAGAACTTCGAGAAGGGCGGCAAGAACAAGTACGAGCCCAAGAAGATCCCCGAGGACGAAATCGCCCTCGCCGCCGCCTGCGACGCCTACGTCAACGTCGTGCCGCAGAAGGACATCGACAAGGACCCGAAGCTCAAGGAAGAGCTCATCGTCGTCAAGTTCAAGTCGGCGTTCATCTACCAGAGCGCCTACCACTTCGACGAGGCCGCCACGCGCTTCGGCGAGCTCATCGACCGCTGGCCCGACAGCGAGTACGCGCGCAAGGGCGCCGACCAGATCCTCGACTCCTACGACGCCCGCGAGAACTACCCGGCCCTCGAGAAGTGGTCGCGTGACTTCGCGAAGAAGAAGCAGCTCATGGCCGACGACAAGTTCGCCAAGCTCGTAACCCGCTTCATGGAGGGCGCCACCTTCAAGAACGTCGACGCCCTCCGCGCCGCGTCGCTTGAGACGAAGCCGAAGGACAAGGCCGGCGCGTCGAAGATGGCGCTCGAGGCCGCCACCCGCTTCGAGAGCTTCATCAAGGAGTTCCCGACGTCGGAGTTCGCGCCCATCGCGCTCTACAACGCCCAGTTCCTCTACGCCGGCGAGAACCAGCTCGACAACGCCATCGGTACGGCCAACCGCCTGCTGAAGGACTACGCCAAGGAGATCGCCGCCGGCGACAACCTGAAGAACAAGCTCGAAGAGACGACGATCCTGAACCTCGCCGCCTACCACGAGAAGGTCGCCGACTACCCGGCTGCCGCCGAGACCTATGTGCGTTTCGCCGACAAGTACAAGGCGAACGAGAAGGCGCCCGACGCCATCTACAACGCCGGCATCTTCTACCTCGGCCTCGGTGACACGCGGAACGCGACCAACATGTTCGCGCGCTACATCAAGGACTTCCCGAAGCAGAAGGACGTCCCCGACGTGTACCTGCGCATCGCCGCCGTCTACGAGGACCAGGAGGACTGGAAGCGCGCGTCGGCGATGTACGGCGAGTTCGAGAAGCTCCATGGCAAGGCCGCTCGCCCCGAGCAGGTGCTCTCGGCCCGCTACAAGACCGCCTTCGCCCTGCAGAAGGCCGGCCGCGACAAGGACATGCTCGAGGCCTGCAACGGCATCATCGCGGGCTTCAAGAAGCTCGACGCCAAGCTGCAGCAGAGCGATATCGGCAAGCTGGCTGGTGGCTACTGCGCCTTCCAGATCCTCGAGCCCGAGTTCCAGGCCTACAAGGCCATCCAGATCGAGGCCCGCGCCGGCGCGTCGGGCAAGAAGGCCATGCAGCTCGTGAAGCAGGCCCTCGACGACAAGCTGAAGCAGCGCGACACCATCGCGAAGAAGTACCTGGACGTCCTCAACTACGGCAACGGTGAGTGGGGTATCGCGGGTCTCTCGCGCGCCGCCGACTCGCTCCTCGACTACGTGACGACGCTGCGCAACGCGCCCGATCCGCCGATGCTGCGTGACAACCCCGAGGCCCTCGACCTCTTCCGTACGGAGCTCGAGAACATCGCGTTCCCCGTCGAAGAGCAGGGCATCGGCGCGCTCGAGTCGGCCCTCGTGAAGGCCTTCGAGCTCGGCATCTACAGCCAGTACACCATCGAGATCGAGGACAAGCTCAAGGCCTTCAAGCCCTCGAAGTTCGGCCGCGTGTACGAGCTGTCGTTCTATCCCTCGTCGTCGGACGGCGCCGCCGGCCGCGCCGCCACCCGCTGAACGTCGCGAAGAGCAAGAGAGAGAGAACACCATGAAGATCACCCGACTGCTGCTCTCCGCCGGACTCCTCGCTGCCGTCATCGGCTGCGCGACCACCGAGACGAAGCCCGAGCCGACGCCCGTCGTCGAGGAAACGAAGAAGCCCGAGCCCGAGAAGCCCAAGGTCGACTCCGTCGCCGCCCTCGTCGCCGATGGCACCAAGCTCCTGAAGGAGGGCCGTGCCACCGACGCGAAGGCGAAGTTCGAGGCGGCCCTTGCGAAGGACGCCGGGAACAAGGACGCCAGGGTGGGGCTCGCGCAGGCGAACCTCAAGCTCGGCGACTTCGACGGCGCCAACGCCATCCTCTCCGACCTGAAGAAGGCCGAGCCGGACTCCCGCGAGGTGGTCCTGCTCCTCGGCCTGCTCCACAAGGAGCAGGGCGACTTCAAGGCCGGCATCAAGCTCTACGAGGGTGAGCTCGAGAAGCAGAAGGCGGCGGGCCAGGCGCCCGACCCCGAGATGCTCAACAACCTCATCACGATGTACCGGCTGTCGAAGGACTACGACGAGGCCATCAAGGCCTGCACGACGCTGCTGTCGCGGGATCCGACGAACAACGACGCGCTGAAGAACCTCAGCCTCGTCTACTTCGACCAGGGCAAGTACGACCTGGCCGAAACCATCGCCATCAACTCGCTGAAGCTCAACGACAAGGACGCCGCCCTCTACAACAACCAGGGCATGATCCGCGTCAAGAAGAAGCGCTACCCCGAGGCGATGTCGTATTTCTACAAGGCCGTCAGCGTCGACCCGAACAACCTCGCGGCGCACCTCAACATCGGCTCCATCGCGCTGCGCTATCGCGACTACCAGAACGCGTCGAAGCACTTCGCCGAGGCGATGAAGCTCGAGCCGAAGCACCCCGAGGCGAACCTCGGCTACGGCCTCGCCCTCTCGGGCCTGTCGGGCTCGCTGCCCCCCGACGAGCAGGCGAAGAAGGCGCCCGACGCCATCGCCCAGCTCCAGCGCGCCATCGAGATCGACGCCAATGCCACCGAGGCCATCGGCGAGATCGCGATGATCCAGAAGCTCCAGCTCAGCAACCTCGAGGAGGCCAAGAACTGGTGCGACAAGTACAAGGCCGCGAAGTCCAAGATGGATGACAAGGACCCCATGAAGGGGGAGTGCGCGTCCATCGAAGGCGAGATCAAGGCGAAGGAAGCCGCGGCCCGCGCCATGGAGCAGATGAAGAAGGCCCAGGCCGAGGAGGAGGCGGCGAAGCCGAAGACGCCGCCGCCGCCGCCGGCCGCCGAGACGCCGCCTCCGCCAGCCACCGAGGCCCCCCCGGCCGCGCCGCCCGCCGGCGAGACCCCGCCCGCGGGCACCTGAGGAGCACGACGTGTCGCGACGACGGCGGTTGGCTCTCGTCGCGGCAGGCGTCGTCGTCGCGGGCCTCGTGGCCCTCGCAGGCAGCGGACGCATCCCCGTGCGTCCGCTGCTCACGTTTCTGCAGTTCAAGCTGAACCCGGAGAAAGCCCGGGTGCAGCACCTCGTCCAGCTGCGGCATCCGCAGACCGGCCAGGTCGTCTTCCTCGCTGGCACGACGCACCAGTACCACTACGAGGATCCGGCCTATTCCATCTGGCACGTCAAGGCGATCGTCACCGGACTCGACGTCGACGCCGTCCTCGTCGAGATGATGCCCGACGCCATCGACGAGGGTCGCTTCGGCGATGGGCCCGTCGAGATGCCCTTCATCGCGCTCGTGGCCAGGGACGCCGGCATCGACGTCGCCGGCATGGACTCGGGGTGGGATGGCGGCTGGCGCGGTCGCCAGGACCGTATGTTCGAGCACGTGCAGCGGCACCTGCCGACGCACCGCCGGATACTCATCACGAGCGGCTTCATGCACGTCCGCCAGTTCGAGGAGCAGCTGCAGACGGTCGGCTTCGTCGTCGTCCCGTGGAGCGAGGCGGAGCGACAGCAGATCTTCGAGCGCAAGGTCGACGAGACGTGGCCGAAGGCGCTGGCGCCGGCCCTGCGCGCCGCCATCGCCCGGGCCCGCGCGGGCACCCTGCAGACCGACCCGGAGCGGTCCGCCGACGTCACCTGGTTCATCCAGGTGCGCGAGCAGGTCCTGCGCATCATGGGGGAGCCCCTCGACGGCCCCACCACGCCGTGACGTCCGGCAGTTGACGCCGGGGTCGCGCAACCGCCAGCGTCGGCGGTGATGCGCATCGCCTTCACCCACAACCTCCAGCACGATCACGACGACGAGTCCCAGGCCGAGTTCGACCGGCAGGAGACCGTCGACGACATCTGCGCTGCCCTCCGCGCCCTCGGACACGACGTCACCGCCATCGACGTCGGCGCCGGCAGCGTCTCGGCCATCTCGGCCCGGCTCGAGGCCATGCGCCCCGACCTCGTCTTCAACACCGCCGAGGGCACCCACGGGCGCTTCCGCGAGGCGCTGTGGCCCGCCGTGTTCGACGCCCTGGGGCTGCCCTTCACCGGCAGCGACGCCTGGGTCTGCGCCGTCACCCTCGACAAGCAGCTCACGAAGCTCATGGTCCAACAGGCGGGCGTGCCGACGCCGCGCTGGGTGCATGTCTCGACGGCCCGCGACGTCGACGCCTGCGCCGGCCTGCGCTTTCCGCTCATCGCCAAGCCCAACGCCGAGGGCTCGAGCAAGGGCATCACGACGAAGAGCGTCGTCGAGGACATGGCCGCCCTGCGCGCGCTCTGCGACGACCTCCTCACCCGCTTCCCCGCCGGCGTCCTCGTCGAGGAGTTCATTGTCGGCAGGGATGTCGTCGTGCCATGGCTGCAGGCGGCGTCGCCGACGACGGGCGGCGTGCTCTCGCCGTGCTCCTACCGCTTCGACGCGAGCATCATCGGCGAGCGCAAGTACGCGCTCTACGACTACGAGCTGAAGTGCGTGAAGAGCGAGGCCGTCGAGGTGCAGGTGCCCGCCGACATCGACGAGGCCGTCGCCGCCGAGCTCGTGCGCCTGTCGAAGATCGTCTACGACACGCTCGGCATGCGGGACCTCGGCCGCATCGACTGGCGCATCGACGAGCAGGGGCGCCCGACCTTCATCGAGGTCAACGCCCTGCCCTCCCTCGAGCCCGGCGCCGGCATCTACCTCGCCGGTGCCCTCGCGGGCCTGCCGACGACGAAGGACGTCATCGGCGCCGTCGTGCAGAGCGCCGTGGCCCGTCATGGCCTCGCGACGTCGACGCCGACCCGCGCCGGCAAGCGCATCGGCCTCGCCTACAACCTCAAACGTCTCACGCCAAAGAGCGCCAACGACGACGACCGCGACGCCGAATACGACGCCGCGAGCACCATCGACGCCCTCGTCGCCGCCATCGAGAGCCACGGCCACGATGTCGTCCGCCTCGAGGCCACGCCTGCGATCGTGCGGGCCCTCCCCGACGCGCATGTTGATCTGGTCTTCAACGTCTCGGAGGCCCAGCACGGCCGCACCCGCGAGGCGCAGGTGCCCGCCCTGCTCGACCTGCTGCGCATCCCGCACACGGGCTCCGACGCCGCGACGATGGCCATCTGCCTCGACAAGGAGCTCTGCAAGCGCGTCGTCGGCGCCGCTGGTGTCGCGGTGCCGAAGGGCGTGCTCATGCGCGGCGACGAGCCGGCCAGCGTGCTCGACGGGCTGCGCTTCCCGCTGATCGCCAAGCCCAACGCCGAGGGATCGAGCAAGGGCGTGCTGCCCGAGTGCGTCGTCGACGACGAGCCCGCGCTGCGCGCGTTGCTCGCGCGGCTGCACGCGAAGTACCGCCAGCCAATCCTCGTCGAGGAATTCCTGCCAGGCCGCGAGTTCACCGTCGCCGTCCTCGCCGACCCCGAAGACGGCACGAAGCCGGTGCTGTTGCCGCCGATGGAGCTCGTCTACACGGACCCGTCGACGAAGCACCCGGTCTACGCCTTCGAGGACAAGCTCGACTGGTCGAAGGGCATCCGCTACGACCGCCCTGCCGTCCTCGACGAGCCCATGCGCGCCCGCATCGAGCACGTCGTGAAGGGCGCGTGGCACGCCCTCGGCTGTCGCGACGTCGCGCGTTTCGATCTGCGCTGCGACGCCGCCGGCGAGCCCCGCTTCATCGAGGCGAACCCCCTGCCCGGCCTCACGCCCGGCTGGAGCGACCTCTGCCTCATCGCCGAGGCCGATGGCCTCGACTACCGCGCCCTCATCGGGCGCATCCTCGCGCCGGCCCTCCACCGCGCCGCCCTGTCGACGAGAATCCCATGAACAAGCCTCCCCGCGCTCCCGATGGCAGCAAGGGCAACGCCGACGCCCGCTTCGAGGCCTGGACGACCGAGGGCGAGCCCGTCGTCGACATCCCGAAGACGGCGACGCCCCGCCGACGCGCTCGTGACCTCGGCCTGTGGTTCGGCTTCGGCACGCCGGGCCCCTCCAACAGCATCACCGACGTCGCTGGCGTCCGCGTCGGCTACAGCACCATCGTCCACGGCGACGGCAAGCTGACGGTTGGCGAGGGCCCGGCGCGCACCGGCGTCACCGCGATCCTGCCTGTGACGACGACGTCGCCGGAGGACTCGATCTTCCTGCGGCGCCTGCCTGCCGGCGGCTACGTCCTCAACGGCGCCGGCGAGATGATCGGCCTCACCCAGATCCAGGAGTGGGGCATCCTCGAGACGCCCATCGTGCTCACCAACACCCACTCCGTCGGCGTCGCCCACCGCGCGCTCGTCGAGCACATGGTCAAGGAGGTCCCCGAGATCGGGCAGGCGCACGACACCGTCATCCCCGTTGTCGCCGAATGCGACGACTCCTGGCTCAACGACATCTGCGGCCACCACGTCACGACGGCCCACGTCCACGCCGCGCTCGCCCGCGCCGCCAGCGCTGACGGCACAGGCGTCATCGACGAGGGCACCGTCGGCAGCGGCACCGGCATGACCACGTTCGACTTCGCCGGCGGCATCGGCACGTCGTCGCGGGTGCTGCGCCCCGAGGAGGGCGGCTACACCGTTGGCGTCCTCGTGCAGAGCAACTTCGGGCGCATGCAGGACCTTCGCCTCGGCGGCGTCCCCATCGGCGCTGTCATCGAGCCCGGCTACCGCGCCATCCACAAGCGCGGCGGCGACTACGGCAGCATCATCGTCGTCGTCGCCACCGACGCGCCGCTGCTGCCGCTGCAGCTTCAGCGCGTGGCCCGGCGCGCGGCCCTCGGCATTGGCCGCACGGGCTCCGGCGCCGCCCACGCCTCCGGCGAGATCGTGCTGGCGTTCTCGACGGCGAACCGCCTGCCGCGCATCTCGGCGACGCGGGTCAAGACGATGGACGTCCTCTCCGACGAGCACATCGACCCGGTCTTTCGCGCCACCATCGACGCCGTCGAGGAGGCCATCGCCAACGCGATCTGCATGGCGAACGACATGGTGGGCGTAAACAGCCACGCCGTGCCGGCCCTGCCCCTTGATCGCGTCGCCGATATCGTCGCGCGCTGCACGCCCGCCGAGCTGCGCAGCCTGACCCACGGCTGAGGCTCAGGGCTGCTCCGGCGACGACCCGGCCCCTGTCGCCGCAGAAGGTGGCGTGACGCCGAGGATGTAGCGACCGACGGCCTCCTCGTGACAGGCGAGGGTCGCGCAGAACTCGTGGGTGCCGTCGCCGCGGGCGACAAAGAAGAGGCTGTCGTCATCGTCGGGCGTCACCGCGGCGCGGATCGAGGCGAGCCCCGGCGACGAGATGGGGCCGGGGGGCAGGCCGGGATTCGTATAAGTGTTGTAGGCGTGCTCCCGCTGCAGGTCGCTCTTGCGGATGCGACGGGGCTGCTCGGGATCGCGGGGCTCGACGCCGTAGAGGACCGTCGGATCGGTCTGCAGCTTCATCCCCTTCTTGAGGCGACGGTGGAACACGCCGGCGATGCGCCGACGCTCGCGCCCCACGGCCGCCTCCTCCTCGACGAGCGAGGCCATCGTCAGCGCCTCGTGCAGGCTCATGCCGCGCGCCTGCATCTTCGCCTTCACGTCGTCGTCGAGGACCTCCTCGAGGCGGGTGCGCATGCGGCGCAGGATGCGACGCACCGGGGTGCCCGGGGGAAACTGGTAGGTGTCGGGGAACAGGTAGCCCTCGACGCCGCCGGGGACGTCGTCGGGGACGCCGCACTCGGCGATGAACTCCGGATCGGTCATGACCTCGAGGATGTCGTCGACGTCGCCGAAGCCGGCCTCGCTCAGGACGTCGGCGATCTGCAGTTGGTCGAAGCCCTCGGGGATCGTGAAGCGCACCTCGTGCTGCAGGCCCTTCTGCAGCTCCGCGAGGATCTCCTCGGGCGTCATCTCCGGCGACAGCGCGTAGGTGCCCGCCTTGATGGTGTGCTCGGCCTTCGCGACCCGCACCAGCCAGCGGGCGAAGTCGCGGCCGTCGACGACGACGCCGGCCTCCTCGAGGGTGAGGCCGACGTCGACGGCGGTGGCGCCGCGCGCGACGGTGACGACGATGCGGGCGCCGACGTCGCGACCACCGGGGCGTCGGCCGAAGGCGATGAGGTCGGCACGGAACGCGGCGAAGATGGCGCCGCCGAAGAAGGCCGCGACGGCGACCATGACGAGGAGCATCGACCAGCGGTTGCCCCGCCGTCGCGTGCGCCGCCCCACTCAGCGCCCCTGCGATGGCCGCGAGGCCAGGAAGTCCTCGACGAGGATGCGGGCGGCCTCGCTGTCGAGCAGCGCCTTGCGATCGGACTTCTTCGTCTGCGATTCCACCAGGCGCTGCGACGCCGCCTTCGACGTGCCGCGCTCGTCGACGAGGTGCACGACGACGCCGGCGACCTCGTCACCGGCGCCACGCAGGCCATCCTGCAGCGCCGCCGCGAAGCCGCGGGCCCGCTTCGACATCGGTCCGTCGTCGCCCGAGGGCAGCAGCGGCAGGCCGATGACGACGTCGCGGACACCTTCGGTGCGGCACAGGCCGACGAGGAAGGCGACGTCTTCGGCGCGCGAGCGGGGCGTGAGGTTCGGCAGTCCGCGCGTGGTGATGCCCAGCTCGTCGGAGACGGCCAGCCCGGTGCGCTGCAGCCCGAGATCGACGCCAAGGACGCGGCCCATGGTGCTCAGCTGTTTCCCTTGCCCTTCACGCCGGTGTCGGCGATCGGGATCATCGGAGCGTCATCGCGCTCAAGGGCGGCGACGGCCGTCGCCTCCTCGGTGATGCGGCTGCGGATGCGGGCGAGGCTGGCGGTGGTCTTGTCGCCCCACTCGCCCTGGGCGCCAGTGCGGACCACCATCTCGGCGGTCTGGGTGTAGGTCTTCTCGGCCTTCTCGAGGAGGATGAGGACCTTGCCGCGTACGAGCCCCTGGTAGAGGGCCTGCTGGTCCGCCGTGAGGTCCGACGGCGCGGGCAGACCCACCATCTCCTCGTGGAGCTCCTCATACATGCGGCCGACGTTGTAGCCCGCCGCCGACGCCCAGCCCGGGTGCCCCTCGCGGATGGTGCGAAGGTACTGGTACTGCGCGCGCAGCAGCTTCTGGCACTTCTCCTCGAGCTGCTGTCCCAGCAGCGTCTCCAGCGTCGTCTCCGGCTGCTTCTCCTTGCGGGCCGCGATCTCCTCTGCCGACGGCCACTGCAGCTTGAACTCGGTGAACTCCAGGTGGGCGAGCTCGGCGAGGTAGAAGGCCGCCTGCGCCTGGAAGAACTGCATGTGGCTCATGCGGCGCTTCTCGGACTCCTTCTTGAGGATGCGGCGCGCCTCGAGGAAGCGGTACTCCGCCGTCGGCCGGTGCTCCTGATCGCCGCCCGGCTCGAGCCCGAGCATGTAGTGGCCAACGCCGGCGTCGACGAGGGCCTCGACGCGATCGTCGGGCGTGAGTTCCTCGCCGAGCATCTCGTCGAAGAGGGCGACGACCTCCTCGTAGCGCTTCGCCACGGCGAGCGCCTGGCCACGCTTGAAGCGGCCGTCGAGGCGATCCTGCGGGCTTGCCCCCGGCGGCAGCGCCGCGAGGTAGGCGTCGAAGGCGGCGACGGCCTCCTCACCGCGGCCGCTGTGGATGTAGGCGATGCCGCGGTTGTAGTGGGCAAGGACGACGTGGACGTCGCCGGGGAACTCGCGCACGAGGCGCTCGAAGTAGTCGGCGGCGTCGGCCCAGGCGCCGCCGTCGAGGAGGTCGAGGCCGCGGTTGAAGAGGGTCTCGGCGTCGTAGACCTCGAGGGCGTCGGGGCCGACGGGCTCGGCGACGACGCGCAGCTCGGGGACCTTCACCGGCGTGACGTCGGCGACGGGGGCGCCGGCGGTGGCGCACGCGGTGGAGAGGAGGGCGAGGACGGCGGTGACCAGCGGGGTGGTGCGCATGAAGCCTCGACAGGTGGATCCCGGGATGGGTTCCAGGACAAACGAACGGCGAGCCCACAGAGTCTAGCGACGTCGCCGCAATCGCACCGGCGCGACGCCTGCGACCCCGCCCCACACCGGACTACACGTCGCCAGAGGGCGTCCCGACGAGCCAGGGGAGCAGCTCCACGAGCCGCCCCTGGTCATGCACCGCGTCAGAGAGGCGCGGCAGGCGGACCATCGGCACGCCGCCGAGGCCAGGGCCGGCGCCGGCGAGGGCGGCGTCTTCGAGGGTGGCGAGGCGGTCTTCGTCGGTGACGGCGCGGTCGAGGGCGGCGGCGACGCGGGCGCCGTCGTCGGCCCCGAGGACGGCGCCGAGGCGGTCGTCGAGGTCGGCGCCGACGATGGCCGCGAGCGCCGCGTGGGGCCGCGGCGTGAGGCGGTTCACGATCACGGCCGAGAGGGGCAGCTTGCGGCGCACGAGCTCGCCGGCGAAGAACGTGGCCTCCGACAGCACCGTCGGCTGCGGCGCGGTGACGACGAGAAACGCCGTGTTCTTGCCCCCGAGCAGCGCCACGAAGTCGCGCGTGCGCTGCGTGAGGGGTTCGTAGAGGTCCTTGAGCAGCACGAGGAAATCACCAAGCTCGTCCAGCATCTCGGCGCCGGTGAAGCGGGCGATCACGCTCTGGGCCCGGCCGCTCGCGCTGTCGAGGAAGCGCAGCCCCAGCGACGTCGACTTGTCGGCGAAGAAGCGGAACGCGTCGTTGTCGAGGACGCCGAGGATGCGGCTCGGGGCGTCGAGGAAATCCAGCGCGTTCTGCGTCGGCGGCGTGTCGAGCACGACGAGGTCGAAGCGCCCCGACGACGCGAGGTGCTGCAGGTGCTCGCAGGCGATGAACTCGTGGGCCCCGGGCAGCTCCGTCGACAGCACCCGATAGAAGCGGTTGGCGAGGATCTTGTTGGCCGTCGCCGCGTCGGGCGCGGTGCGAAACAGCATGTCGTCCCAGCCCGCCTTCAGGTCAAGCATCATCGCGTGCAGCGGCGCCGGCGTCGTCGTGAGTCCCAGCGACGTCGCCGAACGGGCCACCAGTTGGGCATCGACGAGCTGCGGGGCGTGCGACAGGCCCGTGAGGCCCAGCGCGTTGGCGAGACGTCGGGCCGGGTCGATGGTGATGACGAGGGTCTTTCGCCCCGCCGCCGCCGCCGCGAGACCGAGGGCCGCCGCCGTCGTCGTCTTGCCGACGCCGCCGGAGCCGACGCAGATGAGCACGCGCTGCTCGCGCACGAGCCGCAACAAGGCATCGCGCGACGCCTGGTGGGCGCCGACGTCGGCGGTCGCCGGGGCTGTCGTCGTCGACGTCGACATCACGGGACCTCCCCGAGCAGGGCGGCGACGCGGTCGACGTGGTGGACCTCGAGGGGACTCTCGGGGAGCAGCGGCACCTCGATGAGGGGACGTCCACCCTGCAGGAGCCGCGAGATCTCGCGCGCCTCGAGGCGCTCACGCCCGAGCCGACGACGCCCGGCCTCGAGCACGGGGCCGAGCCCGCCGTCGAGGGTGAGACTGCGCAATGCCGCCTCGGTACGCTCGTCGAAGACGCGGGGCAGCACCTGGTTCACGATGAGGTGCCCGACGTGGACCGTCTTTTCGCGCTGCAGGACGCCGAGCAGCTCGAGGGTCTCATTCACCGGCAGCTCCTCCGGCAGGGTGACGACGTGGATGGCGCTGCGGCGGGCGTCGGCGAAGCAGGCGGCCATCTGGCGGGTCTTGTCCGCCATCGGCCCGACCTTCACGGCCTCGGTGAGGACCCTCGAGACCGCGAGCAGGCGCGTCGCGTGTCCCGTCGACGGCAGGTCGACGACGATGCGGTCGAAGCGGGGCCGGCCACCGTCGCCGCCGCCGAAGAAGCCGCCACCCTCGCGCTGCTCCTCGGCGTGGAACCACAGCTTGCCCATCATCGTGAGCTCGGCGAGCGAGGGCACGAAGCGCAGGAACGTGCGCGTGAGGCGGTTCTCGAAGACGGCCTTGTAGAGGGTCTCGAGCTTCAGCGTCATCAGCGCGTATTCGCGCATCGCCTGGGCCGGGTGGAGGTTCAGCGTCCACAGGTTGCGGCCGGCCTCGGCGACGTCGTCACCGACGGGGGGCAGCCGCAGCAGCGGCGCGTGGCTGTCGCGGGCGTTCACCTGCACGAGCAGCGTGCGGTCACCCTCGGCGACGAAGCGCCGGGCGAGGGCGCAGGCGATGAGCGACTTGCCGACGCCACCCTTGCCGGTGACGAAGTGGATCTGGCGCGGTGTGCGGGCAGGCACGGTGAAGGGGTATCAAGGCACGCGGCCGGCGTCGACGATGACGCTGCGGACGGCCTCGGCGACGCGCGCCGCCACCACGGGCGACGTCAGCAGGTGGGCATGGCCGATGCCATGCAGCAGCTCGTGCTCGCCGGCCACACAGGTCGCCGGCGGGTAGACGATGACGTCGACGTCGGTGGCGAAGCTGCGCACGCGCGGGACGAGGGCCGAAAGGCCCGGCAGCGCGACGACCCAGGCGTTGTGCAGCGCGAGGAACGCGAGGGGACCGACCGGCAGGCGGGCCGCGAGGGCCGTCCCCTGGTGGGGGGTGGCCACGGTGATGACGCCGAGGGTGCGCTCCCGGATGGCCGGATCGCTCGCGAGGGCGCAGCGCACGGCGAGGCCCCCGAGGGAGTGGGCGACGATGACGAGCCGGACACGCGGGCCCTGGGCGAGGCAGGCCTGCAACACCTTCGCGATGCGCGCGCCGTGGACCTCGGGGGTCCGCAGGAGCATGCCGTGATCCGGGGCGATGATCGGGGCCTCGACGCCGGCGGCAGCGATGGCGCCGGCCCAGGCCCGCATGCAGGTGCCGTCGGCGGCGGTGCCATGCAGCAGCACCACGACGACGTCGCTGCCGGCGGCGATGCCCGGGTCGTCGGAGGGGGCGCCGCGCACGCCCCGACCGCGCAGGCGCCAGGAGATCACCCGCAGGGCGTGGCCGACGTCGGTGAACGACGCCGCCCACAGGCCGGGTGCGCCGCCGTCGACGACGAGGCGCAGCAGGATCGTGACCGTCACCCAGGCGGCCCACAGCACGACGGCGACGGCGACGAGGCCGAGGAGGCCCAGGGCCACGGCTCCGGCCACGTCGAGGGCGCTCACGGCCCCACCTTGCAGGACGCTGACCGATCGGCGACACGCGAGGCCCGGAGACGCAGCATGAGCGAACACACCGCAGTGAAGACGATCCTGTCCCTTGGCGAAGAGGGCATGGCCGAAGTGGTCAAGCAGCTCCTCGCCAACGAGTCGTTCGTGGCCGCCATGCAGAAGGCCGTCGTCGGCGGCATCGAGGCGAAGCGGAACATCGACAAGGGTCTCACCAGCGTGCTCGGGCTCGTCAACATCCCCACGGTCGAAGACATCGACAAGGTGCGGGGCCGCCTCGCCGAAGTCGAGGAGCTTGTCGGCCAGCTCACGTCCCGCCTCGAGGCCCTCTCCGATCGCCTCGACGACGAGAGCGACGACGCTTGAGCGCCAGAGACGACGATGCCCGGCCAGCGCCGGGCATCGGGTGACGGGCGGGGTCCCGGTGGATGGCCTACCCGCCGTGCTGCCGGGCGGCTTCGAGTTCCTTGATCTTGGCCTCAAGCTCATCGATGCGGCGACGCAGGGCGTCGACGTCAACGCCGGCCTTTGCCGGGCTGCGGGCGAAGGCCTCCTTCACGCGCTCGTCGATCCGCTTCTGCCAGGTCTCGAAGGCCTCCGTCGTCGACGAGACGAACTCCTGGACGACGCCCTGCTTCGTGGCCTCGTCGTGCTCGACCTCGTCGGTGCTGCTGGCGGCGGTGGCGGCCTCGGCGGCAGCGGGCGTGGGGGCCTCTGACTTCTCGGCGTCCTTGCCGCCCTCGGGCTTGTCGCGCTTCCACAGCGACTCGACGCGACGCTCGACGTCGTCCTTGAGCTTGCCGACGCTGCCGGTGAAGGCCTCGTTGCCGCTCTGGATGATGCTCCGGAGGAGCTTCAGCGGCATCTTCTGGACCTTCTTTTCCTCCTCGACGATGATCTGGGCGAGGGTGACGGCCGTGAGGTCGTCCTTGCTCTTGTTGTCGACGACGCGGACGTCCTCGCCCTCCTTGATCATCTGGCTGATTTCTTCGAGCGTGACGTAGCAGGACCGCTCGGTGTCGTAGAGCTTGCGGTTCGCATAGCGCTTGATCACCTTGGTGGTGCGGTGGGCAGGCGTCGGCGGGGGCTGGTTCATGACCGTTCTCCCGTCCCGCGGCGTGGGACGTCAGTTCAACACAGTGCGTCGGATCGACGTGGCGTGTCAAACCACCTGGGCGGCCGCAGTCACGAACGGGGACAGCGTCGGACGAAGGTTTGCCTGGCCTGCGAGCGTGCCCCTACAGTCCCGTCGTGATCATCGCCTGCGAACGCTGCAAGACGCGGTTCAACGTCCCGGACGACAAGCTCCTCGGCGGGCCCGTCCGGATGCGGTGCAGCAAGTGCGACCACACCTTCGTCGCGACGCCCGCGTCGGCGCTGCCGGCGACGTCGACCCAGAGCCTGACCCCGGTCGGCCGGGCGCCGACGCCCGCCCCCGACTTCACGGCCCCCCGCGCCCCCTCGCGCCCGGACCCGTTCGCGAACCTCGGACCAAACCGACCGACCGAGTCGTTTGCCCCGGTGGCACCGGTAACGGCGCCGCCGCCGCCGGTCCTGGCCACGAGCCCCTTCCCGTTCGCGGCCGTCCAGCCACCCGGTGGCGCCACCGGCTTCTCTCCCGCGCCGGTGACGATGCCCCAGGGCTCCGTCCCCGCCCGCCCGACGCCGGCCCCCGACCCGTTCGCGGCCCTCGCCCCGCCTTCGACGCCGCCGGCCCCGAAGCCCGATCCATTCGCGGCCCTCGCCCCGTCGGTCCCGGCCACGCCGGCCCCCGACCCGTTCGCCGTCCTCGCCCCGTCGGCGCCGCCGGCTCCCCCGGCGAAAGCGGCCGCCCCCTTCGCGGTCCTCGCGCCGTCGTCGCCGCCGACGCAGGCCCCTGATCCGTTCGCGGCCCTCGCGCCGGGCCGGCCCGCCGCCGCCGCCGGCCCCGACCCGTTCGCGGCCCTCGCCGGCCCCGCCCGCCCGGCCGATCCCTTTGCGATGCCGTCGACGTCGCAGAAAGCGGCCGACCCGTTTGCGGCTTTGCCCCCGTCGTCGGCGGCGGCCCCCGACCCGTTTTCATCGCCACCACGGGCCGCCGACCCGTTCGCCATCCCCTCGACGGCGGCCCAGAAGGCGCCCGACCCCTTCGCGGCGCCTCCGTCGTCGTCGGCGACGGCCCCGGATCCCTTCGCGACGCTTGCCCCACCCGCGCCGGCCACGCGGCCCGGCTTCGACGCGATGCCGACGTCGGACCCGTTCGCGATTCCTGCAGGTTCGCCGTCCGCGGGCCCCTCGCCCTTCGCCACCGACCTCTTCGACCGGCCGTCGCCGACGTCGTCAGCCCTTTCGGGCCCCGATCCCTACGCCGACATGGACGACCAGGGCCCGGTCGGCCCGGCGGGTCAGGTGCGGGCCGGCCCCGGCGTCGACGACGCCGCCCGCGCGGCCCTGTTTGGGATCACCGCCCCGCCCGCGCCCGCGGCGCCTCCGCCGATGCCGATGGCGGCCGCCCAGACGCCGTCCGGGCTTGAGCTGGCGGCGCCGACGGTCGCGCCGACGCCGCCCCCGCCGGCGGCGCCCCGCGCCCCCTCCCGCGTCATCGAGGCCGTCGCCGGCGTCCTGCAGGTCGTGCTCATCGTCGGCGTCACCATCCTCGCCGTCGTCGTCGGCCGCGGCGGCAGCGTCGCCGGCCTGCTGGCCCTCGACCCGGTTGCCACCCTCGCCCTGCCGACCGCCGACGTCGACACCGGCCTGTTCGTCGACGACGTGGTCGTCAGCCGGCGGGTCTCGGCCGCCGGCCTGCCGCTGCTCGTGATCAGCGGCGTGGTGCACCACCGCGGCGAGCGGCCGTTCCCGGCCGTCACCGTCGAGGCCGACATCGACGGCACCGTGGCCCGGGGGCAGGCCTGGCCGGCAGTCACGCCGGCCGGCATCGAGGCCGCCCGCACCGCCGAGGACATCGCCATCCTGCAGGCGCTGCGGTCCTCATCACCGGCCGTGTCGCCCGGTGAGCGCGCGCCCTTCGTCATCGTGCTGCAGGCCCCCGACGTCTATGCCCGGCCCCGCCTGACGGCCCGCCCCGCGTCCTGACCGTTGGCGTGAGCGACCCCACTGGCCGGTTGTCTCCGACGACGGCAGACGATTGACTGACGGTTGTCCGATCCCCGGGAACGCACGACGCCATCGGTGTCTTCTCCGCAGCTGGAGTCAGGCATGAGCGACATCCAGGACCTCCTCGAGAGCCAACCCGCCCCCATCGTCGTCGAGCGCCTCGGTCGCCTCGTCGGCAACATCGCCGCCGGTCCGCAGCGCGTCGCCTACCTGGCCGACCGCCTCGACGACGACGCGCCAGTGGCGCCCCTCGTGCGCGTCATCGCCTGCGCCCAACGCGAGAGCGTCCGCGGCAGCATCGAGGGGCGCATTCTCATCGAGACGTTCACCCAGCTCGTCGAGCTGGGGCGCCTCGATCAGACGACCCAGGCGGCGCTCGTCGCCACCGCCCTCGCCCTCGGCGAGGACGCCGTCGTCGCCCTCGTCGAGAAGCCCGCCGCCAACGACCTGCCGACGGCGGGCGGCCAGGGCAAGGTGCGGCGCGGCAGCCTTGCCGAGGAGGGCGAGACCCTCGGGCGGCGGAAGTCGCTGGCGCGGACGGTGTCGGGCGACCTCCTGCTGAAGATCCTCGACGACCCGGACCCGCAGGTGATCCAGAACGCGATGCTCAATCCCAACATGAAGGAGGAGTACGCCATCCGCGTCGCCGCCCGTCGACCGGTCTCCGCCGGCGTGCTCGACGCCGTCGCCCGCTCCCGCTACGCCAACGCTGCCGCCGTCCGCCGCGCGCTCGTCATGAACCCCGACTGTCCCCAGAAGCTCGCGCAGCGCCTCGTCTCGACCATGACGCCCGTCGACCTCCACGACGTCGTCCACGCCCGCGACCTCTCCAAGGAGGTCCGCGCCACCGCCCGCCGCCTGCTGGATTCCCGCTGATGCTGAAGTACCTCCTCGTCATCGCGCTCATTGCCCTGCTCTTTGGCGGTGGTGGAGCCCGCGTACGGGCCCTGCTCGGCGCCGGGCGTCGCCTCAAGAAGGACTTTGAGGACGGACGGGACCGGGCCGCCGACCCCGTGGGCCATGCGCGCCCGATCGAGGGCCGGGTGGTCGACAGCGACCGCCACTGACGGCGGGGACCGGTCAGACGCCCATGGGGCGTCCGGTCGCCATGAACCACTCCGGACCGGCCCGGCTGCAGAGTGGCGGCGACGTGTCCAACATCACACAATGGCCTCGTGAGCGACGATCACCGCCAGCATCCACGCTTCCGTCTGACCCTGCGTGTGATCCTGACGCTCGCCGGGGGCGCGGTGACGACGACGAGCACCGGGGTCAGCCGGGCCGGCTTGTCGGTGCGGCTGGCGTCACCGCCGCCCGTCGACACCGTCGTGCCCATCGCGATCGAGCTTCCCGACGGCCAGCTCGTCGGGGGTGAGGCCTGCTGTCGTGGCGTGCTGCCCGGCGACCTCGTCGGCATGAGCCTCCACTTCGACGAGGCCACCCAGGCCCGCTGGGACGCCTTCGTCGACGAGGAAGAGACCACCGGCTCCCTCTGGCGCATGATCGGACGCATCGCCGACGCCCCCGACGACGCCCTCGCCCCCCGCGGCGTGACCGTCGCGGCGACGGGTTCGGCCGCCGCGCGCCGCTTCCACACCGCCGGCGAAAACGGCCTCGCCTGGCGCATGGCCTTCCACAAGCACGCGAGCGACCCCGCCGAGGAGAGCGACCTCTGCGTGACGCTGCCCGGCTTTCGCGAGCCGGGTCGACGGCTGGTGCGTCGTGTCCTCCGCCAGGACGTGACGCTGCGGCTCGACGCCTCGATGCCGGCCTTCGCCGCCCGCATCGTCGAGCTCAACCGCGGCGGCTACGCCTACGTCCAGACAGACCCGGTGGGTCTCGTCAGCCTCGGCGTCGGCGAGCTCTTCCTCGTCGAAGAAGACGGCCAGACGGTCTTTCCGCACTTCAGCGCACTCGAGCTCGAGCAGATCGCGTGCGACACGTTCCGCCACGACCTCTCGCGGCCGATGTTTGCGCCGAAGCCGAAGACGACGCCGCCCCCCGTCGAGCTGCCACCGCTCGTGACCCCGGCGTCGCCGCCACGGCCCGCCGACAGCCGCCGCTTCCGCGAGGGCTACGACGCCGTGCGCTTCGCCCAGACGGCCACCGACGACGTGCAGCGCCGTCGCTACGGCGATCGCGACATCTTCTTCCACCCCTCGGTGTGGGCCCGCGTCGTCGTCGACGACCATGAGCTGATGGGCCCGACGATGCAGGACGAGGGGCGCATCTGCGTGCTCGCCCTCGTAGGTCCGGGCGCGCCGCGGGTGGTCCGTCTGTCGCCGCAGTCGAAGGTCTCGTTGCTGAAGCCGCCACGGTCCTGACATCGTCGGCTGCGAAGGAGGTCCCCATGCGCGCTGCCCTCATCAAGAAGTCGCTCCGCCGCTGGCACCTCGCCACAGTCGCCGTGGCGATGACGACGGTGTCGGCCGCCATCACCCTCGCCATCATCGGCCCCGACGCCACATTGCCCCTCTCGGCCTTCGTCGGCTGGCTGTTGCCCATCGTGCTGCACGGACTCCTGCGTCGCTCCAGCGAGGCCGTGGGAGCGACGCCGACGTCGCCCGGGATGGCGGTCGGCGCGATCTTCCTCGGCATCGTGATGGTGCCGATGATGCTGCACCGGACCGCCGCCGGGGTGGGCGCCGCCGTCGGCGACCCTCGCCTCGCGAACCGACAGGTCCCGATGCTGGCGGGCTGGGTCCTCGCCCACTTCCTGCCGATCGTCATCGGTATCGTCGCCGGTTTCGGCGCCGCCTGGGCCATCAGCGGCGTGCTGCAGGTCCTGCTCCTCGCCGGCATCACCTGGCAGATCCAGGCCGCCGCCGTCGAGCACGTCGAGCTGCAGGAGCGCGACGCCTTCCGCGTCGGCGACGCCGCCGGTCACCGCGTCCCCGTCGCCGTGCGCTCCTGATCAAGCGCTCCGCGCTTGATCAGTAGATGGTCAACCGCTGGCGCGGTTGACCCGGCAACGCGGCCGCGTCGACGTCAGGGCGCCGCGCGCGGATGGGCCGCGAAGAAGTCCCAGATGACGTCGTTGCCGACGAAGTCCTGCGCGACGCGGCCGATGGTGCGCTCGGGCAGGTACTGCCAGCCGCCAGGCCAGGTGTGCCCGCCGCCCTCGATCCGCAGCAGCACGGTGTCGGCGGCGCAGCCGGTGCCGGCCTCCTGCACCGTCGTCGTGCCATCAGCGGCGTCGTCGGGCAGCAGCGTCGTCGTCGTGCCCGTGCAGGCGTTGCGCGCGCGCCAGCCCGCCATCGAGGGCTCGACACCGAAGAAGAGCCCCTCGGCGACGGGGTCGTCGCACAGGCCGTTGTCGATCCGACCGTCGAAGCCCCAGCACGGGTCTTCGGTGCCGTGGAGGTGCAGGACCGGGATCGGCGACGTCGGCGCGCAGCCCGGCGAGGTCTCGGCCTGGTTCGCGCCGGCGACGGGGGCGATGGCGGCGAGGACGTCGGCGCGATCGCAGGCGAGGCGGTGGCTCATGCTCGCGCCGTTGGAGATACCCGTCGCATAGAGGCGGGTGTCGTCGACGGTGATGACGCGCCGGACCTCCTCGAGCAGGTCATCGAAGTACGCGACGTCGTCGACGTCGTCGACGCAGGCCTGGCCACCGACGCAGCGGAAGCCGTCTTCGCCGCCACCGGAGTGCCAGGAGCGCCCGCCGAAGCCGGGCTTGTCGGTGCCGTCGGGCATGACGACGGCGAAGCCCTCGCGATCGGCGACGGCGAGGAGGCAGGTCTCATCGCCTTCGTCGCCGTCGCGGCACGTCGTGCGGTTGAAGCCCTCCTTCTTGCCGCCGCCGCCGTGGAAGCCGAACACGACCGGCAGCGCCGCGCCGGCGGTGTCGGGGAGGTGCAGGATGTAGTCACGCCCCGGGTGCTCCGGCAGGCTGAACGTCGTCGTCAATGGACCGACGAGGGCGTCGGCGCCATCCTTGTCGGGAGCCCGTGGCGGGCTGCAGGCCGCGGCCGCGACCGCCGCCACGACGACGACGACGCGCCTCACGGCCGGCTCCGCAGGCCATCCTGCGGGAACGTCGGCTCCTCGACGGGCGCCGCAAGGCACTCGCCGATGCCCGAGAGGAAGCCGCCGTCGAGCAGGTCACGGGCGACGCGGGTGATGTCGTTGATGCTGCCCTCGCCGAGCGCGACGTCGGCGGGGTCGATGATGTTGAGATAGCAGGGGCTCGCCGGACCATCGACGGCCTTGCCCTCGTCGCGCCACCAGAAATAGAGCGAGCGCGCCGTCCACAGGTAGGTGAAGCGATAGGCCGTGGGGTTCTCGCGCCAGCCGGCGATGCGCTCGGCGGGGACGCGATAGCGGGCCTCTCGCGCCGCGACGATCGCCGCGGCCTCGTCGAGGGCGGCGCGGGCAGCGGCGAGGGCCGGGCCCCGCTCGTCGTCGTTGAGGTCGAGGAGGTTGTCGACGTAGGTGTAGAGGCCGAAGAGCTGGGCGGCCCGCAGGCGCGTGATGCGGGTGGCGTCGACGATCTCCTCGTGGAGGTCGCGGCCGGGGCCATCGATGATGAGGCTCGTGAGGCTGTCCTCGCTCGCCTGGTGGGTGTCGAGCATCTGGCCCAGCAGCAGGTCGATCTCACCGGTGTACGACGGCGCTTCGTGCAGCGGGTTGCGCATCTCGACGAGGCCCAGCTTGTTGGGCTGGGTGACGTTCACGTTGATGCCGACGTTGGTGCCGAGGTCGGCGAGGTCGTCGAAGGCTTCGGTGCCGGCGAGGTAGGCGAAGCCATTGCGACGCACGATGTCGGCCGGGGCGACGCCGTTGACCTTGCCGAGGATCAGCTCGTCGTGCTGACGCTTCGCGAGGAAGGTGACCTCATCGACGACGCCCTGCCCGCCGGTGCCGAGCACGCGGGCGAGGGGCTTGAGGATCCGGCGCATGGCGCCCGTCGACGTCGTCTCGCCGTGGAAGGGATCCCAGGCGGCGCGGGCGGCGACGACGTCGTTGAGCCAGTAGCCCCACTCCCAGCCCGACGAGAAGATGCTCTGCCCGTTCATCCGGCCGCCGGCGTGCTCGTCGCGGCCCATGAGGCCGAGGTCTTCGTCGTCGGCGAGGAGCTGCAGGTCGGCGACGCGGCGCTCGGCGTAGAGGGGCAGGAACAGCGGCACGTCGATGTCGACGCTGACCCAGTAGGCGGTCTCGGGGTGCCACACCACCTGTCGACGGCCGACCTCTTCGTGCAGGAACTCCCGGATGTAGCCGAAGTCGGTGTTCTGGTACGTCGGCGCCGGATCGTCGAGGCCGTACATCTGCACGGTGTGGGGCATGACGCCCATGCGCGGGTCGGCGTACGTCGGCAGGAAGTTGAAGTTGAGGGGCTCGCCGGTCTCCCGATCGGTGAAGGGCTCGGCGGTCTGGCCGACGGAGATGTGGACCTTGATGAGGGCCTCGCGGTCGTACTGCTCGTCGAGGTAGCGGGCCGTCTCGTCGATCCAGGCGAGCATGCGCTCGGCGCCGGGGTTCGTGAACTCGGTGGAGCCGTTCTCCGTCGACAGGAAGTCGAAGCCGCAGGCCATGAGGTAGTCGAGGCGCTCATGGATCTGGGCGAACTCCTCGGCCTCCGTCCCCTCCTCTCGCACGAGGCGCCAGGTGTGCTGCTGCTGCAGCGCGATCGGCACGTCGATGCCGCAGGCCATGCCCCACGCATGGCAATCGTCGACGAGGAGCGTGAGCCGGCGCTGGCGCTCCTCCGACTGGGCGAAGTCGGCCCAGCTCTCGGCCTCCAGCAGGATCCACTCGACCTCGTTCTGGCCATTGGCCACGAGCCACTCGAGGTAGGTCGACCACTCGGGGCGCATCGCGTTCCAGCCCGCGAGGTCATCGGGGTCGCCGTTGCCCCAGCCGTTGAGCAGCTCGGTGAGTTCGAGCGGATGCATCGTGTGGAGGTGGATGTTGCGCCGTGGCCAGCGCGGCGACGTCGCCACGTCGAGGGTCGGCAGCGTCTCGGGCAACGCCGTCGGCAGCGTCGGCGCGAGCGGGTGCATGAACGCGAAGCCCAGCTCCTCCAGCAGCGCGTAGCTGCCAAATGCCGCGCCCCCCGGGCTTGGCACGTGGTGGTCGGGGGCGGCGGGCACGCCGTCGGCGGCGACGACGTCGTAGCGGGCGACGTCGACGGTGACGCTGCCGCTCGCGAGGACGTAGCCCTCGGGCCCGAGCGCAGCGAGGGCGGCGTCGTCGACGACGGCGTCGCTCACGCGCGAGTGACCAAACGCGACCACGCGCCCGCCGTTGCAGGCCTCCCCCGGGAGCTCGTCGTCGGCGTCGAGGCGGAGGAAGGCGTGGTCGGCCGGGGTCGCGCCCTCGATGAGCTGCGCGAGACGCGTCGCCGTCGCCGGCGGGAGGTTGTCACCGACAACGACGATGATGCACGGGCCGAGGAGCTCGCCTTCGCCCTCCCCTTCGCCTTCGCCCTCACCTTCCCCCTCGCCCTCACCCTCCGATGGCGCGAGCGACTCGGGCTGCTCGGCGCAGGTGCAGTCGGAGAGCGGCACGGCGAGGAGCGCCGTCATCATGGCGGCGACGCGGGAGGCGATGCGGGACATGGCGTGAGACTAGCTGTGTCTGGCGCCACCTCAAGCGAGGCGTTGCCACCCCGAGGGGTCACGCAGCCGGAGCTCGACGAGGGTGAGACCACCAGCGGGGGCCTGCAGCCCGGCCGCCTGCCGATGACGCGCTGCAATGACAGCGGGCATCGTCGCCGCATCGCGCCAGCCGCTGCCGACCTCCACGAGGAGTCCGGCGAGGTTGCGCACCATGTGGCGCAGGAAGGCGTCGCCCTCGACGTCGATCTCGATGACGCCGCGACCGTCGTCGTCGCCGACGCGGCGCACGTCGAGGCGGGTGATGGTCTTCACCGGCGTGGCCGCGCTGCAGCCGCCGCCACGCAGCGACGTGAAGTCGAAGGTTCCGACGAGGTGGTCGGCCGCCATCTGCATCGCCGCGACGTCGAGGCGGGGGACGACATGCCACGCCCGCTCGTGGCCGCCGGCCGCGTCGTCGACGTCGGCGCCGTCGACGACGCGGTAGCGATAGTGCTTGGCGCCGGCGACGTTGCGGGCGTGGACGGAGCCGTCGACCCGGAAGACGGCGTGGACGGTGAGGTGGTCGTCCCGCGGTGCGGCCAGTCGGGCCGCGACGGCGTCGACGTCGATGGCGTCGGCCGGGAACCAGCAGGTGGCGGCGGTGGCGAGGGCGTGGACCCCCCGATCGGTCCGGGCGGCGAAGGCGAGGCCGCGGGGGTGCTGGCCCGAGGCCTCCTCCAGCCGCGCCTTCAGGGCGCCACCCGCAGTGGGATGCCCCGGCTGCGGCTGCAGCCCGAAGAACGGCTCGCCCTCGTAGCCGAAGGAGACGAGGAGCGTCGCGCGGTGGGAGAGATCCTTCACGGCCGGAGTGTTCCACGGTGCGCGACGCTTGGCAGGGGGCCCACCGGCCGGCCATGCTCCACACACCCCATGACCGCCGTTGCCGCCCAGCCTCCCTCCAAGCGCCGCCCGGCCGCCGGTCGCCCCGCGCCCGCCCCGGCGCCCACGCCGCCGCCCGACGAATCGCCCGGCAGCGACGACGACGCCACGAAGGGGGAGTGGCTCTTCAAGCAGAACGACCTGGTGCTGGGCCCCGTCACGGCCATCGTCCTCGTCGAGAAGATCAAGAAGGGCGAGCTCGACGGCGACACGCCGGTGGCCCGCGACGGCGACACCTTCCGGCCGATGAAGCTCGTCCGGCTGTTCCGTGAGGCGTGGCAGGCCACCGTCGAGGAGAAGCGCCTCGCCGCCGAGGAGCGCGCCTGGCAGTCGGCCGTCACGCGCGCGAAGGTCGGTCGGGTCTTCGTGCTGTTGCTCTCGTTCGCCCTGCCCGCGACGGCGGCGGCGGTGGCGAGCCGACAGATCATGATCCTGCGTCCGTGGGACGACACCCCGACGTGGATCGCGCGGGTCCCGCCCCTCGTCGACCTGCCGCAGCGCCCGCCCGAGGTGAAGAAGCCCGACCCGCCGCCGCAGGTCGCCGCCGCCACGACGCCGGACGCCGCCGAGGACGACGACGAGGATCCGACAAAGCCCGCCGACCCGACGAAGCCGAAGAAGCCAAAGACCCCGAAGCCCGACAAGGGCGACGGCAAGGACGGGGGCAAGGATGGCGGTTCGGCCGGCGCGTCGTCGACGTCGACGTCGACGTCGACGCCGGAGCCGCCACCGCCCGCCGCCGTCGAATCGCTCACCAACGCCCAGGCCGTCGCGCCGCTGAAGGAGATCCAGGGCGACCTGAAGACCTGCTTCAAGGCCGAGATGGAGTCGAACCCCGACATGCCGGCCCAGGTGGTGCTCACTTACACCATCACCGAGGACGGCAAGGCCATCAACGTCAACCTCGACGCGCGTGAGCTGCGCGGGCGGCCCGTGGTCCCCTGCGTCCAGAAGGCCGTCTCGAGCCTGCGCTGGCCGCGCTTCTCGGGTGAGCGCAAGAACGTGAGCGTGCCCTTCAAGCTCGGCAAGCCCAAGGCCCCCGGTCAGAAGTGAGCGCCGCCGACATCGTGCTGCCCGAGCGCTTCCACGACGCCGTCCTCGACAGCGTGCGCCGTCGGCTTGCAGCCCTGCCCCGCCGCCGGCTCAAGCGCGACGGGCGCCGGGCGGCGGTCCTCGTTCCCCTCTGCCACGTCGACGGCCAGCCCGCGGTGCTGTTCACCAAGCGCACCGAGAGCGTCGGCACCCACAAGGGTCAGGTGAGCTTCCCGGGTGGCCGCGTCGATGACGACGACGTCGACGACGTCGACACTGCCCTGCGCGAATGCGAGGAGGAGATCGGGCTGCCGCGGGAGCGGGTGCGCGTGCTCGGCACCTTCCATGAGGCCCTCGCCATCACCGGCGTCGTCGTCACGCCCGTGCTCGGCTTCATCGAGGGCGACCTCGAGCTCGCGGCGCTGCGCGTGTCGCCCCACGAGATCGACGAGGCCTTCGCCCTCACGCTGACCCAGCTCGTCGACCCGGCGCATCGGCAGCGACAGCAGCTCGGCACGCGCACCGCGCCGGTGTTCTCGGCCGGACCGCACCCGGTGTGGGGCCTCACGGCGTGGGTCCTCGATGAGGTGCTCCGCGAAGCCCTCGGCCTGCCCCTCGCATCCCTCACCGACGGGATCGTGCGCGCGCTACTCGACGACGGTTGAGGCCACGATGGCGCCGACGCCGACGAGGCCCATGGCCGCCCCCACCGCGATCGCCGTGACGTCCCAGGCCTGGGCGGTGGGCTTGTTTTCCTCGAGGCACTCGAAAGGCACGAGGGTGCAGCCGTTCGAGAAGAAGCTCACGGTGGAGATGGTGGCGCCGGTCGCGACGCCGAGGCCGATCGCGCCGAGGCCGCCGTAGAGGAGCGCCGGCGAGAGGCCGTCGCCTTCGACGCTCGGCGCGGCCTCGAGGGTCCAGGTGGCCCGCGCCACCTCGCCGGCCACGATGGTGACGGTCTCCTGCCGCTCGACGAAGCCCTCGGCGCTGGCGCTGACGACGTGGGGCCCGACGGCGAGGCCATCGGCGACGCCGCCAGCGATGATGCGCTCGTCGACACGGACGACTCCGGCGGGCTGCACGTCGATGAGGAGGGCGCCGGCCTGCTTGTAGAGGCGGGCCACCGCTGGCGCGATGCCCTCGACGCCGGCGACCAACCGGGCGCTGCGCCGCACGCCGTCGCGACCCGCCACGACGACCTCGGGTCCGGTCACGAGCACGACGTCGTCGTAGCCCGCGAGGGTCGCCACGGCCTGCCAGCAGGCCACATCACCGGCCGCACAGGACACGCCCGACGCCGCCGCGGCCTCGACGACGGTCACGGTCTGCGCCGGCAGCAGGACCTCGACGCCTGCCGCCCGGAGGGCCGCGCGGCAGGCTTCGTCCTCGAGGCCGCCCGCGCCATCCGCAATGAGGAGGGCCGGCGCGGCGCGCCCCGCAGTGGCGGCGAGAAGGGACAGCAACAGCACACGGAGACGGTTCGTTCGACGCACGCGCTGGATCCTAGCAGGTTGCTGGAAATGGCCGCCTCAGATGCTCCGGCGCCACCCGCCTCGGTGCCTTCGCCACGGCGACGCGGGCGTCGTCGCCGGAAAGTGCGACCTCCCCCTACCCGGGTCGCCGAGGTCGGCGCGCGCCGCCGATGACCGGTTGCGGCAAGGGGCCGGGGCGGGGAAACCTCGGGTCATGACCGACGACGTCGCCTCCAGCGAGCTGCCGCGCGCATTTGGCGACTACACGTTGCTGAAGCCGCTGGGGCGCGGCGGCATGGGGCAGGTCTTCCTGGCGCGTCTGCGCGCGCGCGGCCTCGCCGGCGTCGACAAGATCTGCGTCGTCAAGACGCTCCGCTCCACCAACGACCCCGAGTACGAGCGCCGCTTCATCGACGAGGCCCGGCTCATCGTGCTGTTGAGCCACCGCAACATCTGCCCCGTCTTCGACGCCGGCTGCTTCGAGGGCCAGTACTACCTCGCCCTCGAGCACATCGCCGGCCGCGAGGTGCGGCAGCTCCAGACCGCCTGCGAGGCGCGGGGCGCGCCCCTGCCCGTCGCCGTCGTCATCCACATCATCAAGGAGACCCTCGAAGCCCTCGACGCGGCCCACCGGATGGTGCACCCGCTCACCCACGAACCGCTGCGGGTGGTCCATCGCGACGTCAGCCCGCAGAACGTCATGATCTCCCACGAGGGCGAGGTGAAGCTCATCGACTTCGGCCTCGCGGTCTCATCGCAGAAGGTGGAGCAGACGGCGCCGCAGGTCGTGATGGGCAAGATGGCCTACATGGCCCCGGAGCAGGCACGCGGCGAGGCGGTCGATGCCCGCGTCGACCAGTTCGCCGCCGGCATCATGCTCTACGAGCTGCTGACGAACGCGCGCTACTACGGCGACCTCGCCGTCGAGGCCATGTGGCGGATGTCGGGCGTCGGCGGTCATCGCCCCGCGCGCCTGCCCTCGCTCGACGACGACCTCCGCGAGATTGTGCTGCGGGCCACGGCGCCCCGTCGGGACGACCGCTACCCCACCTGCGCCGACATGCGCGACGCCCTCACCGCCGCCGAGCTCCGACGGGGCACAGTTGCCGGCTCCCGCGAGGTCCGCGCCGCGTTGATGGCACTCGACGGTGGCAGCTCGAGCCCGGTCGCCCAGGCCGGCCCGACACCGTCGACGCCGGCACCGACGCCGGCGATGTCGCGGCCCGCGCCGGCAGCCGGGTCCGCGTCCCCACCATCTCCTGCGCCGTCCGCGACGACGACGACGAAGGCGCCGCGCGAGCGGACCCGCACCTTCCGCCTCGTGGCACCGGCCGGCGAGCGCACCGAGGTCGGCGTCGTCGAGGGCCTTGAGCCCGGATCGCTCATCACGAGCGAGGAGCATTGGGCGATCTCGTCGTCGTCGGCGCTGCCGACGGAGACGCAGACGTCGCTGTCGTCGGAGATCGACACCGACACGGCCTTTGTCGCTCCCGATGGCCCCACCCTGCGCCGGGCCGCCCCGCCTCCTGCGCCGATGCCCACCGCCCCGACGGAGGCGTCCGCGTCACACCGGGCGGAGCCCACCGTCATCGTCCGCCAGGGCAGCCCGTCGCCCGCACCGGCGTCGCCGCCAACCCGCTCGCGGCTGCCGATCGCCGTCGCCGCCGGCGCCGTCCTCGTCGGAGTCGTCGGACTCCTCATCTCGCTACGGTCGGCACCGCCGATGGGCAGCCAGACCGACGCGGGCACGGCTGTCGGCGTCGTTGGCGTCGTCGCGCCGCCCCTGCCGGATGCGGGCGTCCTCGTCGACGCCGGCAGCGCCGGGGCCGGTCTCGTCGTCGACGCCGGCAGCGAGGCCGATGCCGGCGCTGCCGCCGACGTCGGCGCGGGCCGCGACGCCGGCGTTGAAACGCCACCGCCGGAGCGGACACCGCGGCCGCGCCCCCGCCCCGTGCGGCAACTGCCGCCGTGGCCGACGGCGCTGCAGGAAAAGACCGTGTACCTCTCGAAGCACTGCGGCCACCTCGCCTGCGCCCGCGGGCTGTACGGCGCTGCGCTCAAGGACAAGCTGGTCGCCTCCGGTCGGGCCGCCGTTGAAGTCGAGGCCGACAAGTGCTTTCAGCGCTGTCGGTGAACGTTCGCGTGTGGAGCCGCCGATGCAGCAGTACCTCGATCTCTTGAAGCGCATCCGCACCGAAGGCCGCATGCGCCCGTCGCGCGCGAAGCTCGCCGATGGGACGCAGCCGGACACGCAGGGGCTCTTCGGCGCCCAGACCCGCTACGACCTCGCTGACGGCTTCCCGCTGGTGACGACGAAGAAGCTCGGCACGAAGGGCTTCGTCACCGAGCTGCTGTGGTTCCTGCGGGGCGACTCCAACATCGCGTTCCTGCGCGAGCACAAATGCACCATCTGGGACGAGTGGGCCGATGAGGCCGGCGAGCTGGGCCCGGTCTACGGCGCGCAATGGCGGCGCTGGCGCGGCGACAACGGCGAGACCTTCGACCAGATCGCCGAACTCGAGCGGGGCCTGCGCGAGCAGCCGTTTTCGCGCCGGCACATCCTCACCGCGTGGAACGTCGCCGTCATCCCGCAGATGAAGCTGCCGCCCTGCCACGTGCTCAGCCAGTTCTACGTCGACACCGACGGCACGCTGTCGTGTCAGCTCTACCAGCGCAGCGCCGACATGTTCCTCGGCGTGCCGTGGAACATCGCCTGCTACAGCCTGCTCACCTGCTTGCTGGCGCAGGTCACGGGCCTGAAGCCGGGCACCTTCGTCCACACGATCGGCGACGCCCACATCTACGCGAACCACTTCGCCCAGGTCGACGAGCAGATCACGCGCGAGCCGCTGCCGCTGCCGACGCTGTGGCTCGATCCATCGGTGACGTCGTCGGTCCTCGACTTCAAGCACGAGCACATCCGCATCGAGGGCTACCGCCACCACGCGCCGCTCGTCGGCGAGGTCGCCGTCTGATGGCGGTCGAGATCGTCGTCGCCGCCGCCCTCGACCACGCCATCGGCCGCGGCAACGACGTGCCGTGGCACCTGCCCGGAGACCTCAAGCGCTTCAAGGCCCGCACGAAGGGCCGGACCGTCGTCATGGGCCGGCGCACCTGGGAATCCATCGGCAGCCGTCCACTGCCGGGGCGACGCAACCTCGTCGTCTCCCGCACGGCGGGCTTCGCTGCGCCGGGTGCCGAGGTCGTGCCGTCATTGCACGACGCCATTGAAGTCGCCGGCGGCGTCGACGTCTGCGTGCTCGGTGGCGCCGGCATCTATGCGGCGGCCCTCGCCGTCGCCGACCGCATCGCGCTGAGCCTCGTACACACCACCATCCCCGACGCCGACACCTGGTTCCCCGACCCTGGAGCCGGCTGGGTCGTCGAGGGCCGTGTCGAGCATCGGGAGGACGCGCTCCCCATCACCGACTACATCCTCGTGCGCCAGCACGGCGCGGCCGACCCGCGGCCCGCCTTCCACTGGCCCGCCCCCGCGGCCTGACGGGGGCACCACGACACCGCGCTGACGTCGTCGGCGCCCGCTGGCCAAAGCACGGCGGGCTGCTAACCCGGTGTCCATGTCCGTCGAGAGCGCCTTCGCGTCCTTCCTCGAGCGCGTGGCCCAGGGCCAGCGCCGTGTCGCCATCAGTGGTCTGATGGGCCTGAGCGTCGCCCACGCCGTCTGGCGCGTCAGCCGCAGGAAGCCGGTCGTGTTCGTCACCCGCAGCGGCACCCTCGAGGAGACGCTGCGCGATCTGCGCTTCGTCGCCGGCGCCGACGCCCACCGCGTCTTCGCCCTGCCCGCCGACGAACGGACGCCCTACCACGCCACCTCACCGGACCCGCTCATCGTCATGGAGCGGATGGCGACCCTGCACAAGCTCGGCACCGGCGCCGGCTTCGACGTCCTCGTCATCACGCCCGAGGCGCTCTGTCGCCGCGGCGTCCCCTTCGACGAGATTCAGCGCATGGCCGAGCTCGTCGAGAAGGACGAGGACCTCGACCGCGGCGCCGTCGTGAAGAAGCTGATCGCCGGCGGCTACAGCCAGGTCACGACCTGTGAAGACCCTGGCACCTTCGCGCTGCGTGGCTCGATCCTCGATGTGTTCTTCCCCGGCGTCGACAAGCCGCTGCGCATCGATCTGTTCGGCGACACCGTCGAGAGCATCAAGACCTACGATCCACAGAGCCAGCGCACCCTCGGTAGTTTCGGCCACGTCTCCATCGGCCCCGCCCGCGAGATCCACCTCGACGCCACGACCGTCCCCCGCGCCATCCGGCGCCTGCGCGACCTCGCCGACGACGTCGACTACCCGACGACGAAGCTGCAGTCCCTGTGCGCCGACCTCGAGAACCTGATTGCGCCCTTCGGCGTCGAGGGGCTGCTGCCGGCGTTCTACGACCAGCTCCAGACGCCGCTGCAGCTGCTCGACCAGGCCCTCGGCAAGGACGGCTACACCGTCGTCGTCGATGAGCCCGACGCCGTCGTCGGCGCCGTCGACGTCGTCGCCGCCGACTTCGCCGAGCACCGCCGTCAGGCCCTCGTGCGGGGCGACCTCTGCTTCCCGGTCGATGCCTTCGTGCTCGACAGCAGCGAGGTGACCGACGAGGTGCGCGCGCACCAGCTGGTCGAGGTCCTCTCGCTCGCCGTGGAGGGCCGCGACGGACCGGCCCCCATCGAGGTGAAGACGACGCCGACGGCGGACCTGCGCAACGAGATCCTGCGCGAGACGACGCGCCCCGATCACGACGCCCACAGCGTGCTGCTGCCCTTCGTGAAGCGGCTGCACACCTGGCGCAGCCGTCATCGGATCATCCTGCTGCCGACCCACACGCTCGGTGGCGTCGAGCGCCTGCGCGAGCTGCTGCGGGCCCACAAGCTCGAGGTGCGCCACCTGCAGGAGGCGCCGTCGCTCGACGACGCCGCCAGCCTCGAGCGCCTGCGCGATCCGAGCGTCCACGCCTGGACCTTCATCGGCAAGCCGACCGACCCGGCCCGCGGCGCCGAGCTGCCGCACCTCGGGCCCCAGGGCGTCGTCGTCGTCGCCGAGGAGGAGGTCTTCGGCAAGCGCTCACGCCGGGCGACGACGGCGCGCAAGGGCGGCTTCAAGACGACGCTGTCGGACCTCAAGGAGGGCGACTTCGTCGTGCATGTGGAGCACGGTGTCGCCGTCTTTCAGGGCCTCACGCGCCTGAACCTGCGGGGCATCGAGGCCGACTTCCTGCTGCTCGTCTACGACGGCAACGACAAGCTCTACCTCCCCGTCCATCGCATCAACCTCGTGCAGAAGTACGTCGGCCCCGGCGGCGCGCCGCCCCGCGTCGACAAGCTCGGTGGGCAGGCCTGGGAGACGACCCGACGCAAGGTGAAGGCCGCCGTCGTCGCGATGGCCCAGGACCTCCTCGCGCTCTACGCCAAGCGCGAGCTCGCGAAGCGCCCGGTGCACCACGAACCCGACGAGGCCTTCTGGGAATTCGAGGCCGCCTTCCAGTTCGAGACCACGCCCGACCAGCAGAAGGCCATCGACGACGTCATCGCCGACATGCGCAAGGAGCGCCCGATGGATCGCCTCATCTGCGGCGACGTCGGCTACGGCAAGACCGAGGTCGGCATGCGCGCGGCCATGCTCGCCGTCGGCAGCAGGCGTCAGGTCGCCGTGCTCGCGCCGACGACGGTGCTCGCCCAGCAGCACTTCCTCACCTTCCAGGAGCGCTTCAAGAGCACGGGCGCCATCATCGAGGTCATCTCGCGCTTCAAGTCGGCCGCCGAGGTGAAGGACATCCTGAAGCGGGCGAAGGAGGGCAAGGTCGACATCCTGATCGGCACGCACCGGCTGCTCTCACCCGATGTCGGCTGGAACGATCTCGGTCTGATCCTCGTCGACGAGGAGCAGCGCTTCGGTGTGAAGGCCAAGGAGGCCATCAAGCGCTGGAAGGCCAACGTCGACGTCCTCACGCTGACGGCGACGCCGATCCCCCGCACGCTGCAGATGGGCTTCTTCGGCATCCGCGACATGAGCGTCATCGAGACGCCGCCCGTCGACCGCCGCGCCATCCGCACGTCGATCCTGAAGTTCGACGACGACATCATCCGCGAGGCGATGATGCGCGAGCTCTCGCGCGGTGGTCAGGTCTACTTCGTCCACAACCGCGTGCGCTCGATCCAGGCCACCGCCGACTACATCAAGCGCCTCGTCCCCGAGGCCCGCACCGGCATCGCCCACGGTCAGATGACCGAGGATGAGCTCGAGGAGGTGATGCTGCGCTTCATGAAGCACGAGGTGAACGTGCTCGTGTGCACCGCGATCATCGAGACGGGCATCGACGTGCCGACGGCCAACACGATGTTCATCGACCACGCCGAGGACTTCGGCCTCAGCCAGCTCTACCAGCTGCGCGGTCGCGTCGGCCGCAGCAAGGAGCGCGCGTTCGCCTACCTGCTCATCCCCGGCGGCACCGAGAGCCTGCACCCCGACGCGCGGGCCCGCCTCGAGATCCTCCAGCGCTTCAGCGACCTCGGCGCCGGCTTCCAGGTGGCCCAGCACGACCTCGAGCTGCGCGGCGCCGGCGACCTGCTCGGCAAGAGCCAGCATGGCCACGTCGCCGCCGTCGGCTACGACCTCTACGCCGAGCTGCTGAAGGAGGCCGTCGAGGACCTGCGCGGGCGTCAGGCCAGCGACCTCGACGTGCCCGACCCCGAGATCACGCTGCCCGTCGCGGCCCTCATCCCCGACAAGTACATCCCCGACATGCACGAGCGCCTGCAGGTCTACCAGCGCATGGCGACCGCGCGAGACGGAGCCGAGATCTACGACGTCGTCGGCGGCCTCAACGACCTCTACGGCGATGTCCCGCCAGAGGTGAGCACCCTCGCCGACGTCATGGTGCTGAAGCTGAAGCTCAAGGAGATGGCCGCGCGCGGCATGGAGCTGGCGTTGCCACCGGCGGGCGCCGAGAAGGCGAAGTCGACGTCGCCGCTGCAGGCGGGCCTCACGCCGTCGCAGGCGAAGCAGCAGGTCATCAACGCCCGGCGCGCCGGCATGAAGATGACCGGCACCGCCGAGGAGGAGCGCAAGCTCAAGCTGCAGGAGGGTGTGCCGAAGGTGGTGATCACACTCGGCGATCGCGCGAAGCTCGATCCCGCCCGCCTGCTCGAGTGGGTCAACAAGAACGCCGACGTCGTGAAGCTGACGCCGCAGATGAAGCTGGTGCTGTCGCCGACGGAGAAGGAGTGGCGCACCCTCGGTGAAGACCCGATCGCCCTGTGCCGCGACGCCCTCCGCAAGGTCGCCGACGCGGCCCTCGGCAAGGCCCGGGCATGAGCACCGGCGACGACGGCCCCACGCCGTCGACGTCGATCCCGCTGCGGCGCACGCCGCCCACGCGGCGTCCCCGCCACGCCGCGCTGCTGCTGCTCTTCGGGGTCCTGCCCGCCGTCGTGCTGCCCCTCGGCTGGTTCTGGTGGGTCCGCCTCCTCAGCGCCGACGTCGTCGCTCTCGCCCTCGTCCTCGTCGGCCTCGCCGCCAGCGGCTGGCTCGCCTGGCTCTTCGCGCTGCCCCGTCCGGCCCCCATCGTCGTCGACGACGACACCCTCGAGTTGCCCGTCGGCCGGCAGCGGCTCCGCTTCGCGCTGCCCGAGCTGCTCGTGCTGCGCCTGACCCCCGAGGGCCTCGTGCTCTTCGCCGCCGCGCCCCCCGGCGAGCGCCCCCGCGGCCACGTCGGCGGGGCCATGCTGGCGCGCACCGACTTCAACGACGTCGACGGCGCCCTCCACCTCGTGCAGACCGTGCGCGAGCGCCTCGCGCGCCACCACGGCGCGGGGTTCGTCGCCCGCCTCGACGAGAACGAGCGCCGTCAGCAGGCCTTCCAGCGCCGTCGCCCGATCGTCGTGCAGGCCGTCGCGCTGGTGTGCGCCGCTGCCTTCGTCGCCGAGGTCACCACCGGAGCCGTCGCGAGCCTCGGCGGCCTCGTGCGCGCCGGCGCCAACGCCAGCGACCTCGTCGGCGACGGCGCGGTGTGGCGCCTCGTCACGGCCAACCTGCTGCACGGCTCGTGGCTGCATCTCGGGATGAACCTCGCGGCGCTGCTGTCGACGGGCGCCCTCGTCGAGCGGTGGCTCGGGCGCCCCGGCACCGTGATCGTGCTGTGGGCCAGCGGCGTCGGCGGTCAGGCCGCGTCGACGGTCCTCGCCTGGCTCGGCGGCGAACCGCGTGTCTCGGTGGGCATCTCCGGTGCCGTCTTCGGCGTCCTCGGCGTGCTGCTCGTGTCGACGTGGCGCTTTCGTCGTCAGGCCACCGGCGGCCTGCGCGTCCCGTGGGCGACGTGGCTGCTGCTGCTCGCCACCAACGGCGCCATCTCGCTCATCCCGATGGTCGACGTCGCCGCGCACGTCGGCGGCTTCGTGATCGGCGCCCTCGTCGCCACCGTCGTCGCGCCGCGGCCCGGCCGCCCGGCCATGCTGGCGCCACTGGCGCAGTCCCGCGTCGCCACCGTCGCCGGCGCCCTCGTCGTCGCCGCCGTCGTCGCCCTCCTCGCAAGCCAGCCCGGCGCACCCGGTCCAGGCGCCTGTCGAAGTGACGACGCGAGCAGCCAACGCCAGAGATCCTGCTAGCCTCTGCGCCATGTGGGCCGTCGTCGTCCTGTCTTTCGCCCTGGCCGGGAGTGACCCCGCCGACGATCCCCCAACGCCGACGCCGGCGGTCCCCGATCTCGCCGATGACGACGACGACGGCGCGCCGCCGCGGACGGCGCCAACGACGCCACCGACCACGTCCGCGCCACCGTCGACGCCCGCGCCGTCGACGTCCCCGCCGTCGAACGATCCGGCCGACCCCGTCGATCCGGTCGACGTGCGGCCCGCCACGCCGCCGGCGGCGCCTGCGCCGACACCGGCCGCACCGGCGGTGCCGCCACCCCCGAGCGCGCCCCGCGACCCCGACGACGACGTGACACCGCCGGTGACGATGCCACACCGCAGCCTCGCTCCCGAGGACCCGCCGGAGCCCGAGCCGCGCACCGGGCAGCGCGCGACGGAGCCCCGGCTGCCCATCGCCACCGGCGGCATCGTCGCCCTCGGCGGCTGCAGCGCCGGCGCCGTCCCCCTCGTGGCCGCCCTGGTCTGCCCCTATGCACCCTTCATGTCCCCGGCGACGTCGTGCTGCGGCACGGTGGGGACGGCCGCAACGATGGCCGCCCAGGACGGCGGCAGCCCCATCGCCTCCGGCGCCGCCGCCGGCGCCGGCGTCGCGGCGGGTGGACTCCTCGGCGGCGTCGTCACGGCCGGCATCGCCTTCACCTGGGCGAGCACGACCTCGGGCTGCCTCGACGACGGCCTCTGCATCATCGCCATGGGCACCGTCGTCGTCGCTGGCGCCGCCGTCGGCGCCACCTTCGTCGGCCCGATCCTCGGCGGCGGCGCCGTCACCGTCGTCGAACAACTGCGTCAGGGCGAGGCGGCGACGCCGGAGACGCCGCCAGCGAAGACGAAGGCGAAGCCACAGGCCGCGTCGCCCACGACGCCGGGCCCCGCGCTCTGATCGTCAGGGCAGCGGCGTGATGCGCAGGTCGTCGAAACGGACCTCGCTCTCCCAGCCGGAGAACGCGAAGCGGTTGTGGCGTGGCCCGCACAGCGGGTCGTCGTCGACGTAGGCCGCCACCTCGACGCCGTCGACGAAGAGGCGCAGCGTCCGACCGTCGGTGCGCTCGATGCGCCAGCGGGTGGGCCGGTGGGCCTCGTGACGGGCCCGCTTCATGACCCGCTTCGCCTCGTGCTCGTCGAGGCGTGCGATACCGGACAGCGTGTTGTTCCAGCCACCGACGATCACGATGTAGCCGCTCTCGTGGCGGATGCCGTCGCCAAAGATCTCGACCTTCATGTCGACGGCGGGCGACGCCGACGTCGACGTGAACTCGACGCGGACATTGCAGGACAGCGGCGCGCGCAGCCACAGCGGCAGGTTGCGGTCACCGAGCGTCGAGAGGGCGCCGTCGACGACGCGCCAGCTGCCGCCCTGCAGGTGGTAGCGGCTGGCGAGGTCGGGATCGCTGAAGTCGTCGACGAAGGCGACGCCGGCGGGGGCCTCGGCGGGGAAGGTCGGCAGACACGCCGCGAGGCCCACGGCGAGGACGGACACACACAGGCGCAGACGCATTGACACCGCCGGCAGCGTAGACGACGCCGACGACAGATGCAGCCCGACGCGCCCCGCACCATCCGCGCCCTGCTCACCGCGACCACGCCCTGGCTGGCGAAGAAGGGCTCGCCGTCGCCGCGCCTCGACGCCGAGCTGCTCATCGGCCACGCGCTCGGCCTGCGCCGCATCGCCCTCTACATGGACCTCGACCGCCCCCTCGACGAGGGCGAGCTGGAGCGCTGCCGGGCGCTCGTGAAACGCCGTGGAACAGGTGAGCCCATCGCCTACATCACCGGCCAGAAGGAGTTCTGGGGCCTGACGCTCGCCGTCACACCGGCGGTGCTCATCCCGCGCCCGGACACCGAGCGCCTCGTCGAGCTCGCCCTGGCCCGGCTGCCGGCCGACAGCGACGGCGTCGTCATCGACGTCTGCACCGGCTCCGGCTGCGTCGCCCTCGCCCTGCTGTCGGCCCGCCCGCAGCTGCGCGTCATCGCCACCGACGTCAGCGCCGCCGCCCTCGCCGTCGCCGCCGACAACGCCCGCAGCCCTGGCCTCGCCGAGCGCCTGACGCTCCGGGAGGGCGACCTCCTCGCCCCCTGCGCCGACGTGCGGGGCGCCCGCCTGATCGTCGCCAACCCGCCCTACGTGACCCACGGCAGCGCCCTGCTGGAGGCCGGTGTGAAGGCGTTCGAGCCATCGCTTGCCCTCTACGGCGAGGGCGACGACGCCCTCGGGCATCATCGCCGCATCGTCGCCGCCGCGCCGCCCCTGCTGGCCGACGACGGCGCCGTGCTGCTCGAGATCGGCACCGACCAGGGCGCCGCCGCCGCCGGGCTCGCGACCGCGGCCCTGCCCCGGGTGTCCGTCGAGCGGGATCTCGACGGACACGACCGCGTCGTCGTGTTGCAGCGCTGATCCTCGACAGGCGAAGCTCTGCTCGTGCCCGCGCGGACCGTCCTGGTGCTCGACCACGCCATCGCGCGGACGCGTCGGCTCATGCTCGCGCTGTCGGCCATCGGCGTCGACGCCCGCCTCACCGACACACCCCTCTCCGCCCGGCAGGCCGACATCCTCGTCGTCCCCGACGGCGACGACCACGACGACGCCCTCGCCCGCGGCATCTCCTCCGGCGTCATCGACGCCATCGCCGCCCACGTCGAGCGTGAGCGTCCGCTGCTCGCGATCGGCCTCGGCCTGTGCTTCCTCCTCGAGGGGCGCACCCACCCGTCCATGCCGCCGGGCGCCAGCATCTTCCGGGCGCCGGTGCAGCGCTTCGACCCGCGCATGGCCGCCGACGACGGCGAGCGCCCGCTGCTGTCGCCCCACCTCGGCAGCTCCTTCGTCGTCGGCCTCGACCGTCAGCCGATCCTGAAGTCCGTCGTGCCGAAGGACGCCGCCGGCGCCTGGTTCGCGTTCCGCCATCGCCTGTGCGCGCCGTCGCGCATCCCCGCCGCCGACGTCGCCATCGCCCACCACGGCGTGCCCTTCGCCGCCGCCATCTGGCGGGGCAACACCCTCGCCTGCCACTTCCTCCCCGAGCAGTCCGGCGTCATCGGCCTCGACGTCCTGCGGGCCTTCTTCGCCGCCACGACGGCGACGACGACGACGCCGTCCGCGCCGGGAGCCGGACCGTCGCAGGCGCCGCGGAGCCCGGCATGACCCTGGCCCGCCGCCTGTGCGCCCTCGTCGACGTCGACGAGCGTGGTCGCCCGGCCCGCCCCTACACCCGCGGTGGTCTCGACGCGACCTTCGTCGAGGCCGTCGCCGCCTTCCTCGTCCAGGACGGCATCGACGAGGTGTGGCTGCGCGCGGCACCGACGAAGGTGGCGCCCGACATCAAGCTCCTCTTCGACACGCTGCAGACCCTCGAGCAGCGCGTGTTCGCCCCGATCGTCGCCTGGGCACCGGTAGCGAGCCCCGCCGACGCCCGCCTGCTGCTGTCGTTCGGCGCCGACCGCGTCGTCGTCGACGTCCACCGCGGCCTGCCCGACCCGCTGGCCTTCATCGCCCGCGTCGTCGAAGCCACCGGCCACGATCGCGTCGTCGCCGCCGTCCACACCCGCCGCGTCGTCACCGACAAGGCCGGCCTCGCCTTCGAGCTCGTCGATCAGGGCGGCGAGGGCACCGACATCCAGGCCCTCGTCCTCGTCGACCAGCTGCAGCACGTCGGCGCCGCCGAGGTCATGCTCGTGCCCCAGAAGGGCTCCATCGAACAGGGCCGCGTGCGTCACGACGGCGACCTCATCGAGCGGGCCTCGTCGACGCTGAGCATCCCGCTGCTGTCGCACGCCGAGGAGGCCGACATCGCCGACCTCGCCACACCGCTGCTGATGGGCGCCGACGGCGTCGTCTCGAGCCTCGTCGGTGGCGGCCGCCCGCCCCTGTCCGAGGTGCGCCGCGCCCTCACCGAGTACGGCGTCCCGCTGCGCAGCTGACCCCGCACAAAAAAGAAGCGGCCCCGGTGGGCCGCTCCTCGTTGACAGCGTCGTCGCTGACGGCGTCGCGGTCAAAAACCGCGCGTCGCTTCGGCTTCGAGCATGCCCTCGATCTCGTCGAGCGAGAGGGCCTTGGGCCCGGCGCCATCCTTGCCAAGAACGCTCTCGGCGGCGGCGCGCTTGTCCTCGCCGAGGTCGAGCATGCGCTCCTCGAGCGTGTCGGCGCAGGCGAGCTTGATGACGTGCACGGTGCGCGTCTGACCGATGCGGTGGGCACGGTCGGTCGCCTGATCCTCGACGGCGGGGTTCCACCATGGGTCGTAGTGGACGACGGTGTCGGCCGCCGTGAGCGTCACGCCGGTGCCGCCGGCCTTCAGCGACACGACGATGACGCGCGGGCCGTTCGGGTCCTGGAACTTCTGGACGACCTCGCCACGATCCTTCGTGCCGCCGTGCAGCCAGAGGGCGTCGCCGGCGCCGATCTTGTCGAGCACCTCGTGCAGGATCTTCTGCATCTCGACGAACTGCGAGAAGACGATGACCTTGCGCTCCGGCTGCGCGAGGGCCTCGGTCATGACCTCCTCGAAGAGCGCCAGCTTCGACGAGGGCACGCCCTTGGCGTTGAAGCGCTCGTCGTCGCCCAGCAGGCGCGGATCGCAGCAGACCTGACGCAGGCGCATGAGGGCCGCGAGGATCGGTGCCCGCGCGCGCGCCCGGGTGTGGACCTGCAGCGCCTTCTGGACGTCGCTGCGCACCTCGGCGAGGACGCGCAGGTAGAGCGAGCGCTGCTCGGGCGACATGTCCGCGCGCATGATCGTCTCGATCTTCGGCGGCAGGTCCTTGGCGACGTCCTCCTTCTTGCGGCGCAGGATGACGGGGCGGGTCCGCTTGCGCAGCTCCTCGAGGCGGGTGGCGTCGCCCTTGGCGATCGGCCGGCCGTAGCGGCGCTCGAAGGCACGCTCCGAGCCGAGCAGGCCGGGGGCGACGAGGTCGAGGATCGACCAGAGCTCCTCGACGCGGTTCTCGATGGGGGTACCCGTGAGGGCCATGCGCTGATCGCAGTTCACCTGCCGCGCCGCCTTCCACGCCTCCGTCGAGCTGTTCTTCACGTTCTGGGCCTCATCGAGCATGAGGTACCGGAACTGGATGTTGGCGAGGCTGCCCTCGACGTCGCGGCGCAGCAACGCGTACGACGTGACGACGACGTCGGCGTCCTTCGCCGCCTGCTCGGTCTCCTTGCGATCGCGGCCGTGCCACTTCACGACGTTGAGGCCGGGGCAGTGACGGCGGGCCTCCTGCACCCACACGTCCAGCACCGACGTCGGCGCGACGACGAGGTTCGGCTTCTGGCCGTCCTGCTCCCGGCTCTTGGCGAGCAGGGTCATGGACATGAGCGTCTTACCGAGACCCATGTCGTCGGCGAGGATGCGGCCGACGCCGAGGCGATGCATCTGGCTGAGCCAGGCGACGCCGTCGTGCTGGTAGGGCCGCAGCGACGCCGTGAGCATCTTTGGCAGCCAGCGGTCGTTCTCGACGGGCTCGGCGAGGAACGAGGCGATGCGGGCCTTGAGGGTCTCGTCCTCGGTATCGATCTCGACGCGGCCCTCAAGGCCGGCGACGAGGAGGGCGAGCTCGGCGGGCCCGATCTCGCGCGACTGGGAGGCGTCCTTCAGCTCGAGCTGATCGGCGATCAGCTCGAGGGCCTGGCCGGCCTCGGGCGAGAAGCCAAGGACGGTGTCCTCGTCGACGAGCAGCGAGTGCCGGCCCGCCATGACGGCCTTGATGATGTCGTCGAACTTGAGGGCGAGCTCGCGGGCCTCCTCGCCGATGTCGAGGCGGACATCGAGCAGGCCGGGGCGATCGGGATGCGGCGTCGCCTTGAGGCGCGGGATGGGCGGCAGCCGCACGATGCGCGGCAGCGTGTCCCGGTCGACGAAGACGAAGTCGGGGACGCCGTCGCCGTTGGCGATCTTCACGAGGACGTCGAGGCCGGGTTCACCCTGGGCCGCGAAGCCACGGTGCGACGCCGCCGCGTGCAGGCCGAGGTCGAACATCGCCTTGCGGGCAAGCTCCTCCTGCGTCGACGGCCGCGCGATGAGCAGGACCGAGCCCTCCTTCTCGAGCTTCTTCGGCGGCAGGGCCACGGCGTGCACCGGCGGCACGGCGCCGCGGGCGTTGACCTCGACCTCGTCGGAGACGCGCTTGCCCTGGTCGTCGAGAGCGGACAGCTCGGTGACGAGGTGGACGCGCAGCTGGAAGCCCGGGCCGTCGTCGGCGCGGGTGAGCATCGCCCGCAGCACGATCCGCGGCGTCTGGTCCGGCGTCCGGGCGACCTCGACGAGGTCGTCGACCTCGGCGCCAAGCCCGACGACGGCCTCGAAGCCGGCGCGGCCCTCATCGGTGCACAGACCGGCGATCAAGAGCGGCTCGGTCTCAAGGAGGGTGCGGGCCTCCCCCGGCAGCAGCGGTGGCGAGACCCGGTACATCTTGAGCTGGTCGTCGAGGAGGAAGGCCTCGCGCTCACCGAGGATGAGCGGCTTCTCGATGGCCACGCCGTCGGCGTCGGTGGCCTCGAACACGAGGGCGGTGCCGGTGTCGACGTCCTTGACGCGGCCGGTGATGCGGGCCGCACGGGGAATCACGGCGATGCTGCCCTTGCCCTCGACCTCGAGGGGGACGTCGCCGGCGAAGGCGAGCAGGCGGCCCACCTGGGCGCGCGTCAGCGAGAAGCGACCCTTCTTGGCGTGGCTCGGGCCGGCCTCGTGCAGGATCTCGACGGCGGCGCGCTCGCGGGCCGACAGGGGGTTCTGGCCGGTGAGGAGCGGCCGCGTCTCGGTAATCGACTCGCTGCGCGGTCCGTCATGGAGCCGGACGAACGTGCGCTCGCTGGTGAACGCAGGCTCCTCCAGCACGATGCGCAGACGCCGGAGCGACGTCTTGAGCGCGTCGGCGAGGTGGACCCAGGGCAACGGGGCGTACTTCATGGAGCCTCTTGTGTCGTCGGCGGACGGATCGCCCTGCCACATCGAAGCGGTCTCGTAAACAGACGCGCCCGTGTCGCGCCGGACGCGACGACGGGATGCCCGCACGGCATGTGCTCGCGACAATCGACCTGTGGTCCTCGGCGCAGCGCGGTTGATCAACTTGACCGGGCGGCGTCAGGCCTGCGAGGGTCCGACGCATGCGGGTGCGGGTCCTTGGATGTCATGGCGGCGAGACTCCACGTCATCGCACCACCTGCTTTTTGATCGACGAGCGCATCACCATCGACGCCGGCGCGGTCTGCCGCAGCCTGACGCTCGACGAGCAGGTCGGCATCGACCACATGCTCATCAGCCACTCGCACATGGACCACGTGAAGGATCTGGCGCTGCTGGCGGACCAGATCATCGGTCGTCGTCGCACGCCGGTGACCCTGCACTGTGGCCCCGAGACCGCCGAGACCCTGCGCACGTCGTACTTCAACAACTACCTGTGGCCGGACTTCACGCGCATCCCGACGCCGGACAACCCGGTGATGCGCCTCGAGGTCCGCGACCCCCTCGAGCCCTTCCGCATCGGCCGCGACGCCGGCGCCACGACGGTGCCGACGACGAAGTCGAAGACGAAGAAGGCGGAGGCGGCGCCGCTGGGGCCCGGCGAGTACGAGGTCCGCTACGTCCCGGTCACCCACCCCGTCGAGTCGATGGCGATGATCATCCGGGGCCCGACCGGCTCGATCCTCTATTCGTCCGACACGGGCCCGACGACGAAGCTGTGGCAGGTGGCCAACAGCATCCCCGACCTGCGCGGCATGTTCGTCGAGCTGTCGTTCCCGAACCACATGCAGGCCCTCGCCGACGTCGCCGGCCACTACACGCCGCAGACCCTGCACGCCGAGATGCAGAAGGTGCAGCGCCGCGACGAGATCCCGCTTTTTGTGTATCACTTGAAGCCATCGTTCTACGACCAGACCATGAAGGAACTGGTCGACCTCGGCCTCAAGAACATGCACCCGGTCGAACTGACAGACGAGTTCACGTTCTGAGCGCCGTCAGACGGAAAACGACCCGCCGGTGGCGGGTCGTCTTTCCTGGCCTCATCGCGGTGCGGCTCAGGCTTCCTGCTGACCGATGATGCGGCCGTAGATCTGCTCCTGCATCTTCTGCAGCTTCTCGAGCAGGCCGAGCATCGAGTGCTCGCGCGACAGCGACGCCCGCATCCGGTCGGCGTCTTCCTTCGAGACCCCGACCGGGTCCTTCAGGGCCGACACGAGGCGGCGCGACACGTCCGTCGAGGAACGGGTGAGGGCCTTGCGCACCATCATGTGGTCGTGGCGGGGGCCCGTCGGCGTCGCGAAGGGGTTGGCGGCCTCGGGCACGGCGAGCCGCAGCGTCTCCGACGACGTCGACGGCGAGATGAACTCCACCGGCCCGCGCTGGGCGATGGGCATGACGTCGGGGCGCTCGACCTTGACGCCCTGGTGGATCTTGAGCTCGTCGGCGGTGATGCCGGCGGGGCCGATGGCCGTGCCGGCGGGGTTCACCCACGCGAAGCGGCGGACCTGCTGCTGATTCTGAAGCTCATTCGCCATCGGACGCTCCCGGTACAGAGAGTATATCGGCCCACAGCCGGCGGGGTTGCCTCAGCGCCCCGGCAGCCGGGGTGACTTCGCCGGCGCCGCGCCCGGACCGGGGCCGGCCGGCTGTCCCTTGCGCTGCCGACGCGCTGCATCACGCTTGTCCTCCTGGGCCTTCAGCTCGTAGACGAAGTTGAGGACCTCGGCGACGGCCTCGTACAGCTCCTCGGGGATTTCCTCTTCGATATCGAGCTTGTGGAGGGCCTGGGCCAGCGGGACGTTGCGCAGGATGGGCACGCCGGCCTGTCGCGCGATCTCCTTGATGGTCTCGGCGTTCTTGCGCATGCCCTTGGCGACAACGCGGGGGGCACCGCCCTTCTCTTTGTCGTACTTGATGGCGACGGCGACGTGCGCGGGGTTCACCACGACAGCATCGGCATTGGCCACGTTTTGTTGACTGCCGTGGAGGATCAACTCCTCGGCGAGGGCCTTGCGCTCGGCCTTCTGGTGGGGGTCACCCTCGGATTGTTTGTATTCCTGTTTGACGTCGTACTTCGACATCATCATGTCTTTATTGAAGGTATGCCGCTGCCAGAAGAAGTCGGCGACGGCGACGATGACGAAGAGCAGGCCGATCTTCTTGGCGATCTCGACGATGATCTGGCCGCCGAGGGCGACGCCGGTCCAGAGGTCGATGCGGGTGGCGAGCACCACCTCGCGCAGCACCTCGCGCAGCGAGTCGTAGGCGATCCACGACACGAGGACGAACTTGATGAGCTGCTTGAGCGACTCGATGAGCTTCTTCTTCGAGAAGAGGTTCTTGAAGCCGTCGACGGGGTTCAGCTTCTTGATGTCGGGCTTCAGCGGCTCCGTCGTGATCATGAAGCCCACCTGCATCGCGTTGGCGGCGAAGCCGGCGACGAAGGCGCCGCCCATGGCCGGCAGGGAGCAGATGAGGATCATCCACATGGCCTCGTCGACGACCTCGAGGGCCGTCGAGATCTCATCACCACGACGCACTGCGGCGGTCAGGGATCCGGCGACGAACTCACGCAGCTTCGACGCCGTCGAGCCCATCGTGAGGGCGACGATCGAGAAGACGATGACGAAGCTCAACGCCTGGATGGCGTCCTGCGACTTCGCCACCTGACCCTTCTCGCGGGCCTGCTTGAGCTTCTGTGGCGAGGCCTCCTCGGTCTTCTCGCCCGTACCGCCATCGGACATGGCCCGGAGTGTACCAGACCGTCGACAGCGGGTCGCTGCATCGGTCATGCTCGGCGCGCTCGCGGAGGCAGCGGTGACGGTCCAGGGCGGCGGCGGCGGCGGCAGGAAGATCCCACCGGGACCGACGACGGCCCCGACGACGCGGCCGACGACGGAGAAGACCGACAGGCCCGCCGGCCCCGAGAAGGGCACGGCCCCGAAGGCCACGCCGGCGACGGCACCCCCGCCGACGAAGGACGGCTTCGAGACGCTGCGCACGGATCCGCGCCGCGCCGCCGAGCGTTCCCTGCCGTCGCTCGACGCCGCCAGCCCCAGCGGCGTGGCGAGCATGATCCGCGTCCTCGAGGACACCCGCGCCCAGATCCTCGACGAGCACCGGGGCCTCCGCGACACGATCTCGCGGCTCGTCGGCGAGCTCGCCGCCCGCGGCTTCGAGCGGGCCGCCCTCGAGGAGCACCGCAGCGAGCTGACGGCCCTGCGCCACCGCATGGCCGCGCTCCGGCGACGCCTCCAGCAGATCCAGCGCCGCCTGCGGGCCGCCGCCCGCGGGCGCGCCGCCGACGTCGACGTCGGCACCCAGCTCGCGCCCCACCTCGACCGGCTCCGCAGCCTCGAGCCGGGCCTGCAGCGGGCCATGCTCGCCCTGCAGATGGTCGAGCTCGTCTGCGTCGAGCCGTGGAGCGGCCAGTCCGTCAGCGTCGGCGGCGACGACGCCGCGGCCACCGGCGACGACCTCGCCCGCGCCCTGCCCGGCGCCGTGATCGCCCGCGGCGTCGCGGCCTTCCTCGCCAGCGCCGAGGGCGCGCCCGCCGACGTCGATACCCACGACGCCGACCAGCGACCGCGCGACCCCGCCGTCGACCGCATCGCCGCCATCCGCGACGCCATCAAGGCCAGCCTGTGAGGAGCGCGCGGTGAGCCTGCTGGTGCTGAGCGACGACGAGCTGGCCCTCCTCCGCTTCACGGGGGACCTCTTCTTCGTCGACGAATCCCCGCTGCGTGCCGTCGACAAGGAGGCCCGGGAGCCCGCCGACTACGCCGGCAGCTACCAGGCCCTCGTCGACCGCGGGATCATCGATCCCCAGGCCTTCCGCGTCACCGACGACGCCCTCAACCGGATCGCCCCGGTGACCGAGTGCGACGCCCGCCTCGTGCACCTCGCCGTCGCCGACGACGGCACGGTCACCCAGGAGGACCACTGGCTCCTCGACGAGATCGCGGTGCAGTACGAGCGCCACGACGTCGGCTCCGGCGTCCGCCATGTCTTTGGCCCCGATCTCGACCCGCATCAACTCGTGCAGCATCTCGGCCGGGGCCTGCTGCCCCGTCGCAGCGGCGGCGAGCGCTTCGACGCCACCCTCAGCGCCGTCGAGGTCCTCGCGACGACGCTGCTGCTCGACGCCGCCCGCCGCGTCGACCGCCGTCGCCTCGGCGCCGACGAGGCGCGCGCGGCCCTCAAGCGCCTGCCCGCCGACGACGGCCTCGCTGCCGCCGTCCCCGGCGGATTGCCCCACTCGCTGCACACCGTCGTCGACGCCCGCCTCCACGTCGGCCGCAAGGCGCCGGCAGGCCCGGCCCCGCGCAGCCCCGATGCCATCCTCAAGGATCTCGTCACGCGCGGCGTGCTCCTCGTCGATGGCGACGGCTTCCGTCTGCACCAGACCCTCTCCAGCATCGCGGCCGTCGGGCGCCGTCGCCACACCTTCGTGCGCACGGACTTTCGCGACGACGACTGGCTCGTGCGCGAGGTGACGCTGCTGCCCGTCGAGGGCAGCCTGCTCGTCATCGCGCCGACGCGGGGCGGCTTCCGCATCGCCGAGCTCGACGGCGACGCCCTCTTCGATGTGCTGCGGGAGGCCACCGGCCCGCACCACACCCCCGCGTCGGCGCCATCGCCCGGGCAGCGGCTCGCGGCGCTCCTCGCCGGCCAACCCCGGAAGGCCTGATGCGACGCGCCCCTGCCCTCGTCGTCGTCTGCGCCGTCGTCGTCGCCCTGACCGCCGGCTGCGCCGCGAGCCGGGAGCTCGGCGCGCGGGCCTTCCAGGCGATGACGCGGCTGCATCCCTCGCCGCTCGATCGGCGGACCCTGCCGGGCGGCATCGAGAGCGTGTGCTCGCGCGGCAGCATCACCTGGATCGTCCCCGTCGACGACGGCGGCGTCGTCCTCGTCGACACCGGCTTCGACGACGAGGCCCGCGCCATCCGCCACGCCGTCGGCGACCGCCGCATCCACGGCATCCTCCTCACCCACGCCCACCTCGACCACGCCGCCGGCACCGCGACCCTCGACGCCCCGGTCTGGGTCGGCCGCGCCGACGCACCGGCCCTGCGGGGGCAGCCGACGTTTCCGGCGCTGTATCCCCACCTCGGCGAGGCCCTCGGCGGCATCCCCGTCGCGAAGGGGCCGATCCACGAGGTCGACGGCGGCGAGGTCGTCGTCTTCGGCAACCGCCGCTTCAGCGCCATCGCCGTGCCCGGGCACACGCGCGGCAGCACGGCCTGGCTTCTCGACGACGTCCTCTTCGGTGGCGACGCCGTCCAGGCCCCGATGGGCGACGGCCTCTACCCGGCGCCGGTGGGCTTCACCGAGGACCTCGTGCAGGCCTACGCGAGCATGCGCCGCCTGCGTGATGTCCCCTTCCGCACCCTGGCCGACGCCCACTACGGCGTCCTCGACGACGCCCACACGTACCTGCGCGACGCCGTCGAGCGCGACCACGACGACGCCACCCGCCGGGACTATCCGACCTTCCGCCCGGTGGGCTGCGGTGACGACCCGGCCGGCACCTGACGGCGGGCCCGACTACTCAAGGTAGACGTGGGGCTGGTCCTCTTCGACCGCGGGGCGCTCGGGGACGGCGACGTCGCCCATGATGACCCGCGGCTCGGCCGCCATGCGGCCCATCTTCGGGCGAGGCCTGGGCGACGGCGGGGCGATCTTGCCCATGATGGGCTCCGGCGGCGGCGGCGGCTCGACGACGGCGGGCTCGCCCATCATCGGCGGCGGCGGCGCACCCATCAGCGGCTGGGGCACCGGGATGGTCTCGATGTGCTGCTCGATGCGCGTCTCGAGGTTCTGCAGCGAGCAGGCCGCGCGGTGGTTGCCCCCGAGGAGGAAGGCGACGAAGGCGGCGACGACGCCGACACCCGCGGCGGCCGTGAGCAGGGCGCGGCGCTCGGCGCGCTTGAGCAGGGCACGCACGCCGACGGGGCAGTCCTCGGTGAGCACGGTGCCGTCGGCGCGCTGGTAGAACCGCACGCAGCAGCGGCCCTCGTGGCGCTCGATGAGGGCCATGGCGTCGGCCCGGGTCATCGCCGACAGGTCGTAGACGTTCTTCTCGCAGGAGCCGCAGAAGCGGGCGCGGGCGCCGTCGCTCGCCGTCACCGGGCGCATCTGGTCCCAGTCGGCGTCGCACGGGCTGGCGATGCGCAGCTCGTCGAGGTTCGACAGGATGGGGAGCGACTTCTTCGGCTTCGTGAGGGTGGTGGGCATGGGACCTCCAAACGCCTCGACATCGGATCCGGTCTGGTTGGTCCCCGATCGACTCCGGCGCACTTCGTCCCACATGTGTGGATCAGTCCGACCGGACTATGGCGGCGCGCTGCAACCTGCTAGCGACGGCGCGTGGCATCCGAACCACTCCTCGTCGACGGCGCCCGCCGCTCCCTCGCAGAGCTCGAGGCGCTTCACAGCGGCCTCAAGGACACCGGCGGCGTCATCGTGCTGGCCGGCCAGCGCGGGGTCGGCAAGGCGCTGCTGATCAGCGAGCTGCGCAAGCTCCTCGTGCCGACGGGCCGGCTCGTCTTGTTCGGGCGCGCCGAACGCACCGCCACCTGGCCCTACGCGCTGCTGCAGGAGCCCGCCGCCCAGGCGCTGGCGTTCCTCGAACCGCGCGGCCTCGCCGACGCGTTCCTCGAGCGCCACGCCCTCGCCCTCAGCGTCCTCGTGCCGGCCCTGCAGGCGACGGCGGTGGCGCCGGCGGCCCGCGACAAGACCGCCTTCCTCGAGGCCCTGCGCGCCTTCCTCGTCGACCTCGCGAAGGTGGCGCCACCCACGCTGCTGCTCACCGACCTGCACGCCGCCGACGACGACGCCCGCGACGCCGTCCGCTTCCTCGCGCGGCACCTGTTCTCCCCCGACGGCTCCGACGTCGACGACCAGAACCCCGGCGTGCTCGTCGTGTCGGGGCGCTCCGACGACGACGCCGCCCGCGCCTTCGTCGACGACCTCGCCGACGGCCCCCGCAGCCGCCTCTTCGTCGTCGAGGGTCTCAGCCGCGCCGGCCTCGTCACCTACCTGTCGACGCACCCGCTGCTCGATCGCCTCCTTGCCGCCAGCCGCGGCCGCCCCGAGGACGTCGACGAGCTCCTCGAGGCCCTGCCGGCCGACGCCGATACGCTGCTGCGCCAGCGCGTCGCCGCGATGGACGAGCGGGCCCAGCGCATCGTCGCCGCCCTCGCCGTCATGGGTCGACCCGCCGGCGCCGACCTCCTCGCCGCCGTGATCGGCGCCTCGACCGCCGACGTCGCCCGCGCCCTCGGCGCCCTCGTCGAACAGCGCCTGCTCACGCGTCGCCTGCACAACGGTGAGCTGCTCTTCTCGTTCTCGCGTCCCCACCACTCCGAGGCCATCCTCAAGGGCACCGCCGACGCCGACACCCGCGCGCTGCACCACGCGATCGGCATCGCCTTCGAGGCCCGCGAGGCCCCCGACGAGCAGCTCGCGTTCCACTTCCTGCGCGGCACCGATCCGACCCGCGGCGTCGCCCACGCCGTCGCCGCCGTCGAGAAACTGCTGCTCACCTTCGGCTACGGCAGCGCCGCCGAGCTCGTGCGCCTCGCCCTGCCCGTCGCCACCCGCGCCGCCGACCTCGCTCCCGAGCCCCACGCGCGGCACCGCTTCGAGCTGCTCGGTCAGCTCGTCGAGGCCGAGCGCGCCCGCGGTCACCTGCAGGCGGCCCTCGACGCCGTCGAGCAGCTGCGCGCCCTCGCCTCGCCCGAACAGGTGCCGGCGGTGCTGCGGCGCATGGGCGAGCTGCTCAGCCAGCGTGGCGAGTACCGCGAGGCCCTCGACGTCCTCGAGGAGGCCCTCACCCGCGCCGACGACAGCCGCGACGACGCCACCAGCGGCGACGGCGGCGGCACCATCGGCAATGACGACGCCCTGCCCGAGCGCGCCCTCATCCTCGCAGCCATGGCCGACGTCGCCTATCGCAAGAGCGACCTCGCCGGCGCCACCGCCTTCGCCGAGCGGGCCCTGCACGGCGCGCCCCGGGCCCCCGTCGCCTTCCACCTGCGCGTGAAGAATACGCTCGGCAAGGTGGCCTACAGCCGCGAGCGCTACGCCGACGCCGACGCCGCCTTCGCCGACAATCTCCGTGTCGCCGAGGAGCAGCGGCTCGCTCCCGAGGCCGTGCTCGCCCGCATCAACATGGGCCTGTGCCGCCATCGCCTCGGCCGCCACGCCGAGGCCCGCGAGGTCCTCGAGCGCGCCCTCGCCGGCGCCCGCGCCATCGGCGACCTCGCCAACGAGGCCGCGGCCCTCGCCAACCTCGGCACGATCGCCCAGCGGCTCGGCGAGCTCCCGCGCGCCCTCGACGCCTACCGCGCGGCGCTGTCGCGCTTCCTGCGCATCGGCAACCGCGGCGAGATCCGACGCACGACGTGGAACCTCGCCAACCTCTGCGTCGCCCTCGGCCACCTCGACGCCGCCGAGACCTACCTCGAGCAGTCCCGCCGCATCGCCACCGACGACGACGACCAGCGCGGCCTCGCCTTCGTGCACAGCACCGAGGGTGAGCTGGCCCTCGCGCGGGGCGAGGCGGCCCGCGCCATCGTCGGCTACGAGCGGGCCCGCGCGATCTTCGCCCGGCTCGCCGAGCAGGGTCGCGTCGACGAGATGACCGGCAAGGTCGCGTGGGCGCTGCTGCTCATCGGCGACGTCGCCGGCGCCGCCGGCACGCTGAAGACCGTGCCCTCGCCGACGACGGCGATCGCCGCCACCCGCCACGCCGGCCTCGCCGCCGCCATTGCGACCTACGACCCGACGGGCGGCGCCGTCGCCCTCGCGCGCCTCTCGGCCACCGTCGACGAGCTCGTGCGCCTGCAGGCGACCGACGACGCCTGGCGGACGCTGCTGTTCCTCTCCGATCGCGCCGACGAGCTCGGTGAGACCCGCGTCGCCCGCGCCGCCCGCGAGCGTGGCCGGGCCATCGTCGAGCAGCAGGCGAATGAGCTGCCGCCCGAGCTGCGCCCCCTCTTCCTCGCCGACGCCGGCCGCGCCCGGCTGATGGCCGAGGCCGGCACCGCGACGACGGCGACGACGACGGCGGCCACGACGCCGTCGGGGCCTGCGCCGACGCCGACGAACACGCGCGCCGAGGGCAGCGTCGACGTCGCCCCGACGCCGTCGGCGATCAGCCGCAAGCCGGAGTGGGACACGCGCTACCCCGACCTCGTCGGTCGCTCGCCGGCCCTGCACCGCGTGCTCGATCGCCTCGACCGGCTCGCCCGCACAATGCAGACGACGGTGCTCATCCGCGGTGAGTCCGGCACCGGCAAGGAGCTCGTCGCCGCCGCGATCCACCGGCAGTCCGATCGCAAGAGCGGTCCGTTCGTGCGCGTGAACTGCGCCGCCCTCGTCGAGACCCTGCTGATGAGCGAGCTCTTCGGCCACGAGAAGGGCAGCTTCACGGGCGCCCTCGCGCGCAAGATCGGCCGCTTCGAGCTGGCGCGCGGCGGCACCATCTTCCTCGACGAGATCGGCGACATCAGCCCCAAGACCCAGGTCTCCCTGCTGCGCGTGCTGCAGGAGCGCCAGTTCGAGCGCGTCGGCGGCACCCAGACCATCAGCACCGACGCCGTCGTCGTCTGCGCGACCCACCGCGACCTCGAGGAGATGGTCCGCCAGGGCACCTTCCGCGAGGACCTCTACTACCGACTCAAGGGCGTCGTCGTCGAGGTCCCGGCCCTGCGCGACCGCCCTGACGACATCCCGCTGCTCGTGCAGTCCTTCCTCGACAAGGCGCGGGGCGAGCTCGGGCGGGCGCCGCGACGGCTGACCCCGGCCGCCGCCGACGTCCTCGTGCGCTACCGCTGGCCCGGCAACATCCGCGAGCTGCAGAACGTCATCCGCTCGGTGGCCCTCTTCTGCGAGAGCGACACCATCGACATCGACGACCTCGCCGAGTTCCCCGAGCTGTTCACGAACCTCACGTCGTCGTCCTCTTCGCCGCCTCCTCCGTCTTCGTCGTCGCCAGCGCCGTCACCCCGCCCCAGCGTCGTCGTCGAGACCGGCCGCGGCTCGTTCATCGCCGACGCCCCGCCCGAGCTGCCGCGCGCGGCGGCGCCGGCTCCGCGACCATCGACGCCGGCCCAGGCCCCGCCGCCGACGACCACGCCACCTTCGTCGTCGTCGGCGGGCACCGACACGCGGGATGTCCTGCGCCGCGTCGGCGAGGAGTCCGAGGGCCTCGCCCTCGGCGACCTCAAGCGCCGCCTCGAGTTCGAGGCGATCGCCAACGCCATCCGTCAGACGGGGGGCAACGTCACGCGCGCGGCGGCGCTGCTGAAGATGAAGCGGCCGCGGCTGTCGCAGATCATCAACGGCAACCCCGAGCTGCGGGCCGTCAAGGAGGGCCTGCGCGCCGGCGACGACGACGACGTCGGCTGATCGTCAGCCGCTGCTGGCGCGACCGGCCGCGGCGGACACCCGTCCGTCGAGGGCTGCGGCGCGCCGACCACTGGCAACGGTTGACGGCCGGGGTCGATGGTGCGACCTCAAAATTCCATGGCTCCTCGGAAGACCAAGGTCATCTTCGTCACCGGCGGCGTGGTCAGCTCTCTCGGCAAGGGCATCACCGCTTCCTCTCTCGGCGCGCTCCTCGAGAATCGTGGGCTCGACCTCACGATCCTGAAGCTCGACCCCTACCTCAACGTCGACCCGGGCACGATGTCGCCGTTCCAGCACGGCGAGGTGTTCGTCACCGACGACGGAGCCGAGACGGATCTCGACCTCGGGCACTACGAGCGCTTCACGGCGGCGCGGCTGTCGCGGCTGAACTCGGTGTCGGCGGGCCAGATCTACTCGCGCGTCCTCGAGAAGGAGCGTCGCGGCGACTACCTCGGCAAGACGGTGCAGGTCATCCCGCACGTCACCAACGAGATCAAGGACGCCATTCGCGAGTGCGCCAAGGGCCACGACATCATCATCGTCGAGGTCGGCGGCACCGTCGGCGACATCGAGTCCCTGCCCTTCCTCGAGACCGTGCGCCAGATGAAGGCCGAGGAGGGCGCCGAGAACTGCATCGTCGTCCACTGCTCCTACGTGCCGTTCATCAAGAGCGCCGACGAGCTCAAGACGAAGCCGACGCAGCACTCCGTCAAAGAACTCCTCTCGATCGGCATCCAGCCCGACGTCCTCGTGCTGCGCGCCGAGCGCGAAGTGCCCGCCGAGATGAAGGAGAAGATCTCCCTCTTCTGCAACGTGTCGAAGGACGCCGTCGTCTCCTGCCCCGACCTCGACACCATCTACGCCGTGCCGCTCTTCCTCAAGAGCGAGGGTCTCGACGACAAGGTCACCGAGCTCCTCAACATCTGGAGCCGCGCGCCCCGCGTCGAGCGCTGGGAGAAGATCGTCGACGCCTTCACGCACCCGCAGCGTGACGTCGTCATCGGCATGGTGGGCAAGTACGTCGACCTCAAGGAGTCGTACAAGTCCATCAACGAGGCCCTCATCCACGCCGGCCTCGCCACCAAGAGCCGGGTGAAGATCAAGCACATCGACGCCGAGGAGATCGAGCTCAAGGGCGCCGACGCCGCCCTCGCCGGCTGCGACGGCATCCTCGTCCCCGGCGGCTTCGGCTCCCGCGGCACGCAGGGCAAGATCGAGGCGGTCCGCTACGCCCGCGAGCACCAGGTGCCGTTCTTCGGCATCTGCCTCGGCCTGCAGATCGCCGTCATCGAGTTTGCGCGCCACATGGCGGGCCTCGGCGGCGCCACCAGCGAGGAGTTCGATCCCCACGCCGCCGACAAGGTGATCCACATGATGGAGCACCAGAAGTCCGTCGTGCGGAAGGGCGGGTCGATGCGCCTCGGCGCCTACCCCTGCGTCCTCGAGAAGGGCAGCCTCGCGCGCGCGGTCTACGGCGCCGACGAGATCCAGGAGCGTCACCGCCACCGCTTCGAGGTCAACAACGCCTACCGCGATCGCCTGGCCGCCGCCGGCCTGCGCTTCTCCGGCGTGTCCCCCGACGGCGAGCTCGTCGAGATGATCGAGCTGCCCGGCCACCCCTACTTCATCGCCTGCCAGTTCCACCCCGAGTTCCTCTCGCGGCCGTGGCGCCCGCACCCGCTCTTCCACTCGCTGGTGGCGGCGGCGCTCGAGCGGCAGCAGCCCACGACGTCGGCGACCTGAGGGTCCGGCCCGTCAGGCGCGCAGCGCCTGCTCGGGCGACGACGACGACGACGCGCGACGCCGGGCCCGGTAATGGCCCGGCGCCTCGCCGGTCGCGCGCTTGAAGGCGCGAGAGAACGAGAACTCCGACGCGTAGCCCACGGCCGCAGCGACCTCGGCGATGCTCATGGCGCCGGCGTCGAGGAGGCGGGCGGCGACGTCGAGCCGCACCCCGAGGACGAACGCGGCGGGCGTGCCGCCGACAAGCTCGTCGAAGCGGCGGGCGAAGGTCGCCCGGGACATGCCGGCGAGCCGCGCCAGCTCGGGGACACTCCAGTCGCGCGCCGGGTCGTGGTGCACGGCGGCCATCGCGCGGCCGAGGCCATCGTCGCGCAGCCCCGACAGCAGGCCGACGCAGCCGTCGGCCGACGACGCCATCCACTTCCGGATGACGGCGACGAACAGCACATCGACGAGGCGGTCGACGAGGACGGAGGCGCCGGCGACGCCGCGGCGATGCCCCTCCAGCTCCGCCGACAGCAGGTGCAGCGTCGTGCGCAGCAGGTCGTCGTCGGCGATGTCGGGGGCTCGCAGATGGATGACCGACGGCAGCACCGACAACAGCGCCGGCGGCGAGCCCCGCTGGAAATGGAAGGCCCCGCAGGCGAGGTGGGTCACGGGGCCTGACGACGGCGACGGCAACGACGGCGACGACGTGGCCCGGTGGATGTCGACGAGATCGACCGGCATCGTGCCGGCGTCGTCGGCGAGGACATGGGTGGCGCCGTTGGGGACGACGACGACGTCGCCCTGCAGCAGCGTCACCGGCGGGCTGCCGTCGAGGACGAGGACGCAGGCGCCCTCCAGCACGAGGTGGAAGCCCGCGGTGCCCGGCTGGGCGACGCGGACGCCCCAGGCGCCGCGGTAGCGCCCGTCGCTGAGGATGGTCCCCTTCACGGCGTGGGTCTGCAGGACGGTGGAGAGCAGGTCCATGACCGATGATACCGTTTCACTCATGGTCGCCACATGGGTGGCCTGTTCATGCACGCATGGCCGCTGCGATGCGCTCAGCTCCATGACCCATCCGCTCAGCGGCTCCACCTTGAGCGTTTCAGGTATGCCTGCGCAGCGACCGGCGATGGTCCGACGGGCCCGGGCGCGCATCCAATGCGCGTCGGGCGAGGTGGTCTCGCCCCACATCAGCAGGGCCCAGGCGGCCCGGAGTCCACATGAGCACCATTCTCCTCGTCGGCGGCACTGGCACCGTGGGTCGGCACACCGCGGCCCTCCTCCTCGAACGTGGCGCGTCCGTGAAGGTCGGCACCCGCACGCCCGCCACCGCGGCGGTTCCCGCTGGCGCCCGCGCCGTCGCCCTCGACGTGCTCGCCCCCGCCACCTTCGGCGCCGCCCTCGAGGGCGTCGACGCCGTCTTCGTGCTGTCGCCGCCGGGCCACGCCGACCAGTTCGCGACGCTGCGCCCCTTCGTCGACGCCGTGATCGCGTCGCCCGCGAAGAAGATCGTGCTCATGACGGCGGAGGGCGTGCAGTACGCCGACGGCGCGCCGCTGCGCCGCCTCGAGCAGCACGTCGAGGCCTCCGGCAAGACCTTCGTGATCCTGCGCCCCGGCTGGTTCATGCAGAACTTCCAGACCTTCTGGTACCCGACGATCCAGCAGGACGGCGTCATCGCCCTGCCCGCCGCCGACGCCCGCTCGGCCTTCATCGACGCGCGCGACATCGCCGGCGTCGCGGCCCTCGCGCTGACGTCGTCGCGGGTGGATGGCCAGGCCCTCACCCTCACCGGCCCCGAGGCCCTCGGCTACGCCGACGCCGCCGCCATCCTCAGCGCCGCCGCCGGCCGCCCGATCCGCTACCAGCCCCTCGACGAGGCCGTGTTCAAGGCCGGCCTGCTGAACGCCGGCCTCCCCGAGGACTACGCGAGCTTCATGCTCGTGCTGTTCCAGACGGTGCGGGCGGGGCACGCCGCCGGGATCAGCGACACCGTGGCGACGCTGCTCGGTCGGGCCCGCACGCTGAAGGACTACGCCGCCGACCACGCCGCGCTCTGGCGGCGCTGAGGCTCACGTCGACGGCGGCGATGACGACGTCGACGTCGACGTCGACGTCGACGACTCACTCTCACGGGCGGTGCGTACCCACGCGCCGCCCGTGCTCTTGCCGCGCAGCTTGAGGGAGATCTTCCACAGCACGTAGGCCGGCGCCTTCGCCAGCACGACGACGCTGCCCCAGCCGAGCCCCGAGAGCTGCATGCCGCGCACGACGTAGAGCGACAGCAGGACCGTCGGCAGCACCGCCGCGATCGTGACGACGTCGATGGACAAGCCGAGCTGGTGACACAGCACGGCCCGCACGACGCCCAGACCGAGCACCGTCACCGTCAGCAGGCCCACCGTCGACAGCGGCGGCACCAGCAGGTCCATCGCCAGATCGAAGAGCAGGGCGCTGCGGGTCCGCAGGGCATCCTTGATGAGGCCCGGCAGCACCTCGCGCTTCAGCTGCTGGCGACCCTCTTCCCACCGTCGACGCTGGCTCTCGCTGGCCTTTGCCCCCGACACCATCTCCCCCAGCACGTGGGCGTCGACGACGGCGACGACGCGGACGCCACCGCGACCGAGCGCGAGGCCATGCTCGACGTCCTCGACGAGGCCATAGGCCCGCGGCGGATACTGCTCGAGGCAGGCGCGCGTGAAGCACATGCCGTTGCCGCGCAGGCCCGCCGACAGCTCGAGGCGCTCGCGAGCGTTGTTGCGCAGGGCGTGGAACATGCCGAGGGCGAGGGCCATCAGCTCGGTCCGCCACGACGCATGCACGTTGCGGACGCCGTACTCCGCCTGCATCGCCATCGCCCCATCCTCGATGCGGGCCGCGAAGGCCGACAGCAGGTTGGGGCTCACAACGGTGTCGGCGTCGACGACAACGACGGCGTCGGCGTCGGTGGTGCGCAGGATCGTGTCGAAGCCGAGCTCGAGGGCGTAGCCCTTGCCGCGCTTCTCGAGGTTCTGGCGCTCGAGCACGGTGGCGCCGGCGCGGCGGGCGACGTCGGCGGTGTCGTCGCTGCAGTTGTCGGCGACGACGACGACGTCGAAGCGCTCCCGGGGCCAGTCGACGGCGAAGAGGCTCTCGACGGTGGCGGCGATGCCGGCGGACTCGTTGTGGGCCGGCACGAGGAAGCGGAAGCGGAGCGTGCGCGCCTTCGGCGTGCGCGGACGATGGGGGCCCGCGAGCAGCGCCAGGAAGCCGAGGTAGCCCGTCGGCAACAGCGCCAGCGCCGCGAGGCCGGCGACGACGAAGGTGAGCGCGAGGATGAGGACGTCGGACGTCGCCACGGGCTACTCGACCACGATGACGTCGCCGTCCTCGATCTTGTAGCGCAGGCCCTTGCCCTCGGAGCGGGTGAGCTTGTTCCAGTCGAAGCGCACGCGCTGGTTCTCCTTCGCCTTGCGGATGACGAAGACGCGCTCCTTGTTGGCGAACTCGGTGAGGCCGCCGGCGAGGGCGACGCCGTCGACGACGGTGGTGCCGGGCTTGAGTTCGAAGCTGCCGGGCTGACGGACCTCGCCGATGACGGCGAAGTCGGGCGTGCGGGTCTCGAGGACGGCGACGGACACCGACGGCTTCTCGATGAAGCCGGTCGCCGACAGGGCGTTGGCGATCTCGACGGCCGCCTCGGGCGGCGTCTTACCGACGACGGCGATGTCGCCGATCAGCGACACCGTCACCTGGCCGTCGGCGCGGACGAGGACCTCGCCGGAGAGGGCCTCCTGCTTGAACACCGTCACCTGCAGGCGGTCGTTGCCGCGGATGCGATACGCCGTCGGCTCGAGCTGCTCCTCGGGCAGCTCATCGACCCAGACGAAGGTGTCGGGGACCTCGGTGGTGGCGCAGCCGGCAACGACGAGCAGGGCGAGAAGGGACGCAAGGCGCGACACGGGACCTCCGACGATCGGGGCGGACCGTAGCACGGTGGCCCCGGACCCCATCAACGGCGGACGCTGCTATGGTCCGCGCATGGCCGCCCCCCCGAAGGACCCGCGCGAGCAGCTCCGGGCCTACATCGTGAAGAACGGGCTGAAGAACAGCCGCCAGCGGGATCTCATCACCGAGACCTTCTTCGCGGCCCGCGGCCACCTCTCCGTCGACGAGCTCCTCGAGCGGGTGCGCCGGGAGGACCCGAAGGTGGGCCAGGCCACGGTCTATCGGACGATGAAGCTGCTCGCGGCCTCGGGCCTCGCCGAGGTGCGGCAGTTCGGCGACGGCCACGCCCGTTACGAACTCACCCACGGCGACGAAGACGAGCACCACGACCACCTGATCTGCACGTCCTGCGGCTCCATCGTCGAGTTCGTCGACAAGGAGATCGAGCGGCTGCAGGAGCGCGTCGCCGCCGCCCACGGCTTCGTCATCCGGCACCACAAGATGGAGCTCTACGGCCTTTGCGCGAGCTGCCGCGCATCGCTGTAGGGCGCAGGCCGCTACCGACGACGTCGACGACCACGACGACGACTGCCAGGCCGTGGGACCGGGCGCTGCTGGAGCGCGGACCTGCATGCGCACGCCAGGCGATGAAAAAGAAAGGACGGCCCGGAGGCCGTCCCTTTGCGAGCAGGTCGGAGACCGGCTCACTTCTTCTTGGCGGGAGCGCCAGCCTTCGAAGCCTTCATCGGGTTCTTCGAGAGGATCTGGGCCTCGGCGCGGAGCGCGCGACCACGCTTGGCGGCGTGCTTCGAGGCGCGGACCTCGAGGATGCCACCGTTCTTGCCGGGGACGGCGCCACGGACGAAGACCAGGCCCTTCTCCTCGTCGATCTTGACGACGGCGAGGTTGATCACGGCGACGTTCTCGTTGCCCATGTGACCGGACATGCGCTTGCCCTTGTGGACCTTGCCGGGCGTGGCGCGGCAGCCAATCGAGCCGCCGTGGCGGAAGTACTCGTGGGTACCGTGGGTGGCGCGGAAGCCCGACATGTTGTGGCGCTTCATGACGCCGGCGGTGCCGCGGCCCTTCGAGGTACCGACGACGTCGACCGACTTCGCGTCCTTGATGGGATCGAAGCCGACGGCGTCACCGACGTTGAGCTTGCCGATGGTGGCTTCGTCGACGCGGAACTCGACGAGGTGGCGCGTGGCGGCGACGCCGGCCTTCTTGAAGTGACCCGCCAGCGGCTTGGTGACCAGCTTCTCGCGGATGTCGCCGGAGCCGATCTGGACGGCGCTGTAGCCGTCGGTGGCGACCGTCTTCTTCTGGACGACGCTGTTCTTGCCGACGAGGAGGACCGTCACCGGGACGCGCACGCCGTCAGCGGTGAAGATCTGCGTCATGCCAACCTTGGTGGCCAGGAGGCCGAGACCAATCTTTGCCATCTCATCACTCCGGGGTCGTACACGACGACCCCGAGACCGCTCGGTGCCGACGTCAGAGGACCCGCTCTGCGACCCGCAGGTCGCAAGGAAAAACATCCGCGTGGAAATCACGTGGGGGCGCCACGGCGGCGCCGGGGGTGGTGCTAGGGGGTCCAGCCGGGTTTGGCAAGCGCCGGTGGCCGGGATGGGGCATGGTTGCCGCGACGCCGCCAGCCGTGCGAATCATGGCCTGTGGCCATCTTCAAAGCGCGCTCCCCCGACGACCTGACCATCCTGCGGGCCGGAATGTGCCCGGACTGCGGCGCCAGCGTCTACCAGGGCATCACGGCCTGCGGCGCCTGCGGCCTGTCGTTCCAGAACAACCTCGCCGATCTGCCGGCCCGCAAGGCGCCTGCTGCTCCCGCTGCTGCGGCCCGCCCCGCCGCGGCCCCGGCAGCCCCGCCGCCGTCGGCGCCCCAGTACGCCCCGCCGCCGGCCCATACCCAGCCGCCCACGTCCTACGCGCCGCCGCCGCCCCAGGCCGCCCCGCAGGCCCAGGCCAGCCGCCCCCGTCCGGCGCCGTCGGCGACGCCGATCGACCCGAGCACCTGGGGCAAGCCCCTCACGCTCGACGACATCATGGAGATCGAGCGCGGCCCGCTGCGCGCCAACGACCAGCCCCTCACCGACGCCGAGGCCCCCGACGTGACGTCGGGCGAGCCGGCCCCGCTGCTCGGCTCGTCGCTGTCGCGCGCGGCGATCGTCGTCATGGCCGAGGCCGCCGTGTGCGACGATCCGATGGTGCTGCTGGGCTATCCGCCCGTCGACAGCCACGTCGCCCGCGCCATGATCAACCTGCGGCGCGGTGAGGCCGCCACCATCGACGACCCCGAGGTCCTCGTCGGCAGCCGCGACGTCGCCGAGCCGAAGCCGGCGGCGCCGAAGCGTGGCCCGTCGCAGGACGCCGTCATCCCCGACCGGCAGTCGTCGGCGCCGGCCGGTGGCCTCTTCACCGGCCCCGGTGTCGGCAAGCCCCTGACGCTCGAGGACATCGAGCGCATCGAGCGGCCCTACGAGCTCGAGCAGCCCCACTCGTTCGCCGAGATCACCGATCTCGAGGGCGGCGTCGGCGATCCGCTGCTCGGCGCGGCGCTCATCCGCGGTGGCAACGCCTCCATGGCCGACGCCGCCGTCACCGACGAGCCCCTCGTGCTGCTCGGCTATCCCGCCGTGGTGCCGCGCGATGTGCCGCGCCTGGCCATCAACCTGCGCCGTGGCGACGCCGCCCTCGTCGACGAGATCGAGAGCCTGCTGCAGCGCCCCGCGCCGACGGCGGCCCAGCCGGCGGCCCGTCCGGCGCCTGCCGCGCCGGCTGCTCCGGCGGCGCCCGCCGCCCCCGCGGCGGCGTCGGCCCCCCGGCGGCCGGCCCAGATGGACCCCGAGGCGACTGCGCTCCTCGACCAGGCCGCCGTGCGCGCCGCGGCGGCCGCCGTGGCGCGCGAACAGGCCGCCCAGCAGGCGGCGCAGGCCCAGCCCAACCGGGTGGCCTCGCGCATCCACGGGCGTGGCGCCGTGCAGAGCCTCGACGACTGAACGCGCCGCGCAGCGACGTCATCCGTTCGATGTGATGGGCTGATGCGCCACCGCTGGCGCGGCGTGCTCAGAGCGCGTCGTCGTCGTCGGCGTCGAGGGCCGAGCGCAGGTCGGCGCGGGACAGCGCAAACGTGACGGTCCAGTCACCGGGGCAGTTGAGGGCGTCGCCGCTCTCGTCGTCGGCGAAGACGATGCGCAGGCCATCGCCGCAGGCGTCGACGGTCTCGACGCCGCGGGCTTCGAGGCATCGGGCGGCGCCACCTCGGGCCCCGCGAGCGATGAAGACGGCCTCGCGGCTGAAGTCGACGGCGCCGACCGCGGCGTCGATCTGCTCGGGGGTGGCGTCGAACAGGCACCGATCGGTGAGGAACGAGCGCCAGGTGTCGGCGCTGTCGAAGTGCAGCTCGCCCCGGAAGGTCGACGCGGCGCTGCACTCCAACGCGAGGTCACGGGTCGTCACGGGGCGGCAATCGAAGCAGCCGCCGAGGACGGCGGCGGCGGCGAGGGCGGTGACGACGAGAGCGACGCGCACGTCCTGGGTCGTAGCACGGGGGCCGGTCGCCGTCACGGCGCCGGCGGCGCGGTCGTCTCTCCGCCGGCCGGGGCCGCGGGCGGCGCTGTGGACGACGACGACGACGACGACGCGGACCCAGGGCGCTCGCCGAACATGCGGATCCACATGGTGCGGCGACGTTCGGTCTCGTGGCGGGCCTCGGCGAAGCCGTCGCGGGCGACGATGGCGATGGCGGCGTCGTGCATCGCGAGGGCGTCCTCGAAGCGGCCCTGGGCCGACAGGACGACGGCGAGATTGTGCATCGCGATGGCGTTGCCGTCGTGCTTGCGCAGGTAGCGACGGAGGCGGCGCTCACGTCCGACGAGCGTGTCGTCGCTCTCGAGGATGCGCTTCTGACCGCTGTCGCCCATGTCGAAGGCGAGGGTCGACGTGCGGCGCTGCGGCGAGATCTCGTCGATGATCGACGACACCGCCATCCGCGCCGCGAGCACGATGGCCTGCTCGGTGTCGCGGCCGTCGACGACGCCGTCGGCGGGGGCTTCGACGTCGGCGACGCCGCGGACCTCGCGCTCCCGGATGACGAGTTCACCGTCGGCGCGGGCGATGCTGAACTGGAGATCGGCGTGGCCGCGGATGCCGGGGATGTCGACGGGGCCGCCCTCGGCGTCGTCGTCGCGCAGGACGACGGGCTCGGCGTCCCAGCGCAGTACATCGATGCGCAGCCACAGCTCGTTGCTGCGGGGCGGTCCGCCGCCCTCGACGGTGGCGCGCTGGCCGGCGAGGGCCAGCTTGACGCCGGTGTCGCCGCGGTCGTCGACGATGAAGTAGCGGCCCCGGGCCTCATCACGCGCCAGGGCGTTGACGACCCGCTTGGCGGACGCGCGCCCCTCGGCGTCGACGAGGACGAGTCGATCGGCGCCGCGGGGCTCCAGCGCCGGCGAGGGCTCCCAGCCCACGATCGTCACGCCCGGCGTGACGCAGGCCGTGAGGGCCGACAAGGCAAGAACGACGACAGCGGGCACGGAAAGGCGGGCGGGGCGCACAGAAACCTCCTGGGTGCTGTCTTCATCGACGGCAGCCACATCCGGACACATTCAAACACCTGTCGTCCCGCCAGATGCTGGATCGAATGGCGAAGCGCCCGGACGCCGCTGGCGTGGGGCCGGCGCATCGACGACGTCGCCACCTGTGACGGCGGCCACGGCGGGTGTCGAGCCTGGTTCCGGCCCCGGGGCCCGGAACCATGCGCTCAGATCTCGCCCTTCTGGGCCTTGCCGAGCCACTTCTTGACCTCGTCCTCGACGACGTCGATCGCCTTCTGCTTGAACATGCGCAGCAGGAGGGGGACCTCCATGTCCATGTCGATGCGGTCGGCAAGGATCTCGAAGGTGCCCTTGAGGCTGACACCCTTGGCCTTGAACGAGACCTCGGCGAGCTGCTCGTTCACCCAGCGCACCGTCGGGTGGTACTCGGCGAAGCGGGCCTGATAGGCGTCGATGGCGTGCTGGGCCACCTTCTTGGCGGCGTCGAGCGGGAGGTTGTGGGGCACGGAGTGCTTCATGGCGTCGGACCATACAGCGCCGCCGCGGCCAGCGGGCAAGTCGCCATGCGTCAGACCGGCGGACGACGCACGAGCATCTTGTCGCCGAGCGCCTGCGCGCTGCCGCCGTCGACGAGGCGGCCGACGAGCGCGAGGGCGAAATCGAGGGCGGTGCCCACGCCCCGGCTCGTGACGACGTCGCCAGCGTCGACGACGGGAGCGTCGATGAAGGTGGCGCCGGTCAGCTCGGCCTCGAAGCCGGGGAAGCAGGTGGCCTGCCGACCGTCGAGCAGCCCGAAGCGTCCGAGCGCCATGGGCGCGGCACAGATCGCGGCGGCGATGGCGCCCTGATCGTGCTGCCCGACGACGAAGTCCCGGACGGCGGCGCTGTCCCGCAACGTGGCCGCCCCCGGCATTCCTCCGGGCAGGATGACGACGTCGAAGCGGGAGGTGGCGACGTCGTGCAGCACGCTGTCCATCTGCACGGCGATGCCGTGACTGCCGGTCACCTGCCGCTGCTCGACGCCGACCATGCTCGTCTGCACGCCGGCCCGGCGCAGGACGTCGACGACGGTGACGGCCTCGATCTCCTCGAAGCCGTCGACGAAGAGGACGCAGGCGCGCCGGGTCATGACGTCACCCCATCAGCTTGCGGCCGACGATGCGCTTGAGGTCCTGATGCTCCTGCGCCACGCGCGTGAGTTCCTTCTCGAGCTGCGCGACGCGCTCGGCGAGGCGGTGATGGAGTACGGCGAGATTCTGGAACTCCTGCAGACCGATCTCATCCTTCGACGGCATCGGCGCCGAGCCCTCCTGGGCGTTGGCGATCAGGGCGCTGACGCTCGACTGCAGCGCCTCGGGCGCGGCGGCGGGGACGGCCACCGGCACCGGCGCGGGGCGCGTCCCCGTCGGCGGACGGGGCAGGTTCGCCGCGACCGGCGCCGTCGGCACGGGCGCGGGGGCGGCCCGGGGCGCCGCCACGGGGGCCGGCGCCGGC
>Ga0172373_10000121_pt1 | contig 112026 bp, 81 predicted proteins | sample Lak10m_2_FD_114546 | JGI IMG/M metagenome (GOLD analysis project Ga0172373, IMG submission 114546) | Freshwater microbial communities from Kabuno Bay, South-Kivu, Congo - kab_092012_10m | ecosystem: Environmental > Aquatic > Freshwater > Lake | place: Democratic Republic of the Congo...
GATTGTCATGACCATGACCTTTGCTCGCCGCCGCCTTTTGCGCGTGGTTGCCGTCGCTGCCCTCAGCGCGCCCTTGCTCGCGGCTGCCCAACAGGTGTCATTTGCCACGTCGAACCCGGGTTCCATCTACCACTCGTCGGGCCAGGTGCTCACCAAGTTGCTGGTGGAAAAAGCCAACATCAAGGCCACCATTCAGCCTTTTGCCAGCCCCAACGTGTTCATCCCCGCGGTCAATGCTGGTGAAATTCAACTGGGCATGGCCAACATTGCCGACCTCACCTATGCCGTTCAGGGGGTGGAGCACTTCAAGGGCAAGGATTACTCCAAGCTGCGCGCCATTGCGGTGGCTTACCCCTTGCGCTCGGCGGTGTTTGTGCGCAAAGACTCGCCCATCCAATCGTTCGCCGACCTCAAAGGCCGCAATGCCGTCGATGGCTTCACCAGCCAGAAGGTGATTCTGCCCATCCTCGATGCCATGTATGGCAGCGTGGGCCTCAAGCGTTCTGACGCCAAGCCGGTGCGTGTGCCCAACGTGGGTGGCGGTGCCGATGCTTTTGCCTCGGGCAAGGCCGACATGTTCTTCTTTGCCTTGGGCACCGCCAAGGTGCGTGAGGTGGATGCGGCGGTGGGTGGCGTGCGCATGCTCTCCTTGCCCAACACCGATCAAGCGCGGGCCGCTTTGAAGGAACACTACCCGGTGGGTTACCTGCGCCTGGAGCAACCCGGCCCGGGCAACGTGGGCGTGCTGGCCCCCAGTTACTCGGTGGCCTACGATGCCTTGGTGTTTGGCAGCACCAGCACCTCGGACGAGTTGGCCTACCAAATGGCCAAGCTCATGCACGACAACGCCGAAGACATGGGCAAGGCCTTCCCACCGCTCAAATTGTTTGATGGCAAGGCCATGGCCAAGTCCTTGCCGCCCTTGCAATACCACCCTGGCGCCATCCGCTACTACAAAGAAATTGGCATCTGGAAGGACTGATGCGCGCCGCTGTTGAACGCTGGCTGGGCACGGCGCTGAGTGTTTGCGCCGTGGCCTGGGCCTTGGGCCTCGCCCCCCTGGTGGGGCTGGACCTCTACGACGAACAATACGCTGCCTTCATGCTGGCTTTGGCATTGGGCTTGGCCTTTGTGCATTTCCGCATCAACGGCGACACCGATGCCCAGGCCTCCTGGCCTTGGTATGACCAGCTGATGACCCTTGCAGCTTTGAGCAGCACGGGTTATTTGGCCTGGCAATACCCCAACATCGTCGACGTGGTGTTGCTGCGCCCCTGGGACGCGGTGTTGGCAGGCAGTGTGATCATCGGGCTGCTGCTGGAAGGCTTGCGCCGCTGCACGGGCCGCGTGCTGCCGGTGTTGGTGCTGGTGTTTTTGCTCTATGCCCTGGTGGCGCAATGGGTGCCGGGCGCCTTGCAAGGCAAGTCATCCGATTGGCCCAAGCTCGCCGCCTACCTGAGCGCCGACGTCAATGGCATGCTGGGCTTGCCCTTGAAAATTGGCACCACCGTGGTCATCACCTTTGTGTTGTTTGGCCATTTGCTCACCGTCACCCAGGCGTCCCATTGGTTCACCGACATGGCCTTGACCCTCATGGGCCGGTTTCGGGGCGGAGCCGCCAAAATTGCCGTGCTGGCTTCGGCCTTGTTTGGCTCCATTTCAGGCAGTGCGGTGGCCAATGTGGTGGCCACCGGCGTGGTCACCATCCCCATGATCAAGCGTAGCGGTTATCGGCCCGAACAAGCTGGTGCCATTGAAGCCGTGGCCTCCACCGGGGGGCAGTTGATGCCGCCGGTCATGGGTGCGTCGGCGTTTTTGATGGCCGAGTTTTTGCAAATCAGTTATGGGCAAGTGGTGATGGCCGCGCTCATCCCTGCCGTGTTGTATTACCTGGCGTTGTTCATTCAGGTCGATCTGGACGCCGCCCGGCTGGGGCTGGACCGGGTGCCCGAGTCCGAGATTCCCAAGTTCCGTGAGGTCTTGCCGGGCTTTTATTTCTTGTTGCCCTTTGTGGTGCTGGTGATGGCCTTGTTCAACCTGAATTGGTCGGCCGAACTCGCCTCGCTCTTGGGTGCTGCGGTGCTGGTGGTGTTGGCCCTGATGTTTGGTCACAAAGGCGTGCGGCCGCGCTGGGGCCAGCTGTGGCGAACCTTGGCGCAAACCGGCACTTCGGTCATTGACATCGTGCTGATCACCGCCGCGGCGGGTCTGGTGATTGGGGTGTTGTCCATCTCCGGCCTGGGTTTCAACCTGACCCTGTCGCTGGTGACGCTGGGTGCGGGCAGCCAAATGGTCTTGCTGCTCTTGGCGGCCTTGGTGTGCGTGATTTTGGGCATGGGCTTGCCCACCGTGGGTGTGTATGTGCTGCTGGCCACTTTGGTTGCTCCGGCGCTGGTGGAGGTGGGTGTGCACCCCATGGCGGCGCATTTGTTCGTGATGTATTTCGGCATGATGTCCATGATCACGCCGCCGGTGGCGATTGCCGCCTATGCTGCAGCGGGTTTGGCCCAAGCCGACCCCTTGCGCACGGGCATGGCGTCGGTGCGACTGGGCTGGTCGGCCTACATCGTGCCCTTCCTGTTTGTGCTCTCGCCCTCGTTGATCGCCCAGGGTGAGCCACTAGCCATCGTGATGGCTTGCATCACCGCCACCTTGGGCATTGCTTGGGTGTCGTTTGGGGTGGTGGGTTTCTTTCGCCAGCCCCTGCAGCCGATCCTGCGTTTGGCGTTTGTGGCGGCAGGCTTGTTGGCGATGGTGCCGGCCCAGGCCTTCCCGGGCGCGGTTTGGACGGATGCGGCCGGTGTGGCGATGGGCTTGCTGCTCATGATCGCTTGCGGGCTGAAAACTCAAGAATGAGGCCGAGGTGTCGATGCGAATGAACCATGAGTTGGAGTTCATCGCTACTTGCTGCTGCCCGCTGGGCACTGTCCCGGCTGGCCCCTTGGGCCGCCGTGTCCTTGGCCGCTGGAACGCCAGCGGCCTGGGCGGGTTGGTCCATGCTGGGCTTTCTCGACGGTCAAACCTACAGCATGGACACCCGTGCCATCTCCACCACGCCTCAGGGTTTGCGTCGCTTTTGGGCACTGATCGACTACAACCACGCCACGGGGCATGGGGCACGCTCGATTGCCATGGAGCTCGAAATCGACTGCCGTCAAAACCGCATTCGGCGCATTCAGGCCGTGGGTTATCGGGGGGATGTGCAGCAAGGCGGTGTGGTCTGGACCAGCAAAGTGCAGGGCGGCTGGGAAACCATTGCTCGCCACTCGCTCAACCGCAGCGCCCAGCTGCGCGTGTGCACCAAGCCCATCAAGGGCGCACCCATTTACACCAGTCAGTTCTAATGCCTTCAGTCGCCAGCCCGGCGGTTGGCGGCCATGTGGTTTTGGAGGCCATGGACACATGAAACACGCGAATTTCCACGGGGTCTTTCCCTATTTGGTTTCACCCATTCGTGATGACGGTCAAGTCAACACCGAGGTGCTCACCCGATTGGTGAACGATTTGATCGACGCCGGCGTGCACGGCTTGGCGCCCTTGGGCTCCACGGGTGAGTTTGCTTACCTCAATGCCCAGCAACGCGAGGCCGTGGTGGCCTGTGTGATTGCCGCCGCCCGGGGGCGCGTGCCCGTGGTGCCGGGGGTGGCGGCCACCACCATCGTGGATGCCCAAGCCCAAACCCGGCGATACACCGAGATGGGGGCCGATGGCATCTTGGCCATTTTGGAGGCCTACTTCCCCTTGTCAGAGGACGGTGTGGTGTCGTATTTCCAGAGCATTGCCGAGGCCACCGATTTGCCCATCGTGCTCTACACCAACCCCAATTTCCAGCGCAGCGATTTGAGCCTGCCCGCCTTGGCGCGTTTGGCCAAATTGCCCAACATCGCTTACCTCAAAGACGCTTCCTCGGACACGGGGCGCTTGCTCACCATCATGAACACGGTGGGCAACGACTTGCACATCTTCAGCGCGTCGGCCCACATTCCGGCCTGCGTGATGCTGCTGGGGGGACTGGGTTGGATGGCTGGTCCGGCGTGTGTGGTGCCCCGCCAAAGCGTGGCCCTCTACAACCTGTGTCAAGCGCAGCGCTGGGACGAGGCCATGGTGTTGCAACGGCGGTTGTGGGGCATCAACCGGGTGTTTGCCAAATACAACCTGGCCGCTTGCATCAAGGGCAGTTTGGCCATGCAAGGCTATGACGTGGGCGGGCCCATGGCCCCCCAAACCCCGCTCACCGATGCCGCTCGCGACGACATTCGGCAAACGCTGGCGCACATTGGGGCCTTGTGAGGCCCCAAGGCGACGACCTCAGGCGAACTGGGCAATGACGCGGCCAATCACTTGGCCGTTTTTGAGTCGGTCAAGCACCCCTGAGATTTCGTCGGGTGTGCACAAGGCCGTGGGCAAGGGCTTGATTTGGCCCGCTTGGGCCATGGCCACCACCTCACGCAATTCGGCGAGGTCGCCCACGTAGGAGCCCTGAACGGTGAGGGCCCGTTGGGCCAAGGGCACGGTCGACAAGGGCAACTCGCCGCCGTAAAGGCCCACCACCACGTAGCGCCCGCCTTTGCGCAGCGCGGCCACGCCCAGTTGTGCCGTGGCGTCCACCCCCACCAGATCGAGCACGCCCCACAGGCCACCCGGCACCGCTTGCAACTGTTGCAAAGCATCGCTGGCTTGGGGGTTGAAGGTGAGCGAGGCGCCCATGTCACGGGCCGTGGCCCATTTGGCTTCATCGACCTCACCGACCACGATGTGTTGATGGCCCAAGGCCTTGAGCATGGCAATGGCCATGAGGCCCAGACCGCCCGCACCCATCACCACGATGGCGTCGTTGGGGTTGCAGGGCAGCAGCTTTTTCACCGCGGAATAGGTGGTGAGGCCCGAGCACGCCAAGATGGGCGCAAAGGTGGGATCGATGCCGGTGGTGTCCACCAGGTATTTGGGGTGGGGCACCAACAAGTAATCGGCGTAGCCGCCGGGGCTTTGCACACCCATGAATTTGGGGGTCATGCACCAGTTGTCTTTGCCCTCCGCGCAGCGGGCGCACTGGCCACAGCCTGTCCAGGGGTAGACCAAATAGCTTTGACCCACGGTCACATCGGCCAAGCCTTGGGCTTGGGGGCCCAGGGCCACCAATTGGCCATACGGTTCATGGCCCATGGTGTGGGGCAGCTTCATGCCCCGTTCGGTCATGTGAAAGCGCTTGCCGCCACCCAGCTCGAAATAGCCCTCACGGATGTGCACATCGGAGTGGCACACCCCGCAATATTGAACTTTCACCAGCACCTGGGTGCCAGTGGGTTGGGGCATTTCGCGAACGGCTTGTTGCAGGGGCTTGCCCCATTCGGTGATGTCGTAGCTGTGCATGATGGGTTTGCTTTCGTGAAAGTGGGGAGCGAAAAGCCTCAGTGGCTAAAACCATTGTGCATGGTGACATCAATGAGCTTGGGGCCGGGCGTGGATTGTGCGACACGCAAGGCGTCGACGAGGTCGTCGGCGCAGTCCACGCGCTGGGCCTGAACGCCCATGGATTGGGCCAACTGCACAAAGTCGATGGGGGGATCGACGAAGTCCATGCCAATGAAGTCCTGCGAACCTTGCATGTCCACCAGTCGCTCTTTGATGATGCGGTAGCTGCGGTTGTTCACCACGATGTAGGTGATGGGGCAGCACATCCGAGCCGCTGTCCACAGGCCTTGAATGCCATACATGGCGCTGCCATCGCCCACCAAGACCGCCACGGGCCGATTGGGCAAGGCCAGCGACATGCCCACCGCACCCGGCACGGCAAAGCCAAGGCCGCCACTGGCCAAGCCATACCAGCTGTGCTCGTGCCGCAAGGGCCAAACGGCGGGCAAGGGTGCGGCGGCCGTCAGGGCTTCTTCGATCAGTGCGGTGTCGGGGTGCAGGCCTTGCGACAAAGCGTGCAGCAAGGCATGGCGATGCACGGGGCTTTGGGGCCATTCGGCTTGGGCCTTGAGTAAGGCTTGCGCATGGGTGTGCTGCCAATTCTGGGTTTGGCGCTTCGCTTGACGGGCTTGGGCCGCCGCACGCCAGGTGTCGTCCATGGCCGTGTCCAGTTCGGCCAGCAGCGCGTGTAGGGCGGACTTCACAGGCACGCACCAAGCGATGTCCAGAGCGTGGTTTTTGCCCAGCTCATGAGGGCGCTGACTGATGTGCGCCACCTTCACATGAGGGGGCAAGGGGTCCACCGGGCTGTAGACCGACATGCGCAGCAAATCGGCCCCCAGCACCAACAAGGCATCGTGGGGTTCGAGCAGGCGTTTGGCCGCAGCTTGTTGCCGGGGCAACATGCCCACATACAGCGGGTGTTCGCTGGGAAAGCTGGCGGCGTAGGGAATGGAGTCGGCGTACACGCTGGCACCCAAGGCCTCGGCCAGGGCCTGCGCCTCGGCCCAGGCTTGGGGGCGGTTGAGTTCGTGACCCACCAACAAGGCCGGGGACTTCGCTTGTCGCAGCCACGCCACCAACTCGGCAACGGCTTGCGGGGTGGGTTGGGTGCGCGCATCGATGCGGGTGGGACGGCCCATGTCCATTTCGGCCTGCGCATTGAGCACATCGCCGGGCAAGCTGATGAACACCGGGCCAGTGGGTGGGGTGAGGGCAATTTTGGCGGCGCGCCGCATCACCAAGGGCAAGTCATCGGGCCGCGTGACCTCCACCGACCATTTGGCCAGCGGGGCCGCGATGGGGGGCAAGGGGTCGTAGAGCATGGGCTCACGCAAACCATGGCCTTGCTCTTGCTGTCCCGCTGTGAGGATGAGGGGGGAGCCACTGAACTTGGCGTTGTAGAGCGCGCCCATGGCATGACCCAAGCCCGGTGCCACGTGCACATTGGCAGCGGTGAGCCGTCCACTGGCGCGGGCATAGCCATCGGCCATGGCCACCACGATGGACTCTTGCAAGCCCAACACAAACTGCAAATCTGGGGTGTGGGCCAAAGCGGCCATGATGGGCAACTCGGTGGTGCCCGGGTTGCCAAACAAATGGGTCACCCCTTCGTCTTGCAGGAGGTGAACGAAGGCGTCGCGACCGAACCATTGCGCCATGATCAACCTGCCGCGTCGAGTTCGGTGTTCACGGTGAAGTAGTCGGGCACGGCAGGCCCCCAGGCGTAAAACGAGTCTTCGGCCGGGTGGTCGCGCGCCGGCCATTCCAAGCCCGCCGGGATGTGATCGATGTCGTGCGAGAACTCGCAGAACGACCCCCACGGGTCTTGGGCGTAATAAAAATAATTGGAGCCCAGCACATGTCGACCGACGCCCCAGCCCCGGGTGAAACCGGCTTGCAGCATTTGCTCCATGCCCAAACCCACTTGGTGGACGCTGGCCACATCCCAACTCAGGTGATGCAAGCCCGGACCTTCGGACTTCACCAGACCCAGCATGTGGTGGTCGGAGCCGTGGGCCCCATGCAAGAAGTAAATCAAATCACCCGAGGAGTCGGAGACCTTGAGGCCAACGGTCTGCAGGAAAAATTGTGCCGAGCGGGGCACGTCGGGGCTGAAGAGCAAGGCGTGCGACAAGCGCCGGGGCTGCACCGGTTTGACGGCCGAGCGGGGCAGCGATTTGCCTTGGCCCAGCGGCACGACTTCGGGTGGCGCCACCGGCAAGGGCAGGGTGGGCGAGGTCACTGGGCCAACCACCAACTGAATGGCGTAACCATCGGGGTGTTGGAACCAGCAGCCGCGCGCGTCCCCCAAGGGGTGGGGGTCGCAGGCCGGCGCGTGGGCCAGGCAGCGCGCACGCAGGGCTTCGAAATCCGCCTCATGGCAAGCAAAGCGCAAAAAATGCAAATGCTTTTGCCCAGGGCCCGTCCAGCCGTCGTGCACTTCGGCCCAATGGTGGTCGTGGCCATGGGCGCCCAGCCGCAAGCGCTGACCTTGATCGTCCACACGCAGGCCAAAGGTGGCGTAAAAACGGCGGCCAGGTTCCAAGTCGCGAACTTGAAAGACCACGGCATCGAGTGAATGCACGGCTAGGAGGGTCATGCTCAGGACTCCTTGAGGCAGATGGGGCTAATGAACGCGCGGGCTTAGCCCGGAATCAGGCCAGCGGCTTTTACGCCGGCCATGCAAATGAGCTCGTCTTCATCGCCCGTGCCACCACTGGCGCCAGCTGCGCCCAGCACCTGGCCTTGGGCGTTCTTGATGAGCACCGCGCCGGTTTGGGGCAGGAACTTGCCTTCGCCAGCCGAGGCCAGGCTGACAAAAAAGTTGGGGTTGGTTTGGGCGCGCTCAAACAGCACGCGGCTGGAAACGCCCATGCCCACGGCGCCAAAGGCCTTGCCTCGGGCGATGTTGAAGCGCAGCATGCTGGCGCCGTCTTCGCGAGCAAAGGCCACCGGGTTACCGGAGGTGTCCACCACGATCACCCCCATGGGCAAAAACTGTCGCGCACGGGCTTCGCTGAGTCCGGCTTGAACGATGGTTTGGGCGGCTTGCAGGGTGAGTGTGTCCATGATGGTTCCAAAGTGATTCATTGATCATTTATACCGCCTCTGGCGATTTCGACCCATTCGTGAAAGCCTGGGCTTTGTCGCCCATTTGTCCCGGACGAGTCAGGGGCCCTTGGGGGGGAGCCTGCGCAGTGGGCTTTCGACCGCAAGGCTGTCTCATAGGCGTTTGCCACGTCGGTGGCTTTCCCCTAAATTGAAACGAGACCACTGCACGAGGACGTTTCATGCCCATCCATTCGATCAATCACTTTTTCATTCGCGCGGACGACCTGGAGGCCACACGCTCATTTTTCGTTGAGGTGCTGGGCCTGTCCGAGCAAAAGCGCCCCGACTTCCCATTCCCCGGCTATTGGCTGGGCACCAACGGCGGTATTCAGGTGCACATTGGCCCGTCACGGATTCCCGATCGGGAAACCTATTACTTGGGCACACCGGCCGATGCGGTCGATGGCCAAACCGGCGTCATCGATCACGTGGCTTTTTTGGCTGAAGACCCGCATGGCTTCATCGAACACCTCCAAGCCAAGCAGGTGGCTTTTCGCCCTCGGTATTTCCCCGAGTCCAAGCTCTATCAGCTGTTTTTGCGCGACCCCAACGGCGTGATGATCGAGCTGAACTTTTTCGGCATCGAGGATGCGCCGGCGTGGGGAGGCGACGACTACAGCCGCATGAAGCGCGTCGAGGAAATCAAATCCTGAGTGGACGCCGGTGAGTCACCTAGGACTCAATCTCAGGGTTTTGACGGATGTTTTTGGCTTGCAGCCTTCTTACGATAAATGATCATTTGTTCACCAACCATCAAGGAGACCCCCATGGACAAGACCAGACGGAAAGTACTCGGCGCCGGCGGCGCTGGGGTGTTGGCAGCGAGCCTGCCGACGGGAACGGCTTTGGCCGCTCAGCCCATCAAGATCGGCATGAGCATGCCGCAAACCGGCGGCTTGGGCGCTGGTGGCCAGGCCGCCTTGGTGGCCTTGCGCATGTGGGTGGAAGAAGTCAATGGCCGGGGTGGCTTGCTCGGACGCCAAGTGGAGTTCATTGCCTACGACGACCAATCTAACCCCGCCAACACCCCGGGGATCTACACCAAGCTCTTGGATGTGGACAAGGTGGATTTGCTGATCGCGCCTTACGCCACTGGCCCCACCGCACCCATCATGCCGCTGGTCAAGCAGCGCGGAAAACTGCTGATGGGCAACTTCTCCTTCCAGGTGAACAGCAAAGTCAAGCACGACATGTGGTTCAACAACGCCCCCTGGAACAAAGCCGATGGCTGGTCCAAGGGCTTCATTGCTGCCGGTCAAGCCGCGGGTGCCAAAACCATTGCCATCTTGGCGGAAGACGCTGAATTCGCCCAAAACCTGGCCGACGGCATGCGCGAAATCATTGGCAAGGGCATTGGCCTGACCAAGGTGTTCGACCAGAACTTCCCGCCCACCACCAAAGACTTCTCGTCGCTGATTCGTGCGGTCAAAGCCACCAAGGCCGACTTGGTGTTCGTGGCTTGCTACCCGCCTTCCGCTTCGGGCCTGGTGAACGCCGTGAACGAAATCGGTCTGGCTTCGCAAACCATGATGTTTGGCGGTGGCATGGTGGGCTTGCAGTTCACCCCCATCATGATCAACCTCGGCTCCAAGTTGAACGGCATCGTGAACTACCACACCTATGTGCCGGGTGTGAAGTTCCCCGGCATCGACGACTTCTTCAAGCGTTACACCCCCAAGGCCAAGGCTGCCAAGGTGGACGAGTTGGGTTACTACCTGCCGCCCTTCAACTACGCCATTGGCCAAATGTTGGAGCAGGCCATCAATGCCACCAAGAGCATTGACGACCGCAAGCTGGCTGACTACTTCCGCAAGAACGAAATGAAGACCATTGTGGGCAACTTCCGTTTCGACGCCGATGGCGAGCGCGTGCCCGATCACGTGATCACCATCCAGTTCCGCGGTCTGAAAGACAAGGATCAGGAGCAATTCCGCAACCCGGCTCGCCAGGTGGTCATTCACCCGGCCGAGGACAAAACCGGCGCGGTCATTGTGCCCTTCGACAAGGCGCGCAAAGCCAAGTGATCGTTTCGTGGTGTGTGTTGACGGGGGAGAGGGCTCCTCTCCCCCTTTTTTTCAAGTGAGCGGTTGTGATCTTCTCTTTTGACCTCCTCTTTGAGGCCATTTTGTTTGGCATCTTGCTCGGCTGTTTTTATGCGGCAGTGAGTTTGGGTTTGTCGGTGGCCTTTGGCTTGCTCGACGTGCCCTATGTGGCTCACCCGGCAGTGCTCATCCTCGGTTCCTACGGCACGTTTTGGCTCAATGACCATTTGGGCATTGATCCCCTGCTCAGCGGCATCATGCTCATGCCGGTGTTCTATGCCCTGGGGGTGATGCTTTATCGCTTCTATCACGCCAGTTTCGAGAGTCGAGGGGGAGACGCCTCGGTGAACGGACTGGCGTTCTTCTTTGGTCTGGCCTTCATCATCGAAGTGCTGTTGATCATTGTGTTTGGCGTCGATCAACGCTCAGCCCATGCCGACTACATCGGTGAAAGCCTCGAAATTGGCGAGATTCGCTTGCCTTATCGATTGCTCGTGGCTTTTGGTGTGGCGTTGTTGCTGACCTACGTGCTGACGCTGTTTTTCTCGAAAACCTTTGTGGGTCGCGCCATCAAGGCGGTGGGCCAAGACGAGATGGCGTTGCGCCTCATGGGCGCCAACCCCACGCAAATCAAGCAAATGGCGTTTGGCATTGCCACCGCCGTGAATGCACTGGCTGGGGCCATGCTCATCATCGTGTCGCCGGTTGAGCCCTCCATGGACCGCATCTACATCGGTCGCACCTTCTGCGTGGTGGTGTTGGCGGGTCTGGGCAGCATGAGTGGCACGCTGGTGGCGGGCCTGTTGCTGGGCATTGTGGAGTCGATTGTGCTGACCCTCTTTGGGGCCTCCTGGGCGCCAGCGGTCGCCTTTGGCATGTTGTTGATCCTCTTGGGCTTGCGTCCCCAGGGTCTGTTTGGGCGATGAGAGGGGATCGAACATGAAATTTTGGATCGGAGCCGCGTTGTGTGCTGTGGGACTCACGGCCATGGCGCTCAGCGGCATCAACGAATATGTGTTTTTTGCTGGCTTTGTGGTGTTGCAGTCCATCGTGTTGGCCACCGCTTGGAACATCCTGGGCGGCTATGCCGGCTATGTGAACTTTGGCGTGCCCGCCTTTGTGGCCATGGGGGCTTACTCCAGCCTGTTTGTCTTCAAGGCCTTCAATGCCCCCTTGGTGGTGCAAATCCTGGCGGGTGCGTCGGTGTCGGGCCTTTTGGGTCTGGGGGTGGGCTTGCTCACCCTGCGCTTGCGCGGCATCTTCTTCTCCATCTCCACGGTGGCCTTGATTTTCATTTTGGAAGCGGTCATCAACAACTGGCGGTACCTGGGCGCAGCCACTGGGGTGCAAATCACCCGCCCGGCGACCTGGGGCCCGTTTGAGTCCTACACCCGCATGTTGTTTGTCGTCATGGCCCTGATGTCCATCGTGGCCATTGCCATCGCACGCTACATCCAAGACTCCCACATTGGCCGAGGCTTGCGTGCGGTGCGCGACTCGGAAGAGGCCGCCGAATGCTCGGGTGTGCCCACTTTGCAACTCAAGTTGATTGCGTGTGGCGTGTCCGGGGCTTTGTTGGGCGCAGCAGGCGCACCCATGCCCATGTATTTAAGTTACATCGAGCCGGCCTCCAGCTTCAACCTCAGCTATGCCATTGCGGCCTTGGCCATGCCCATCATTGGCGGCATGGCGCATTGGGTGGGGCCGCTCATTGGTGCTTTGTTGCTGGCCACCATTCAGCAGGTGGTGACCGTCACCATTTCCAGCGAGCTCAATGTGCTGGTGGTGGGCGGTTTGCTGGTTCTTTTTGTTGTCTTGGCACCGGAAGGCCTTGTGGGCCTGTATCGAAAATGGAAAACATCCTCGAAGTGAATTCTTTGTCCAAACACTTCGGCGGCTTCACGGCCTTGTCGAATGTGTCGGTGTCGGTGCGCAAAGGCGAGCGACTGGGCCTCATCGGCCCCAATGGCTCGGGCAAGACCACCCTCATCAGCTGCATTTCTGGGGCCCTCCAGAATGAAGAAGGTGACGTTCGTTTCAAAGGCGAATCCGTCACCAAGGTGCCCGCTTTTCAGCGTTGCCGCATGGGCATTGCCCGCAGTTTTCAAATTCCGCGTCCCTTCAAGAGCATGACCACGCTGGAAAACCTGCTGGTGCCCTTGGCCTATGTGGGGGGGGTGCATGGCCGTCAAGCCGACGAGCGGGCCATGGACATCCTGGAACAAATGGGTTTGCATGGCAAAGCCCATGTGGCTTCCAGCCAGCTCTCTCAGGTGGAGTTGCGAAAAATGGAATTGGCACGGGCCATGGCCGCGCACCCCGACTTGCTCATTTCCGACGAGGCCATGGCGGGCTTGTCGGGCAATGAGGTCGACGAGGTGCTCGATATTTTGCTCAAGCTCAATGGCATGGGCATCACCATCATCATGATTGAACACATCATGCAAGCGGTGATGCGTTTTTCCGAGCGCCTGGTCTGTCTGGATGCAGGGCAGGTGATTTGTGACGGTGCGCCACAAGAAGTGGTGGCCAATCCTTACGTTCAGAGGGCTTACCTTGGCGATTAACCTCAACATTGAAAACGTGCATGCCGCCTATGGTGCTGTGAAAGCGCTGCAAGGGGTGAGCATGACCTTGGGCGAAGGCCACACCGTGGCTTTGCTGGGCACCAACGGCAACGGCAAAAGCACGCTCATGAAATGCATCATGGGCATGGTCAAACCCACCGAAGGGCGCATCACCCTCGAAATGGATGGCCAAACGCACGAGCTCTCGGCCATGAACACCCAAGACATCGTGAACCTGGGTGTGGCCCTGGTGCCCGAGGGGCGTCGCCTGTTCCCCAAACTCACCGTCGAAGAAAACCTGCTGTTGGGTGCCTTTCGGGAAAGCGCACGCGAACACATTGCCCGCAACCTGGAGTTCGCCTATGCGGCCTTCCCGGTGTTGCTGGAGCGTCGACGCCAGTTGGCGGGCTCGATGTCTGGCGGTCAGCAGCAAATGCTGGCCATTGCCCGAGCACTCATGTCCAACCCCCGCGTGCTCTTGGTCGACGAACCCTCGGTGGGCTTGTCGCCGCTGCTGGTGTCGCAAACCATCACGCAGTTGCAGTCCCTCAAAGAGAGCTACAAGCTCACCGTGCTCATGGCCGAGCAAAACTTCAACCAGGCCATGCGCATTGCCGATTCGGGCTACATCATCGTTCACGGCGAAATCGTCTTCCAGGGCGATGTGGACACGCTCAAGAACAACGACATGGTGAAGAGTTTTTATCTGGGTATGGCCGCTTGAGCGCATGCGATGCTGGCCTGAGGAGCGTGAATGAAAGCAGCCGCCTTTGAGTATTTCAAGCCTCAGACCCTCCAAGAGGCGATTGGGTTTTTAGAGCAACACGGTGATGCCGTGCAAGTGATGGCAGGTGGGCAAAGCCTGCTGGCCATGATGAACTTGCGACTGGCCGCGCCGCAATGGCTCGTGGACATCTCCGGCCTGACTGAGCTCACGGGCATCGAATCAACGGGTGACACCATTCGCACCGGTGCATTGGTGACTCACAGCCAGTTGTTGGCCAGTGAAGTGGTGGCCCGCGAGTTGCCCTTGTTGCACCAAGCGGTGCCGCATGTGGCGCATTTGGCCATTCGCAACCGGGGCACCGTGGGGGGCAGCTTGGCGCTGGGCGACCCAGCAGCGGAATACCCCGCTGTGGCCTTGGCCAGCGAGGCGGTGTTGGTGTTGCAAGGCCCGCAGGGTCAGCGCCGGGTCAAGGCCATCGATTTTTACCAAGGCTTGTATGCCAATGACCGCCAGCCCCATGAGTTGGTGGTGTGCATCGAGTGGCCCCGGTTGCGGGCCCACGAGCGGGTGGGCTTTGACGAGTTGTCGCGTCGACGCGGCGATTACGCTGTGGTTGGCGTGGCCGCGCGCTTGGCCATGCAAGGTCAACAGGTCAGTGAGGCCCATGTGGCCTTCTTTTCGGTGGGTGACACCGCTTTGTTGGCCAAACAAGCCATGGCCGCGCTCGCTGGCCAGCCCCTGAATGCGCAAACCATTACCCAGGCCCAAGCGGCTTTGTCTCACGACTTGCCCGAGCAAGGCGATGTGCACGCGGGCGCGGCCACCAAGCGGCACTTGGCCAAAGTGTTGTTCGGTCGCGTGTTGTCCTCAATGGCTGAGACTGGAGGTGCCGCATGAGCGAGCCGACCCAAACGATTTCCCTGCAAGTGAACCAAGAAACGGTGCAACGCCAAGTGCCGGTGCGTTTGCACCTGATTGATTTTTTGCGCGAGGAGCTGGACCTCACCGGTTCCCACTTGGGGTGTGAGCATGGGGTGTGTGGGGCCTGCCAAGTGGAGGTCGACGGTGAAGTCGTTCGCGGGTGTCTGACCTTGGCCGTGAGTGCGCAGGGCAAAACCGTGAACACCATCGAGGGCTTGTCGGAGTCGGGCGAGCTCAAGGCGCTGCAATCCGCATTCCTGAACCACAACGCCTTTCAGTGTGGCTTTTGCTCTTCGGGCATGTTGCTCACTGCACGCCACATCGTTCGCCACCATCCGAACGCCAATCGCGATGAAATTCGCGACCTCATTTCTGGCAACTACTGCCGTTGCACGGGCTACCAGGCCATTGTGGACGCCATTGAGTCGGTGCTGGTGCAACAGCGTCAAGCCTAAGGAGCCGCCGCATGAACGCCCGTTCCGAATTGCCATTGCCCACGGACACCAGCGCCGTGGAGCAAGGCCACATTGGCACCCCCACGCCACGCCATGGCGCACGCCGTTTGCTGGAAGGCCGGGGCACTTATCTGGATGACCTGCGCTTGCCGCGTCTGGCCCATGTGGTTTTTTTCCGCAGCCCGCACGCCCATGCCCGCATCAAGCACCTCGATTTGTCGCAAGCGCGCCGCCAGCCGGGCGTGATTGCCGCCTTCAATGGCCATGAAATTGCCGAGTTCTGCACCCCCTGGGTGGGGGTCTTGGGCCACCTCAAAGGCATCAAGTCGGCCCATCAATACGCAGTCGCGCCCGAGCGCGCCTGTTGGCAGGGTGAGGCTGTGGCCGCCATCGTGGCGCAAACGCGTCGTCAGGCCGAAGACGCTTTGGACCATGTGCAAGTGGATTGGGAAGTGCTGCCCGTGGTGGTTGACATGCGCGACGCCTTGTCCAACCGCGAGGTGATTCACCCCGAACTGGGCGACAACCTGTGCTTCACCCGTTCCTTGGAAACCGAAGGCTTTGCCGATGCGTTTGCCAAAGCCGATGTGGTGGTGGAGAAAACTTATCGCTTTGGCCGCCACACCGGGGTCACCAACGAACCCCGCGCCATCGTGGCCGACTACAACCCCGCCGAGCACAGCCTGACCGTGTATCACGCGACGCAGGCGCCCAACATGATGCAAGACATCTTCTCGCGTCATCTGAGCATTCCCGAGCAAAACGTGCGCGTGATATGCAAAGACGTGGGTGGCTCGTTTGGCATCAAGGTGCATGTGTATGCCGATGAAATGGCCGCCGCTGCTTTGTCGGTCATGCTCAAGCGCCCCGTGAAGTTTGTGGCCGACCGGGTGGAATCCTTCCTCACCGACATCCATGCGCGTGAACACGAAGCCACCGTGCGCTTGGCGTGCACCCAAGCGGGTGACATCGTGGGCTTTGACCTTGATGACCTCACCGGCATTGGCCCGTATTCGGTTTACCCACGCACCAGTGGCATCGAGGGCAATCAGGTGGTGAACCTCACCGGCGGGCCCTACAAGCACAGTCAATACCGGGCCAAGCTCAATGTGGTGTTCACCAACAAAAACGTGACCTGCCAATACCGTGCGGTGGGGCACCCCATTGCGGTGGCGCTCACCGAGGGCATCGTGGACGAGGCTGCCCGCGCCATTGGCATGGACCCCTTGGCATTCCGTCGACGCAACCTGATTGCCGACGATGCCTACCCCTACACCTTCCCCTCGGGGCTGAAGTTCGAAAAGCTCTCGCACCACCAATGCCTGGACTTGTTGGCCAAAACCATGGACTACGACGCCTTGCGCGCCGACCAAGCCGAACAACGCCGCAAAGGTGTGTATCGCGGCATTGGACTGGCAGCCATGATCGAAGTCACCAACCCGTCGCCGGCTTTTTATGGTGTGGGTGGGGCTCGCATTTCGGCGCAAGACGGCGCGACCGTGCGCCTGGATCCTACGGGCTCGGTGGTGGTGCTGGTGAGCGTGACCGAACAGGGTCAAGGCAACGAGGCGGTGTTTGCTCAAGTGGCGGCCACGGCCTTGGGCGTGTCGTCGCAACAGGTCAAGGTCATCACCGGCGACACCCAAGTCACGCCCTATGGCGGCGGCACCTGGGCCTCGCGAGGCGCAGGCATTGGCGGCGAAGCGGTGTTGCAAGCGGCCAAGGCGCTCAAGTCCAACATCCTCGACGTGGCCGCTGCGATGCTGCAAGTCGACAAATCCACCCTCGATGTGCGCGAGGCGCAGGTGGTGGATAGTCTCACCTCCGAAGTCAAGTTGCCGCTGTCCGAAGTGGGCCGCGTGGGTTACTTCCGCCCCGACACCTTGCCCATGGGCTTTCAATCGGAGCTGAGCGTCACCCGACATTACACACCGCGCGAATACGGATTCACCTTCACCAATGGCATTCAAGCCGCCTGGGTCGAGGTGGATGTGGAAACCGGCTTTGTGAAGCTGCTCAAGCACTGGTGTGTGGAAGATTGCGGCACGGTGCTCAACCCCATGTTGGTGGACGAGCAAATCCGTGGCGGCATCGTGCAAGGCATTGGTGGCGCTTTGTTTGAAGAGTGCCTCTACAGCCCCGAGGGCCAGTTGCTCAATGGCTCCATGGCCGACTACCTGGTGCCCATGGCGGGCGAAATGCCCGACATCGTGGTAGGCCATGTGCAAACCCCCACGCGCACCTCCGAGTTGGGCGCCAAGGGCGCAGGCGAGGCGGGCACGGCGGGCGCGCCGGGCGCCATCATGAACGCGATCAACGACGCGCTGGCGCCTTTGGGGGCCAACGTGACCGATCAGCCCTTCACCCCCGAGCGGGTGTTGAAGGCCTTGGGCAAGGTGTGAGGTCAGCATGAGCCAGACCCAATGGATTGATCGCCCCGATGGGGCCAGACTCGCTTGGCAAAGCTGGGGCAACCGCGCGGGCCCTGCGGTGTTGTTGTCCAACTCCCTGGCGGCCGATTGGCACATGTGGGATGCCGTGATCGACCGCTTGTCGGCCACGCACCACCTCATTGCCTACGACAACCGAGGTCACGGTCAAAGCACGTGCCCCGATGCGCCCCGCAGCCTCAGCGACCTGGCCAACGATGCCGTCGCAGTGCTCGACGCTGCCGGCGTTAACCAAGCCTGGTGGCTGGGCATCTCCTTGGGTGGCATGACCGGCATGCAAGCCATGCTGGATCACCCCGGACGCTGGTTGGGCCTCATGGCCTGCCATTGCCGGGCTCGCATCGACCAAGCCGGCATTGACGGCTGGAACCAACGTGAGGCGGTGGCCCGTGAACAGGGCATGGCTGGCATTGCCGAGGGAACGGCGGCGCGCTGGTTTGCCCCTGAGGTGCATGCCCAGCAACCCGAGACCATGGCTCAGGTCAAGGCCATGATTGCGCGCAACACCGCTGAAGGTTTTGCCACCTGCACCCATGCCATCAAAACCATGGCCTTGTGGAATCGCCTGCCCGAATTGAAGGGGCCGGTGTGTTACTTGGCGGGCGCTCAAGATGGCGCAGCACCACCGGCTGAAATGCAGGCCATGGCCGATCGCGTGCCCGGTTCACGTTTCGAGGTCTTGGACCCCTGCGGCCATTTGTCTTCGATTCAGCGCCCTCAGGACTTGGTGGCGCTGTTCCTCAACTGGTCGTCGACGGCGCGCTGACCTGCTGACCATACCAGCCGGCGATTTGCTCGCCGGTCATGAAGCTCACCTGCGGGTTGGCCAGCACGGCATCCAGCAATTGCTCGAAAAAGCCAATGCGGTGAGGCACACCCGTGATGTAGGGGTGCACGCTGATGGCCATCACCCGGGGTTGCTGGGCCCCGTCTTGCACCAGGCGGTCCATTTGCAACTGGCCACGCACCAAGAGCTCGTCGCTGCGGTGGTGCTGCAGCGCCATCATGGGGATGTCGTTGAGCTCGACCGTGTAGGGCACAGACAGCACCGGTTTCGGGCGAGCGTGGATCCAGGTGGGTTGCTCATCCAAGACCCAATCGGCGACGTATTCAATGCCAGCGGCACTGAGCAAATCGAGGGTGGTGTCGGTCTCGGTGAGCCCGGGGCTTTCCCAGCCCACCGGGCGCTTGCCGGTGAAGCGGTGAATGGTGCTCAGGCACTGCTCGATGGCCTGGGCCTGATCGTCCACTTTGTGCATGGGGCCTTGGATGTGGCCATGGCCCATGAATTCCCAGTTGGACTTCAGTGCGGCCTCGGCCACCTGAGGGTAGGTCTCGCACACGATGCCGTTGATGGCCAGCGTGGGCACAATGCCGCGCGAAGCCAAGGCCTGGTGCAAGCGCCAAAAGCCCACCCGCATGCCGTATTCGTGCCAGGCCCAGTTGGGCAAATCGGGCAGCAGCGGCTGACCCATGGGGGGCGAGAGCACGGTGCGGGGCATGGCCCGCTCAATGGACCAGTGCTCCACGTTGACGATCACCCAGGCCAGCACATGCTCGCCATTCGGGGTGCGCAGGGTGGGGCGCTCGGTGATGGGGGAAAAGGGGGCGCGATCGCTCAGGAGGGACATGGGGGCCTTTCTCAAGTCATGACCATGCCGCCGTCGACCAGAATGGACTGGGCGGTCATGCCACTGGATGCCTCACTGGCCAGAAACACGGCCAAGGCGGCAATTTCTTCGGGGTTCAAGATGCGATTCATGGGCACGCGCGAGAGCACGGCTTGAATCAGGGCCTCGGGGTCACCCGAGGCGGCGGCGGTTTGGGCTTTGAGTTCTTCAACCATGTCGGTTTGGACAAAGCCCGGGCAAATGGCGTTGACGGTCACGCCCGTCTGGGCGGTTTCCAAGGCCACACACCGCGTGAGGCCCACCACCGCGTGTTTGCTGGTGTTGTAAGCGCTTTGGTTGCGCGAGCCCCATTTGCCCGCTGTCGAGGCGATGTTGATGATGCGCCCCCAGCCGTTGCCCACCAAATGGGGCAGCACAGCTTGCATGAGGTGCAACACCCCAAAGAGGTTGACCTCCATGAGGTCGCGGAAGTCTTGGCTGCTGAATTGCAAAAAAGGCTTGGCCTGATAGACGCCCGCGTTGTTCACCAAAATGTCCACCCGGCCCATGCGTTCGATGGCCTGTTGCACCACGGCTTGGCAGGCGGCTTCGTCGCGAACATCCAAGGCCAAGGGCAGCACATCGGGGCCCCCGCCCAGGGCTTGGTGCAATTCGCCCAAACTACCGGGTGAGGAGGCCAGCGCCACCAGCTTGGCCCCTTGGGCTTGCAAGGCTTTGGCGATGGCCAGGCCAATGCCCCGTCGGGCGCCGCTCACCAAGGCCACTTTGCCGTTCAAAATGCCAGTCATGCCACTTCCTCTTGTGTCGTCAGGGTGAAGAGAATAATGGCTGGGTGGCGGCAAGTCTGTCCGCTTTGTGCCATGATTTGAGCCCTTTCACGATGAGGTTGTCATGATCGAGTCCCGCCCTTTGTTTGAGCTCACCTTGCAGGTGCCCACCATCACCGATTTGGGGCCTACCCCCAACGGCCATCGGAAAATTGCAACCGTCGCGGGTGGCCGGTTTGAAGGCGAACGCCTGCACGGCACCGTGGAAGCCTCGCCCGGTGGCGATTGGCTGTTGTTGCGCCCCGATGGCGTGCTGGTTTTGGACGTTCGCCTGACCCTCAGAACCCACGATGGCGCCTTGATTTACATGACGTATCGGGGCTTGCGACATGGTCCGGCCGAGGTCATGGCTAGACTCAATGCCGGGGAACCGGTGGATCCCTCGCTTTACTATTTCAGAATGACGCCGATCTTTGAAACCAGCGATGCTCGCTACGCCTGGATCAACCAATTGGTGGCCGTGGGCGTGGGGCGTCGTGAAGCCACGGGGCCGATCTACTCGGTTCACGAAATTCTGTAATCCACTTTTCGCTTTTTGAATCCCATGAGCAAACAACCCAGCACCATTGTTCGCAGTGATGCCCCCCACATGGTGGAGGTCAAACCGGGTTCGCTCAACGCCAAAAGCTCCACCGCTTGGGTGGATGCAGGCGAGCTCGACCCCGACGATTTGATCGATGTGGTCGAGGCCAAGGACACCCCCAACCGGCAAAAGTTGGGTGCTGATGGCCCCATTCAGGACAACCGACAAGCGGTGCCAGGCACTGGGCCCATTCAGGACAACCGCCAAGCCGTGCCGGGTGCGTCACCCATTCAGGACAACCGCCAAGCCATCGAACAGGATGCGGTGACCACCAACCGGCAACCGGTGGGCGAGGGCGAGGCCATTCGCGATCGGTTGGTGCCTTTGCCCGAAGACGCCGAAGCCACCCACCGAGAGGCCCTGCCACCCACGACCCCTGCAGGTCAGAATCGGCAAGCGCTGGTGGACGATGCGCTGGCAGACCAAACCGCCGCGGAAGGGGCCAAGGGCAGCGCTCCCAACCGGGCGGCCGTGTCCACAGACCGCATCCAGGATGTGCGGGTGCCTTTGCCCGACACCGAGGTCCACCGCGCCACCGTGGATTTGAGCGGACCTGAGGAGTTGCACGAGGCCCCAAACCCGCAGGCGGTCGCCGCCGCTGGCGTTGTGGCGCCGGCGCCCATCAAGGCCGCAGAAGCGCCCGTCGACCCCGTTGCCAAGGCCTTTGCGCACCTGACCCTCTCGGAGCAGCAAGCCGCGTTCAAAAGCCGTGTGGCCGCGATTCGGCAAAGCGTGTCCCAAATCAACCATCAACTGGATGACTTGAACAAGGAGTGAGTCATGGCCAACCCCCGTTGGAAGCAGCGACCCGAAGGCTCAACCTGGGGGGATTTCGGCCCTGACGATGAATGGGGGCGCATGAATTTGCTCACCCCCGAGCGCGTGCTGGTCGCGGTGCAAGAGGTGAAAACCGGGCTAACCTTCAACCTGAGCCTGCCCTTGGATGTGCCTGGCGGCAATGTGCTCAACCCCCGCCGCTACCCACCGGCCTTGCACCCCACGCGGCGCAATGGCCGCCCCAACCTCAATTACCAACTGCGCGGTGACAACCCCCTGCACACCGATGTGGTGTGCGACGACTTGGTGGTGATGCACCTGCAATACAGCACGCAATGGGATGGGCTGGCTCATGTGGGGGCGATGTTTGATGTCATGGGCGATGGCTTGCCACGGCCGGTTTACTACAACGGTTTTCGCGCCGGGGTTGATGTGGTGGGCCCCACCGCCTTGCCAGCTTCGCTCTTTGATTTCGAGCAAACCCAAAACCAGGGCACCTCACACGCCAAAGCTTTGGGCGTCGACAAAATGGCCATGCGCGGGGTGCAAGGCCGTGCCGTGATGGTCGACTTGATGGCGCATTTCGGGCCGGGACGCACCGTGGTGGGTTGGCCCGAGTTGCAGCAGGTGATTCAAGCCGACGGCCTGCGCTTTGAACCGGGCGACTTCGTCTTGTTCCGAACCGGGTTTGCCGATGCCTTGTTGCGCATGCACCCCCACCCCGATGCACAGGCCCTGGAACAGATCGGGGCGGTGATCAATGGCCGTGACCCGCAGCTGTTGCAATGGGTGAGCGACAGCCAAGTGGTGGCCCTGATTGCAGACAACTACGCCGTCGAGGCTCACCCCGCCTTGCCGCAAGACACGCCGTGTGCGACCTTGCCTTTGCACGAGCACTGCTTGTTCAAACTGGGGGTGCATCTGGGCGAGCTGTGGCATTTGTCACCCTTGGCCGATTGGCTGCGCGCCCAGGGCCGCCACCGTTGCTTGCTCACGGCGCCCCCCTTGCGCTTGCCCGGCGCCATTGGTTCGCCCGCCAGCCCGATAGCCACGGTTTGAGGCCCCGCGGGCTGAGGGCACCGTGGCTCAGGCCTTCACGGCGTCGAGCGAGAAGCCAGCGATGCGTTTGTAGTTGTCAGAGATGGCGCGCAGCTCGTCTTGGCTGATGATGTCGTCGATGTGGCGGAAGGGGCGGTCGCCAGAGAGTTCCTCGACGCGAATGTTGATGAGGTCGGGGGGCGCCTCGCGGTTGGTTTTCACCACCTGGGCGGCCAAGGGCACCCGAATGGCCTCGTAACGTTTGAGTGCACCCACCAAGTCGTTCGGGTCTTGCTCGATGACCTCGGCCAGTGTGCGCGCATCGATCAGGCCTTGGGCCGAGCCGTTGGAGCCGCGCGGATACATGGGGTGAGCGGCATCGCCCATGAGGGTCACCCGGCCAAAGGTCCATTGGTCAATCGGATCTTTGTCGACCATGGGGTATTCGAGGATCTGGTCGGCGTTGCGAATGAGTTCTGGCACATCTAGCCAGTCGAAGTGCCAGTCTTTGAACAAAGGCAGCACGTCGTTGACATCGCCCTTGCGGTTCCAGTCGTTCATGTCCAGCGACTCGCCTTGGATTTCGGCCATCCAATTGATGAGCTGGTTGCCTTGACCGTCCACGTTGTCCACGATGGGGTAGATGACCATCTTGCCGGTGTGAATGGAGCCCACACGCAAATAGCTTTTGCCGGTGAGGATGGGCGGGCGGCGGGTGACGCCACGCCAGGTGTTGATGCCAGCAAACGCCAAGCGGTCGTTGGGCACGTATTGCTTGCGCACCACCGAATGCACGCCATCGCAGGCGATGGCAATGTGGGCTCGCACCGACTCGTGCGACTGCTTGCCGTCGCCGCTGGTGAAGGCCACGGTCACGCCTTGTTCGTCTTGGGTCACGCCGGCACACCGGTGGTCGGTGTGGATGCGGCCGGGCCCCAAGGCCTTGAGGGCTGCCTCGAACAAGATGCGATGCAGTCGCCCCCGGTGAATGCCCACCTCGGGCAGCGGATAGCCGGCATGACGACCGCGTGGTTCGCTGTAAATGAACTGGCCATGGCGCGTGAAAAACACGCTCTCGAGGTTTTCAATGCCCGCGGCGACCAGCTGGTCTTGCAGGCCCAGGGCGGTGAGCTCGCGCATGGCATGGGGCAACAGCGTGATGCCCACGCCCAGCTCCTTGACTTCAGGAACGGCTTCAAAGACTTCACAGGGCAGGCCTCGGCGGTGCAAATGCAAGGCCAGGCCCAGCCCGGCGATGCCGCCGCCCAAGATGGCAATGGGGGTGTGTCGCATGGTGCGTCCTCACAAAGCGGAAATGCCAAACAGTCGTTCGGCGTTGGTTTGGAAAAACTGACGCTTGACGGCTTCGCTCATGGCCATGCCATCGAGGGCCGGCACCTCTTCTGGTGCGTATTGGTAGGGGTAGTCCATGGCGTAGAGCACCCGATCGGTGCCCACCAAGTCTTGGGTGAACCGAATGGCGGGCTCCCATGCCACGCCGGAGTTGGTGATGTGGAAGTTTTCCTTCAGGTAGTCGCTGGGTTTTTTGCGGGTGGGCTGCACGCTGGGGTAGCGCTTGGAGCGCACGGTGGCTTGGTGCATGTAGTCCAGTCGGTAGGACCAAAACGGCAGGGCTTCGCCCATGTGGCCCAGAATGATTTGCAGCTTGGGGAAGCGATCGAACACCCCAGCGGTGATCAGGCGCAGAGCGTGCAAGCCCGTTTCCACGCCAAAGCCATAAATGGCGCCATCGAGCCCACATTCCTGAAAGGGTTGCAACATGCTTTTGGGCATGGCGTTGGGGTGCAGGTAAATTGGCGTGCCCAGGCTTTCGGCGGCCTCGAAGATGGCCCAGAACTTGGGGTCTGACAGGTATTCGCCTTGGGTGTGGGAATTGATGACCGCCGAGTGCATGCCCAAGGTGTTCACGCCGCGTTGCAACTCCTGGGCTGCGGCCTCTGGGTCTTGCGGAGCAATGGCAATCATGCCGGTGAAGCGGGTGGGGTGGCGACGCACCGCGTCCGCCAAGAAGTCGTTGGCCTCCCGGCTGAAACTCACCGCCAGGGCTTTGTCCATGACCTGAACGCCAGGCGAGGTGAGGGCCAGAACCTGATGATCCACTCCGGCCGCATCCATGTGCGCGAGGCGCAGCTCGTCGAGGTCTTGCAAGCAGCGCATGATGTGTTGGGCGCGCTCACTGGGGCTGCTCATGTAAAAACCCATGAGGCCTTTGAAGCCTTCGTCCACACCGGGCTCGGCCAGGATGCGCTCGTAGTGGCGAATCATTTCGGGCGGTGCAAAGGCCTCTTCGGTCGCGATGCGTTTGTAGGGTGCGGGCAAGGCCGTTTGACTGGAACTCATGGGTTTCTCCTTGACGACGATATTAGTGAAACCGCTGACCAGTGCCCGTGGAATCTGCCCGTCATTTGTTACCTAAATGACAGCCCCAGGGGCGACTTCTATAATTGCCCCATGTTCAAACGATCCACTTCCCCTGACCCCGCCCGTTTGCTGGCCTTGAGCCAACAGTTGATTTCCAGCCAGGGCGCGGCCAATGCCCACAGCATGGCCGATCAATGGATCCAATGGCATCGGGCGCTGAGCCCCGAACAGCGCCTGAGCTTTTACCAATCGCTGGTGCGTGAGTGGTCGCCCGATCCCAATCGGGTGTGGGCGGCGGCCTTGCGTTACCGGGACGCGCCCAATGCTGCCAATGCCATTGTCTTGAACGAGGTGGTGGAGTCGCCTCGCCAAGAGCTGTTTCGACGCATCAACCGGGCTCCCAACGGCACGGAGGCCTTGGTGCAATTGCGCCAGGGTTTGCTCAAAAACCTGCGCGAGGACACCGAGTTGCGCGCACTCGACTCGGATTTGCACCACCTGCTGAGTTCTTGGTTCAACCCTGGGTTTTTGGAGTTGCACGAGATCACGTGGTCTTCCCCCGCGTCGCTGTTGGAAAAGCTCATTCGCTACGAGTCGGTGCACGCCATCGACGGTTGGGACGACTTGCGCCGCCGGCTCCAACCCGATCGCCGGTGCTTTGCTTTTTTCCATCCCCAGTTGCCGGGTGAGCCCCTGATTTTTGTGGAGGTCGCTTTGCTGCCCGAGATCCCCGCGCACATGGGCCCTTTGGTGGACAAGCATTTGCCTTTGGGTGAGGTCAGCAAGCCCAAGGCGGCCATTTTTTATTCCATCAGCAATTGCCAGCCCGGTTTGCGCGGGGTGTCCTTGGGCAACTTCCTCATCAAGCGCGTGGCCGAACGCCTGGGCCGTGAGTTGCCCAGCCTCAAGACCTATTGCACCTTGTCGCCCATTCCGGGCTTCACCCGTTGGTTGGACCAAGGGGCGCCCTGGCCCGAGTCGTCCAAAGGTTCACCCGCGAGCTGGCGTCGGTGCTTGGCCGCCAAAGCCAGTTTGCGGGTGGGTGACCAGGCCTGGAGTGGCCGATTGAAAAGCCCTGAGGCCTTGTCTCGCCTCGATGAGGCGACGCAAGAAGCCTTGACCCGTTTGGCCGCGTGTTACCTGAGTGTGTGCACGCATGAGGCGGCGGGTGACCCCGTGGCCAAATTCCATTTGTCCAATGGCGCCATGCTCCATCGCATCAACTGGGCTGCAGACACCTCGGCCAAAGGGCTGGCCCAATCGGCCGGGTTGATGGTCAATTACCTCTACGAGCTCGATGAGGTGGAGGCGCGTCATCAGGCGTTTGTGAACCGAGAGGTGGTGAGTTCGCGCGCGGTCAGTAAGCTGCTCTGAGCGACATCACGCTCAGATGAGGTTGCGCAAGGCTTGGGCCGTGTCGCGCAGCGCCGGCAACACGCGGCCCACGACGGCTTCTGAGCTTTCGCTCAACATGGGCATGTTCAAACTCAGCGCCCCCACCATGTCCCCCCGGTGATCGCGCAAGGGAAAGGCCACCCCACGGTAGCCCACATCGAATTGCTGTTCGGACAAGGACCAGCCCTGATGGCGAATGCGCAGCAAGGCCTCACGCATGACTTGGGGGTCGGTGATGGTGTGATCGGTGAAGGCGGGCAGGGGCGTGTGGGCCAACCAGCGGTGGATGTCGTCAAGGCTGCGGTGCGCCAACATCAACATGCCTGCTGAGGTGGTGTAGCCCGGCACCCGCGAGCCCAACACAAAGCCCGAGTTCATGGCGCGGTTGGGCCCGTTGCGGGCGATGTAAACGCAATCGATGCCATCGAGCACACTGAGCATGGCGATTTCGCCCGTTTGGCTGGCGAGTCGCTGCAAAAAAGGTTGCACGATGCGGGGCAGTCGAGCCGACTCCAAGTAGTGCTGGCCCAGTCGCAGCACCCGGGGCGTGAGCCAGAACTGCTTGCCATCGGTGCTCACATAGCCCAGGTGCGTCAGGGTGAGCAAATAGCGTCGGGCCGCCGTTCGGGTGAGCCCGCATCGGTCGCCGACTTGTTGCGCCGTCATTCGGGCATGGGTTTCATCGAAACTTTCAATCACGCCAAAGCCGCGCTCCAGCCCGGCAATCCAGTCTCGGCGTTGCAGTCCGGTGGGGGTGGGTGCGATTTCTGGCGCTTTGACGCGTTCTTGGCTCATCCAGTGAAACCCTTGTTGCGTTCGATCATCGAACAAAGTGGTTCGATCATCGCACAAGTTCGTGCTTTTCTTTCGCCCAAGCGGGCTGGCTGGGGCTACATTCACGTCGCGAGTCCGATGGGCGGGCTCATTGGATCACCCCATTCTTGGGTAAAAACAATTTCGGAGTCACACACATGAACAAACGATTTGCTTTGAAGCTTTTGTCTGCCGTTGCCATGGCCGCATCCCTGGGCGTATCGGCCCACGCCGCTGACGTGATCAAGATCGCCAACATTGTCGAGCTGTCGGGTCCTGGCACCAGTGCCGGCACGATGTTCAAAGACGGCGTGGTGTTGGCCATGAAAGAAATCAACGCAGCCGGTGGCATCAAGGGCCGCCAAATTCAGTGGACCACGGAAGACACCCAAACCAACCCGGGCGTGGCCAAGGGCCTGACCCAAAAAGCCGTTGAAAACGGCGCCTTGGCCGTGTTTGGCCCCGTTTACTCGGGCTCCATCATGGTGTCCCAAAAAGAAAGCCAGCGTGGCGAGATCCCCAACTTCACCGGTGGTGAAGCGGCTTCGGTGACCCAGCAAGGCAACCCCTATGTGTTCCGCACCGCTTTTGGTCAGGACGTGTCTTTCCCCAAGCTGGCTCGCTACATCAACAGCAAGTCCAAGAACTTGGCCGTGATCTACGTGAACAACGACTTCGGTAAGGGCGGCCTGAACACCATCAAAAAACTCCTGGATGGTTCGCCCACCAAACTGGGCGCTGAAGTCTCGACCGACCAAGGCCAAGTGGACTTCTCCGCTGCCGTGCTCAAGGCCAAGCAATCTGGTGCTGACGCCATCTTTGCTTACCTGAACGAAGAAGAATCGGCCCGTTTGCTGCGCGAGCTGCGCAAGCAAGGCTGGAACAAGCCCGTCATTGGCGAGACCACCATTGCTGGTGCCAAGGTCATTGAGCTGGCTGGTGCCGCTGCCGAAGGCGTTGTGGCCCACGTGGGTTTGACCGTTGAAGCGCCCCCTCTGAAGGCCTTTGGCGACAAATTCAAGGCGGCCTACAACACCGTGTCTGACCACAACGGCATCAAGGGCTACACCGGCGTGTATGTGCTCAAAGCCGCCATTGAAAAAGCGGGCAAGTTTGACCCCAAGGCTGTGGCTGCCGCCATTCGCAACAGCTGCTTCAGCGCCAAGCAAAACCCCGGCATCCTGATGGACGTTTGCTTTGACAACAAGGGCGACTTGGACCGCGACAGCTTCATGATCACCGTGAAAAACGGCAAGGCTGTGGTTTCTGAGACCCTGCCTCCTTTGAACGCCAAGAAGTGATGGCCCTGCATCGAGGGTGAGGCGGGCTCGCCCTCGGTGTGCATTGCATTCACCTCGTCAGCGGGCCTGGCGAGGTGAAGCACCAAGCTGGAACCGGCCAGCAACCCCCCGCATCTCCCTGGGAAGAATTCCATGACTGATTTTTTGCAACTGTTCTTCAGTGGCTTGGCCTCGGGCAGCATTTATGCCTTGGTGGCTTTGGGCTTCACGCTGCTTTGGCAGGCCTCGGGCACCATCAACTTTGCGCAAGGCGAATTTGTGATGTTGCCGGCCATCGTCATGGTGATCTTGGTGCACAGCCAAGTGCCCTTGTGGCTGTCGTTCATCGTGGCCTGTGTGGTGGCTTCGTTTTTGCTGGGTTGGGTGTTCAAGCGCGGCTTGGTGGACCCCTTGTTCAAATTTGGCCTCATGCCAATTGTGGTGGCCACGATTGGCTTGTCGATTGCCCTGCGCAATGGTGTGCGTGCCGGCTACAGCGCTGAGCCGCAGCCTTTCCCCTTGGTCTTCCCCGATGAGGTTTATCGGGTGGCGGGGGTGACGCTGTCGGGCACCGACATTGGCACCCTGATTTTGGCGCTGGGCTTGGTGTTGCTCACCCAATGGTTTTTGTCGCGCACCGTCACCGGCCGGGCCATGCAGGCGGTGGCTCAAAACGTGGACAGTGCCACGGTGCTGGGCATCAATGTGCCGCGCATGATTCTGTATACCTTCATCATCAATGCGGTATTGGCGACTGCCGCCGCTTTGCTGGTGACTCCCACTTACCTCGCGAAGTTCGACATGGGTGAGTCCTTGGGCACGAAGGCGTTTTTCGCCGCCATCATTGGTGGCTTCAACAACACCCGCGGGGCTCTGCTGGGTGGGCTCATTGTGGGCGTGAGCGAAAACCTGGCCGCGGCCTATGTGTCGCCCGCCTACAAGGATGCGGTGGCCTTGGTGCTGTTCATGATCGTGATTCTGTTCAAGCCCCAGGGCTTGTTGGGTGCGCCCGTGGAGCGAAAAGTATGAGCCGTCGCAACTGGTTGATTGCCGCCTTGGTGCTGGCTGGCATGGTGGTGCTGCCCACCTTCTTCAAAAACTACGGGGTCTACATCCTGACCTCCTGGCTGATCTTCATCATTGCCACCATGGGGCTGAACCTCACGGTGGGCTATGCCGGCCAAAAATCACTGGGCCATGCCGCCTTTTTTGGCATTGGCGCCTACACCACCGCCATCTTGCTCAAGGCCGGGGTGAGCTTTTGGGTGGGCATGCCCATGGGGGCGATGGCCTGTTTTGTGGTGGGCCTGATCCTGGGCTTTCCGGCCCTGCGCGTGCAAACCATTTACTTGGCCTTTGCCACGCTGGGCTTTAACACCGCCGTGTGGCTGGTGATGCGCAATGAAGAGGCCATCACCGGGGGAACCTTCGGCATCAACAACATCGCCCGTCCGGAATTCTTCGGCATCAACCTCATGGCCAACGTGCCGTATTACTGGTTTGTGCTGGGCTTTTTGGTGGTGCTGGCCTTGTTGCTTTACGGACTCTTGCAGTCCCCGTGGGGCAAAGCCTTCACCGCCTTGCGCGACAACCCCATTCGGGCTGAGAGCCTGGGGGTCGACACCCGCAGTTACACCCTGTTGGCCTTTGCCATTGGCGCGGCGTATGCGGGGATTGCGGGTGCGCTGTATGCCTGCTTGGTGGAGTTCATCGACCCGGCGCTGTTCACCGTGGGCGCTTCCATCATGATGTATTTGATGGTGGTGGTCGGTGGACCTGGTTATTTCCTGGGGCCGGTGCTGGGCTCTGCCGTGGGGGTGTTGTTGCCGGAGTGGCTGCGTTTTGCGCAAGCCTGGTATCTGTTCGTTTTTGGGGCGATGGTGGTGGTCATGATGATCGTCTTGCCCGATGGCTTGCTCAGCTTGCCCGACCAATTGCGTGCCAAGCGCCGCGCCCGTGAGGCCTCCGCGGCGCGAGCGGCCATGGGCCAGGCGCGTGCCGATCAACAAGGGGCGTCGTCATGAGTCAAGCTTTGCTTCAAGTGAAAGAGGTGCGCAAAAGCTATGGCGCCATCCATGCCGTGGCCGGTGTGTCCTTCGAGGTCATGCCTGGTGAAATCTTTGGCGTGATTGGCCCCAATGGCTCGGGCAAGACCACCTTGTTCAACAGCATGCTGGGGCAGATCACCCCGGATGCGGGGCGCATTTTGTTCAAGGGCGAAGACGTCTCCGGACTGGGACCTTTGGCTTTGAGTCGCCTGGGCATTGGTCGCACCTTTCAGACCCTGCAAGTCTTCGGCAAGATGAGCGTGCGTGACAACCTCATCGTGGCGGCGCAAGAGCACCAAGGCAATTTGTTCAGTCGCATGTTCGCGCCCACCGATTCGGGTTTGGGCGACAAGGCCGATGCCTTGATCGAGCAATTTCGCATCGCCCATGTGGCCCACCAACGGGCGGGTGAGCTGAGCTACGGCCAGCAAAAATTGGTCGACATCGCCATGGCTTTCATGAGTGAGCCCGACCTGGTGCTGCTCGATGAGCCGTGTGCAGGCGTGAACCCCTCTTTGGTGGGGGGCATCAGTCGCTTGCTCAAAGACCTCAACCGGGAACGGGGCGGCTCCTTTGTGGTGATCGAGCACAACATGGATTTCGTCATGGACTTGTGCCATCGCATCATGGTCATGGTTGAAGGTCAGGTGCTGGCCATTGGCACCCCCGATGAAATTCGCGCCAACCAGCAGGTGCTGGATGCCTACCTGGGGAATTGAGATGAAGTCGCACAACCAAGACACTTGCATCCGTTTTGACAACGTCACCTCGGGCTACAAGGATTTGATGATCCTCAACGAGCTGAGCTTTGAAGCCCGTCGTGGTGCCATCACCTTGCTGATTGGGCCCAATGGTGCGGGCAAATCCACCGTGCTCAAAACCTTGTTTGGTTTGCTCAAGCCGCGCGAGGGCAAGGTCTACCTCAATGGCGAAGACGTCACGGGACAAAGTGCCAAGTCCTTGCTGGACCACGGCATCGCCTTTGTGCCGCAAGGGCGAAATTTGTTTGGCCAGCTCAGTGTGTTCGAGAACCTGGAGTTGGGGGGCATCACGCTGGGCATGAAAACCACGCACGAGCGCATTCCCGAGGTCTTGTCTTTTTTTCCGCGCATCAAAGAGCGCCTGAACTCACGCGCAGCCTCGCTGTCGGGCGGTGAACAAAAGCAGTTGGAAATTGGACGCGCCTTGTTGCTGCGCCCCAAGGTCTTGCTCATCGATGAACCTTCGATTGGCTTGTCACCCATGGTGGTGCAAGACGTCTTCAAGCTGCTGCGCCATTTGGCCTCCACCGGCACCACCGTGCTGATGGTGGAGCAAAACGTCAAAAGCGCCTTGAAGTATTCGGACGACGCCATCGCGCTGGAATCCGGTCGGCTGGTGCTGCACAAGCCGGCGAATGAGATTTTGGCTGACCCCAACATGGATCGATTATTCTTGGGGGGTGCGCTCCCCCAGAATCATTGATCCAAATGGCCGAACACCTTCCTTTTAAGCTCGCCGGTGTGATGGGCATGCCCATCTACCAATCTCGCTCACCGCTGATTCACAACCACTGGATTCGTGAACACGGCCTGAACGCGGCCTACGGCCACTTTCCCGTCCAGCCCGATCGGGTGGAAGACGCCATTCGCGGCTTGGCCGCCTTGGGCCTGGCAGGGTGCAACATCACCTTGCCCCACAAGGTGACGGCCTTTGGCCTCATGGACGAGCTCACGCCCATGGCTCAGCGCATGGGCGCCATCAATTGCATCGTGGTCATGCCCGATGGGTGCTTGCAAGGCCACAACAACGATGGCTTTGGCTATTTGCAGTCCATCCGCGACGATCATCCCGATTGGCGTGCCGACGCTGGCCCTGTGGTGGTCTTGGGGTCTGGCGGTGCGGCGCGTGCCGTGGTCATCAGCCTGGTCGAGGCGGGTGCGCGAGAGATTCGCCTCATCAATCGCTCACGCCAGAAGGCCGAGCAACTGGCTCAGGGCCTGGAGGCGGTGGTGCAGGTGCTCGACTGGTCTGAGCGCGAGGCGGCCCTGGCGGGCGCGGCCTTGTTGATCAATGCCACCAACCAAGGCATGTATGGCCAACCCCCGCTGGATCTGCGCCTCGATGCGCTGCCCACGAACGCCTTGGTGTCCGATCTCATTTACATCCCCCTGCAAACGCCCTTGCTGGCGGCTGCCCGCGCGCGCGGCAACCCGGTGGTGAATGGCTTGGGCATGTTGCTCAACCAAGCCATCCCGGCTTTTGAGGCCTGGTTTGGGATCAGGCCCAGCATTTCGCCGGCTTTGCGGCAAGCCTTGTTGGCGTCCTTTTGAGCCGCTTGTCGTTGCCACTTCGCTACAAGTGGCTGAATCTTTGATTGCTTAAGTTCTATTTAATGCGTGCGTGTTGGTGATGCGTGACCCGGGTGTGAAGAAATGCTGTCATGCTGTCAACCCTTTCCTGCATCGCGCATTAAGTTCGGGTGCAGGAGACTCACATGAACTTTGCCCCTTCGTTGTCATCCATGGAATGCCAAGCCAAAGCTGGTTTGCCCGAGGTTTTGCCCGAAAAGTGGCGCATCCATGAATTGCTCGATGCCCTGCGCACCCAGCGCTTGCAAGAGCATGAGCAACGCACCCGCCCAGCCGCCAAGGCCTATCGCGGCGGTCGCGTGAGCAAGGCCTGAGGCTCTCACCCCCCCGCGGGTTGGGCGGCGTCTTCCAAAGCTTGCAGTTGGTCTTGAAGCGTCAGCCATTGCGCTTCGGCCGCTTCGATGCGGGTCTCCAACTGTTTCAAATCTTGCCCCCAAGTGGCCCAGTCGCCCCCGTCTGGGCTTTGCGCCATGCGTTCGAGCAAGGCGTTTTTTTGCGCTTCCCAAGTTTGCAATTGCTGCTCCAGCGCCAGGCATTGTTTCTTCAAGGGTTGGGTTTTGGCTTGCAAGGCCGCGCGCGCTTGGGCTTGGAGTTGCCGTTGCTCTTTCGGGCTCAGGGCGCTGGGCGCGCTGGTGACCGAAGCTTGGGGGTTGCTGGCCACGGTGTTGGCGCTGCGTTGCCGGGCTTGTTGCAGCAGCAGGCGCTCGTAATCGGCCAGTTGACCCTCAAACGCTTGCACCTGGCCTTGCTGAACCCAGTAGTAACTGTCGCAGGCCGCGTCCAGCAATTCCCGGTCGTGGCTGACCAAGAGCACGGAACCCTCGAAGTCGTTGAGTGCCAAGGCCAAGGCTTCTCGGGTCGCCATGTCCAGGTGGTTGGTGGGCTCATCGAGCACCAACAAGTTGGGCCGCATGAACACCAAACTCGCCAGCAACAAGCGGGCTTTTTCGCCACCACTGAGGCTGGCAATGGTTTGTTGGGCCAACTCAGCCCCAAATCCAAAGCCCCCGATGAAATCCCGCCAGACCTGTTCGTTGGGGGTCTGGCTGTTGGCGCCAGTCAGGCGTAGCCCATGGCTCAGCGGGGTGTCGTTGCCGTCGAGCAAGTCCATTTCCTGCTGCGCAAAATAACCAATGCGCAAGCCTTTGCCCCATTGCAATTGGCCAGCCAGCAAGGGCAGGGTGCCTTGCAAGGATTTCACCAGCGTGGACTTGCCTTGGCCATTGGCGCCCAGCACGCCAATGCGCTGGCCCGCGAACACCTCCAATTGAACGCCGTGCAACACGGGCGTGGGCGCCTGATCGGGTGCGCTGTAACCCAATTGGGCCCCGCGCAGCGAGAACATGGGGTTGGGCAAGGCCTCGGGCGTTTCGAACTGAAAGACAAAATCGGCTTCGGCCAGCACCGGTGCGATGCGCGTCATGCGCTCCATGGCTTTGACGCGACTTTGGGCCTGCTTGGCTTTGGTGGCCTTGGCTTTGAAGCGGTCCACAAAGCCCTGCAAGCGCGCGAGGTGGGCTTGCTGACGCTCGTGGGCGATTTGTTGCTGCTCGAGCTGAACCGCCAACAAAGCTTCGAATTGGCTGTGGTTGCCGCCGTAGCGGGTCAGTTGGCCCAGGCGCAAATGCACCGTGGCCTGGGTCACGGCGTCCAGAAAACGCTTGTCGTGGCTGATGATGATGGCCAAGCCACTGAAGCGCTTGAGCCAGTCTTCCAGCCAAACCAGGGCATCCATGTCGAGGTGGTTGGTGGGTTCGTCCAGCAGCAACACTTCGCAGGGGCACATGAGGGCCCGCGCGAGTTGGAGCCGCATGCGCCAACCGCCCGAAAACGTGGTGACGGGTTGCTCCCAACTGGCGCGCTCAAAGCCCAGGCCGGCAATCAGGGCCTGTGCCCGGGCGCGCGCGTCCAAGGCACCCGCTTCGGTCAGGGCCGCGTGCGCATGGGCAATGGCCATGCCGTCACCCGCTTGTTGGGCTTGGCTCAGTTCGGCTTGGGCCCGAACGAGCTCGCGATCGCCTTGCATGACGAAATCGGTGGCGCTCACGGGCTCATCGTCGAGGTGTTGCAAGACCTCGCTGATGCGCCAACTTTTGGGCATGGACCAATCCCCTTGGTCTTCGTGCAAGCGCCCCGTGAGCAAGGCAAACAGGCTGGATTTGCCCGCCCCGTTGCGGCCCACCAAGCCCACTTTTTCGCCGGGGTGCAGGTTCAGGGTGGCGTCATCGAGGATGATGCGCGAGCCACGCCGCAAACGAATGCCTTGGAGCTGAATCATGACTGGGCCTGGGCCAGGTCGTCGCGCCACGCCACCAGGGCTTCCCGCGACAAGGCCAACACCGCATCTTCGCCACCAGAGGTGGCCAGCCACCAGGGTTCCAGGCCGGGAAATGCCGCCTCGAAGCCCGAACGTTCATGGCCGATTTCGAGCACCAGCCAACCCTGGGGTTCCAAGTGATCGGCCACGCCACGGAGAAAGGGGCGGATGAAGTCCATGCCGTCGGGCCCGCCGCGAAGAGACAGGTCTGGCTCGGCCAAAAACTCCTCGGGTAAGGCTTGCATGCGCACATCGGCCACATAGGGCGGGTTGCACAAGATGACATCAAAGCGCTGGGTGATGCCCTGCCAACCATCGCCGGCTTGCCAGCGAATGCGCGCTTGCAAGTCGTGGCGTTGGCCATTGGTTTGGGCCACGGCCAAAGCGTCGGCACTGAGGTCCACGCCCAGCACCTGAGCGTGTGGCCAAGCCAGGGCGCTCAAAATGGCCAAACTGCCGTTGCCACAACACATGTCCAACACGGTTTGCGGCGCTTGGCCCAAGGCGTCGTCCACCCAGCCACTGGCCAACACCTCGGCGATGAGGCTGCGCGGAATGATGCTGCGTGGGTCAATGGCAAAGGGCACCCCTTGCAGCCAAGCCTCACCGGTGAGGTAGGCCGTGGGCAGGCGCTCGCGAATGCGGCGCTCCACCAGCTGAGTCAAGGCTTGGCTTTGCTCGGGGCTGAGATCGGGGGCTTGGTCCAGGGGGGTGTCCAAGGGCTGCTGGGCAGACCAAAGCACCAACCAAGCGGCTTCATCGTGGGCATTCCAGGTGCCGTGACCAAAATGCAGACCCGCTTGCTCCAGCTGTTGCGCCACCTGACCCACCCGGGTGGGGATGTCCCATGCCGCTGTGGTCATGCGTTTCAGCCGCGCGAAGCGACGTGGTTCAGGTCGATCAGCACCTGGTGGTAGATGGCGGTCAGGGGCTCGATGTCAGCCACGACCACGTTTTCATTGACCTTGTGAATGCTGGCGTTGGGCGGGCCCAACTCGATGACTTCGGGACAAATCTTGGCGATGAAGCGACCATCGCTGGTGCCGCCAGTCGTGGAGACTTCAGTGGCCAGCCCCGTGACGGCTTGAATCGATTGGGTCACGGTGTCGAGCAATCGCCCTTTGGGCGTCAGGAACGGCTCGCCGCCCAGTGTCCATTGCAACTCAAAGCGCAACAGGTGACGCTCGAGCACCTCGGTGAGGCGCTGCTTGAGGCCATCGACCGTCGATTCGGTGGAAAAGCGGAAGTTGAAGTCGACCACGCATTCGCCGGGAATGATGTTGCCCGCGCCCGTTCCTGCATGGATGTTGCTGACCTGCCAAGTGGTGGGCGGGAAGTGGGCATTGCCCGCATCCCAGCTGATGGAAGCCAGCTCGGCCAATGCCGGTGCAAAGCGGTGAATGGGGTTGTCGGCCAAGTGCGGGTAGGCCACGTGGCCTTGCACGCCTTGAATGCGCAGCTTGCCACTGAGGGTGCCCCGGCGGCCGTTTTTGATCATGTCGCCGGTTTGTTTCACCGAGGTGGGCTCGCCCACGATGCACCAGTCCAACCGCTGGCCGCGCGCTTGCAAGGCCTTGCACACCACCACCGTGCCATCGACCGCTGGGCCTTCTTCGTCGGAGGTGAGCAAATACGCCAGGCTCAGGTCGGGGTCGGGGTGAGCTTGCAGGAATTGCTGCGTCGCCACGACCATGGCGGCCAACGAGGTTTTCATGTCGCTGGCACCGCGGCCATACAAACGGCCTTCGCGGTGGGTGGGCACAAAGGGGTCGGAGTCCCAGTGTTCGCGCGGCCCCGGCGGCACCACATCGGTGTGACCGGCAAAGACCAGCACGGGGGCGTCTGGGCGCTTGGCGCGGCGCAGCGCCCAGAGGTTGGTCACCTCGGCGCCGGCTGGGCCGCTCACCATGAACTCGCACTCAAAACCCATGGGGTTCAGGCGCTCGCTCAGCATACGCTGGCAATGGCGATCGTCAGGGGTGACGGACGGCTGGGCGATCAGGGCTTCAACCAAAGCCAGGGTGTCAGACATGGGCGGGCTCTCCGAGGGGCTGAGTTCAGTCGCGCAGCAGGTCGTTCAGGCTCGTCTTGGCGCGGGTTTGGGCATCCACGCGCTTGACGATGACTGCGCAATACAGGCTGTATTTGCCGTCGGCGCTGGGCAGGTTGCCCGACACCACGACGGAGCCGGCAGGCACGCGGCCGTAATGCACTTCGCCCGTGGCGCGGTCGTAAATTTTGGTCGACTGGCCAATGTAGACGCCCATGGAGATCACAGAGTTCTCTTCGACGATGACGCCTTCGACGATTTCGGAACGCGCGCCAATGAAGCAGTTGTCTTCGATGATGGTGGGGTTGGCTTGCAAGGGCTCCAACACGCCGCCGAGGCCCACGCCACCGGAGAGGTGCACGTTTTTGCCAACTTGGGCGCAAGAACCCACGGTGGCCCAGGTGTCCACCATGGTGCCTTCGTCCACATAGGCGCCGATGTTCACGTAGCTGGGCATGAGGATGGCGCCCTTGGCGATGTAAGACCCACGACGGGCCACGGCGGGAGGCACCACGCGCACGCCGCTGGCTTTCATTTCGGCGTCATCGAGCTTGGCAAATTTGGTGGGCACTTTGTCGTAAAAGCCCAGCTGGCCGGCTTGGATGGTTTCGTTGTCTTTGAGTCGGAACGACAGCAACACGGCCTTTTTGATCCATTGGTGGGTGGTCCATTGGCCCACGCCCTCACGGGTGGCCACGCGCAGGCGCCCCCCGTTGAGTTCGGCAATCACGTGCTCCACGGCATCGAGGGTTTCTTTGGGGGCCGAAGACGGGGTGAGGGCGCTGCGGTTTTCCCAAGCGTTGTCGATGATGTTTTGTAGTTGTTGGGTCATGGTGGTTCCAAAAAAATTAGGCACTTCGGCCTTTGACAAATTCAATCAAGCGTTGTGCGGCTTCTTCGCACTGGGCCGTGGGGGCCACGAGGGCCAAGCGAATCCGGCCTGCGCCAGGGTTGCGTCCATCGACCTCGCGGGCCAGAAAGCTGCCCGGCAAAACCGTCACATTGTATTGAGCATAAAGATCCCGGGCGAAGGCTTGGTCATCGCCACTCGGCACCCCAGCCCACAGGTAAAAAGCGGCATCGGGCAAGCGCACATCCAGCACTTGAGCGAGCAGCGGGGTGATGCGCTCAAAGCGCTCGCGGTATTGACGCCGGTTGTCAACCACGTGGGCCTCGTCTTGCCATGCGGCAATGCTCGCGTGCTGCACCATGCCGCTCATGGCGCTGCCGTGGTAGGTGCGGTAGAGCAAGAAACGCTGAATGAGCTCGGCGTCGCCCGCCACAAAGCCACTGCGCAGGCCAGGCACGTTGCTGCGTTTGGACAAACTGGTGAGCATGATCAAACGCTTGAAGTCGTGCCGACCCAATTGCGTGGCAGCTTCCAGCCCCCCCAAAGGGGGCTCGTCGCGGAAATAGATTTCGCTGTAGCACTCGTCGGAGGCAATGACAAACCCGTAGCGGTCACTGAGCGCAAACAGGCGCTCCCATTCCGACAAGGGCATGACCGCCCCCGTGGGGTTACCGGGCGAGCAAACAAACACCAGCTGGGTTTTGGCCCAAACCGCTTCGGGAACGGTGGACCAATCGATGCCAAATTGACCCTCGGGATGCGCTGGCACAAAGTGCGGGGTGGCGCCCGCCAGCAAGGCTGCACCTTCGTAAATTTGGTAGAAGGGGTTGGGCGACACCACCACCGCATCGGCTTGGGCATTGACCACCGTCTGGGCCAAGGCAAACAAGGCTTCGCGTGAGCCATTGACGGGCAGGATTTGGCACTCGGCGCTGACTTGCACCCCATAGCGACGGTCCAGCCATTGGGCGCAGGCTTGACGAAAGGCCAAGCTGCCCAAGGTGGGGGGGTAACTTTGCAACTGATCAAAGCCCTGAACCAAGGCCTCGTGGATCAGGCCGGGCGTGTCATGCTGGGGTTCACCAATGCCCAAGCTGATGGGGGCATACGCAGGATTGGGCGTGATGCCGGCAAAAAGGCTTCGCAAGCGCTCAAAAGGGTAGGCTTGCAGCCGGTCGAGAAGGGAATTCATGCCTGTATTATCCCCGGCATGGCGAACTTGTTAGACCTCTCACTCCTTTCGGGCTTTGCCCCCGAGCCAGCGGATCAGGCCGATTTGCTGCAAACTTTGGTAGACAGTTTGCGCGCTGACCTCAGCTTATTGGATGCGGGCCAAGACGGGCCCACCTTGCACCGCTTGCTGCACACCCTCAAAGGCTATGTCTGCTACGCGCACCGGGGGCCGGCCTGGCAGCAGCTGAGCGACTGGACGGACCGAACCCGTTCTGGCGGGGAGGCCCAAGTTCAGGCCTTTGCCCAAGCTTGGCCCGAGTTGCGGCCCTTGCTCGTCGCCCTGACCGACGAAATCCAAGACTGGCTCAGCAGTTATCATTCCCGCTGACCTTTGGGTCTGGGCTGCGGGCCCAGTCCGGCTGTTGTTGAACGTTTTTTGCTTCTCAGGTTGACACGCAGTGCGCCTCAATTCCATCAAGTTATCCGGCTTCAAGTCCTTTGCCGAACCCACCAATTTCATGCTGCCCGGCCAACGGGTGGGCGTGGTGGGTCCCAATGGCTGCGGCAAGTCCAACATCATGGATGCGGTGCGCTGGGTCTTGGGCGAGAGCCGAGCCAGCGAGTTGCGGGGCGAGTCCATGCAGGACGTGATCTTCAACGGCACCACCACCCGCAAGCCCTCTAGCCGCTCCAGCGTGGAGCTGGTCTTTGACAACGCCGATCACCGTGCGGGTGGGCAATGGAGTCAATACGCTGAAATTGCCGTCAAGCGGGTGCTGACGCGCGACGGCAGCAGCTCCTACTACATCAACAACCAGCCGGTTCGCCGACGCGACGTGCAAGACGTGTTTTTGGGCACCGGCTTGGGGCCGCGCGCCTACGCCATCATTGGTCAGGGCACCATCAGCCGCATCATCGAATCTCGGCCAGAAGACCTGCGCTTGTTTTTGGAAGAAGCGGCCGGCGTGTCCAAATACAAAGAGCGTCGGCGTGAGACCGAAAACCGCCTCAGCGACACCCGTGAAAACCTCACCCGGGTCGAAGACATTCTGCGCGAGCTCAACGCCCAGCTCGAGAAGCTGGAAAAGCAAGCCGAGGTGGCCCAGCGCTACCACGAGTTGCAGCGCTCATCGGCCCACACCCAGCAATTGTTCTGGTTCCTCAAACGACAAGAAGCCGCGCAATCGGTGGACCACATTCGGGTTCAAACCGAACAGGCCCGCACCGACCTCGAGTCGCGCACTGCACAGTTGCGGGAAACCGAAGCGGCTTTGGAAAACATTCGCCAGTCGCACTTTGCCTCCGGCGAGCAGGTCAATTTGGCGCAAGGCAAGCTCTATGAGGCCAGTGCCGAGGTTGGCCGCCTGGAGGCCGAAATTCGCTACGTGGTGGAGAGCCGTCAACGCACCGAGCAACGCCTGCAGCAATTGCAAGTCCAGGACCAGCAATGGCAGGAGCAATTCGACCGGGCGCAAACCGAACTGCTGACCCTCGATGATCAACAAGCCACCGGCGAGCAGTTGCAAGAACAACTGGCCGCGCAGTTGGAGTCCCTCACCGAGGGCTTGCCGCAAGCCGAACAAGCCTGGCGCGAAGCCCGCGACAAAGCCGACGGTCAGCGTCAAGCGGTTAGCGAGGTGCAGCAGCGCATTCAGGTGTTGTCGGGCGAGCAGCGCCTGATCGACGACCAATCGCGCCAGTTGCAAGTGCGACTCGAACGCTTGCAAGCCGATCAGCGTCAACTGCAAGCCGTGGATCCCGCCCAGCTTGAGGAATTCCAGCAACGCCTGACCCTGGCCCAAGCCCAAGCCGAACAAGCGCGCGAGCACTTGGCCGAACTCGAGACCAGCGTTCCGGGCCTCGACGAAGCGCGCCGTCAGGCCCAAGCGAACAGCACCCAAGAGTCGAGCAAGCTCACCGACCTGAGCGCTCGCCGTGAAGCCTTGCAGGCCCTGCAAGACAAACTCAAAACCGATGGCCGTTTGCAGCCTTGGTTGGACAAACACGGCTTGACGGGTTTGAATGCCTTGTGGACCCAGTTGCACATCGAACCGGGTTGGGAAAACGCCCTCGAGGCCGCATTGCGTGAGCGCATGCAATCGCTGGGGGTCGGTCAACTCGATGGTTTGGCCGCATTGGCAGCCGATGCGCCGCCGGTCAAGCTGAGCTTTCACAGCCAACAACCGGGTCAGGCCCCAGCGCCGCAGCACGCCCAACTCAAAACTTTGGCGGCGTTCGTGCGCGTGCAAGACGCCGCGCTGCAGTCCTTGCTTAACTTGTGGCTTTCCGGTTGCTACACCGCAGCCGACGTCGCCACGGCCATGCGCCATCGCGCCAGTTTGCAGTCGGGCGAAGTCATCTTCACGCCCCAAGGCCACAGCGTCAGTGCCCAAAGTCTGTCGTTCCACGCGGCCGACAACGAGCAGTCCGGGCTTTTGGCCAGGGCACAAGAAATCGAAAACCTCGACAAGCTCATGCGGGCGCAGACCCTCATGGCCGAAGAATCCCGCGCCGCGTTGGTGCGTGCCGAGTCCGCCCACAGCCAGGCCCAACAGCAACTGAGCTTGGCCCGTGAGCAAGCCAATCGCGCCCAATCCGCCAGCCATCAGGCGCAGGTTGAGTGGATGCAACTGAGCCAGCGGGCCGAACAAACCCAATCCCGCAGTGTGCAGTTGGACGAGGACGTGCAAGACGTCACCGCTCAGCTCGAAACCCTGGAAGGTCGTCGCCTGGAATTGCAGGAACAATTTGAGGCCCTGGACATGCAATTGGCCGATGGCCAAGAGCGGCATGCGCAACTCGATGATCACGTCATACAGGCTGAAGCCCAGCTGCAAGCCCTGCGCAATCAATCGCGCGATGCCGAACGCGCCTTGCAAACGGCGCAATTCGAGTTGCGATCGCTGTCGTCGCGCCGCGACGAGCTGGCGCGCAACCAACAAACGGCGACCGAACAACGCAGCTCGGTGGCTGCTGAACAAACCCGCTTGCAAGCCGAGCTGACCCAACTCAACGATGCCGCTGCGCAAGCGGGGTTACAAGATGCCTTGGCCGTGAAGCTGGCCCGCGAGCAGGCGCTGTCGGATGCCCGCAGCCAATACGACGACCTGACCCAACGTTTGCGACACACGGACGATCAGCGTTTGCAAATCGAGCGCAGCCTGGAGCCCTTGCGCCAGCGCATCACCGATTGGCAGCTCAAAGCCCAAGCGGCGCAGATTGCCCACGATCAATACGATCAATACCTGCTCGATGCCCAAGCCAACCTCGAGCTTTTGGCCGAGGATGCCCGCACGTCCACCCGGCGCTTGGGCGACTTGCAAGCCGAAATGGACCAGTTGCACCGCGACATTTCAGCCTTGGGCGCGGTCAACCTTGCCGCCCTCGAAGAGCTGTCGGCAGCCCGCGAGCGCAAAGGCTTCCTGGACGCCCAATCGGCCGATTTGAACGAGGCCATCCAGACCCTGGAGGATGCCATTCGCAAAATCGATGGCGAAACGCGTGAGCTGTTGCAACACACCTTCAACACCGTCAACGAGCATTTCGGGCGCATGTTCCCCGAGCTGTTTGGCGGGGGCAATGCCAAGTTGGTGATGACCGGCGAAGAAATTTTGGATGCGGGTGTTCAGGTGATGGCCCAGCCGCCTGGCAAAAAGAACCAGACGATTCACCTGTTGTCGGGGGGCGAAAAAGCCCTCACCGCCATCGCCTTGGTGTTTGCCATTTTTCAGCTCAACCCGGCACCGTTTTGCTTGCTCGACGAGGTGGATGCGCCCTTGGACGACGCCAACACCGAGCGCTATGCCAAGTTGGTGTCGCGCATGTCGGCCGAGACCCAATTCCTGTTCATCTCGCACAACAAGATCGCCATGGAAATGGCCGAGCAGCTCATTGGCGTGACCATGCAAGAGCAGGGCGTCTCGCGGATTGTGGCCGTGGACATGGAAGCGGCCGTGGGAATGGCCGAAACCGAATGAGGACGAACGAATGAGCCAGTTGCAAGTTTGGTTGGCCATTGCCGGTGGGGTGGTCCTCATCGCCTTGGTGGCACACAGCGCATGGACGCATCGCAAAAACCAGCCCCGACAAGCCGATCCGTTGGTGAGCGATGCAGAACGTGAAGCCTTGGTGGGGCCCTTTCCCGGCGACCCCCAAGAGCCTGGTTTCGAAACCGACCTCCAAGAACCCCATGCTCGGGCCTTGTCGCCCGAACTCGAGGAAGCCTTGGATCAAAAACTCGAAGCCCATCTGGTCAAACCACAGGTGCAACTCGATGCGCTCATCGATGTCATCGCCACCATGGAGCTCGATGCCCCCATCACCGGCGACGCCGCCTTGGCCGCGCTGCCCCCCTCGCGTCGCGTGGGCAGCAAAACGCTGATGCTCGAAGGCCTGGAGACCGAACGTGGCGAATACGAGCCCGTGCGCGCCGGGGTTCGTTACAGCGCCTTCCAAATGGGCGTGCAACTGGCCAACCGCCAAGGTGCGCTCAATGAAATCGAGTTTTCTGAATTCGTCGTGAAGACCCAAGCCTTTGCCGAGGCCATGGGCACCACGCCCGAATTCCCGGACATGCTGGAAGTCGTTGCCCATGCCCGCGAACTCGATCAATTCGCCGGCACCTGGGATGCCCAGTTGAGCTTCAACCTGCAAGCCACCCGTTCGGCTTGGAGCCCGGGCTACGTGCAGCAGTGTGCGGCCAAGCTGGGCTTTGTGCCGGGTTCCATTCCGGGGCGCTTGGTGGTGCCCGCATCGCACCCTGGCAACCCACCCGTGTTGGTGCTCAATTTCGATTCGCGCGCGGTGCTCTCCGAAGACCCGTCGCCCATTCGCCGTTTCACCTTGAACCTCGATGTGCCTCAGGTGGCCCAAGAGGAAGCCCCTTATCAGCGCTTGTGTGAAGTCGCCATGGCCATGGCCAAAGACATGGAAGGCCAGATCGTTGACGACAACGGCCAAGCCCTGAGCATTGAGGCCATGGCCCGCATTCACCACGAGCTCGAAGGCCTCTACCAAACCCTGGCCGAACGTGACATTCCGGCGGGCTCACCGCAGGCGCGCCGCCTGTTCAGCTGAGGGCCGCGTCCATGACGGGCTCCACACCTGATTTGTTCGAGCCTTCACCCCGTGATGGGGAAGCTTCCGATCACGCCCGCTGCCTGAGCTTGCGCGAACAGCTGCTGGCGCATGAGCATGCCTATTACGTGCTGGATGCCCCCACCATCCCCGACGCCGAATACGACCGCTTGTATCGCGAACTGCAAGCCTTGGAGCAGGCCCACCCCGACTGGGTGACGCCCGATTCACCCACCCAGCGAGTGGGTGGTGCTGCCGATTCGGCCTTCGATCCTGTGCGCCATCGCATTCCCATGCTGAGCATTCGCACCGAGACCGACACCACCCCGCAGGGCGCCAAAGCCTTCGATGAGCGCGTGCGCCAGGCCTTGGAGCTCGCCCCCAACGACCCGCCCGTGGACTACGTGGGCGAGCTGAAATTCGATGGCCTGGCCATCAGCTTGCGCTATGCGCACGGCGTGTTGGTGCAGGCGGCCACCCGTGGCGATGGCGAAACCGGCGAGGACGTCACCCACACCATCCGTACGGTGCGGCAAATTCCCATGCGCTTGCCAGCCGGTGTGCCCGCCGACGTGGAAGTGCGCGGTGAGGTGTATTTGCGACGCGATGATTTCGAAGCCCTCAATGCCCGACAACGCGAGCGAGGAGAGAAAACCTACGTCAACCCCCGCAACACCGCGGCGGGTGCCGTGCGGCAACTCGACCCCAAAGTGGCTGCCCAGCGCCCTTTGAGTTTCTTCGCCTATTCACTCGCCCACACCGACCCCCCCTTGAATGCGTCCACGCACCACGACACCCTGATGCAACTCCAGGCCTGGGGCTTTGCCGTGGCGGCGCAAACCCAGGTGGTGAGCGGCGCCGACGGTCTGGTGGCTTTCCATCGGGCCATGGGCGAGGGTCGAGCGGCCCTGCCGTTCGACATCGATGGCGTGGTCTACAAGGTGAACCGCATCGATTGGCAGCGACGCCTGGGTTTTGTGACCCGCGAGCCCCGCTGGGCCGTGGCCCACAAATACCCTGCGCAAGAGGAACTCACCGAAGTGCTGGCCATTGAGGTTCAAGTCGGGCGAACCGGCAAGCTCACGCCGGTGGCCAAGCTCAAGCCCGTTTTCGTGGGTGGGGTGACGGTGACCAACGCCACCTTGCACAACGCCGAAGAGGTGGCGCGCAAAGACGTTCGCGTGGGCGATACGGTGGTGGTGCGGCGCGCTGGCGATGTCATTCCCGAAGTGGTGAGCGTGGTGCTGGAGCGACGGCCCGAAGGCACGCAGGCTTTTGTCATGCCCGAGCATTGCCCGGTGTGTCATAGCCCAGCCGAGCGCGACGAAGGCGAGGTGGATTCCCGATGCATTGGCGGGCTGTTTTGCTCCGCCCAGCGCAAGCAAGCGCTGTTGCACTTTGCCAGCCGCAAGGCCTTGGACATCGTGGATTTTGGCGAAAAGCTGGTCGATCAAATCGTTGACAAAGGGCTGGTGAACACCTTGCCAGACCTTTATCGCCTGGGCTTTGTGCATTGGGTGGCCCTGGAGCGCATGGGTGACAAATCGGTCAACAACCTGTTGCAGTCGCTGGAGGCTTCCAAGGCCACCAGCTTGGCGCGTTTCATTTATGCCTTGGGCATTCGCCATGTGGGTGAGCGAACCGCCAAGGACTTGGCCCTTCATTTTGGCCAGCTCGATGCCTTGCTCTCAGCTTCGGAGGACGAGCTGTTGGCCGTGCGCGATGTGGGGCCGATTGTGGCGCGCAGCATTCGCCACTTCTTTGACCAGCCCCACAACCGCGAGGTGGTGGAGCAGTTGCGGGCCTGCGGCATCCATTGGCCCGAATCCCAAGCGCCAGCCGATCGGCCGCAACCCCTCGCGGGTCAGGTGTTGGTGATCACCGGCACCTTGCAAGCTTTTGGCCGCGATGAGCTCACCGAGCGGCTGGAAGCCTTGGGCGCCAAGGTGACGGGCAGTGTGAGCAAAAAAACTTCGGCTGTGATTGCGGGGGCCGAAGCGGGCAGCAAGCTCACCAAGGCGCAGGAGCTGGGCGTGCCCGTTTGGGACGAAGCCAAGCTGTTGTCGGTGCTCAATCCGACCTGAGTGCCTGCAGCAACTCCGTCTCCAAAGCCAGTTGGGTGCGGTTGTTTTGCAAGGCCTCGCCATCGACCACCAAGGTGTCTTCCACCCGTTCGCCCAGCGTGGCGATGCGCGCCTGACTCAGGTTGATGTGGTGGTGAGCCAAAACGCGCGCAATGCGATAGAGCAAGCCCGGTCGATCGCTGCTGGAGAGCGTGAGCAACCAGCGCTGAGCTTTTTCATCGGGCTGCAAGGCCACCCGAGGGGTGATGGGAAAACTCTTCACCCGGCGCGACACGCGGCCCGTTCGCGCTTCGGGCAAGGCCGCTTGCTGGGACAGCATCTGGGCCAAGCCCACCTCAATGCCATTGATCAGTTCGCGGTGGTGCACATCCTCGACGCCGGTGACCACTTGAAACGTGTCCAGGGCGCGGCCATCGGTGGTGGTGTGGACCTTGGCATCCAGGATGCTGAGGTCGGACTGGTCGAAAAAGCCGCAAATCCGGGCAAACAAATCGGGCTGATCGGGGGAATAGACCATCACCTGCAAGCCTTCACCCAGGGGCGACAAGCGGGCCCGCACAATCACCCCCACCGGTTCCGACTTGGCGTGGGCCATCGACAAGGCGCGCGAGAGCTGACGGGTGTGCCAGGCCACATCGGCCGCATCGTGGCGCATGAAATAGCCCACATCCAGGGTGGACCACAACGGCGCTTGGGCTTGCGCGGGCAGGGCATGCAAGGCCAGCAGTTGCAGGGCTTCGCGCTTGCGTTGCTCGACCATGGCCGCTGGGTCGGGCATGCCGCCCCCCAAAGCGCGCACGGTGTAGCGATACAAGTCTTCCAACAATTTGCCCTTCCAGGCGTTCCAGACCTTGGGGCTGGTGCCACGGATGTCGGCCACGGTGAGCAAATACAGGCCACGCAACTGACGTTCGTTGCCCACGCGCTGGGCAAACGCGGCGATCACCTCTGGATCAGACAAGTCTTGTTTTTGGGCCACATGGCTCATGGTCAGGTGCTCGCCCACCAAAAAAGCCACCAAGTCGGTGTCCTCTCGGCTCATGCCATGCGCCTTGGCAAAGCGGCGCACTTCGTCTTTGCCCAACACGGAGTGATCTCCACCCCGGCCTTTGCCAATGTCGTGGAACAGGGCGGCCAAATACAGCAACTCCGGTTTGTCCCAGCCCGCAGCCAGTTGCGAACAAAACGGGTATTCGTGGGCGTGCTCGGGCAGGAAAAACCGCCGCACGTTGCGCAACACCATGAGGATGTGTTGGTCGACGGTGTAGACGTGAAACAAGTCGTGCTGCATTTGCCCCACCACCCGGCGGAAAGGCCACAGGTAGCGACCCAGCACCGAGGTTTGGTTCATGAGGCGCATGGCGTGGGTGATGCCTTGGGGGGCGCGCAGGATGTCCATGAACAAGGCGCGATGCTCGGGCGCGTTGCGAAACTTCGCATCCATGATGGGCCGCGCGTTGTAGAGCGCGCGCAGCGTTCGGGCTGAGAAGCCTTTCACCCCTGAGGTGTTTTGATACACCCAGAAGGTTTCCAAAATCGCCCGTGGGTGCTGAAAATACACATCGTCGCTGGCGATGTCGAGCAGCCCCGCCCGGTTGTTGAATCGCTCATTGATGCGCTCGGTGGCCACTTGCTGGTCATCCAGACCTTCGAGTCGGGACTCCAGGTTCAGCAACAAAATTTCGCTCAGCTGGGTGACCGCCTTGGCGGCCCAGTAATACTGCTTCATCACCGCTTCGCTGGCGGCGCGAGCTTGGCGTTGCTCTTCCACCTGGGCACTCATGCCCAGGTGCGCGGCCACTTGGTGTTGTCGGTCGAACACCAGCCGGTCTTCCCGGCGTTGCGACAAGGCATGCAAGACCCAGCGGATGAGCGACAGCATGGATTCGTTTTGACGCAAGCGGCGCGCTTCCAGATCGGTGAGCAAGCCACTGGTGTGGAAGTCCCCCCAGTCTGAGCCCAAGCCTGCCGCACGCGCGACCCAGCGAATGGTGTGCAAATCGCGCAAGCCCCCGGGCGACTCCTTGACGTTGGGCTCCAGTGCATAGGGCGTGTTTTGGTGCTTCACGTGGCGCTGGCGCATTTCCAGGGTTTTCGCCGTGAAAAACGCCTGGGCGTTCATTTGGGTTTGCAAAGCGCGTTCAAGGCTTTGAAACAAACGCTGGGCACCGGTGATGCGCCGCGCTTCGAGCAAAGCCGTTTGGATGGTGATGTCGGTGGCGGCCTCGCTCACGCATTCGTTCACGGTGCGCACGCTGGAGCCCAACTCCAAACCGAGGTCCCAGCACTGGCCAATGAAATGCTCCAGTGCTTCGCGCAGTTCGGCATCGGCTTCAAGGGCGCAGTCGTTGGGGAGCAAAACCAACACGTCCACATCGGAATGCGGGAAAAGCTCGCCACGGCCATAGCCGCCCACGGCCACCAGGCAGGCGCCACGGTCTTGAAGCGACCGGGGCCACAACCCCTTGAGTGCCCGGTCGGTGAGTTGAGACAAGCCTTTGAGGGCTTGACCGATGCGGCGAATGCCCAGGCGCGAGCGCAGCGACTCTGTCCATTGGGCCACCCATTGGGCCTTGAGGTCGCGGTAACTGAGGGTGGAGTTCAAGGCATCGGGGGCATTCATGGCGGCAGTCAGCAGGCGGTGGTGGTGACGAAGTCGGGCAAGGGGGGGCTACCCGCAGACAAGGTGAACACCTCGTAGCCTGTCGGAGTCACCAACACCGTGTGTTCCCATTGCGCCGAGAGGGATCGGTCGCGGGTGGTGATGGTCCAGCCATCACCCATTTCCTTGATGTCGCGCCGACCGGCGTTGATCATGGGTTCAATGGTGAAGGTCATGCCCGCTTCGAGCACTTGCCCGGTGCCTGCTTTGCCATAGTGCAACACCTGCGGTTCTTCGTGGAAGACACGGCCAATGCCATGCCCGCAGAACTCGCGCACGATGGTGCAGCCCAGGCCCTCGGCAAAGGTTTGAATGGCCGCGCCGATGTCGCCCAGGGTGGCGCCAGGCTTGACCTTGACAATGCCATGCCACATGGCTTCGTAGGTGATGCGGCACAGGCGTTTGGCTTGGATCGAGGCTTCATCACCCACGATGAACATGCGGCTGGTGTCCCCATGCCAACCGTCTTTGATGACGGTGATGTCGATGTTGACGATGTCGCCTTTTTTGAGGGGCTTGTCGTTCGGAATGCCATGGCACACCACGTGGTTGACCGAGGTGCAAATGGATTTGGGGTAGGGGATGTAGCCGGGTGGGCAGTAGTTCAACGGGGCGGGAATGGCTTGCTGCACCTGCACGATGTGGTCGTGGGCCAAGCGATCGAGTTCGTTGGTGGTGACGCCCGGCTGCACATGCGGGGTCAGCATGTCCAGCACTTCGGAGGCCAAGCGTCCGGCCAGACGCATGCCGTCAATGTCGGCGTCGGTTTTGTGGGTGATGCTCATGGGAAGGAATTATCCATGCTTGCATACACCGCGCGATTGGCCCCACCTAGAATTTCGGCATGCACATCACCACCTTCAGGGGCTTGGGTCTTTCGGACACCCAAAGCCCTCCAGTTTCGGCCACTGTCCCTGCCGCTTCAGGCCCCTTGAGCGACTTTCGAGCCCAGCAATGGCTGGCTCAGCTGCAGCAGGCTTGCCCGGCCGTCACGCGCTTGTCGGCCCAGCACTATTTTTTGGTGGCCGCTGCCCAGCCCCTGACGGCAACCGAAAACGAGCAGTTGGCCCGCTTGCTCGATGCCCAGCCGGTGCATCCCGGTGAGGCTTCAACCCGAACGGGCGGGCAGGGCGCCACGGGGGTGATCAGCCCGCGCTTGGGCACGGTGTCGCCTTGGGCCTCCAAGGCCACGGACATCGCGCACAACTGTGGTTTGGCCGTGACGCGCATCGAGCGGGTGTTGGCTTGGGATCTGGGGGCCAGCAGTCCGCTGGGGCGCCAGCACCCCCAATGGCCTGCCTTGCTGGCGGTCCTGCACGATCGCATGACCGAATCCGTGCTGGATTCGGTGGATCAGGCCCAAGCCTTGTTTGAGCCCTTGCAATCCGAACCCATGCAAACGGTGCCGGTGCTCACCCAAGGGCGTCAGGCTTTGGAGGTTGCCAATCGCGAATGGGGCCTGGCCCTCGCCGACGATGAAATCGATTACCTCGTGCAAGCCCATCAGCAACTGCAGCGCAACCCCACCGATGTCGAATTGATGATGTTTGCGCAGGCCAACAGCGAGCATTGCCGGCACAAAATCTTCAATGCCCAATTCACCATCGATGGCCAAGCGCAGCCCCACACCTTGTTTGGCATGATTCGCCACACCCACGCGCAAACGCCAGCGCACACGGTGGTGGCTTATGCCGACAACGCTTCAGTCATGACGGGCCATCGGCTGGAACGCTGGGTCGCCCGCAGCACCCCCGAAGGCGCGCCCTATGTGCGCGAACCCGCCACCCACCACGTGCTCATGAAGGTGGAGACCCACAACCACCCCACCGCCATTTCGCCGCACCCGGGTGCGGCCACCGGAGCGGGCGGTGAAATTCGAGACGAAGGCGCCACCGGCCGTGGGGCCAAACCCAAAGCCGGCCTGACGGGCTTTAGCGTGTCCTCGCTGTGGGGCCCCAAGGCCCAAGCCCCTGGCGCTCGCCCCAGCCACCTGGCTTCGGCCTTGGACATCATGATTCAAGGCCCGCTGGGCGGGGCCGCTTTCAACAACGAGTTTGGCCGTCCCAACCTGTGCGGCTACTTTCGTGAATACGAGCAAACGGTCGATGGCGTGCATCGCGGCTACCACAAGCCCATCATGATTGCGGGCGGCTTGGGCCAAATCGATGCGAGCCAAACCCACAAGATTCAGTTCCCAGCAGGCACCCTGTTGGTGCAATTGGGCGGGCCGGGCATGCGCATTGGTTTGGGCGGGGGGGCTGCCAGCTCCTTGGCCAGCGGGGCCAATGCGGCCGATCTGGATTTCGATTCGGTGCAACGCGGCAACCCAGAAATTGAGCGCCGTGCCCAGGAGGTCATCAACCATTGCTGGGCCAGCCTGCAAGACAACCCCATTTTGGCCATTCACGATGTGGGCGCGGGCGGCTTGTCCAATGCCTTCCCCGAGTTGGTGAACGACGCCGAGCGAGGAGCTCGGTTTGATTTGTCGGCCATCCCGCTGGAAGCCAGTGGCTTGTCTCCCCAAGCGATTTGGTGCAATGAGAGCCAAGAGCGCTACGTGCTGGCCTTGAACAACGTGGCTGATCCCACGGCGCTGACCCGTTTCGAGGCGCATTGCGCCCGAGAGCGGTGTCCCTTTGCGGTGGTGGGGGTGGCCACGGAGGCGCGCCAGTTGCAACTCACCCAGCCCGATGGGCCACCGGCCGTCGATGTGCCCTTGGAGGTGTTGCTGGGCAAACCCCCGCGCATGCACCGCCAGGTGAAGCGGGTGAGCCGCCAAGGCCAGGCTTTGCAACTCGACGAGGTGCGCTTGCAAGAAGCGGTCATTCAGGTGCTCAGTCACCCCACCGTGGCCTCCAAACGCTTTCTCATCACCATTGGCGACCGCAGCGTCGGTGGGCTCACCCACCGCGACCCCTTGGTCGGGCCTTGGCAAGTGCCCGTGGCCGATGCGGCCGTCACCTTGGCCGACTTCGACGGTTTCGCAGGCGAAGCCATGGCCATGGGCGAGCGCACCCCGCTGGCCAGCCTGAATGCCCCGGCCTCTGGTCGCATGGCCGTGGCCGAGGCCATCACCAATTTGCTCAGTGCGCCCATCGAGCTCTCGCGCGTCAAGCTCAGTGCCAACTGGATGGCCGCTTGTGGCGAGCCGGGCGAAGACGCCGACTTGTATGACACGGTGCAGGCGGTGGGTTTGGCGTTGTGCCCCGCGCTGGGCATTTCGATTCCCGTGGGCAAAGACAGCTTGTCAATGCGCACCCAATGGCAGCACGAGGGGCAGGCCCATCAGGTGACATCGCCCGTGAGCCTCATCGTGAGCGCCTTTGCCACGGTGTCGGATGTCCGAGGCAGCTTCACCCCGCAGTTGCAGGCCGATGGCGACACCACCTTGATCCTCATCGACTTGGGTCAAGGCCAGTGCCGCATGGGGCAAAGCATTTTGGCGCAAACCCTGGAGCAAACGGGCGATGCGGTGCCCGACCTCGACGATCCCCAGTTGCTGGTTCGATTGGCCCAAGCCATGCAAAGCTTGCGTGACCAAGGCTTGGTCTTGGCCTACCACGACCGCAGCGATGGCGGCTTGCTGGCCTGCGTGGCCGAAATGGCTTTTGCGGGTCATGTTGGGGTGTCCCTGAACGTGGACCTGCTGGTCACCGAGGGCGATGGCATCAGCGACAGCCGCGCCGAATATGGCGACGCCAAGAACTGGACACAGCAAGTCAGCGCCCGCCGCGAGGCCCTGACCCTGAAGGCCTTGTTCAACGAAGAGTTGGGCGTGGTGATTCAGGTTCGAACCGAAGACCGTGGCGCTGTCATGGCCGTGCTGCGTGAGTTGGGCTTGTCCCGCCACAGCCACACCATTGGCAAGACCCGGCCTTGGGACGACGCCATCGACATGGGCAAAGGCCGTTTGGCGATCTGGCGTGACGCCAAAGTCATTTTTGATGCCCAGCTCGAAGACCTCTACCAAGTGTGGGATGCCGTGAGCTGGAAGATTGCCCAGTTGCGCGACCACCCCGAATGCGCCGAAGCCGAACACGCCGTCACCGATTGGTCGCAAGACCCGGGCTTGCAGGTGCAACCCAGCTTTGACCCCCAAGACAACCCCGCCGCCCCGTTCTTGAACCTGAGCCGGCCGGCCGTGGCCATCTTGCGCGAGCAAGGGGTGAATTCCCACCTTGAAATGGCCTACGCCTTTGATTTGGCTGGCTTTGAAGCCCACGATGTGCACATGACCGACTTGCAGTCGGGGCGGGTGAAGCTCTCGGACTTTGCCGGTCTGGTGGCCTGCGGGGGCTTCAGCTATGGCGACACCTTGGGTGCGGGCGTGGGCTGGGCGCGTTCCATCACCTTCCATGCCCGCTTGCGCGAGGCGTTCGAGGCCTTCTTCCAACGCCCAGACACCTTCGGCTTGGGCGTGTGCAACGGCTGTCAGATGTTTGCCGAATTGGCCACCATCATTCCCGGTGCACAGGATTGGCCGCGCTTCACCACCAACCGCAGCGAACGCTTCGAGGCGCGTTTTTCACAGGTTCGCGTCGAGGCTTCTCCCAGCCTCTTCCTCCAAGACATGGCGGGCAGTGTGTTGCCGATTGCGGTGGCGCATGGCGAGGGGCGTGCCGACTTCAGCCAACGTGGCGACGCCAGCCGGGTGGCGGTGGCCATGCGCTTTGTGGAGGCCAACGGCGAGCCCACGGAGCGTTACCCAGCCAACCCCAATGGCAGCGCCCAAGGGCTGACCGCGGTGACCACGCCCGATGGCCGCTTCACCGCCATGATGCCCCACCCCGAGCGGGTGTTTCGCAACGTGCAGATGAGCTGGACCAACGGCGCCTTGTCCGATCACAGCCCTTGGCTGCGCCTGTGGCAAAACGCACGCCGCTGGGTGGGCTGAACACCCCCCAGCGCCCCGGCTCACTTGAGCTTGGCAAAGGCCGCGGCCATGGCCCCTTGGGGGGCTTGCTCGCGGGGGCGGCTGGTGTTTTTGCGCGTTGCGGGGCTGCCCGGGTTGGAGGCGATGTGCTCACCCCGCGGGCTGACCTCGGTGTTCAATCGCATGGTCAGGCCAATGCGGCCTCGGGCCACATCCACCTCGGTCACCTTGACGGTGACCACCTGACCCGTTTTGACCACGTCGCTGGCGTCTTTCACAAACCGTTCACTCATTTGGCTCACGTGCACGAGGCCATCTTGATGCACCCCCAAGTCCACGAAGGCGCCAAAGGCCGCCACGTTGCTCACCGTGCCTTCGAGGACCATGCCGGGCTTGAGGTCCTTGATGTCTTCAATGCCCTCCTTGAATCGGGCCACTTGGAAATGGCCGCGCGGGTCGCGCCCGGGCTTTTCCAGTTCCAGCAAGATGTCGCGCACCGTGGGCAAGCCAAATTGCTCGCTCACGAACCGATCGGCTGAGAGGCGCGCGAGCACGCCACTGTTGCCCAGCACCTCGGCAATGCCTTGTTGCAAGCTGGCCAGGATGCGCTCGACCAGGGGGTAGGTTTCGGGGTGAACCCCGCTCATGTCCAAGGGGTTGGTGCCACCCCGGATGCGCAAAAAGCCGGCGCATTGCTCAAAGGTTTTGCCGCCCAAACCGCTCACCTTGAGCAGGTCTTGTCGGCTGGCGAAGGCGCCATGGGCATCGCGCCAGCGCACGATGGCCCGAGCCACCGAGGCACTCAACCCCGCCACCCGCGAGAGCAGGGGGGCCGAGGCGGTGTTCACATCCACGCCGACGGCGTTCACACAGTCCTCCACCACCGCATCCAAGCGGCGGGCCAGGGCCAGTTGATTCACATCGTGTTGATATTGGCCCACGCCAATCGATTTGGGCTCGATCTTGACCAACTCGGCCAAGGGGTCTTGCACGCGGCGGGCAATGCTCACCGCACCGCGCAGGCTCACATCGAGTTCAGGCAACTCCTCGCTGGCATAGGCGCTGGCGGAATACACCGACGCGCCAGCCTCGCTCACCACCACTTTGTTGAGGCCTGCTGAGGACAAGGCCGGTTGCTTGATCAATTCGGCAGCGAGCCGGTCGGTTTCGCGGCTCGCCGTGCCATTGCCAATGGCAATCAATTGAACCCCATGTTTGACACACAGCGCGGTGAGGGTGTGCAAGGCGCCTTGCCAGTCGCGCCGGGGTTCATGGGGGTAGACGGTGGCGGTGTCCAGCACCTTGCCCGTGGCGTCCACCACCGCCACTTTCACGCCGGTTCGAATGCCAGGGTCCAGGCCCATCACGGCCAAATGGCCTGCGGGCGCGGCCAGCAAGACGTCGCGCAGGTTGGCGCCAAACACGTCGATGGCCACCCCTTCGGCGGCTTCGCGCAAGCGGCTCAGGGCATCGCGCTCGCTGGAAAGCAAGAGCTTCACCTTCCAGGCCCAGCTCACGCAGCGCCGCAGGAAATCGTCGCCAGGCCGGCCCAGGTGTTGCCAGCCCACGTGGGTCGCGATGCGCATTTCGGCGTCACCCAACTGGGTGGGGCTGGGCGCTTGCATGGCCTCGGGCACCGTCACCCGTGCCTCCAAGCAGTTGAGGTTGCGGCCCCGCAAGACCGCCAGCGCACGATGCGAGGGCACTTGGCTCACCGGCTCGGTGTAGTCCCAATAATCCTTGAATTTCGCCACATCGGCCGATTGGGGGTCTTGACCAGCCAGAAGCTTGCTGCTGAACTGGCCCACGCGCCAGAGCCATTCGCGCAAGTCCTGCACCAAGCTGGCGTCTTCGGCCCAGTGTTCGCTGAGCCAATCGCGCACGCCATCGAGCACGGCTTGGGGGCTGCTGTAGTCGGTGCCCTCGGGGTCGCCCGCGGGGCGCACAAAGGCCACGGCCTCGTCCAACGGGGTGAGTTCAGGCTGGGCCAAGAGGCGTTGGGCCAGGGGCACCAAGCCGGCTTCGGCGGCCATCATGCCCTTGGTTCGACGTTTGGGCTTGAAAGGCAGGTAGAGGTCTTCCAAGGCCTGTTTGGTGTCGGCCTCGGCAATGGCCTGCGCCAGCTCGGGGGTCAGCTTGCCTTGCGAATCAATGCTGGCCAACACGGCGGTGCGGCGCTCGTCGAGTTCGCGCAAATACACCAGGCGCTCGGCCAATTGGCGCAATTGGGCATCGTCCAGCCCTCCGGTGGCTTCCTTGCGGTAGCGGGCAATGAACGGAACGGTGGACCCTTCATCCAAAAGGGTCACCGCGGCATTCACTTGGGCCAGGCGCACGCCCAGTTCATTCGCCAATTGGCGTTCGATGTCACTCATCTCGGCAAAAAGCCGGGAGTTTGCCACGTCAGTGGAAGTGACCCTCGAAACAATGGCGCAATTCGTGGCCCAGGACCACGTGGTTGGGGTTGGCGTTGGTGACGATGGTGCACACACCCGTCGAACGCACCCAGGTGGCACAGGCCACGGGCGTGCCCGCCATGCCCCCCACGGTTTTGCCTGCGGCGGCCAAGCGTTGGCCACAGTATTCCGAGGCGTCTGGCCTCACGTCCCAGGTGAGCTTCACTTCCTGGATCACCCGCTGGTTGCGGGGCAGTGGTTTGAAGTCGGCGTATTCGACTTCGGGAATCGTCATACAGCCGGTGAGGGCTGACAGCCATGCGATCCCCATCAAGGTGCGTAGGGTCGTCTTGTTCATGCACACAGCGGTGCAACTCGCATGCCCAAAGCGTGGCCAACGCGGGTGTCGCGCGACTGCGTGCCAAGGTATTCAGGTGTTCCCTGAAGTGAATTCGGAAGTGAGGGGGAGCGGCAAAGGCGGGTGAGGGCAGGACTTGCCAGGTGGCAAAGCCTTGCCTCACCGGGCGGCAAAGTTCAGGCGCTGGGCCGGGTTTTGTAGAAGGTCAGCGGGCTGGCGGGCACCGACCGCAACACCGAGGGCTTGACCTTGCCGCGCACGTGCATCTCGCAGGGCTTGCAATCGAAGTGCAAGGTCAGCCGCTCTTTGCCATTGATGAGGTGCATGGGCTCGGCTTTGACCGTGCCCTGAACCCCCGTCACCCCTTTGGCTTGCTTGGGGCACAGGCTCAGGCTGAATCGAACGCAATGCTTGGTGATCATCAGGCTGACTTCGTCGGTCTCTTGCATGGCTTCGTAAGCAGGCTCGATCACCTGAACGCCGTGCTTGCGATAGAAGTCGTGGGCTTTGTGGTTGTAGACATTGGCGAGGTAAGACAAGGTGTCTTCGGGGTAAGCCACTGGGGGCTCCACCGCCTCGCCTCGGGGCAAGCGAGATAAACCTTGGCTGCGGGCGGCTTCGAGTGCCGTCATGGCTTCGCGTCGCAAGGCATTGAGTTGCGAGGCCGGCACAAACCAGGGGCGCGACCAGTGGACGGTGAGCCCTTGAAAGGCAAAGCAGGTTTCGCCCAATTTGGACAGGTGTTGCTCCAAATTCGCCAAGGCTTGATCGGGCTGTTTGGGGGCTTGCCAAGCTTGCAAGCGGGTGGCTTCTCCTTCAAAACCGGCTTCATCCAGCACCCGCAGGCGAAAGCCTTGGCCGTCGTCGAGTTCCTGCCACTGCATCCACACGCCGATGCGGCGATCGGCCGACGGCTTGTCGAGCACGCGCACCCAACTCATGTCGCGGTTGCGGTTCACCACCAAGCCGGCTTTAAGGCCGGTGAACGAGGACAGCGGGTCTTTGGGGAAGAGCAGCCAAACGCCGGGCGCATCGGTGGCTTGGGCGCGGTTGATGGACAAACCCACCAAGGTTTGTTGGGGATCGTAAAAGCACAGGCCATCGCCGTTGTGCAGCACCGTTTGCGAGTCATCGCAGGTGAGCTCGAGGTGATCGGCAAACACCCGGCTGATCCAGCCAATGGTTTGGCCGGGGTTCTTGGGACTGTCAAAGGCCCCAATGTCGGCTTGCCGACCGTTGACAAAGTAATCGGTGAACTCGCGGTTGAAGTTTTGCAGCGGGTCGGGCTGAAAGGTGAATGCACACCGGCCCTGCGAGGCTGGGGCCAAATCGGGGCGTTCGTTCAAGATTTCGTCGAACAACTGGCGGTAATGGGCCGTGATGTTTTTCACGTAGCCCATGTCTTTGTAACGCCCCTCGATCTTGAAGCTGCGAATGCCCACATCGATCAGGGCGCGCAGGTTCTCGCTTTGGTTGTTGTCCTTCATGGACAACACGTGTTTGTCGTGCGCCACGATGCGGTCTTGGGCATCGCGCACTTCGTAGGGGAGTCGGCAGGCTTGGGAGCAGTCGCCCCGGTTGGCGCTGCGCCCGGTGTGGGCGTGGCTGATGTAGCACTGGCCGCTGTAGGCCACGCACAAGGCACCATGAATGAAAAACTCCAGCAAGCAACGCTGGGGGTCCATCACTTGCGCAATGTCGGCGATTTGGGGCAGGGTGAGCTCGCGGGCCAAGACCAATTTCGACAGGCCCACGTCTTGCAAAAAGCGCGCTTTGTCTGGCGTGCGAATGTCGGTTTGGGTGCTGCCATGCAGTTGCAAAGGCGGCAGGTCCAGCTCCAGCAAGCCCATGTCTTGAATGATGAGGGCATCGACCCCGGCCTCGTAGAGCTGCCAAGCCAGGCGTCGGGCGGGCTCGAGTTCGTCGTCCCGCAAGATGGTGTTGAGCGTGACGAACACGCGGCTGTGAAAACGGTGGGCGTGCCGAGCCAATCGTTCGAGATCGGCCACGGTGTTGTCCGCACTGGAGCGGGCACCAAAGGACGGACCGCCGATGTAGACGGCATCGGCCCCGTGATTCACCGCCTCGATGCCAATGTCAGCGGTTCGAGCGGGGGCCAGTAACTCCAATTGATGGGGCAGCATGGCCCGTTCATTCCACCTTGGCTTTGGCGCGGATGGCTTCCTGGTATTCGTTCACGCGCTTTTGCAAGATTTGCTGGCCCAACTGCTCTTTGACGTCTTCGAACTTGGGCATCTGGATGGGGCGGGTGTCGTCAAGTCGGATGATGTGAAAACCAAATTGCGATTGCACGGGTTGGGGCGTGACCTCGCCTTTTTTCAGCGCCACCATGGCGTCGGAGAAAGGCTTCACAAAGGTGCTGGCCGTGGCCCAGTCGAGGTCGCCGCCGTTGGCACCCGAGCCCGGGTCTTTGGAATGCTTTTTGGCCAAGGCTTCAAAGGACGCGCCTTTGGCCAGCTGGGCGATCAAGGCCTTGGCTTGGGCTTCGGTCTCCACCAGGATGTGGCGGGTGCGGTATTCCTGGCCTTGGTTTTCTTTGGCGAATTGGTCGTATTCGGCCTTGATTTCCGCGTCCGTGGGCTTGAGGCGGGTTTGTTGCTCGGCAAAGAGCTGGCGAATCAGCAAGGTTTGGCGCGCCAATTCCATTTGTTGGCGAAATTCCTCGTTGGCTTGCAAGCCCAGTTTCACCGCCTCTTGGGCAAAAATTTCCCGCGCAATGGCTTCTTCACGCAGTTGCACCAGGGCTTCGGGCGTCACCGGACGGCCCGATTTCACGAGTTGCTCAGACAAAGCATTCAGGCGAGCCTTGGGAATGGCTTGACCATTCACAATGGCCACGTTTTGGGCAAACACCGGCAGGGCACAAGCCAAACCAAAACTAACAAGGGCGAGGCGAACGGAAGAAATGGGCTGCATGGTTCAAGGGTGGGCGTTGGGTGGTGGGGCGCCAGCTGGCTGAACGTCAGGCCGCCGGCGGGGAATCGAGCCAATCGATGGCCAGAGCGTGCAAGCCACGGTCCAGGCCATCGCGCAGGGCATCATACTCAAGCCGATGCTTGGCGACCCGGCTCAGGCCCGCGCGTTCAGCCCACGCCAGCCGCACCCGCAAATGGGTGACGCCTTGGGCATCGACCGGGGCGTGCAGGTGGCCTGCATGGGCAGCGCTTTCATCAATCAACTCCACCCAGTCGGGGCTCAGCTGGGCTTTGAGCGCGGCCTCCAACTCGGCCAGTGTGCAGCCGCTCATGGCCGGTCTCCGGGCACAGGGGGTGCGGCCTCGGTGGGGGCATCCGAGGCTTGCAGGTGGCGGCCCATGTAGATGGCTTGGAGCACCACAAACACCAGCATCAGGCCCATGCCTCCAAAGAGTTTGAAGTTGACCCAGGTGTCGGTGTCAAAGCGGTAGGCCACCCACAGGTTGAGCACACCCATGAGCACAAAAAACACCGCCCAGGCGTGCAAAAGGCGCTGCCAAATCAGGGGGGGCAAGCTCACCTGAGCCCCCATCAGCAATTGAATGCCATTGCGCTTGAAAAAGACCAGCCCTCCCCACAGCGCCAGCGCCATGACCCAATACAAGACCGAGGGCTTCCACTTGATGAAGGTTTCGTTGTGCAGCATCAGGGTGGCACCGCCAAACACCACAATGACCACCAAGCTGGTCCATTGCAGGGGCTCGATGTGACCTTGACGGCGATGCAGCCAGATCAGTTGCACCACGGTGGCCACGATGGCGGTGGCGGTGGCCACATAAATGCCTTGCCACTTGAAGGCAATGAAAAACAAAACGATGGGGAAAAAGTCGATCAGCAACTTCATGATTGAGGCTCAAAACGCAAGGCGGCCGAGTTCATGCAGTAGCGCAAGCCGGTGGGGGCCGGGCCATCGGGAAACACATGACCCAAGTGGGCCCCGCACTGCGAGCACAGGGTCTCCACACGCACCATGCCGTGGCTGCGATCGGTGCGTTCGGTGATGGCCTCGGGGTTCAGGGCTTGCGAGAAGCTGGGCCAGCCGCAGCCCGCATCGAATTTGGTGTCCGAGGTGAACAAGGCCTGACCACAGCACACGCAGCCATAGCGACCTTCGGCCCAATGTTGGTTGTAACGGCCCGTGAAGGGGCGCTCGGTGGCGGCATGGCGGGTGACTTCAAACGCCAGGGGCTCGGCGTTGTGCTGGGCCAAGCGTTTGCGCCATTCGTCGTCGGTGAGGTTCAGGGGGGAAGAGGCGGTCATGAGGAACAACTGATTTGCAAGTCGTTGGCCCAATCGGGCGGGGTTTGAGCATACTGTGCCCAGTCGGGGTGGTCGTCAAAGGGCTGCTGCAAGGCTTGGTGCAAGCGATGCAGCTCCCGGTAGTCGCCTCGCTGGGCATCGCGGATGGCCAGTTCGGCCAGGTGGTTGCGCAGCACCCGGGCGGGGTTGTGCGCCAACATGGTTTGGGCGACCGCTTCGGGGGCCAAACCCAGCGTTTGCACCAGTTGGCTGTGCTGGGCCAGCACATCAGGCAATTCGGGGTCTTGCGCCAAGCCCAGGGGCAGTGCCGAGGCCAGCTCTGTGGCGCGCCAAGGCGCGTGGGCGGTATCGCGCTGCTGCCAGAGTTGGGACAGCCCTCGCCAACTCAAGGTGTAGTCGGCCCGGTGCTGGGCCAGCAATTTCAGCCACCGGGGCACCCAAGCGCTGAGGCCTTCGAGGACTGGCGGTGTTGCCGCTGGCTCGGGCAGCCCGAGTTTCAGGGCCCACTGTCGGCGCATGGCGGCATGGTGCAGGGGTGCAAAGCGCGCCAGGGCCTGCTCCAAGGGTTCGGACTGACCCACCAGGCCGTGCAAAGCATGGGCCAAGGCCATGAGGTTCCAATGCGCCACCTGCGGCTGGCGGCCATAGGCGTACCGGCCCTGGGTGTCCGAGTGGTTGCCAATGTGCAGGGGGTCGTAGGCGTCCAGAAACTGGAAGGGCCCATAGTCCAAAGTCAAGCCCAGCAAGCTCATGTTGTCGGTGTTCATGACCCCGTGGCAAAAGCCCACTGCTTGCCATTGGGCCATGAGCTCGGCCGTTCGGGCGACCGCCAGTTGCAAGGTGTTCAAGGCCAGACCCGCGTCAGCGTCCAAATACTCGGTTTCAGGAGTGGGCTGCCCCCAAACCATGGGGTGTTGCGACTGGGCAAACTGCAGCAGGTGCAATTGGGCTTCGAGCTGTTCGTTGGCGGCGAAATGTTCCAGGTGACCGAAACGCAAAAAACTGGGGGCCACACGGCACACGACCGCGGCCGTTTCTTGGGTTTCGCGCCATACCGGATCGGGGGAGGCCACCAGGGACAATGCCCGCGTGGTGGGAATCCCCAAAGCCTGCATGGCCTCGCTGCACAAAAACTCCCGAATGCTCGATCGCAACACGGCGCGGCCATCGCCACGACGAGAGTAGGGGGTGGGCCCAGCGCCTTTGAGTTGCCACTCGGCGGTGCCGTTGGCGTGGCGGGTTTCACCCAGCCACAGGGCCCGGCCATCGCCGAGTTGACCGGCCCAAACTCCAAACTGGTGGCCACTGTAAACGCCCGCCCAGGTTTGACCATGGGGCGGTGGGGCGTTGCCCGCCAGACAAGCCAGGGTGCGCGGGTCTTGCCAAGCCGAGGGGTCCAGCCCCAAGTCTTGAGCGAGCGGCTCATTCACGATGACCCACTGGGGGTCGCTCAACGGGGTGGGCGGGCAGGGCGTGGCAAAACCTGGCCCCAAGTGGGCCCAACGGTTGATCCAGTCAAGCGAAGTTAAATCGGACATCGGGTGCGCATTCTCGGGCACCGGCTTCGGGTTTGCCCCGACTCGAATGCACAACCCCAGACGCACTAAGGCTGTATCGAGGGTGCACAATGCCTCAACCCATTTTTAGACCTTCATCTTCAGGAGACGCTCGCATGTTGGGACTGATGCAATCACATCCACTGTCCATTTCTTCGCTGATCGAGTTTGCAGCCGACAAACACGGCGATACCGAAATCATTTCCCGACGGGTGGAGGGCGACATTCATCGCAGCAACTGGGCCACGATCGCCCGTCGTTCCCGACAAATGGCCAATGCCCTGAGTGGCGAGCGACTGGCGTTCAGCGATCGGGTGGCCACGTTGGCCTGGAATGGCTATCGCCATTTGGAGTTGTATTTCGGGGTGAGCGGCAGCGGCCATGTGCTGCACACCATCAACCCGCGCTTGCACCCCGAGCAAATCGCTTGGATCGTGAACCATGCCGAAGACCAAATTTTGTGCTTTGACATGACTTTCCTGCCCATCATTCAAGCCGTTCATGGCGCTTGCCCGACCGTGAAGCGCTGGGTGGCCCTGTGCGAGGCCGATGCCTTGCCCGCCGATTCCGGCATTCCCAATTTGGTGAGCTACGAGGCTTGGATTGGCGGCCAAAGCGACACCTACGCTTGGCCGGAATTCGATGAAAACAGCGCGTCGAGCATGTGCTACACCAGTGGCACCACAGGACACCCCAAGGCCGCCCTTTACAGCCACCGCTCCACGGTGTTGCATGCGTATGCGGCGGCGCTGCCCGACGTCATGAACCTGTCGGCGCGCGATGCCGTTTTGCCGGTGGTGCCCATGTTCCATGTCAACGCCTGGGGCATTCCGTATAGCGCGGCGGCCACCGGGGCCAAGCTGGTGTTTCCGGGGCCAGCCCTCGATGGCAAATCGGTGTATGAGCTCATCGAAGCCGAAGGCGTGACCTTTGCTGCGGGTGTCCCGACCGTGTGGCAAATGTTGTTGGGCCACATGAAGCCCAACGGCCTGCGCTTCAGTGCGCTCAACCGCACGGTGATTGGCGGCTCGGCTTGCCCCCCCGCCATGATGGACACCTTCATGAACGATTACGGCGTGACCGTTTTGCACGCTTGGGGCATGACCGAGTTGTCGCCCTTGGGCACCCTGGGCACTTTGAAGTTCAAGCACCTCAAGGCCTCCAAGGCCGAGCAGCGCCAGTTGTTGCTCAAGCAAGGTCGAGCCATTTATGGCATCGACATGAAAATCATCGACGACGAAGGGCGCGATCAGCCCCACGACGGCAAGGCCTACGGCAACCTCGTGGTCAAAGGCCCTTGGGTGGTGTCTCAGTATTACCGGGCCGAGGGTCCCAGCCCCCTCATCGACGGCTGGTTCCCCACTGGGGATGTGGCCACCATCGACCCCGATGGCTTCATGCAAATCACCGACCGCTCCAAAGACGTCATCAAGTCCGGCGGCGAATGGATTTCTTCCATTGACATTGAAAACATCGCCATGGCCCACGAGGCGGTGGCCATGGCGGCCTGTGTGGGCATGGCTCACCCCAAATGGGACGAGCGCCCCATCGTGGCGGTGGTGAAAAAGCCCGGCGCCAATGTCACGCGCGAGGAATTGCTGGCCTTTTACGAGGGCAAGCTGGCCAAGTGGCAAATCCCCGATGACGTGGTGTTTGTCGAGGCCATTCCCTTGGGCGCCACCGGCAAGATGCTCAAAACCAAGCTGCGCGAACAGCTGGCCGACTACCGACTGCCCGGTTTGTGACACCCCCAGCTTGACGCTTGACTAGAATGAAACGAACGGTCGTTCGCATCGACCCCTTTTGACTCAGGAGATTGCATGACAGCACATTACGAAGTTCGCGGTGACGTGGCCGTGATCACCCTGGACAACCCCCCGGTGAACGGTCTGGGTTTGTCGACCCGCCAAGGCATTGCCGACGGCATTCAAAAAGCCCAGGCCGACGCAGCGGTCAAGGCCATTGTGATCACGGGGGCGGGCAAGGCGTTTTCCGGCGGTGCCGACATTCGTGAGTTCGATACCCCCAAAGCCATTCAAGACCCCAATTTGCTGGCCCTCATTGCCGCGCTGGACCATTGCGCCAAACCGGCTGTGGCCGCCTTGCACACCGTCGCCATGGGCGGGGGCTTGGAGCTGGCCTTGGGTTGTCATTACCGCGTAGCCGCCCCCGACACCTCGGTGGCCCTGCCCGAGGTCAAGCTGGGCCTCATCCCCGGTGCGGGCGGAACGCAACGCCTGCCGCGCGTCTTGGGCGTGGAAGTGGCCCTGAACTTCATGGTTTCTGGCGACCCGCAACCCGCAGCTCGCCTGGCCCAAGTGCCCGGCCAGCAGTTGTTCCACCGCCTGAGCGCCTCCAAAGACACCCTGATGGATGAGGCGATTGCCTTTGCCCGTGAAGTGGCCGATGTGCGGCCCTTGCCCCGCGTGCGCGACATGCCCTGCAAGCACCCACAAGGCGATGCTTACTTCCAATTCGCCCGCAACATGATCAAAGGCGGGTTCAAGCATTACCCAGCTCCGGCCAAATGTGTCGATGCCGTCGAGGCGGCCACGAAGCGCAAGTTCGACGACGGCATGGCCTATGAGCGCGAACTTTTCATGAACCTCATGTTCACGCCCGAGTGCCGCGCCTTGCGTCATTTGTTCCTGGCGCAGCGTGCGGCGTCCAAAATTGCCGACGTCCCGGGCGACACCCCCCAGCGTCCGGTGCAAAGTGTGGCGGTGATTGGCGCTGGCACCATGGGCGGTGGCATCACCATGAACTTCCTCAATGCGGGCATTCCGGTCACCATCGTGGAAACCGCTCAGGAATCCCTGGATCGGGGTCTGGCGACCATCCGCAAAAACTACGAAGCCCAAGTCAAGAAGGGCAAGCTCAAGCAAGACAAATACGAGCAGCGCATGGCCTTGCTCAAGCCCACGCTGAACCTGCAAGACATTGCCCAAGCTGATCTCGTCATCGAGGCCGTCTTCGAAGAAATGGGCGTGAAAAAGCAGGTGTTCGAAAAGATCGACGCCATTGCCAAGCCCGGCGCCATTCTGGCCAGCAACACCTCCACCTTGGATGTGAACCAAATTGCGGCTTTCACCAAGCGCCCGCAAGACGTGGTGGGGCTGCACTTTTTCAGCCCGGCCAACGTCATGAAGTTGTTGGAAGTGGTGCGCGGCTCGGCCACGGCCAAGGACGTCATGGCCACCGTCATGTCGGTGGCCAAGACCATTCGCAAAACCGCGGTGGTGTCGGGGGTGTGCGATGGCTTCATTGGCAACCGCATGATCGAGCAGTATTCGCGCCAAGCCGGCTTTTTGCTGGAAGAGGGCTGTACCCCGGCTCAGGTCGACAAGGCCATCGAGAAGTTTGGTTTCGCCATGGGTCCGTTCCGCATGGGCGACTTGGCGGGCAACGACATTGGCTGGGCCATTCGCAAGCGTCGTTATGTCGAGAAGCCTGATATCCGTTACAGCAAAACCGCCGATTTGCTCTGCGAAATGGGCCGTTTTGGCCAGAAGGTGGGCAAGGGCTGGTATGACTATGCCCCGGGCAAGCGCAACGCCATTCCCAATGCCGAGGTCGAGGCCATGATCGCCAAACACCGCGACAGCCTGGGCATCCAGGCGCGCAAGATCTCCGATGAGGAAATCGTTCAACGCCTGGTGTTCTCGTTGGTCAACGAAGCCGCCCACTTGCTCGAAGAGGGCATTGCGGCGCGTGCCAGCGACGTCGACATCGTCTACATCACCGGCTACGGTTTCCCCCCTTACCGCGGTGGCCCCATGCACTATGCCAACCAGTTTGGCTTGTTCAACATGATGGGCGCCATGCAGCGCTTTGCCCAAAACCCGCACGACGACGGCAAATTCTGGGAGCCCGCACCGCTCATCCAGCGCCTGGTTGCCAGCGGCCAATCTTTCCAGTGAGGAACTTCACATGACCCAAGCACTCATCGTTTCCACCGCCCGCACCCCACTGGCCAAAAGCTGGAAGGGCGCTTTCAACATGACCCACGGCGCCACCTTGGGCGGACACGTGGTTCAGCACGCCGTGGCGCGTGCCGGCATTGAAGCCGCCGACGTCGAGGACGTCATCATGGGCTGTGCCAACCCCGAAGGCGCCACCGGCTGGAACATCGCCCGCCAGTGCGCTTTGGCAGCGGGCTTGCCCGTTTCGGTCAGTGGCATGACGGTCAACCGCTTTTGTTCGTCGGGCTTGCAAACCATTGCACTGGCCGCTCAGCGCGTGCTCAGCGGCGAAGGCACCACCTACGTGGCTGGCGGCGTGGAAAGCATCTCTTGCGTGCAGCAAGAAATGAACACCCACATGTTCAAAGACCCCGATCTCGAGAGTCGCAAGCCCGAGATCTACTGGAACATGTTGCAAACCGCCGAGCAAGTCGCAAAGCGCTACGGCATTAGCCGTGACCGCATGGACGAATTTGGCGCGGCCAGCCAGCAAAAGGCATGCGCGGGCTGGGATGCCGGCAAATTCGACGATGAAGTGGCCCCCATCACGGTCAAGACCGGCGTCATGGACCCCGTCATGGGCCTGATCACCAAAGCCGTGACGGTCAGCCGCGACGAGGGCATTCGGGCGGGCACCACCGCCGAAGGCATTTCGAGCATCAAATCGGCCCTGCCTGGCGGGTTGGTCACGGCGGGCAACGCCAGCCAGTTTTCCGACGGTGCTGGTGCTTGTGTTGTCATGCACGAAGACGAAGTGAGTCGCCGCAACCTCAAGCCCCTGGGCCGTTTCCTGGGCTTTGCGGTGGCCGGTTGCGAACCCGATGAAATGGGCATTGGCCCGGTGTTTGCCGTGCCCAAGGTGTTGAGCCGCCTGGGCCTGAAAGTGGACGACATCGACCTGTGGGAGCTCAACGAAGCCTTTGCCGTGCAGGTGCTGTATTGCCGCGACAAGCTGGGCATTCCCGCCGACCGCCTGAACGTCAACGGTGGCGCGATTGCCTTGGGTCACCCCTACGGCATGAGCAGCCAGCGCCTCACCGGCCACGCCCTCATCGAAGGCAAGCGTCGCGGCGCCAAGCGCGTGGCCGTCACCATGTGCATCGGGGGCGGCATGGGTGCCGCTGGCATTTTCGAAGTGCTCTGATGTTCAGCCTGCGTTCCACCCTCGACTTTTTGCTGCATGACTGGCTCAAAGTTGAGGGTTTAACCGAGCGCGAGCGTTACGCCGATCACAGCCGCGAAACTTTTGATGCGGTGCTCGACACCTGCGAGCGCATCGCGCGCGAGAAATACGCGCCGTTCAATCGCTTGGTGGATGTCGAAGAACCACGGGCCGTCCCTGGTGAAGATGGCGCCTTGCGCGTGATCCTGCCGCAGGCCACCCACGAGGCCCACCGGGCCTATGCCGAAAGTGGCATGCTCTGCGCCGCTCAAGACGCCGAGATGGGGGGCATGCAACTGCCCTACACGGTGGAGTCGGCGGCCAACGCCTTTTTTGCCATGGCCTCAGTGAGCATTGGTTCGGGCCTGCTGACCGTGGGCAATGCCAATTTGCTCATGGCGCATGGCACCCCACGACAACGCGATGTGTTTGCCCGCAAGGCCTTTCAGGGGGAATGGAGCGGCACCATGTGTCTGTCTGAGCCCCAGGCCGGCTCCTCGCTGAGCGACATCGCCACCCGGGCGACCCTGGATGGGCCCGATGCATTGGACGATCCTTTGGGCCCGCGTTATCGCCTCAAGGGCAACAAGATGTGGATCTCCTCCGGGGAGCACGAGCTGTCCGGGAACATCGTGCATTTGGTTTTGGCCAAAATCGCCGACGCCCAGGGTCAAACCGTGCCAGGGGTGCGGGGCATTTCCCTGTTCATCGTGCCCAAGCGCTTGGTGAACGCTGAAGGCGAACTCACCGGCGAACGCAACGATGTGGTCTTGGCCGGTTTGAACCACAAATGCGGATGGCGCGGCACCACCAACACCTTGCTCAATTTTGGCGAAGGCAGCTTCCAGCCTGGCGGTCAGCCCGGCGCGGTGGGTTATCTGGTGGGCCAGCCCGGTGAGGGCCTCAAGTGCATGTTCCACATGATGAACGAGGCCCGCATTGGCATTGGCATGGCCGCCACGATGTTGGGCCTGGCAGGCTATGCGGCCAGCCTGGACTACGCCCGCACCCGCACGCAGGGGCGTCCGGTGGGGGCCGGGGGCAAAGACCCCACCCAGCCCCAAATTCCACTGATTGAGCACGCCGACATCAAGCGCATGCTGCTGGCTCAAAAGGCCTATGGCGAAGGTGCGCTGGCTTTGGCCTTGTATGCCGCACGACTGGTGGACGAGCAGCGCACCGGCGCGCCCGCCCCAGCCCAGCAAGCCCAGTTGTTGTTGGAGATCCTCACGCCCATCGTGAAAAGCTGGCCCAGCGAATGGTGTCTGGAGGCCAACAGCTTGGCCATTCAGATTCATGGGGGCTATGGCTACACCCGCGACTTTCCCGTCGAACAATTCTGGCGGGACAACCGCTTGAACATGATTCACGAAGGCACCCACGGCATCCAAGCCATGGATTTGCTGGGCCGCAAAGTCCTCATGCAAGAGGGCAAGGCCATGCAGTTGCTCGTGGCGCGCATGCTCGACACCGTGGCCCGTGCCCGCACCCATGAGGCTTTGACCGAACAGGCCCAAGCCCTCGAACACGCCGTGGCTGAACTCACCGCCTGCACCCAAGCGGCCTGGCAGGGTCAAAACCCCTCGGTGACGTTGGCCAACGCCGTGCCTTATTTGCAGGGCTTTGGTCATGTGGTGCTGGCTTGGATCTGGCTCGATTTGGCCCTGACCCTGGTGGCCCTGCCCAGCAGCGCCGCGGTGCAGGGCCGACTGGCTTGCCTGAACTTTTTCTTTCGTTACGAATTGCCCAAGATCGGCGCTTGGCTGGCGGTGGTGCGTGATCGCGACACCACTTGCCTTGACCTGTCGCCTGAGGCTTTCTAAGTTTGTTGATGCCACTGGAATGAACATGACCCCACGCACGATTCAGCAACTGTTTGACTTGACCGGCAAAACCGCCCTCATCACCGGGGGCTCGCGCGGCTTGGGCTTGCAAATGGCCCATGCCTTGGGCGAGGCGGGTGCCCGTTTGGTGATCAGCTCTCGCAAAGCCGAAGACCTGGAGCAAGCCACCGCCGAATTGAAGGCCGCTGGCGTGGACGCCCATTGGGTGGCTGCCGATGGTCAGCAAGAACAAGACATGCAGCGCCTGGCCCAAGCCGCCATCGATCACCTGGGGCAGGTGGACATTTTGGTGAACAACGCGGGCGCGGCCTGGGGGGCACCCGCTGAAGACCACCCCATCGAGGCTTGGGACAAGGTCATGGACTTGAACGTGCGCAGCTACTTTGTGCTGAGCCAGCGCATGGCCAAGCTCTCCATGATTCCGCGTCGTTCGGGCAGCATCATCAACACCGCCAGCATTGCGGGCTTGGGTGGCAACCCCAAAGGCATGAACACCATCGCCTACAACACCTCCAAGGGTGCCGTCATCAACTTCACCCGCGCCTTGGCCGCCGAATGGGGTCAGCAAGGCATTCGGGTCAATGCCATTTGCCCCGGCTTTTTCCCCAGCAAAATGACCGTGGGCACCCTCAAGGCCCTGGGCGAGGACGCCCTGGCCGCCCATGCCCCCTTGGGCCGATTGGGCGATGACGAAGACCTCAAAGGCCTCACTGTGCTGTTGGCCAGCGACGCCGGCAAACACATCACCGGCCAGTGGATGGCCGTGGATGGCGGCGTGAGCATTGTGACGGGGGGCTGACGTGAGTGATACCCCAAGCCACCTGGGGCCCTACAACGGCTTTGGGTTTGAAATCCCCTTTGTGCTGTCGCTGGGCATCGAGTTGCATGAATTTGCCGATGGGGCTTCCCTGTTGCGCTTCGCCCCCGAGCCCAGCCACCTCAATTCCTTCGAGGTGGTCCATGGCGGCGCCCTCATGACCTTGCTCGACGTCACCTTGGCCACGGCCGCGCGCAGCGTGGCACCCGACAACGGCATCGTGACCATCGAGATGAAAACCAGCTTCATGCAACCGGCCAAGGGCCCCCTGACGGGGCGTGGCCGCTTGATTCATCGAACCAAAAGCCTAGCCTTCACCGAAGGCACGGTGTTCAATGCCGAGGGCCAGGCTTGCGTGCACGCCACGGGCACCTTTCGCTACGTGCGTCGCGATCAGGGCCAGCCCCCATCGCACAAGCCCCCCACCGACTAACTTTCACCCCAACGAGGAGACCCCATGTCTAAGAACGGCCAATTTGTGCTCAAGGAGCGCCCCCAGGGCGAGGCGCTTGCCAGCAATTTCGAATACCGCGAAACCGATGTCCCCCAACCGGGCCCGGGTCAGGTGGTGGTGAAGCATCACTTCCTCAGCCTGGACCCCTACATGCGCGGTCGCATGAACGATGGCAAGAGCTACGCCGACCCCCAGCCCCTGGGCGAAGTGATGATTGGCGGCACGGTGGGCGAGGTGGTGGCTTCGCAAAGCCCCTTGCTGTCGGTGGGCGACCGGGTGGTGGGCATGGGCGGGTGGCAACACTACGCCTGCTCGGACGCCAAACTCTGGCGCCGCATCGAGGATGACCGCGTGCCCCTGAGTCATTACCTGGGTGCGGTGGGCATGCCTGGGGTCACGGCATGGCTGGGCTTGGTGCGCATCATCGAGCCCAAGGCTGGCGAGACCATCACGGTCAGCGCTGCCTCGGGCGCTGTGGGCTCGGCAGTGGGCTTTCTGGCCAAGCAACGCGGTTGCCGCGTGGTCGGCATTGCCGGTGGCGCCGATAAGTGCCGCTATGTGGTGGAAGAACTGGGCTTTGACGCCTGTGTGGACTACAAGCAGCACACCGACCTCATGGGTTTGGCCAAAGCCCTCAAGGCCGAATGTCCGAATGGCATCGATGGCCATTTCGAGAATGTGGGCGGCAAGGTGCTCGATGCCGTGATGATGCGCACCAATGCCTTTGCCCGTTTGGCCGTGTGCGGCATGATCGCGGGCTACAACGGCGAGCCCATCCCCATGCAATATCCCCAGCTCATCCTGACCAACCGGCTCAAGGTGCAAGGTTTCATCGTGAGTGAGCAAATGGAGGTGTGGCCCCAAGCGCTCAAGGAGCTGGCCCAAGCCGTGGGCAGTGGGCAATTCCGTCCCCGTGAAACCATCGCCGAGGGTTTGAAGTCGGCCCCCGAGGCCTTCCTCGGGCTGCTCAAAGGCGCCAACTTTGGCAAGCAGGTGGTGCGCTTGGTGGAGGGCGCATGATGAGCGACCTCATCCTTCACCACTACCCCAACTCGCCCTTCGCCGAAAAAATCCGAGCGGTGCTGGGTTACAAGCAGCTCGCCTGGCAGGGGGTGCACATCCCCATGATGATGCCCAAGCCCGATGTGGTGGCCCTGACGGGGGGGCATCGTCGCACGCCCCTCTTGCAACGCGGGGCCGATGTGTTTTGCGACACCGCCATCATTTGCGAAGAAATCGACCACCTCCAACCCGAACCCACCCTCTACCCCAAAGGGCTGGAGGGGCTCACGCGCATCGTTGCGCAATGGGCTGACGACTTGGTGTTTGGGCCTGCCATGGCCTACAACTTCCAGCCCGCTGGGGCGGCGGAGATGTTTGCTGGCGCGGATCCCGAATGGGTCAAGGCCTTCGTGGAGGACCGCAAAGCCATGCGAGGCGGCGCCCCACGCATGCTGCCTGCAGACGCCACGCCCACCTACCAAAGCTATTTGCGACGCCTCTCCAGCCAGTTGGAATCGCACCCCTTTGTGTTGGGCGAGCAGCCCAGCTTGGCCGACTTTGCGGCCTATCACCCCGTTTGGTTCACGATGTTTCGCACCCCCAGCTTGGCGGGTTTGCTCGATGCCACGCCCCGCGTGCGCGAGTGGGCCCAACGCATGGCTGACTTTGGCAATGGACAGGAAACCCGCATCGAATCCAGTCAGGCCTTGGACATTGCCCGGCAGTCCCAGCCGCGCGACCTGTCGGGCGAGGCGTTTGTCGACCATCACGGCATTGCCCGGGGCGAGACGGTGTCGATCAAGGCGGTGAGTTTTGGTTTGGAAGTCAGTGTGGGTGAGTTGGTGGCGGCCACCAAGACGCGTTACGTGATTCGCCACACCGACGAACGGGCGGGCACGGTGCAGGTGCACTTTCCTCGCGTGGGCTTTGTCATGAGCCGGGAGGCGTCATGAGCGCCGTGTTGCAAGCCGGTCATGTGGCCGTGATCACCGGCGCGGGTTCAGGCTTTGGTTTGGCCTTGGCCAAGCAGTTGGCCACACGGGGGCTCAAACTGGTGTTGTGGGATGTGCAAGCCAATGCCTTGGCCGAAGCCGAGCAAACCCTCCAAGCCATGGGGGCGAGCACCCAGGCGGCTGTGGTCGATGTGTCGAATCCCCAAGCGGTGGCTGCAGCAGCGCAATCGGCCCTGGCCTTGTGGGGTGCTCCGCACCTGGTGTTCAACAACGCCGGTGTGGCCGCTGGCGGCTTGCTTTGGGAAACCTCAGCCAGCGACTGGCAATGGGTGTTGGGGGTGAACCTCAATGGCGTCATCCATGGCGTGCAGCAGTTCGTGCCAGCCATGTTGCAAGCGGCTCGCCAAGACGCCAAATACCGGGGTCATGTGGTGAACACCGCCAGCATGGCGGGTTTGCTCACCCCGCCCAACATGGGCGTCTACAACGTCAGCAAACATGCAGTGGTGGCCTTGAGTGAAACCCTGTATCAAGATTTGAAGCTGGTCACCGACCAGGTGAGCGCCAGTGTGCTCTGTCCGTATTTCGTGCCCACAGGCATCAGCCAAAGCCATCGCAACCGCCCCAACGAGGCCGCCGCACCCACCCTGAGCCAGCGCATTGGTCAGGAAATGAGCGACAAGGCCGTGGGCAGTGGCAAGGTGAGCGCCGACGATGTGGCGGTGCAGGTGGTGCAGGCCGTGGACGAGGGCCGCTTTTACATCTACAGCCACCCGCATGCCTTGGGCAATGTGGAGCAGCGCATGCAAGCCATGGTGGCAGGCGAGAACCCGCCCGACCCCTTTGCGCGCAAGCCCGAAATCGGCGAAGCCCTGCGTGCGGCTTTGCGTGCTGGCGCTTGAGCTGGGGGTTTAGAGGGTGCAGCGCATGGTGATGTGCGCGAGGCCGGCCTCTTCAAAGGGCTCGCCTTGCACCTCAAAGCCTGCGCGTTCGTAAAAGGCCTGGGCCGTTTGTTGGGCGTGCAACACCACGGATTGGTCACCCCGTTCACGAGCCACTTGCATCAGGTGGTCCAGCACTTGGCGGCCCAACCCGGTGGCGCGCAAGGGCTGCGACACGGCCATGCGCCCGATGCGGCTGACCCCTGCTTCGGCCGGGAGCAATCGGCCAGTGGCTATGGGCATGTCCAGCCGGTTGGTGATCACGGCGTGCACGCTGCGGGGGTCCCATTCATCGATTTCAATTTCAGCGGGCACGCCTTGTTCTTCCACAAAGACTTGCAGGCGCAAGGGGCTGGCCAACGCGCTCAAGTCGTTCCAGTTGCCGGTTTGAAGCCGACTCATGGGCTCGCCTTGGTCGTGGCCCTTGAGCAAGTCTTTGAGCACCTGGGGCATGGGCTTGGAGGTTTGGGTGGTGGGATCGGCAAACACATAAACCAGTTCGCCAGCCACCAGCAGCTGTCGGTCGCGGAAGATGCCCCCGGTGAGCGTCATGGACGATTGGCCAATGCGCGTGCATCGCAGGCCCACTTGCAGCACTTCGTCGTAGCGTGCTGAGCCTTTGTAGGTGAGGGTGGACTTCACCACATACAAATCTCCGCCCATGCGGTGCATGCTGGGGTAGTAGGGCAGGGCCAGGTCACGCCAGTAGTCGGCCACTGCCGTGTCCAAATACATGAGGTAGTGGCCATTGAAGACGATGTGCTGCATGTCCACTTCGGCCCAGCGCACCCGCAAGCGATGAAAAAACCGAAAGTCCGACCATTGGGGCAGGGCGTCGCTCATCAGATGTCCTCCAGCAAAGCGTAGGGCAGGCCGTGCAGCGTCAGGGCTGGGCCATCGGGGGCTTGCACTCGCAAGTCGGCGCCCTGTAGGGCTTCGGTGCGCAAGCACACCAGTGCCACAGCGGAGTCGTCTGGGGTGCTGGCGGGGGCGGCATTGACCACCACCCCAACGGGTTCCCGATCCGCTTGGGCCATGAACACGGCTTGGCCTGGCTTGAGTTCGGCCTGGGCACTGGCGCGTTGGGTGCGCCGCTTGATGGCGCCCCGAAACTGGCTGCGCGCCACCACCTCTTGGCCGGGGTAACAGCCTTTTTTGAAATTCACACCGTTGAGGCTTTCGAGATTGAGCATTTGCGGCACAAACGACAAGCTGCTCACAGCATCCACCCAGGGCATGCCGGCGGCAATGGCGGCCCAATCCCAGCGGGCTTGATCGGCCGTGATGGGCGGTGGGGTGGCGGTTGTGGGGCACCACATGAGGGCACGGGCGGTGCCCGGTGCGCTGGGTAAGTTCACCACCACCGTGCCCGAGGCGGGATCGGTTTGGCACAACCAAACCGGCGCATCGGCGGGCAATTGCGCAAGGGCGTCGTCGCCCATGAGGCCCAACAACTGGCCTTCGGCCTTCGCATCGGTGAGGGTGAGCTTGGCACGCAAGACAAACATCGACAGGCGCTTGCGCACGCTTTCCAACAGGGCTTGGGGGAGCACCAAGCCCCAGCCCCCAATGGGCAAGGGAAACGCCACAAAAGTGGCCATCATGCGCCCTTGGGGGTTGCAATACGCCGCAAATCGGGCCGTGTTCGGCGGCACCAACACAAAGTCGTGGCTGAGTTGCTGCTGCAAAAAGGTGCTGGCATCGGCGCCCTGAACCCACAGGCAGCCCCAGTCGTTTAAGGCGCTCACGCCTTGGCAAGAGGTGGTTTCAAACATGACCGGCATTATGATTCCCCGACGGTCGGTTTGCCTGTCAAGGGGCATGAAACCACAGGGCCAGTGTTGAGGAATTCATGGGGCAAAAGAAACAGAGCAAACGTTGGGTTGTGCGCTTCCTGGGCGCGAGCATGGCTTTGGCCTTGTTGCTGTCCTTGGCCGTGGTGGGCTGGCTCTATCGGCCCCTGTCACTCCAAGCGGCGACCCTGAGTGTGTCGATTGAGCCGGGGATGACCGTGCGGCAGATTGCCCAACAGCTGGTCATTCAGGGGGTGCAAACCCAGCCCGAGTGGCTCACGCTGTGGTTTCGACTCAGCGGTCAGTCCCGGCAACTCAAAGCGGGCAACTATGAACTCCAGGTTGGGGTGACCCCAATCGAGGTGTTGCGCAAGCTGGCCCAGGGCGACGAAACCCTCAAGCGCCTCACCCTGGTGGAGGGCTGGACGTTTCGCCAAGTTCGGCAAGCGCTGGCCAAGGCCGAAGACCTCAAGCCCTTGAGCACCTCGTGGAGCGACGAAGCGTTGATGGCCCAATTGGGGCGGCCCGGTGTGCCCGCCGAAGGCCGTTTTTTCCCTGACACCTACGCCTACAGCAAAGGCAGCACCGATGTGGCTTTGCTCGCCAGGGCCCTCAAGGCCATGGACCGCAAAATGGCACAGGCTTGGGCTTTGCGCCGAGCCGACAGCCCCTTGGCCAATCCGGCGGAGATGTTGACGCTCGCCAGCATCATTGAGAAAGAAACCGGCCACGCCAGTGACCGCGCCATGGTGTCCAGCGTGTTTCACAACCGGCTCAAGCTGGGCATGCCTTTGCAAACCGACCCCACGGTGATTTACGGCCTGTTCGATCGCTACCAGGGACGCTTGCGCAAGGTGGATTTGCAAACCGATCACCCCTGGAACACTTACACCCGCCGAGGGATGCCGCCCACGCCGATTGCCATGCCCGGTTGGGAGGCTCTGCAAGCGGCCATGCAGCCCAGCAACAGCACGGCCCTTTACTTTGTGGCACGGCCCGATGGCACCAGCGCCTTCAGCAACAGCCTGCGCGACCACAACCTGGCCGTGGATGAGCACATCCGGCGCAAGCCCCGCAATCGGTCACAATGACCCCCCATGAGCAAAGGCATCTTCATCAGCTTTGAAGGCATCGATGGGGCGGGCAAATCCACCCACATCGAAGGCTTGGCCCAGGCCTTCACCCAGCAGGGTCGAACGGTGACGCTCACCCGCGAACCAGGGGGCTCGCCCTTCGCTGAGAGTCTGCGGGACCTGGTGCTGCATCACCCCATGGACGCTTGGAGTGAATTGCTGCTGATGTTTGCTGCCCGCCGGGATCACTTGTTGCAGGTCATCGTGCCGGCCTTGAATCGGGGCGAAGTCGTGTTGTGCGACCGCTTCACCGATGCGACCTTTGCCTACCAGGGGGGAGGGCGCGGTTTGCCCTGGGACGCGTTGACGCAACTCGAGCGCTGGGTGCAAACCCACGAGGGGCGCTTGCTCGAACCTGACCTCACCCTTTGGTTTGAATTGGACCCCACGGTTGCGGCCCAACGTTTGGCGGGGGCGCGGGTGCCCGATCGGTTTGAATCCCAGCCCACCGAATTCTTTCGTGCCGTTCACCAAGCTTATGAGCGGCGGGCGCAAGAAGCCCCCAAACGCATCCAACGGCTCGATGCGTCGGGCACGCGCCACCAGGTGTGGCAACACATCACCCGCACCATGGTTCAGCGCGGCTGGCTGTCCATCATGGTGCCTGTGCCGCCAGCCTTCCAAAACGCCTCATGAGTGCGGTGATTCCGTCTTGGTCAGAGCCTGGCCGTGCGCATTTGGTGGCCAGCTCTGCCAGTGCTTGGCTCATCGCGGGCATGGGGCAGCAAGGTCAGCTGGATTTGGCTTTGTCGGTGGCCAAAGCCGCGTTGTGCCTGAGTGAGACCGCCCACACCACGGGGGTGCCTTGCGATCAATGCGACAGCTGCCACCAGTTCGACCTCAAAACCCATGCCGACCTGAAAGTCATCGTGCCCGAGGTCTTGGGCTTGGAAACCGGCTGGCCACTGGAAAGCACTGCGGCCCGAGACGTGGAAAAAAAGCGCCGCAAGCCGGGGCAAGACATTCGCGTGGAGGCCGTTCGCGACCTGATTGCCTTCACCCAGCTGACCCCGAGTGGGCCACACCCCCTGGTGGTGGTGGTGCACCCCACCGAGCGCTTGAATGTGGTGTCGGCCAACACCTTGCTCAAAACCCTGGAGGAGCCGCCGGGGCAAACCCGATTCATTCTGACCACCCAAGCGGAATCCCGGGTGTTGCCTACGATTAAGAGCCGCTGCCTGATTCACCGCATGGCCAGGCCCAGCGACACCGACGCCAAAGCCTGGTTGCTGGACCATCAGGTGCCAGAAGCCCAGGCCGAGCCCTTGCTGCGCGCGGCGGGTGGCCAGGTGCAAACCGCGATGGCCTTGCACGAAGCGGGCTGGACGGCGGAGCGCTGGTCTGGCCTGCCCGCAGCGCTTCGCGCGGGACACGTGCAAGCCTTGTCGGATTTGGCCATGCCAGAGGTGGTTTCGGTCTTGCAAAAGGTGTGTCACGATGCCCTGAGCTTGGCTCAGGGTGGGGCCCCCCGGTATTTCGAGGCCGCCAACTTTCCCAAAGCCATGCACCCCTGGCGTTTGTCGCAATGGGCCAAGGCCCTGACCGACACCGCCCGTCATGCGCAGCACCCCTATCATGCTGGCCTCATGCTGGACGCGCTGGTCTCCCAAGCTCAGCGGGCCTTGCAGCCCTGAGCCTTTCGATCGGTTTTTGCCATGTTCATTGATTCGCATTGCCATTTGAATTTCCCGGAGTTGATGGAGCGCCTGGACGACATTCGCCACGACATGGCGCAAGCCCAGGTGACCCATGCCTTGGTGATCAGCACCCGGGTGGAAACCTTTGAGGCGGTGCATCAACTGGCCGTGCAGCACGACAACTTTTGGTGCACGGCGGGGGTGCATCCCGATGAGGAATCGGTGCACGAACCCAGCTTGGACGAATTGCTCGCCATGGGCAGCCGACCCAAGGTGGTGGGCATCGGGGAAACCGGCCTCGATTACTACCGGCTGGGTGAGCGCAGCGTGGTCGACATGGCTTGGCAACGCGACCGATTCCGGCGTCACATCGAAGCCGCCCAACGCTTGCGCTTGCCGCTCGTGATTCACACCCGCTCGGCCTCCGATGACACCTTGGCCATTCTGAAAGCAATGGGCGAGGATGGCCAAAACCCCAACCGGGCCGGGGGAGTGTTTCACTGTTTCACCGAGACCATGGCCGTGGCCCGTGCCGCCCTGGACTTGGGCTTTTACCTCTCGTTTTCAGGCATCGTGACCTTCAAAAATGCCCGCGACTTGCATGAGGTGGCGCGTTGGGCCCCGCTGGATCGCATCCTGATCGAGACCGACAGCCCGTATTTGGCGCCGGTGCCGCATCGGGGCCAAACCAACACACCGGCATGGGTACCACACGTGGCCGCGCACATTGCCCAGCTCAAAGGCCTGAGCGTCGAGCAAGTGGCCGAGGCCACCACCCGCAATTTTGGGGAGTTGTTTCATGCTACATCGCTTCACAAACGACATTAAATATCTGCTTTTGAGCCTTGTTTTTGCTGGTTTTTCATCGGCAAATGCTGGGGCTTTCGAAGATTTTTTCATTGCCGTTCGTGACGACGATGTGGCCTCGGTGGCCCAATGGGTGCAACGCGGTTTTGACCCCAATGGCGTCGACGAAACCGGAACGCCGGCCTTGATTCGGGCCGCGCAACACCCGTCGCCACGGGTTTTGGCCTGGCTTTTGGCCTGGCCCAAAACCCGGGTGAATGCGCAAAACCCTGCTGGGGAATCGGCCCTGATGCTGGTGAGCCTGCGCGGGGATTTGGCCTCGGTCAAAGCCTTGATCGCTCGGGATGCCGATGTCAACCTGCCCGGCTGGACCCCTTTGCACTATGCCGCCAGCAAGGGGCATTTGGACGTCATGCGTGAGTTGCTGGAGGCGTCTGCCTACATCGATGCCCCCTCGCCCAATGGCACCACCCCCTTGATGATGGCGGCGCACTATGGCACCTTTGGAGCCACCAAGCTGTTGTTGGAGGAGGGCGCAGACCCGACGCTCACCAACCAACTGGGCCTGGCCGCACGGGATTTCGCCTACGGTGCGAACCACGTGGATTCCGCCCAGCTCATCGATGCCTTCGTGCAGGCCTGGCAAGCGCGACATCCGACCGCCGCATCGCCAGCCCCTGCCGACTGACAGGGGGGCTCAGATCGGGGAAAATGGGCTTTTCACCCACTTGACCCGATTCAGGAGCCTCTGATGCAACCCTTTCACCTGGCATTTCCCGTCACCTCTTTGGCCAAAGCCCGCGCCTTTTACGGCGAGTTGTTGGGCTGTCCCGAGGGTCGTTCCAGTGATGAATGGGTGGATTTCGACTTTTATGGCCATCAAATCGTGGCGCACTTGGCCCCCGATGAGGCCGGGCACCACCAAACCAATGCCGTGGACAGCCACAATGTTCCGGTTCGCCACTTTGGCATGGTGCTGACCATGGCGCAGTGGGAGGCATTGGCCGACAAACTCCGCGCCGTGAACACCCAGTTTGTGATCGAGCCTTACATCCGTTTCAAGGGTGAAGTGGGCGAGCAGGCCACCATGTTCTTGCTGGACCCTTGTGGCAATGCCCTGGAATTCAAGGCCTTCGCGGATCAGTCCCGACTGTTTGCCAAATGATGGATGCACTGAGCCTGTCCCAGGACTTGGCATGGCCCTTGGCTTTGCTGGTGGCCTGGCTGGCCGGTGAGTTCTTCAATCAAGCCCTGCGTTTGCCGCGCATCAGCGTGTATGCGGTGGTGGGTTTTGTGTTGGCCTACAGCCAAACGCGGTTTTTGCCACCCGGGTCCAGCCATTCCATGCTTTTGCTGAGCAACATCGCGTTTGGGCTCATCTTGTTTGAGTGCGGTTATCGATTCAACCTGCGCTGGCTCAAGGCCAACCCCTGGATGCTGGTGACCAGTTTGGTCGAATCGGCTTTGACCTTTGTGCTGGTCTTCGCCGTGGGCCTCAACGGGGGCTTGACCGAAGCCACGGCCATGCTGATTGAGGCGCTGGCCATGGCCACCTCGCCCGCCACCGTGATGCGGGTGATTCATGAGGTGAGGGGGGCAGGGCAGGTGAGCGAGCGCCTGTTGCACCTGTCGGCCCTGAATTGCGTGTTGGCCGTGTTCGTTTACAAGGTGCTGCTGGGCGTGCACATTTTCCAGGTGTCGGGCAATTGGCTCGATGCGGTTTACGGCAGTTTGATTGTGTTGGGTGCTTCGGTGTTGTTGGGTGGGGCCATGGGGGTGCTCATGCCCGCTGTGTTACGCCAATTGCGACGGCAACAAGGCCACACCACCATGGCTTTTGGACTCGCCGTGGTGCTGTTGGTGACCCTCACCTTGGCCCTGAAGTTGTCGCCCATTTTGGCCAGCTTGACCTTTGGCTTGGTGGCTCGTGAGCGCCGCTGGGTCATGGATTCCGCGCAACGTGGGTTTGGTGCCTTGGGCGATTTGCTGGCCTTGGTTTTGTTCGTTTACATCGCCTCCACCTTGCAATGGAACCAAGTGGTGCAGGGCCTGGGCCTGGGTTTGGCCCTGATCCTGGCGCGCCAAGTGGCCAAGGTGCTCACGCTCACCGCATTTGCATTCCCCAGTGGTTTGAATTGGCGCAAAGGTTTCATGGTGGGGATGGCTTCGGCACCCATTTCGGCCTTTGCCATCTTGGCGCTGGAGCAATCCCGTCATTTGGGCATTGCCTTTGTGGACCAACTCGCACCGCTCACCATGATGGCCTTCACCTTGGAGGTGTTGGGCCCATTGATGGTTCGTCTGGCCCTGCAGTGGTCGCATGAAACACACGAGGTTTGACCCATGAGCCTGGAACCCTTTAGCCATTCCGAGTCGCTCACCCTGGGGGTTGAACTCGAACTTCAGTTGGTCAGCTTGAGTGACTTTGACCTCACCGAAGCCAGCCCCGACATGCTGAGTTTGTTGCAGCGTCAGGAATTCCCGGGCACGGTGACCCCCGAAATCACCGAAAGCATGATTGAAATTGCCACCGGGGTGCACCGCGAGCACGCGCCCTTGCGTGCCCAATTGCACGCCATGCGCGACGCCTTGTTGCAAGCTGGTGATCGGCTCAACGTGGGTTTGTGTGGGGGTGGCACCCATCCGTTTCAGCAATGGTCGGATCGTCGCATTTTCAAAAAGCCCCGATTCCTGGAGGTTTCGGAGCTTTATGGCTACCTGACCAAGCAATTCACCATTTTTGGTCAACACGTTCACGTGGGTTGCACCAGTGGCGATGAAGCCTTGTTTTTGTTGCATTCCTTGAATCGATATTTGCCGCATTTCATTGCCTTGTCGGCCTCCAGCCCCTTTGTGCAAGGCATCGACACCTTGTTCAATTCAGCCCGTTTGAACTCCGTGTTTGCCTTTCCGCTCAGTGGTCGGGCGCCGTTTTTGCTGGATTGGCGCCAGTTCAGTGAGGACTATTTCGACAAAATGACCGCCACCGGGGTGGTCAAGAGCATGAAGGACTTTTACTGGGACATTCGGCCCAAACCTGAATTCGGCACGATTGAGCTGCGGGTCTGCGACACGCCCTTGCAGGTTGACAAAGCAGCGGCCTTGGCGTGTTATCTGCAAGCGATTTGCAAGCTGTTGCTGGAAGGGGCGGACCCCATGCCCGAGGAAGACGATTACCTGGTCTACAACTACAACCGTTTCCAAGCCTGCCGGTTTGGTTTGGAAGGTCAGTTGGTCCATCCCAAAACCCATGAAGCGATTTCATTGCGCGAAGACATCCTGAGCACCTTGCGCCGCGTTCGTCGGGCCGCGCAATCGCTGCAGTCGCAAGAAGCGTTGGATGTGCTGGAAACCGTGGTGCACCACGGCAGTGATGCCCACCAACTGCGTCTGGCGTATGCCCACAAGGGCAGTGTCGAGGGCATGGTCGACACCGCCATTCAAGCCTTTCGGTCGTCCGTTGTTGAGTTTACATAATACAAATTGTGGAATCTGACCGGACGCTGGAGCCGGTCAGGCCTAGGCCACTGGCTTGAACTGAACGGCTTTGTATTCCAGGAATTCCTCAAAGCCATACACCCCGTTTTCGCGGCCATTGCCCGATTGCTTGTAACCACCAAACGGTGCTTTTGAATTGAATGGCGCGCCGTTGATGTCCACTTGGCCGGTTCTCAACTTGCGCGCGACGGCCATGGCTCGGTCTTCATCGGCACTCCAGACGCCGCCGCCCAGGCCATACGCCGTGCTGTTGGCGATGCGAATGGCGTCGTCTTCGTCTTTGTATGTCAGAACCACCAAGACGGGACCAAAGATTTCCTCACGCGCCAAGGTGTGCTGGGGCTGAACCCGCATGGCGGTGGGCTGCACAAAATAGCCTTTGGACAAGGCAGGCCGATCGGGGCCTCCCACAATCAACTCACCCCCTTCGGCCAGGCCCTTTTCGATCATGGCCACCACGCGGTCGCGCTGATTGGCGCTCACCAAGGGTCCCAACCGGGAGCCTTCGTCCAAACTGGGCCCAATGTTGAGCTTTTGAATGGCCTGCGCAATCAAGGGTTTGGCTGCTTCGTATTGCGATTCGTGCACCAGCAACCGGGTGTGGGCGGAACAGGTTTGGCCGCTGTTGAGCATGCAAGCCGACACCGTGCCTTTGACGGCGGCGGCCAGATCGGCATCGGGCAAGACCACGCTGGCGGATTTGCCGCCCAATTCCAGAGCCACGCGCTTGATGGTCTGTGCAGCCAATTCGCCGATGCGACGACCTGCTCGGGTGGATCCGGTGAAGCTCACCATGTCCACCGCGGGGTGGCTGACCATGAGTTCGCCCACCTCGGGGCCCGTGCCATGGATGAGGTTGAACACCCCCGGCGGAAAGCCTGCGGCCTCAATGATTTCGGCCAGGATGATGGCGTTGAGCGGCGCAATTTCAGAAGGTTTGAGCACCACGGTGCATCCGGCGGCCAATGCGGGAGCCACTTTCAGTGTGATTTGATTGAGCGGAAAGTTCCAAGGTGTGATGCAACTCACCACGCCAATGGGTTCGCGCAACACCTGGGAGTTGCCCACGGTTTGTTCCCATTCGTAGTTGCGCGCGACTTTGGCCGTGTAGCTCCAATTGAAGACTGGGCCGCCCACTTGGATCATTTTGGCCATTTTCAGCGGCATGCCCACTTCATTGGCGATGGTTTCGCCCAATTCGTCGGTGCGGTCTTTGAGCCCTTGAACGACGCGGTCGATCATGGCGCAACGGGCTTCAACCGGCGTTTGCGACCAGGTTTCAAAGGCACGACGAGCCGCCACGATGGCTTGCTCGGTCTGCGACAGGCTGGCACTGACCAATTCGGCCATGAGGTCTTCGGTGCTGGCGTTGTGAACGGGCAATCGGGCTTCACCCTCCCCGGCTTGCCAGGCACCATCGATGAAATGCGGTTGATCCAACTTCATGTTTAACTCCTAAACCATTGAAAACATTGAATTAATGCATGGATCCCCAAAGCATCAATGCTTCGTTGCCTTGCACCATCACGTCCACCTTTTGACCAAAGGGCAAGCATACCTTGGTGGGCACATGGCCGAACGGCAAGCCACACACAATGGGCGTTCGGGTTTGGGTTCGCAGCCATTGCACCACCCGCTTGAGGTTGAAACCTCGGTCAAAGGGCACCAATTGATACCCGTTGAACTGACCCATGACGATGAGCTGTTGGGCGTCGAGCACGCCACTGTGCAGCAATTGCAGCATCAGACGCTCCACCCGGTAGGGGTGCTCGCCCACGTCTTCCAGGAACAGCACGCCCCGTTTGATGCGGGGAAAGTGAGGCGAGCCCTGCAAGCTGGTGAGCACCGCCAGATTGCCACCCCAGAGCACGCCGCCTTTGGCCAATTGCTGGTTTTGAGGGGTGTCGTGGGGGTGATCAAACCGCTTGAGACGCCAGCCCGTGCCTTCTGACGCACGGTTGAGCACATCGTCGAAGCAGGAGGTGGTGATGTCGTCGGGGGCTTCGGCGCCCAGGTCGGCAATCAAATGCAGACCGGCCCAACTCCCCTGCCCCAGCCCCTGCCAAACGCCGCAATGCCAAGCGGTGAAGTCGCTGAACCCCATCCATTGGCAGCCCCGCGCGAGCGAGCGCTCGATGGCTTTCAAGGGCAAACGGTGCACCAATCGCGTAATGCCATAGCCGCCCCGCGTGGGCAGGCAGAGGTCGGCGCCGCTGAGGGCCGCGCGCTCAATGGCCGCGAGACGGGTTTCATCGTCGCCGGCAAACCGCTGATGAACGGTCAAGGCATTGGGGTCGACTTCAACGGCATGTCCTTGTTGTTTGAGCCAGGCCAGGCCACGCCGAAAACCGGCTTTGTCCACCACGGCGCCGGATGGGGAATAAACGTAAATGTGGGCCATGTCGGTCCTTGTTCAATGGGGCGATGAAAAATGAGCCAAGGCCGCTTGGGCCATGGCGATGGCGGTGGATGATTCCGCATCGGTGACAAAGTGTCTCACGTTGGGCTGCCCGGCTTGATCGATTCGCTCCAGCAACATCTGGGGAAACGCCCGGGTCGCCGCGCGGTGACCGTCGTCGGGAAATGAGGCGTCATGGGCCTGGGCCTCAGCTGGGCAGAGCGTGGTGACCCACGCACCTTGGTAGCGCGCCGGGGTGGCCAGGGGCAAGCTCAGGCCCAAAATGGCTACCGAATCTTGCATGCCCAACACCACGCGCTGCAAATCCAGGGCTTGGACCCACTCCAAGAGGATGTTGCGGTGGGTTTCGAACTGGTGCCACTGGGTCTTTTTGGGCTTGTCGCTGCGCCCAAAACCGATGAGGTCGGGCGCCACCACCCGGTGGCCCGCTGCCAACAGCACGGGGATCACCTGTCGCCACCAGTAACTCCAGCCGGGGTTGCCGTGCAGCAAGAGCCAGGTGATGGGTGCCGTTTGGGGACCTTCATCCAGATGGGCCATGCGCAAGCCCTGCAAACTGGGCAGGTCTTGTCGGTAGTGCGGGGTCCATGGGCAATCGGGCAAGCCCTCAAAGGCGGAGTCGGGGGTGCGCAAAGCGAAATCCGGCAAGGGGGCATTGGGCGTTGAGCGGTGCGCTTGACGTCGTTCTCGGAAGAAAGCCTGCAACAGCGCACGGCTGGGTTCGGCACCGACCCCCGCCAGCACCTGGGTGTGGGGGTTGAGACCGGGCAAGTCGAAGCTGCGCACGACCGACTGGATGGCACCCGTGCGCGGCTCGTCACAACCATAGACCAAGCGGCCGATGCGGGCCTGTGCAATGGCACCCGCGCACATCAGACAAGGCTCGACGGTCACGTAAAGCGTGCATTCGGCCAAACGGTAGTTGTCCAGGTGCTGGGCGGCTTGTCGCAAAGCCAAAATTTCAGCGTGTGCCGTGGGGTCACGCCCTGCAATGGGGGCGTTGTGAGCTTGGGCCACGACTTGGCCCTGGTGCACCACCACCGCCCCAATGGGGACTTCTTGGGCGTCAGCCGCCAGCTGGGCCTGGCGCAAGGCCACACCCATCCAATGGTCGTCGTTGGGGGTGTTCATGGCACCAGGCCCAGCCGCTGCATCCATTGGGCCAAGGCCTGCTCTTGCGCATTGCCGTTCGCATAGTGCGCGTGCATGGCTGGGTGCGCCTCTGGGCGGTGCTGGTTGAGCTTGAATTTGGCCTCCACCTCCAGCACCTCGAAGTCATAGGCCACGATGGCGTTGAGCATGCGCTCGGTGAAGTCTGAATGCAGGCTTCGCCACTGTTCGGCATAGGGGGCTTGGTGATCCGCGATCAGGTGCTTGAGCAAGGCGTCCTTGGCCGCGTGCCCCTGCAGGACCTGGGCGCGCAATTTCAGGCTGACCACCAGGTAATTCCAGGTGGGCACCCGCTGAACATCGGGATACACCGTGGTGGGCATGTAGGCCTGGGGCCCCATGCAAATGGCGGTGGCCACCGGTTGGCGAGCCAGGGTTTGGACTTGAGGGTTGGCCTTGGCCAGGTGGCCGAGCAAGCGACCAGCCACAGGCGGCGGCCCTGCTTGCGGGATTTGTTCAAGGTGCATGGGCACCCAGGAGAACTGGGGGGCGTGTTGCTCGTCGACGGTGACCAGTTGCAGCAGCGGGTGCTCGCGCACCAACTCCCAGGCGGGCGCCGAGACACGAAAGGCTGGGGGCACATAAAGGCTCATGGCTTCACCCCGACCCAATCGCCCAGCGTGTTGACGTCAAAGGGGTGGCCGATCACTGGGGTCTCCTTGAATGAAGCACCCAATGTAACGAAAAAAACTCAGGTTTTGAGCAAGCCCAGCTTGCACAGAAACGCCAGCCCCCGAATGGCGCCTGGCCGTTGGTGCGGTTGAAGGTCTTGGGTCAGGCTGAGCACCGTCTGCGGCCCTTCGCTCAGTGGCGCCATCAGGGCCATCAAATCGGCAGGGCTGGGCAAGTGGGATTTGGCAAAACTCACCATGCGCAAGTCGGTGAGCTGCTTCAAGGCCTGTTCGGTTTGGGTCAGATCCGCCAGCCGCAGCGACACGGTTGAGGCCGTGTTGAGGGTGTGCGTTGGGTAATGGGCGAACGAGGTGTAGGGGTCAGGTCGTGCGGCCCAGCCTTTACTGGGCAGCCCCGCCGAACCTGCCGCCGCACGGCGCTCGCGCAAATCGGTCCAGAGTTCGTTGTATTGGCCCAGAATCACCCGCCAGTCGTAGCGGCTGCGCACCCGCTGGCGTCCGTTTTGCCCCATTTCTTGCCGCAACCCAGGGGATTGCACCAAGGCCTTCAGGTGCTTGATGGTCTGGTCCAAGTCCACGGCAACCGTCATGCAAGTGGCCCCGCAATACTGGTCATAGCTGTCCAGCCCCAGCGCATGGCGCACACCAAAGCCCTCCCCTAGGCCGGAGTCGGGCATCAAGGTGGGCACACGAAAGCCGTCGATGCCATGGCGAACCGAGTCGCGGTAACCATTCCAATCGGTGACGAGCACGGGCAAGCCGGCGGCCATGGCCTCGATGGGCGTGATGCCAAAGGTTTCCTGAATGTTGTCCGAGAGTGAGCAAAACACATCGGCGCAGGCCCAGGCTTGGTTGCGTTGCTCGGGCACGTGGCCGGGCAAGCGCACCCGCTGAATGCTGGGGCAGACCTGAGCCATGGCCTCGTCAAACGCCGACTCAATGGCCTCGTTCGCGAACCAGCCACACTCCACCAGCGCCAGGGGTTGGGGGCAGGTTTGCGCCACCGCCTCCAAGGCTTGGTAAAGGGCCAAAGGGTGGGCCTTGGCATGAAAGGACAGCCGACCCAAAAACAGCACCACCACCGCATCGGGGGCAATGCCCAGGTCGGCACGCGCTTGCTGTTGCTCGGCCTCGGTGAATTCGAAGTCCTGCGGGTGAAGGCCCAGCGGAATGATGGGCAATTGTGGCCAGGTGAAGCGGGTTGCGCCCAGCCGTTCACGCAACTCGTCTTGCTGGGCTTGCAGCAAGTTCACCACGTGCTGATGCACCGCGGTGCTGGTGCAAATCAAGGCGTCGTGGGGCTGCACAGGGGCCAGCAGCAAATCGGTGATCGCATCCATGGCGCGATCCGATGAGGTGGTGTGGGTGATGCCGCACAAGCTCCAGTGGCCATGCCCAAACAAGGCGCGCTGGCGGGCATGGAGTGACAAATTGGGGCCCGACTCGAACAACAAGCCCACTTGTGCCAGCTCATGCAAGCGGTGTCGACCCAACGTCTGAACGGGTTCTTCACGCCCCAAGCGTTGCGCGTGGGCCTGAAAGTGCGACACCGAAGCCGCTTGGTTCACATACAGCGGCCATTGCGACACTTCCAGATGGCGCAAGCAAGCGTCCAAAAACGTGGCGCCTGCGGCCTGACGCCCCATGGGTTGCTCGTGCCCCATGGAGAAACCATCGGGGTGGTAATGCAACGCAAAAGGCTGGGCCTGAATGCGTGCTGCTTGGCCCAAGCCCGACATGCCAGCCCCTGGGAGTTGGTTGGATTAAGCGGCGTGTTGGCCCTGATGGCCGGCACCCACCAAACGCGGGGTGCGAACGGGCGACAAAGAGTCCACCCACCGCACCATGCGGGGCAAGCTCACCGTTTCCAGGTCGTAATAGGTCTGGATGCGACGACGCGCCGCCTGACCCAAACGTTCCCGCATCGGGGCGTCTTCCAAGAGTTGAACCACTTGGTTGACCAATTGGTCTTGGTCGAAGAAGGGGGTGAGCAAGCCGGTTTCGCCCGGTTGAATGAATTCCTGCACCGGCTCGGTGTCGCTGCCCACGATGGCGCAGCCTGCGCTCATGGCCTCGAGCAAGCTCCAGCTCGCCACAAAGGGATAGGTCAGGTAAACGTGCACCCGGCTGATTTGCAGGAACTTGATGAATTCGCTGTGCGGCAAGTTGGGCAGGAAATGCACCCGCGTCCAGTCCTGCTCGTCCACTTGGTCGCGAACCTCTTCCAGAAAAATGGATTTCCAGGTCTGACCCTGGGGCGGGCGACGGCCGTAGCTGGTCCCCTCCCCGCCCACAATCACCACGTGGGCGCGTGGGCGCGCTTTGAGCAAACCGGGCAAGGCGCGCATGAACACGTGGTAGCCGCGATACGGCTCCAGGTTGCGGTTGGCAAATGTGATCACCTCGTCGGTGCGCGACAAGGTTTTGCCCGGCGCCACTTGCAAGCGGGCCAAGGGGAACGGCGCAATGCGCTTGGTGTCAATGCCGTCGTGCAAGACCTTGATCTTGGTGCGGAAGGGATACGGGAAAGTGTCGGCTTGGAAATGCGTGGGCGAGACTGCGCCATCGGCCAAGTCGAAGTGCATCAGGTTGTTGATGTTTTTCAGGCGCAGGCGACAAATGTCGCCCGGGTCGGTGACCGCAAATTCAGGGTCAAAGCCCACATCCTGGCCATGCTCGTTGTAGTTGAACTCGCAATACAAGCCCAGCTTGGTGTTGGGCCACACGTCCTTGATGAACAAGCTCTCGCCCCAGCCGGAGTGGGCCACCACCACATCGGGTTCAAACCCAGCGGCTTTGAGCTCCAAGGCTTTGCGGAACACGCCTTCGGCGCGAATCACTTTGGTTTCCAAATCCAGAACCCACGGATGCACGCCAGGTGCGGTGCCTTTGTTGGGCATGTAGGCATGAATCTGCACGCCCCGCCATTCCTCGGGGGCTTCTTTTTTCATGACCATGGCGTGAACTTCATGGCCATCGTTGACCAAGGCGGGCGCCAGGTGGACGAATTGGCCAGGAAAGTTTTGGTGGATCAGCAGGATTTTCATGATCATTCACTCACGAGTTGTTTCACAGCGTCGTCAAACGGCTTCACGGGCAAGCCAAAGGGCTCGGCATCCAGGTTGATTTGGTTGATGTCAAACAAACCCAAGGCATGCAGCAAGCGGTAGCTGCCCAGTCGGGCGTCGATCAGGGCATTGACCTTGTTGGCCAGCACCCCGAAATACTCCACCTCGGCATCCAAAACGGCGAGCGCGGTTTCTTTGCCGGCGTCACGCATTTTTTTGCGCCCTTCCATCACGCCCCGCGAGGTTTTGGTGGCTTGGTCCAGCAAATCCAGGCGTTCGATGCCTTTTTCATACTGGTTCCAGGCCAAACGCACCGACTCCACGGTTTTGCGACGGGTGCTGACCTCGCGCTCCAGCGATTCTTTGAGGTCGAGCTTGGCGGCGCTTTGGCGGTGCAGGGTTTCACCGCCCGAGAACAGGTTCCAGCTCATTTTGAGCAGCACGGAATCTTCGTTCTTGCTGGGCTGGGCCGACACATTGCGTTCGCGGCTATGGGTCATGGCCAAGTCCAAATTGGGGAAAAAGCCCGACTGCTCCAACTGAATGGTCTTCTCGGCCTTGGCCGTTTGCAGCTTGCTGATGGTCAGTCGCGGGTTGGCGCCCAGGCCTTGGGCCAGCGCACCGTCCACATCCGACGGCAAAGCCTTGGTGTAGCTGTCCAAGTCTTCCAAATTCACGAAATCGGGCTTTTTGCCATAAACCTGCTCATAAGCGGCCACGGCGTCTCGCATGCCTTGCTCGTAGAACACCCGTCGCTCACGCACGATTTGCAAGCGGGTTGCGGCTTGCAGCTCATCCACAGCCACGCCACCGCCTTTGGCCACGCGCTGCTTTTCCAGCTCGAGCTGTTCTTTGGTGGTTTTTTCGTTGACGCGGGAGAGGTCAATCAGCAATTGGTTGCGCAGCACCTGCATGTAGGCCACGATGGCCTCCAGGGTCACGTCTTGTGCCGTGGCCCTCGCCTCTTCCTTTTTGATGGCCTCGTCCAGTTTGGCCAGGCTCACAGTGGCGAGCGTTTTGCCGCCATTGAACAGGTTTTGCTCCACGGTCACGCCGTATTTGCGGCGCTTCATGTCGGTGAGCGAGGGGTCCACTGCGGGGTTGGCTTGGGTCGCCAAATCCTCATGGCCCCCATCGGCGGCAATGTTGAGCTTGGGCATGTAGCCTGAATAGGAAGCTTGGGTGCGGTCTTGAGCGGCTTCCACCGAAAAGACGCTGGCTCGCAACAAGGGGTGGTTATTGCGCAAATGCTGCAACTCGGTGCGCAAGCCGCCGGCGACGGCCGAACCCATACCCACCACCAAGCCCATGGCCACCATCAAACGGGTGTGCTGATGCGATTTCATGACAACTCCAACTTTCTTTGACTCAAATTTCCCTGAAAGCTTCCGCCTTCAGCTTCAAAACCGGCTTCACCAGCGACCACAGGATGGTTTGAGAGTCCACCTTGATGTCCACCTCGCCCAACATGCCCGGCTTGATGGGGAATTCCCCCTTTTGTTTGCCCAGCCAGGCCTTATCGGTCGAGACGATCACGCGGTAGAACTGCTCCTCATTCCTTCCTGTATCGGTATCAGCGGCAATTCCTGTAACCACCCCGTTCAAGCCCCCGTATCGGAGGTAGTCGTAGGTGGAAATCTTGACCAAGGCCTCTTGATTCAGGCTCACATAGCCTCGGTCGGCGGGGTTGAGCCTGAGCTCCACCACCAGTTGTTCACGAACCGGCACCACTTCCATGATGGGTTCACCCGGCTTGACCACGTTTCCGGTGGATTGAAAACGCAGGTTTTTCACCACGCCATCAATGGGTGCCCGGATCACCGAGCGGTCTTCCTGGTCTTGGGCACGGCTGAGCTCCTCGGTGAGGCTGGCGATGCGGCGCTCGATGTCCGAAGACTCGCTGGCCGATTCACGCTGGAAACGCGCTTCTTCCTGCCGACGGCGGGCCAAGGCCTCGTTGATGGCGGCCTGAGCACCCGGAATCGACTGTTTGAGCGAAGCAATGTCCCCTTGAATCTGGGCCACTTTGTTTTGCCGCTGGAAGTGCTCGAGCTGGGAAGTCAGCTTGTCTTTCACCAACTCTTCGGAAATGGCAAATTCCTTTTGGGCCAGCACCAGACTGGTTTCTTGGGTGCGCAGCCGCTCCTTGGACTCGGCCAAGCGCTGGCGGTTTTGAAACACCTGGTTGTCGATGGCTTGCAGGGCGTTGTCCCGCTCGGTTCGTTTGGAGCGAAAGGCGTTGAGTTCTGCATTCACCAGCGCGGGGTATTGCGCTAAGGTGTCGGCGGGCCATTGCGGGGTTTTGCCCTGCGCTTCGGCGTCGAGGCGCATCTTGGTCAGCCGCAAGGCCATCATGCGGGCCGACATTTCGCCGCTGTTGATGCCGCTGGTGGCCAAATCGAGGCGAATCAGGGGGTCGCCCGCCTTCACGGCTTGGTTTTCCCGGACGAGGATGTCCTGAATGATCCCGCCCTCCAAATGCTGGATCACCTTGACTTTGTCGAAGGGAATCACTTTGCCCGAGGCGGTGACCACGCGGTCGACCTTGCCAAAACTCATCCAAGCCAGAATGACCAGCAGCATCACCATGAGGTAACGCTGGGGGGCGCGCCAATGCGGCTGGCCCAGCTGCTTCAAGACATCGTCGGTGGTGAACGTGGTGCTCATGCTTGCGCCTCCTGCAAGGCCAAGGGGGCTTTGGCTGGGGCGGCTGGTGCCGAGTTGGCCGCCGCCGCCGGCTGAATACCCAGTTTGGGCAACAAGTTCGCAGCCGGCCCAGCGGCCAGCAATTTGCCCTTGTCCATGACCATCAGGCCTTGGCAATGGCTCAGCAACAAGGGGCTGTGCGACACCACCACCACCGTGTGATCGACAGCCAAGGCCTTGAGCACTTGCAGCAAGCGCATTTCGGACTCGCGATCGAGCTCGGCGGTGGGCTCATCGAGCAACAAAACCGGGGGGTCATTCAGCAAGGCTTGGGCAATCGCAATGCGCTTGGCCTGCCCTGCCGAGAAACGACGACCGGTAGGCCCCACTTGGGTGCCATAGCCGTCAGGCAGATCCACAATGAAGTCGTGGGCTTGCGCACGCTGGGCGGCGCGAATGATGGCTTCGTCGGTGGCGTCAGGACGGCTCAGGGCAATGTTGTCCCGGATGCTCACGCTCAGCAGGCTCACGTCTTGCGACAAATAGCCCACATGCAGCGCCAACTCGCGCTGGCTGTATTGATGCAAATCTGCCCCATCGAGCAACACCCGACCTTCGCTTGGGGCATACAGGCCGCGCATGAGCTTCAACAAGGTGGTTTTGCCACTGCCGTTGTGGCCCACGATGGCATGCAAGCCGTGAGGGCCAATCTCGCCTGAAACGGGGTGCAACTGGGGTTTGTCGCTGCCGGGGTAGGTGTAGCTCACCCCTTCCAAGCGAATGACGCCGCTGGGCTTGGGCAACACCAACTCGGATTCTTGACGATCCAAGGGCTGGTTGAACAAGTCGTCCAGACGCTTTTTGGCGGCCTTGAATTGGCCAAAGGTGCGCCACTGCGACACCAGCTGAACCAGAGGTGACACCATGCGGCCCGACAAAATGTTGGTGGCAATCAAGGCCCCCATGGTGAGGTATTGGCTGAGGATGGCCAAGGCCCCAATGCTGGTGGTGAGCACCGAATTGGCCGTGGTCATGCCATGAGCGAGTTCGCGGTAATGGTCGGCCTCGCGGCTTCTGGCCACCGACTCGTTGAGCCAACGGGCGTAGTGGGTTTCCCAGCGGGCTTTCACCGACTCGCTCGCACCCACTGCTTTGAGGTGCATGCGGGCCTGAGCCAGCTCGGTGAGCATGGTGTCTCGGCTCACCAATTGCTCGCGTTCGGTTTCGGTGGCGTCGCGCGTCACCTGTCCGGAGCGCCAGGCCAGCAACACGAAGGCGGTGATGGTCAACAGGCAAACGGGCAACAAGGGCAAGGCAATGAAGCCAATCAAGACCAGCGAGAGCAGCAAAAACGGCAAATCGATGATCAACAAGGCGGTGGCGCCGGAACAGGTGGCACGCACCACTTCAATGTCCCGATACACGGCTTGCCAAAAGCCGGGCGGGCGACGCTCCAGGGCCGCTGCGGGCAGGTTCAGCATGCGATCGAGCACATCGTGGGCAATGCCCACTTCCAGTCGGGCCCCAACGCGTTGCATCAACCAAGCGCGACCCGATCGAAACACATGGTCCATGAGGATGGCAATGCCCATGCCGATGGTGAGGGCCGCCAGCGTGGAATAACCCGCGTGGCCCACCACACGGTCATACACCTGCAAACTGAAAATGGCCGCAAACAGCCCCAGGACATTGATGCCCAAAGACAGCAAAACGGCTTGTTTGAGCACCGGTCGGTAAGGCCACAACATGGCCTTGAGCCAGTCCTCCGACGGGCCCACCTCCGGCAAGGGTTCGCGAACGCCCTCAGCTTGTGGGGCTGGGGCGGATGCTGATGCCTCGCTTGCTGGCTTGGCCGCCGAAACGGCCATGCCCAGCAAGTGGTTGAGCCAGTCCCGGTTGCTCATGCCTGGCGGGCGGGCCAGCAAGGAGGTGGTGGAGCCTCGATCCATGATCAGTTAACTTGCTTGGAAATCGCATCGGCAATGGCCACATAGATGTTGTCCGACCCGTATTGGTATACGGAGAAGGAGCCTGATCCCTGAACGCCGACATGCTCAGCCACTGCTGTGGTGGTCCAGCCGCCGGTCAGGTTCACTGTGTCATTGGCATCGCCATCGATAACCAGCACGTGTCCTTTCTGATAGTTGACGTTGTCAATTGCGGTGTTGGTGTCCCCCGTAATCGACAGAACATCCCTGGAGTTGAGGGTGATGGCTTGATTGCCTGCGGCCAGCTTGAAGATTTCGACGTTTTCGATCGTGCCGTAGGCCGGGTTGCTGAAGTCGAATGGGTTGGCATTCGTTCCCAGCGCATGGGTGAATTCCAAAGTATCCACACCCGTGCCGCCGTCGATCTTGAAGAAGGCGTTCATGGCGCCATGATCGGCATCGCCTTCCACCAAACGTAATAAATCGTTACCTGCGCCGCCCAACAAAACATCGGCCCCACCGTTGCCAATGAGGGTGTCGTTGCCCGCATTGCCAATGAGTCGGTCCATGCCCTTGGCGTTGGCATTGGTGATGGCGGCATTGGCCGTCAGGGATTCCCCGCCAGTGCCCAGCACGTGTTGCACGGCGATGTTGCTGTCACCCGTGAGGTAGCTGTCGCCGTAGAAGATCTGAACGCCCGAGCTGGTGGTGAGGCCGGCATCGTCAAAGCCGTCACCGTCCACATCGCCCAGGCTGGACCAATAGCCATTGGTGGTGCGCAGCATCTGTATGCCGTAGTCCTGCATTTCCAGCAAGGTGATGTCTTGCCAGCCTGCCGTGCGGCCAAACATCAGGTAAGACGATCCCAGCGTGGTGTTCGAAGCGGCGTTGGCAGCCTCGTTGTCACCAGGGGCCTGGAAGATGAAGTCGTCCAAGCCGTCGCCGTTCATGTCGCCCACACCCGTCCAGCTGTATTGGCCGGCCACATCCATGTCCACCGCACCCGTGATCTTGAAGCCGCGCTGGTCGGTGGACAAGTTCGCCAGGTTGAGGTCGCCATTCGACCAATGTCCAGCTTGCCCAAAGACCACATACAAGCCACCGTTGTTCTTGGCGTTGAAATCGTTGGGATCCGAGCTGTTGCCGTAAGCGGACAGAAGCAAATCGTCGTAACCATCGCCGTTGATGTCACCCAATGCCGAGAAGGTGCCGTTGATGGGCAAGCCAGACTCGGCAATGATTTTGGTGATGCGTGGGCTGGTGGACGTGCCGGCGTTGGAACTCCAGGTGACGGCGTTCCAGTTGCTGGCATTCGTGCTGCCGTAAACGATGAAGTTGTCGGCGGTGTAGCTGTTGGAGCCGGCCACCACGAAATCTTGCAGACCGTCACCGTCGATGTCTCCGACCGCGGCAATGCGGCCATAGTCTCCGATGTCAACGGCAGTTCCCAGACCGTTGACGTTTTGATTGAATCCGGAACCCAGGTTACTGTGACCGAAGTAAATTTGGCCATCAGAGCCCGAGACGATGTCATCAAAACCGTCACCGTCGATGTCGCCCAAAGCAACTGGGTTCCAGTTCGACCAGGCGTAGCCATTGTTGGAACCGCGATAGACCACATCGGCTGTGGTGGCACTGGTGTTGTAGGTGTAGGTGGTGGTGACGTTCGGAACTTCCCAAGCGTATTGGGGTGTATACGTTTCGTTGTATACGCTATTCCAGCCGTAAGTCGTGGCGCCAGTGGGTAAAGCATTGGCTGATCCAATGGCACCGGTGGCATTGTTGGACAACGTCGTTTCAGTTACAGATCCGGAGATTCGATCCACCAGCACTTCGTTGCCGCCAGTGAAGACATATAAGCGACCTTCACTGGAAGTGCTCCAACCGTCGGAACTCACGGTGTTGATGTATCGGTCTCCAATGGAGTAAGTCATGGTGTTGGTGCCATAAGCGCCCACCATGAAGTCGGAGATGCCATCACCGTTGAAGTCACCCATAGACCCCAGCGAGTTACCAAAGCCTTCGCTGGCTGAAGCATTGGAGGTCAGCTTGACGTAGGCAGTATCGGTGTCGGGGGGGGTGGAAGCAGCATTGATTTGAAGGTTGCCAATGCCATTTGTGGAGCCATAGATCACATACACATTCCCTGATGTGAAGGACGAATACTGCAAGTTGGCACTGGAGCTTGTCCACCATGAGCTGTATCCGTTAGAAGCGTAGTTGTCCCAACGATAAACATACGCAGCAGTGGTCACATTGACGCCTTCGTCCCTGAGGGCAAAGTCCATCAGGCCATCGTTATTGACGTCGCCGATGGCGACTAAATAACTGTTGTTTTGGCTGTCTGCAGAAAGGTCATAAGTGATGTGATCCACCCGGAATTGCGGGTTGAGGTTCAAGGTGTCGGTGCCGGTGCCACCATTGATGGTGTCGGCGCCACCCAAGGGCATGAGCGTGTCGTTGCTGTTGCCACCCGTGAGCGTGTTGCTGCCCTCGGTGCCCAGCAAGCTGGTGCCAGAGCCGGTGGGCGTGGCATCGACCACAGTGGCAGCGGTTGCAATTCGGACGATGACGCCGTTTTGGCTATACAAGGTGTCAGAACCACTGGTCGAGGTCGTCCATTGGCCAAAGTCGGTCAAGGACACGCTGTCGCCAGCATCGGCCTTGATCCACAGCTGGTTGCTGTCTTCGGACATGGCGCGAACGCTCGCCCAATCCAGGGTCAAGCTGGTGTGACCAGCCGCACCCGTGGTGGCGTTGGTGATGTCCAAGATTTCAATGCCCGACACGCTGGGGGCGCCACCGTGCACAAAGTCCACTGCAGCGTCGGCAATCCACAAGGAGTCGGTGCCCGTGCCGCCGTCCACAACGGCGTCGTTGGCATCAAAGATCAGGATGTCATCGCCGGCTTCGCCATAAAGGGCGTCGCCGCCGGCATTGCCGTCGAGTCGGTCGTTGCCCAGGCCGCCCCACAATTGGTCGTCGCCATCGCCACCGGTCAGCATGTCGTTGCCGGCCTGGCCATACAAATGGTCAACGCCTGCAGCGCCAGCCAAGGTGTCGTTGCCGTTCCCCCCTTCGAGCCAGTCGGCGTTGGCGCCACCCGTGAGGTCATCCGCAAACACAGAGCCCACCACCCGTTCGATGGTGGCCAGGCTGTCGGTGCCCTCGCCTGTGGCCGTGCCAGCAGACAAGTCCACCGTGATGGCGCTGCTGGCGCCGCTGTAGTCGGCCGTGTCAAAGCCATTGCCACCGGTCAGGGTGTCGTTGCCCGCTCCGCCAATCAGGGTGTCGTCGCCGTCGTTGCCCGACAGGCTGTCGTCGCCATTCAGACCCACCATGACATCGGCAGCCGATGATCCGGCAACGGTATCGGCATTGGCCGTTCCGCTGACGCGAGTAGTGGCTTCAGCGGACACGCTCAGGGTCACGCCGCCATTGCTCCAGGTGTGGAACACCGATTGGCCCGAGGTGGTGTTGTTCCCCAAAGTCCAAGCCCCCACCAGATCGATGGTGTCCTGGGCGTCGGCCAAGACGGTGATGGCATTGGACGACGTGGACAACGCATCCAGGCTGGTGGACGACAACACCAATTGGTTGTTGCCATAGCCACGCGCATCGATGATTTCCAGGTTGGTCAATTTGGTGCCACTGCCCGTGTTGGCGGCAGTCAGGTCAAACACGGCATCGCGCACCAACAAGGTGTCCGTGCCCGTGCCCCCATCGATGCTCGCGTCGTCGGCGTCGTAGACCAGGGTGTCGTTGCCGGCAGCGGCAATGAGGGTGTCGGCCCCAGCGCCACCGTCGATCCAATTGTTGTTGGAGTCGGTGAAGGTGATGCTGTCGGCATGACTGGTGCCCAACACGCGCTCAATGCTGTAGAGGTCGTCGGTGCCGTAGGCGCCTGTGGCCGTGCCCAGGTTGTCGCCATTGAAGGTGATGGTGAGGCCGGAAGTGGCGTCCGAGAAGTCGGCCGTGTCGACGCCCAAGCCACCCACCAGGGTGTCGTTACCGGCTCCGCCACGCAGCCAATCGTTGCCCAAGCCGCCTTCCAGGTAGTTGGCCAGGCTCGAGCCCACGATCCAGTCGTCGCCCGAACCCGTTTTGACCCATTCCACTTCACTCAGGGGCGCCGTGGCGGTGTCGAAGGTGTCCACATCGCCACTGGTGGTGGTGACTGCGGTTCGAGGGGCCACGCCGTTGTCGATGTCACCGCTGAGGTTCACGCGCACCGCATCGATGCGGTTGGCGTAGTCAGCCAGGGTGCTGGTGGACACCAGGGTGTCCGTGCCACTCACCTTGTTGTATTGGCCATATTCACCCAGGTTTTCAGCCGTCGCGAGCACACCACGCACCACATCGGTGCTCACCACTTCTTGAACCTTCACGGTCAAGTTGTAGGTGGTGCTGTTCACCACATAGCTCGCGGTGAATTCGCGGTAATTCACACCATTCACCGTGCTCATGGTGTTGGATTCAGACCAATCAGCGCGGTCTTTGAAGAACACGCTGTCGCCTTGTTCACCCAACACCGTCAAGGTGTTGTTGCTGTCGGTCATGGCCAATACTGTGGCTTGATCAATCACCAAGGAGTTGCCCACACCCGAAGCATTGGCACTCAAGTCCACCACTTCAAGGTTGGTCAGGGTCACGTTGGCCGTGGTCAGATCGGTGTTGACGTAACGGGTGTAGAGCGTGTCCACCCCATTGCCGCCGTCCACACTGGTGTCGCCACCGGTGTAACCGGTGAGGTCGGTTTTGGTCAGTCCCAAATCGAGGAAGAACACGTCGTTGCCATCTCCACCGATCAGGGTGTCGGCGCCCTCGCCGCCCCAAAGGGTGTCGTTGCCATCACGGCCTTCCAGGCGGTTGGCCCCATCCGAGCCCACCAAAATGTCGTTGCCCGTGCCACCCCAAACGTTTTCAAAGTAAGTAATGGTGTCTGTGAAGCCCAAGCCATCCTTGGCGGTATTCACGGCCAGCGTGATGCCCCCCAGGGTGTGGGCCACATCGTCTAGGTTGACCTGAACCGAATAAGTGGACTGGGAGTAGTCCAGGGTGTCGGTGCCACGGCCGCCAGACATGACGTCGTTGCCCAGACCGCCGACGAAGGTGTCATCGCCGTCTTCCCAGGTGTCGCTGTTGCCCATGACGTCGTTGCCGTCACCGCCGTAGAGCCAATCGTTGCCATTACCGCCGACCAAGCTGTCATTGCCCTCATCGCCGACCAGGGTGTCGTTGCCGGCCTCGTAGTAGATTTCGCTGCCGGTATAGAGGGCGCCGATGTAGTCATCGCCAGTGCCGCCAAACATGAGGTCGTCACCATCATCACCAAAAATTCGGTCATTGCCTGATCCACCGTCGATGGTGTCATTGCCGGTGTTGGTCCATTCACGGTAGTCCCATCCGTCATGGTAGTTGCCGCCACCGCGCAGGTGGTCGTTGCCACTGCCGCCCTGGATGCTGTCATTGCCAGCTTCACCGCCAACATAGTCGTTGCCATCACCGGCATCGATGATGTCGTTGCCGGTCTGACCCGAGTTGCGATCGTTGTTTTGGCCGTAAATGCTGTCGTTGCCGGTGCCACCGATCAAGGTGTTGTTCCCTGCACTGCCATACATCACGTCGTTGTCCTCGCCACCCAACAAGATGTCATCGCCCGCTTCGCCGTCCAATGTGTCATTACCGGCGTGGCCGTCCAGGGTGTCGTTACCTGCGCCGCCTCTGATCGAGTGGTTGTAACCGTTGTCCAGGATCAAGTCATTGCCCGCACCCGACACGATCGATTCGATGTCGCGGAACACCAAGTTGGTGGTTCCCCCATCCAAACTGATGGTGCCGGCTGTGAAGTCAACCACCTGATCCACGGTCGTCCGGTTGACATACAAGATGTCGTTGCCCGAACCACCCAGCACGGTGTGGGCCAAGTCGTTGGAGGTGTCGGTAACTTCGCTGACGATCAGGTCGTTGCCAGCGCCCATGTCAACCCAGTTGGCCACCGACTCGGACAGCGCCAAATCATCATTCCCGGAACCCAATTTCACCGACTCAATGCCACTGAGCGTATCAACCGTAGCGCCCGAAGTGCCACGTTTGATGGTGTTGGCCGAAAGGCTCCAATCCAATACTTGGGTGCGTGAAGACAAGTTCACATTGATGGTGGTCGTGAGGCTGGAGTAGTCCACCAGGGAATCCAAACCAACAGCACCCGTGACGGTTGTCGCCGAGGTGCCTGGGGTGAACGCATCGCGGTTGATGGTGTCTTGCACCTTCAGCACGGCGCCGTTGGCACCTTCCCAGACGTAATAGGTTTTGCCACCGATGGTTTCGGTGGGTGTGGCTGCCGCGGTCCAAGCGTCGGTCAGCACCAGTGCGTCACCTTGGGCACCGTCGATGCGCAAAGTGTTGTTGCCGTTGGTCATGGCAATCACCTTGGCGGAATTGAGCACAAGGGTGTTGGCCAGGCCACCGCCTGCCACCGTCAGGTCAATGACCTCGATGTTGGTGATGGTGGGCAAGTTCGAACCGTTCACAAAATCAACCAAGGTATCGCCCAGGGTCAGCACATCAACCCCGGTGTCGTTGGCCAATACGGTGTCGTCGGCGCCACCATTGATCACGCCGGCATCGGCTTCGAAATACAGCCAATCGCTACCCGCACCACCCAACAAGGTGTCTTTGCCAGCGCCACCCATCAAGGTGTCGTTGCCTGCGCCACCATCGATGTTGTCGCCACCGCTGTTGCCATGGATGTAGTTGTCATCGGCGCTGCCCACAATGGCGTCGTTGCCTGAGCCGCTGATGAAGTGTTCAATGTTTTGGATGGTATCCACATCCGAGTTGGCCACCACCGTCACGGTGCCGGCACTGAGGTCCGCCGTGATGTTGGCGGTGGCGTAGGCGTAGTCCACGGTATCCACACCGGCATCGCCATCCAGAGTGTCATTGCCCGCACCTCCACTAAGCCATTCGCCAGCGGCGGTGCCGGTCAGCGTTTGTGCTGCATTGGTCGCAGGGTATTGCGCTGCGACTGATCCACTCAAATGGGTGACTTCAATGCCTTGCGCCACGTTCACCGTTAAGACGCTGTCAGACGACTTGTAGACCACATAAGCACCATCAAATGAGGAGCTCCTGGTCCATGCGCCTGACAAGTCCACTTTGTCACCCCAATCCCCATCGATGGTGAGGGTGTTGGGCGTGGCGTTGCTGGCCGTGATGTTGATGATTTCAGCTTGCGTGAGCTTGAGGTAGTTGCCGGTGAGGCCCAAGTTGTTGGCACCCAAATCGATCACTTCAATGCCGCGCACCGTGGTGCGGGTGCTGATGGACAAATCGGCAATGCTTAAACCCACTTCCAGGGTGTCGTTGCCGGTGCCGCCGTTGACCGAGGCGGTCCAGGAGCCCAGCGTCAAGGTGTCATCGACCGCATCCGATCCCGACACAGTCCCTGAGAAGCTGGAGGCCGGGGTCGCAATCGCGCCAAAACTTGCCCCAGTCCAATCGGCCGATCCATTGGCTGCCGTGCCCGTGGTGGTGGTCGTGATGGTGTCACGCACCGTGGCGTCGTTGAGGTCGGTTTGTGCCGTGTTGTTGGTTTTGTCTGTGAAATCCAGGTTGGACGAAAACTTCACCGTGAGGGTGTTGCCCCCCGAGGTGGCGGTGTAGATCTTGGCGCTGGTGCCATTGATTTCGGCTTCACCCGCATAAGTCCAATCCACCCAGTCGCTGAGGACCAAGCGATCGCCCACGTCGCCATCTACCGACAAGACGTTGTTGCTGTCGGTCAGGGCTTGCACGGCGGCCTTGTTGAGCACCACGGTGGTGGCGCTGCGGCCTTTGAGGTCGATCAACTCCAGGTTGGTGATGCCTTGCGTGCCGCTGGCCAGCGTGAAGTCGTAGCTGTTGCCACCCATCAACAAGGTGTCGTAGCCCGCTCCGCCATCGATGGCGCCATCAGCAGCCTTGCTGTTCAAGCTGACATTGGCGACGTTGGTGCTGTCCGACGTCGAGCGAACCACGTCCCACACCAGGGTGTCGTTGCCTTCACCGCCTTGCAGGGTGTCATTGCCTGCGCCGCCCACCAGGGTGTCATCGCCTGCGCCACCTCCCAGCGAATCGTCGCCGGTTCCACCCACGAGGCTGTCGTTGCCGCCGCCGCCTTGCAAGACGTCGTCACCGGCTTCGCCGTCCAAGGTGTCGTTGCCAGCATAAGCCCACAGCACGTCGTTGCCCGCATCGCCCAAGAGGGTCTCGGCCAGTTCGGAGCCGGTGAGCGTGTCATTGCCATTGGTGGCCGTGGTGTTCCAGGTGGTGGTGCCCACCGTGGTGCTGACCTTCACAATCAGTCCTGAGCTGTTGTGCGTGAATTGGTTGTAACCCGCTGGCGAACTGGTGGTCCAGTCGGCCAAGTCGCTGAAGACCACTTTGTCCTCGGCCCCGCCCTCAATGGTCAGGGTGCTGCCCGATCCCAGCAAACGAGCCACGGCATCGTTGTTCAGAGTGAGCGATTGCGTGGATTCGGTGTTGAACCGAATGACTTCAATGTTGCTCACCTTGGGCATGGCCCAGGTTTGGGTGAAGTCCACGCTGGCATCGTTCACCAGCAAGGTGTCGGTGCCCACACCACCGGTGATGGAGACGTCAGCCTGGTCGAAGACCAAGGTGTCGCCACCGCTGCCCGCGATCAGGACGTCTGAGCCCAAACCACCGTCCAAGGTCATGCTGCCACCAGTTGTCGCGTTTTGCAGGCCACTGATGGTGGAGCCGCTGCTCAGCGTGGTGACGCCTTTGCTGTTGGCCGTGAAGGTCACGCCGTCCAGGGTCAGGGTGGCTGCCGTGGTGGGCACGCCATTCACCGTGGTTCCATTGACCACGTTGGCGATCGTGGAGCCGTTGGTGAGGTTGGTGCCCTTGGCCACATCGGCTGTGAAAGGCACACCATCGATCAGCACGGTGGTTTTGCCCGATTGACCCCAGATGCGGTCATCGCCATCGCCGCCAATCACCGCTTCGATGTTGAGCAAGGTGTCCAAGCCGCCTTGGCCATCGCTGGCTTTGCCGCTGGCCACACCGGCTTGGGTGTTTTGGCTGAAGTTGATGGTGACCGATTGCGATTGGCCGCTGTAATCCACGGTGTCGCTGTCGGCGCCACCGTCCAGGGTGTCGTTGCCCGCGCCGCCACGCAAGGTGTCGTTACCGGCTTCACCTTGCAAGCTGTCGTGTCCAGCGCCGCCCTCGATCCAATCCGCACCTGCACCGGCTTCCACGGTGTCAGCGCCTGAGCCTGCGTCAATCGTGTCGTTGCCCGTGCCAGAAACCACCGAGTCAGCACCTCCGTGGGTGGCCATGAAGCGAGCCACGTCGCCGTTGGCCACCACATCGTTACCCGATCCCGTTTGCAGGTTTTCGATGTTTTGCAAGGTGTCCACACCACCGAAACCGTCAATGGCTTTGCCTGCGGCCACGGTGTAGCTGCGCACCGTGAGGTTGGCGCCCGTGAGGTTCACATACACGTTGCCCGTTTGTGCGGAATAGTCGACCGTGTCGATGCCATCGCCGCCATTCAGGGTTTCATTGCCCAAGGATGCATACAGGTGGTCGTTGCCACCATTGCCAGAGACGGTTTCGTTGGTGTAATTGTTGGGGGCTGTCAAATACTGGGCGTTGGAGGTGATCTGCGAATCCTCACTCACCACATCCAAGTTGCCGCTCAAGAGCAGCGTGGCCTTCAAGGTGTTGGAGGCATACACCTCGACCGCGCGATAGGTCAAACCGTCAATCACCACATTGCGAGCGTTTTGCCAGACCAGGGTGCCACCCAAAACCAGGGTGTCGCCCGCATCACCATGAATGGTGAGCGGTGCACTTGGGCTGGCGGTCATGTTGTCCAGTGTGACTTCGTCGAGTCGGAGCCATTGGGCGCCATGGCCGCGCAAGTCCAGCACTTCGATGTTGCTGACGGCATTGCTGCCGATGAGTGATCGCACTTCATCGCCCATCAACACGGTGTCGATGCCGTTGCCACCATCGATGGTGTCGGCAGCGTCGTAAACGATGACATCGTCACCGTCTTCGCCCTTGACGACGTCGGCACCCAGGCCACCGTCAAGGAAGTCTTGTCCAGCGCCACCCAACAGGGAGTCAGCGCCTTCTCCGCCCAACAAGCGGTCGTCACCGTCTGCACCATACAAGGTGTCATTGCCAACGCCGCCGTCCAACACGTCATGACCGGAACCCACCACAGTGGTGTCGGTGCCACCACCATACAAGGTGTCGTTGCCCGCACCGGCGTTCACGGTGTCGTTGCCCGTTCCGCCTTGAACGTTGTCGTTGCCATCTTGGGCTTCGATGTGATCGGCGCCGGCTTCACCCAGCAAGCTGTCGTTGCCAGCGCCACCGTCGATCCAGTCGTTGCCATCACCAGCTTTCACGGTGTCGGCACCCGAACCGGCCAAGAAGGTGTCGGCGGCACTGCTGCCCACCAGCCAATCGTTGCCACGTCCGGTTTGCACCACTTCGATGCTGTTGAGCACATTCAGCGTGCCGGTCACGTCGGTTGCGGACGATGCCGCCAGCGTGTCGGTGCCATTGGATCCCAAGGTGGTGGTGTTCGACAGGTTCACGCTCACGCCATCAATGGCTTCGCTGAAGTCAATGGTCGCACCTTGGAAGGGAATCACCCAATCGATCAATTCCACTGCAATGTCGGCATTCACTTTGACGTAAATGCCCTCAAGCGCATAGCGCACCCAAGTGTCGGTGCCATCGTTCACGGTTTCCATCACCGACCAAGGCCCTTCCAGGGTCAAGGAGCTCTGGTTCGTGCCTTGAATGGTCAATTCCGTGAAGGTGCCATAGGCGGTCGTCATTTGACGTTCCAGCAAATACACCACCTCGCGGTAGTTGATGGTCATGTGGTTGGCCCCATCGCCCGTGAGGTCAATGGTTTCAAAGCTGCGCAGACTGGAGCCCGCAAAACCGGTCATGTCCAAGTCCATGCCATGGCCTTTGAACGCCAGGGTGTCGTTGTCGGTGCCCCCATCGATGAGGATGAAGTCCAGCTTGGAAATCGACAGCACATCGTCGCCACTGCCGCCGCGGATGATGTCTGCGCCGCCCAAGCTGTGGATGGTGTCGTTGCCCATGCCGCCCGCCAAACGGTTGGCGTTGAAGTCACCAATCAACAAATCGTTGCCGGTGGTGCCCGTTTGGATCAGGGAGTCGGTGAAGTCGCCACCGTTGATCACGAAGGCTTCGCCGGAGTTGTAACCATCGCGTTGGTTGGTCGGCATGCCCGCCAAGATGTCGATGTTGCCGTCGTTGTTGAAGTCGCCCGTGGCCACCGAGAAGCCGTATTCATCCTGGGGCAAGCCGCCGGTGATGATCAGGCCATCGTCGCCCAGGTTGTCGGCACTCATTTGGTCGACCCAGAGGTTGCGGTCCTTACCAAAGATCACAAAAACCGCACCGCTGTCGTCGTCGGCGGTGTCACTGGCGGTGTTGTCGCCAATCACGGGGTTTTGACCACCCGCGGTCAGGATCAAATCGTTGTAGCCATCGTGGTTCAAGTCACCAAACTCGCTGGCCCGAATGAGTTGGTTGATGGACGTGCCGTAGAACTCAACCACCCGACCTTGAGCCTTCAGCTCGTCAATGGTGTTGAGGTCTTCCCATTGGCCAGCCTGGCCAAACACCAAATAGAACAAGCCTTTGGCCACATGGTCGGTGCCGGCCAGGTTGGGGTCATCGGGAATCGATGGGTCATACACCCAGGCCGACGTGCCAAACAGGTAATCCATGATGCCGTCACCATCGACGTCACCGGCGGCTTCGACCGACATGCCGGCCAATGCACCGGTTGAGGTGACGGTGTTGTAGTCGTAATCCCGCGATTGGGCGTTGGTGTTGAGCTGGTAGCCGGGGTCAATTTGTGCCGCAGCTTCGGTGGTGAAGTAGAACGGCGAATTGATGTTGCCCATGTTCGCCACGGAATACGACGTGTTGGTCTCAAAGCCTTTGAGCACGTTGTTGTCCAGGGCCACGTAGTAATCCGCGGCGCGATCCAAGGCATTGCCCGGGTTGATGATCACCTGGTTGCCGTTGAAGGTGACGCTGCCCCCGTAATTGCCGGTGACCACCCCGTTTTGGCCCACGGTGAAGGTTTCAAACAAGGTGCCCGTGCCGTCTTGCTTGAGGAACAGCTTCAGGGTGGTGCCCAGGTCGCCAGCTTTCATGTCTTCGCTGAACGACAAGACGATGTTGTCCTCTCGACCGACAGTGGTGGCGTGGTTGTTGCCACCCGCCACTTCCACCAAGCCGTTCCAGGTCGTGAAATACAGGGAGCTGCCCGCAGAGCCCATGCCCATCACCGCATTGCCCGATTGGTCGGTCAAGGGTGAAATGGTGGGGTTGCTTTGCTGATCCACCCCATTGCTCAGCAAAACCTCATAACTGGTGTTGTAGGCCAGCGGATTGGCCGGGTTGATGGTCAGGGTGCGGTTGTCCAGGGTGAAGGTGCCGGTGCTGCTGATCCAGGCACCCACGTTGTTGTTGGCGGTGGCATCCCAATGTTCACCAGTGATGGTGAAGCTGCCGTCGGCATTGGCCACGGCGGTAGCGACATCAAATCGCTCGACCACCTGCGCATTCGTGTTGCCATTGCGCACTTGCAGCAAGATGTAGCCTGCATCGCCCAACACCAGGGTCTCGGGCGACACAAAGGTGATGTTCTTGGAGACCGATACGTTGGTGAGGCCGTTGTAGATGTTGGCCCCTTCATTGATCGGGTTGTAGCCAACGCCTGTGGTGTTCCACAGGGTCAGATTGGGGTTGACCACATCGGTGGTGGTGGCAAAGACGCGGCTCACGGGGACAAAGTTGCCCTGGGCATCGTAGCTGCCCATGAGGTTGCCCGCGGAGTCTTGCAATTCGTCCAACACCAAACGGTATTCGGTGGAAGCCTTGAATGTGGCACCCAAATCCAGCGTGAATGCGCTGTAGTTGGTGACGGAATCCGACTGCGTGGTGATCACCCCACCCTTGTCGCTGATGCCGGTTTGCAAATCGAAGGTTTCGGTGGTGGCATAGGTTTTGGTGCCATCCGTCACCACAATCGCCACGGGCGTGGTGCCCTGACCATCGTCGATGAGGTTGGCGATGTTGCCGCCGAACGTCGGGGTGCTGGTGAAAGTCACCGTGCTTACCCCGTTGGTTGTCGTGACGCCACTGGTGTAGAAGCCACTGAAAGTGCCACTGGTGCCGTTGTTGGCCACGCCCTGCGCGCCATTGGCGAGGTTGGCAAACACGGCGGCCACTTGTGCAGCGGTTTTGTTGGCCGAGGCCGTGTAGGTGTAGCCACCCAAGGTCAAGGACTCGTTGGCCTCCAAAGCACGGAAGGTCACCGTGGTGTTGGTTCCACCCAGGTCACGAACGCTGGTGAAGGTGACGGTGTCGCCATTGGTGACGGTGCCCGTGGTGTAACCCAGCAAGGTGCCGCTGGTGTAGTTGGTGGCGTCACCCGTGGTGCCGTTGGCCAAGCTGGCAAAGACCGCGGCCACTTCGGCCGCTGTGCTGCCACCGCCTGGGGCCTTGTAGGTGAAGCCTGCCAGTGAGACGGTTTCGTTGGCCGCCAAATCCTGGAAAGTCACCGTGGCGGTTTCGACGGTGAAATTCACCAGTTCCTGCATGTTGACGCGGCCGTAAGGTTTGACGGCCTCGTTCAAGCTCAACTGGAGGTTAAAGACCAACGAATCGTTGTTGCTGCTGTTGTTGGTTTGAATCGCAGCCGTGGGAACCAGACCAACCTGAGGATAGGCTTGACCTTGTGTGTAGTCTTGTGGCAACACTGACGGATACAGGTTGTTGGTTTGACCATATGAAATCCAGACATACTGATTGTTGATCCACGTCTGATATTGGTTCACCACTCCGGGGTTGCTGCTGCCGTAATTCACATACACATTGGGATCAAACGGCGTGACATTGAAGTTCCAGGAAGACAGCGTCGGCGCGTTGGCATCGGTAGTGCCAGCGGCTGCCGTGGTGAAATTCAAGCTGCTGTTGTTGCTGATGCCCGGATACACATTGCCCGACAAGTCTTGCAGGGCATTGCCATCGATGTTGACGTAGTAGCCCGTGGAGCCCGACAAATTGCGGAAGGGGTTCACCGTAATGGTGTTGCCGCTGATCTCCAAGGTGCCGCCATTGCTGCCCGTGCCGGTGTAGACGTCAAACTTTTCGACCAAGGTGCCATCGGCCTTGTAGATCAACACATAAGCTTGCGCCGGGGCCGTGGCGGCATTTCGAATCACTTCATTGAAGGTGATGCTGAGATTTGACGCCGGATTGAACGTGGTGGCGTTGTCCGTAGGGCTGGAGCTGCTGATGGTGGACGCAAAACTGTCGTTGTCGTGATAGACCACGGTGGTGTTGGCCGCCCAGCCTTCATCCTTACCAAACACCACAAAGCTTGCGCCGCTGTAGTCGGTGACCCCGTTGAGGGTGATGCCAGCAACCGAGGGGCCCCCAATCGCGAAGTCATCGAAGCCATCGGAGTTGAGGTCGCCCACCGCGGCGATGTCGGCACCAATGTTGGTTCGGTTGGTGCCATCGGACAAGAAGGTCACGCCTCGGCTGCCAAGGCTGGACAAATTCAAGTTGGTGGCTTGCGAGCTACCAAACACCAAAGTCACCTTGCCGTAGCCAGAGGCTGCGAAGGGGTTGCCAAGGGCAAAGTCTTGGTAGCCGTCGCCGTTGACGTCGCCCACGCCCTGGATGGTGAGGTCGCTGATGGAGGCGTTCACTCCACCGTCATATCCACCACTGGTGTAGGTGGCCAGGGTGGAGGCATCAATGGTGAAGCCATTGCTGCTGCTGGTCACAAAGTTCGCCAGATTGATGTCGCTCCAGTTGTTGCGACCAAAGATGATCTTCACCTGGTTGTTGGCTGTGTTCACGGCCATGTCATCCCAGCCATCGCCGTTGATGTCGCCAATGCCGGTCAAACCGTATTCGTAGGTGGAGTAGTAGGTGTAACCATAGCTGGGGGTGCTCAGCACGTAGTTGCCACCACTCGTGGCGCTGCTGGTGGCGTTATTCAAGCTCACCAAGCCAGCGGAATCGAAGCCAGAGACCTTGATGCCTTTGGAGCCAATGTTGGTCAAGTCGATTTGGCCGGCCAATTCGGCATAACCAAACACCAAGTAGGCTGCGCCGGCGGTGTTGACGATCATGTCGTCCAGGCCGTCTTTGTTCACGTCCCCAGCGTTGTCCACCTTCCAGCCCGCATAGGCGTCAATGCCTTTGCTCACCAGATAGGTGCCGTCGTTGTAGGCCACCGAGAAGGTGGACATTTGCGGCGTGGGGGGGTTGTCGACCGTGACGTTGGTGATGGCCGTGGAGTAGTAGAGCTTGGCGCCATTGGCTGCGACGTATTGGTAATAAGTCTCGCCGTTGTAGCTGACTGGCAAATCCCGAGACCACTCTCCATAGAGCAGCAAGGAGTCTGAACCGGTTCCTTTGACCACCAACAAATTGTCATCGTCGGTCATCAAGGCCAATTTTTCAGGGGTCAGGATGAGTTTGTTGGCCCCGGCATTGGTGGTGAGGTCAAACACTTCAATGTTGGTCAAGCCCGTGGGCGGCAACAAGGAGGTGTTCACATCACCGGCAAAGTTCATGCGCAAGGTGTCGGTGCCACGGCCTGCATCAATGGCTGCAAACGTCATGCTGGTGACGGTGATGACGTCATCGCCGTCACCCGTCATGGCCCCCTGGTATTCGGCAACCGATACGGTGTCCGCGCCCGGGCTGTAGACCCTGACTGTGCCCCCCAGTTCGTTGCCAATGCTCAGCGGAATCTCATCCGAAACGGAGACAAAGGCCTCCCCTTTTTGCAGCACTTTGTAAATCGCACCATTGGCGTCGGAGTCCACGCCAAAGTAAGCCCAGCCGCCATACAGCACCAGTTCGTCGGCGGCAGAGCCTTTGACGGTCACCCGTCCAGTGTCAGACAGAGCGAGCACAGACGCCTCATCCAGTTTCACCGATTGCGCGCCGGCGCCGGTGAGGTCGATGATTTCAAAGCCCTTGACCTGCGTGCCCGCGCGGGTGGTGAAGTCGGCAATGGGGTCGCCGTTGCCATCGACATCGGTGTTCACCACCAGCACGTCGTCGCCAGCACCACCAAAAATGTGCCAATCGGCGGTGTCATACGTGACCACATCGTTGCCGTCACCGGCTTCGATCACGTCGGCACCTGCGCCCCCGATGATCACATCGTCGCCATCCCCTGACTTGATCACATCGCTGCCAGTCGTGCCGGTGATGGTGTTGGCGCTGGAGGTGCCCAGGGTCGTGTCCTTGACCGTGACGCCCGTGGTGAGTCGCACGGTCACGGTGGCGTTCGCTGCCGGGTTGCTGTTGGGAATGGCGTAGTTGAAGGTGTAAACGTCGTAGCCATCGGCGTTGGGGTTCACCTGAACGGCCCAGTTGTTTTTGTCTTGCAAAAACACGGCGTCACCCGCATCGGTGTCGAGGGTGACGGTGTGGTTAGCGTTGCCCATGGCATACAAACTGGCTGGGCTGATCACCAACAAATCGGCTTGGCCGTTGGTGAAGTCCAGGGTTTCCACGCTCGTGATGGTGGGATGCAAAGCACCAGTGGCCGGACGGCCCCCATCGGTGAGGTCCAAGAGGTTGGGCTGGGCATCGATGATCAACACATCATTGCCAGCACCGCCGCCCAGTGAAATGTCTTTGATGTCGTAAATGAGGGTGTCGTTGCCGCCACCGCCATTGATGACGTCGGCACCATTGCCGCCGTCCAGGGTTTCATCAAAATCGCCATTGGGATAGCCCTGAATGTCTTCTGAGCCAGCACCACCAGTGAGCGTGGCCTGAACGCCATCACCAATGATTTGGTCACCTTTGGTGACTTGCAGGCCCAGCAGCACCGTGACGGGCGTGCCATCGGTGGCAAAGTTGGTGTATTTGTTGTAGGTGATGCCCAAAACCTGCTCGGAGCCACGACTGGCCCAACCAGAGCCCGCCAATCGAACCGCATCGCCGGTGTTGCCACTGACGATCAAGGTGTTGGTGGCGTTGGACATGTCCCTCACCTGGTTGGCGCCCACCACCAAGGTGTTGTCGCCCGTGCCGGTGATGTCCCACACTTCAATGCCATTGAGGGTGGGACCCGATCCGGTGGTGAGGTCCACGCTCACGCCGGCACCCGTCACCCGAACGGTATCGGTTTCGTTGTCCAAACCGCCAACCCCGGCGTCACCGCCGGTGTAGCTGGCGTCGTTGGCGTCGTAAATGAAGACGTCTTCGCCTTTGCCACCCACCAGGGTGTCGATCCCTGCGCCGCCATCCATGACATCGCTGCCCAAGCCACCCTCGATGGACTGGGTGCCTGCACCCGCAGTGAGGAGGTCTCGGCCATCGGTGCCCACAAACGTCACACCGACCTTGGCCGCGCCGCTGACCGAGGTCAGCACCTTCACGGTGGCGTTGTCCAGCGTGTAGACCTGATAGGTGTTGTTGCCATCCACCACATCGGCCTGTTGATTCCAGGCGCCGACCAAGCGTGCGGTATCCCCTGCCCCACCGGTCACGGTCACCTCACCGTCCAGGTTCAGGGCCTTGATGTCCGCAGCGGTGAACTGTGCAAAGTAACTGCTGTTGCTGGCGCC
>Ga0172373_10000122_pt1 | contig 111919 bp, 82 predicted proteins | sample Lak10m_2_FD_114546 | JGI IMG/M metagenome (GOLD analysis project Ga0172373, IMG submission 114546) | Freshwater microbial communities from Kabuno Bay, South-Kivu, Congo - kab_092012_10m | ecosystem: Environmental > Aquatic > Freshwater > Lake | place: Democratic Republic of the Congo...
TATCGATTGGAATGTGACAGCGCGCACGGGGGACCCGTATGTGAAAGTGTACGAAGAAGAGCGCGAGCTTACCGTGATGTTGCTGGTAGATATGAGCGCTTCTTCCCGATTTGGCTCGGTACGCCAGTTCAAATCGGAAGTCATGGCAGAGCTGTGCGCCTTGTTATCCTTTTCCGCCATTACCAACAACGATAAGGTTGGGCTGATCCTTTTTACAGATCAGATCGAACTATTTATCCCTCCCAAAAAAGGACGGTCGCATATCCTTCGGATTATTCGCGAGTTGATCGATTTTCAAATCAAGGGAAGGGGAACAAATCTTTCGGTAGCCCTGGAGTACGTACATCAGGTAATTAAAAAACGAAGTATCTGTTTCGTTATCGGTGATTTTTTTGCCACCGGCTATGAAAATGCCCTTCGCATTGCAGCACGCCGGCATGATGTGATTGGGATACGGGTGCGGGATTTGCGCGACGAATCGCTTCCTGATATTGGTTTGGTAGAGGTGCTGGATCCCGAAACCGGACAAACAGCCTGGCTTGATACGAGTTCGGCACCCGTTCGGCAAACTTATGCGGAGCGTTTTGTCGCTTACAGCACCCTTTTTAAGCAGGCTTTTGCGAAAGCGGGGGCAGATAGTGTGGATATTCTAGCACATGAATCCTATGTGCAGGCGCTATTGAAATTTTTTCAAAAACGGGCGGGCCAATGAAACGGACTTGCATCGCAGCTATATTTTTCCAACCTACGTCCAATAGGTATGCGCCGATGGATGGGCATACTTCTATCCGTCTTTTCATGGGCGCAGCTTGGTTTGTTTGGGTGTTGGCTATCAGTGGGATGCCGCAGGTGGTACAAGCCCAGTATCGGGCAGAAGCCCGCCTCGACACGGCTTCCATACGGGTAGGGGACCGGGTTCGGCTGCACCTGAAGGTTGAAGGTCCTTCCGGGATGCTGGTTCATCGCATAGGCTTGGATACCCTCCGATCGGTACAGGGTATTGAGCGGGTTTCTTCCGGAGAACAAATTACAGAACCAGTGGCCGGTACATCAAGGGAAGTGCTCATCCAGGAGGTTCAGCTCACCGCATTTGATACGGGGCGTTTTCAAATTCCACCTATCCCGATTGAGGTGTCGTCCCGAGGACAGCGCGCGCAACTAGAGAGTAACGATCTGGTACTGGAGGTGCGCAGCGTACTGACGGATTCTACCACGTTCGCCCCCATTAAGAATATTATCCGGGAGCCTTTGAAGGTGCGCGATTTTTGGATAATCGGGGTTTTGTTGCTGGTTGGTATAGTAGGGTATATCTTTTATCGGTATAGGAGAAGACCCCGACCAGAGGTAAATCCGGAGGTAGTGGAAAGTAAGCCAAGACCCGCTAGCGCTATAGCACTCGAAAAACTGACAGCCCTCGAAGCAGCTGATTATCCGGCAAAAGGAGAATTTAAGTACTATCAGTCCGCACTCACCTATATCTTGCGGGAGTTTATTTTTCACCAGTTTGGATATAATGCACTGGAGGCAAGCAGCGAAGAAATTCAGCAGCAACTAGCTGTTCTTGGAATAGATGAATCCTGGGTGACCCAACTTTCAGCCCTGCTTACACGCGCTGACCTGGTCAAGTTTGCAAAAGGCACGTTACCTCTCGAAATGCATTATGCTGCCTTGGATTCCGTGCGTTCGTTGGTTCAGTGCTATGTGCCGGAAGATAACACCTGATGCAAGCTATTTCTTTATCGGCCCTGTTTGGTGGAAAAAGCCTTTTTCTGAAAGAAAATTTTTGAGCTTGGATTGTACCGGAAGATAGGAGGCCCATACAGCTAGGCACCATTCCCTGATTTTTTGATCCCGTGTTATGCCCGGTTGTTCTTGCAGGACATCGTGCACAGACAAGGTGCAATTGCGTTCGGGAATGAATAAATCCGGCCAGGTAGTTTTGTTTTTGGACATAAACACATGAAAATCCTGAACCTCTTTACCGGTGAATCCTTTTTCGAGGTAGAGAAACAGCCCGGTCAGTGCAAACGTGAGTGCCAGCGGTTTGGTATCAGTAGTGGCGGTTTGTGCGGTTTGTGCGTCCACGACCTGTTGATGGATGAATGCGGGGTCTGGATGGGATAAGGTGTAGTAGGTAAGTTCCAGATAATCAGGTTCGAACATTGGGCGTAGGTCAGTTAAGACAGGTTTTGTCAGGTATCGATACACAAGGTGCAAAAATCAGGTGTCTTTTCAACGGGTAAAAGGAAAAAATAGACGGGTAGATCCGTGGTGTGGATTTCAATAAAAAGAAGGCAGCCGAAGGTAAGAAAAGACAGTTGCTATAGTCTCTAAGTATTTCAGGTGGACGTACTATAGGGCTGAAAGCGTATCTTTGCCGGCCAAATATGTCGGGTATTATGTTTAACAACCTGCATTTTCAGGATCCATGGTGGTTACTTTTGTGGGTACTGCCTCCGCTTTGGTTTTGGTGGTACCGCCGGCGTGAAGATAGGCTGCGTACACCGATGCGCATATCATCACTGGAAGGGGTACCCCTATTGTCATCCTGGCGCGCAAGGGCAAAAAAACAGTTGCCTTGGTTGCGCCTGGTGGCGCTCATGGTGTTGATTGCTGCAATGGCAAGGCCACAGCGGGCATTACAGGAGGAGCAGATAAAAGCGGAAGGCATTGATATCATGCTGTCTATGGACTTGTCGAGCAGTATGCTGGCTCAGGATTTTAGGCCGGATCGCCTATCTGTGAGTAAGCGGGTAGCTTCGGAGTTTGTGGATCGCCGGACCTTTGATCGGCTGGGGCTTGTCGTTTTTTCCGGAGAGGCGTACGCTCAGTGTCCGCTGACTACAGATCACTCTATTGTAAAAATGTTTCTTTCGGAATTGCAGTGTGGCGTGTTGGAAGATGGTACCGCCATCGGGATGGGGTTGGCTACTGCCGTAAACCGGCTAAAAGATAGTCCGGTAAAAAGTAAGGTAATCATATTGCTCACGGATGGAGTGAACAATTCGGGCTATATAAAACCCATTACCGCCGCAGAAATCGCCCGCCAACTGAACATCAAAGTGTACACCGTTGGCGTGGGCAGTATGGGAGATGCGCTCACCCCGGTGAGTCGGCGCAGCGATGGGCAATATATTTTCGGGTTGGCTCGGGTGGAGATTGACGAAGCGTTGCTCAAGGAAATATCCAACATGACCGGAGGGAAATATTTTCGTGCTACCTCTGAGGAGAGTCTGGAAAAAATCTACCGGGAAATAGACCAGTTGGAAAAAACCGAGATTGAGGTGACTACGTTAAAGCGATACAGTGAAGCCTTCAGCAGGCTGGTGTGGATAGCATTTGGATTGATTTTAGTGGAATTTGGTCTCCGACAGACCTGGTTGCGCAGCATTTCAGAATGACGATTCCAACCGGAATCTGACTAAAAACAGTCTCTATGTTCCGTTTTGAACATCCTGAATATCTCTATGGACTAATACTCGCCGGGGTCTTGCCATTCCTGTTTTACGTTGGGATTCGCCATCGGAATCAGGTATTACAGCGATTTGGTAACCTGGCATTAGCCGAACGACTTTTTTCCGGCTATTCGCCCCAACGGCAATGGTGGAAAATGGTTTTATGGACGCTGGGCATCGTTTCCCTGGTTCTCGCACTCGCCAACCCGCAATTGGGCTCCAAGCGAGAACTGGTAAAAAGCGAGGGTATTGATGTATTCATAGCACTCGATTTATCGCAGAGTATGTTGGCTGAGGACTTGGTGCCAAGTCGCCTGAGTCGCGCCCAGCGCTTTGGAGAATCCCTGGCTCAGGGCCTAAAGGGGAATAAAACAGGGCTCATCTTTTTTGCAGGTAATGCATATCTCCAGGTACCACTTACCATGGACTACGCGGCTGTTGGGTTATTTATGCAAAGTGCACATCCATCCCAGCTTCCCGAGCAGGGAACGAATATAGCAGCGGCGCTTGCGTTGGCAAACCGCTCTTTTTCTCCAAAAGATAAAACGAGTAAAGCCGTCGTACTGATTTCAGATGGTGAAAACCATGAAGAGGATGCGATGGAAGCAGTGCAGGCTCTGCGCAAATCTGGTGCGTATGTATTCACCGTAGGGGTAGGTACTTCCGAAGGTGGGCTGATTCCAGTCGAAATAGAAGGCCGCCTCGATTACAAACGCGACGATAGCGGTGCCCCAGTGCGGACGACGTTCGATGAAAAACTATTGCGAACTTTGGCAAGTGAGGGAAAAGGAGCTTATTACAACCTCGCCGATGGATCCGAACAAGCACTCGAATTCATCCGCTCTCGTTTGGATCAACTGGAAAAAAGGGAGATGGAGCAACGGGTTTTCTCCTCGTTTGAAAGTTATTTTCAGGTATTTATTGGGTTGGCTATCCTATTGTTTATGTTGGAGTTTCTGATTTCAGCGCGAAAAAAGACCGCTATTGCGCTATTCCTGTGCCTCACCGTGGCCACTGTGCAGGGCCAAGGAGTACACACGCTGCGCAGAGAGGGAGATAAAGCGTATAATTCCAAGGACTATTCCTCCGCAGAAGAGCATTACCGAAGTGCACTGAGCAAAGAAAATGTGGCAGCGGCTCGCTATAACCTGGGGAATGCCGTCTATCAGCAAAAGCGCTTTCCAGAAGCGGTGGAGCATTTTTCTCAGGCGGCCGACCGGGCCCAAACCCCAAAGGATAAAGCAGCAGCCTATTACAACCTGGGCAATACCTATTACCAGATGCAGGATTTCGAAAAAAGCATCGAAGCATATAAAAACGCCCTGAGGCAAAACCCTGGGGATGTATCGAGTAAATCCAATCTGGAGCTCGCCCGGCAGCAATGGCAGCGCCAGCAGCAGCAAGAACAACAACAGCAACAACAAAACCAGCAGAATCAGCAGAAGGATTCAGCGGATAATCAACCCCAAAATAAGCCATCTCCGCAAAATCAACAAAAACCCCAGAATCCGCAGTCGCCACAAAACGAGCAATCATCCTCTTCCGGAAATGGGCAAGCACTGAGTCAAAAAGAGGCGGAAGATTTACTCCGCATTGCCGGGGAAGAGGAAAAAAAAGTACAGTCTAAATTGCGTAAATCCCAAGGCCAGCCTGCCAAAACAAAAAAAGACTGGTAGTACGACAGCCTGGGAGTTGCCCATTTGTATACTTAGAATGCGTTGAATCATGAGAGCAGCTATTTTTTTAGGCCTTCTTTTTTTATGGATGCCATTGGTACAGGCACAAAAAACAGTACATTTTAGCGCCTCTGCAAGTAGTGATACGGTATGGTTGGGGCATTACTTCAAGCTGACCTTCACCCTAAAGAACGGGCAGGGCAGTAAATTTACACCGCCATCATTTGGCTCCGATGTGGAGTGGTTGTCGGGCCCCAATACCTCGACATCTATTTCTGTGGTGAATGGGGAAACGACGAGGGAGCAGTCGTTTAGCTACCTGGTTCGGCCTACTACAGTGGGCGTACTTCGCGTATTGCCGGCCACCATTGAGACCGAAGAAGGTCTGCTGGAAACGGAATCATTTGCTATTTCGGTCCTTCCAAATGAAGCCGGGTTGCCACAACCCGCGGTAGATCGTCGATCGGATTTATTCCGGATGGATTTTGGAGACCGTCTGCCCGGCTGGTCATTGCCTCCTTCTGCGCAGGAAGAGGCAGCAAAGAAAAAGCGCAAGACGGTAAAAATTTAATAAGTATTAGCGATGTCGGGTATGTACAGGCAACGGATTGCTTTCATAGGTATCCTCGGGTGGAGTCTTTTTATTTCCGGACTATACGCGCAAAAGTCGCAGCCTGTCTTTGAAGCGTTTACAGATACCCGGGAGTTATTTCAGGACAGCTACCTGGAGCTTAGTCTGGTGCTGCGCAATGGGGAGGGTACCCAGTTTACCGCACCTGATTTTTCGGACTTTCGGGTGGTCTCCGGTCCTTCCAGGGGTATAAGTACCACGATTATCAATGGGGTAGTCAGTATGGAAATGCGGTTTTCCTATACGCTTCAGCCTCGTCGTACGGGTACCTTGCGGATTGGCGCGGCCAGTATAAAGGTGGGGTCTCGCACGCTTCGCACGCGTCCTGTGGACATACTAGTGCGCAAGGGCGGTGCCCAGGATTCCGGCTCGGCCAAGGGGCAGGCTGACTTTTTTGTGCGTGCCGAGCTGAGCAAAACCAATGCCTTTTCGGGGGAACAGGTTCGCCTCGATTACAACCTCTATACGCGGGTGGATATTCAGAGCTACAATATGGTGGAAGAATCGCCGTACCAAGATTTTTATGTGGAGGATTTACAGCGGGTGGACAGCAGGGTTACGCAAAAAATGGTGAAGGGGAAAATGTATTATGTGCGCACCTTGCGCAGTCTGGCGCTATATCCTCAAAAAGCGGGTAGCTTAAGCATCGGACCAGCATCGCTGGAGCTGGGTATTTTGACCAACGACCCTGGAACCGAGTCGTTGTTTTTCGGTGGGGAGATTCGCCGGTCACCAGCTGTGACGGAATCCCTTCAGATAACCGTATCCTCTATTCCGTCGGATGCACCGGTCTGCTTTTCCGGTGCGGTGGGTGATTTTTCGGTGTCCTACCTTGGATCCCCGCGGAGGGAGCTAAGCACCGATGAGGTTTTTTCTTTTCAGTTAAACATTAGTGGAGACGGGGACTTGAAGCGTATTTCACCGCCTGATTTTCATCTGGGGGATTCCTTTGAAGTGTATCCTCCCCGGCTGGTAGAAGAGAATTATTTCGAGGAAGCAGGTAAACGCATTGGGCATAAGCTGTATGAATATGTAGTGGTGCCGCTTCAGGCAGGAGAATATGAATTAAAGCCCTCTTTTTGTGTATTTGACCCCGTTCAGAAACGTTTCGTGGCACATGAAGAAACATTCCTTTTGAAGATACGGCAGGGCAAGGTGAAAAAATCTGTTTTGGCGGGTGCTGAGCAGCAGGACGATACGGGGCTGATGGACGATACGGAGCTGACTCGGGGCGATGAGCCGGGAGGAAGCATTACCTGGTTTTGGATTTTGTTTTTACTTCCACTGGCAATCATTTTGAGTATATGGGGCACGCGTCGGTTTGGTGCTCATTTGGGGAGGGAAGCCGGTGGGGGCGCGATTCGTCAGCGTGCGCGGGTTCAATTGAAGGAGGCGGCAAGGTATCGGGAAAACGGAGAGGTGCGTGCTTTTTTTGAGGCTATTTCAAAGGCAGTATTGGAATATGCGTGTTTGCGGCTGGACATTCCGTTGGCTCAACAATCCAAAGAAGGCGTATTACAGCGTTTGGAGTTGGCGGGGATGGATGCTGCTACGTTGTTGGAGCTGCGCTTTTTGCTGGATCGATGCGAACTGGTTTTATTTGCAGGTCAGCAGGATGCGGGGGCTATGGAAGAGGTATATGCGACGGCAGAGCGGTTGATAGCCTACCTGGATACGATGGCCATGAAAAAGTAAAAGGCCGGAGGGGTGATGGAGAAGTGGCGGCTAGATTTTATGGACGAAATGCAGGATGTCCTCAACCACTTGCCGGTGATTGGAAAGTCGGGGTACTTTGTGTTGCCCGCCCAGTTTACCTTTCTGTTTTAGCCAGTTCATGAACGTTCCCTGAGGCATTACATCGACCTGGAGCTGGGTGAGCGCGAGATCTTTGAAGCGTTTTGCTTCATAATCTGAGTTTATTTTTTGCAGGTTTTGATCGAGCAGGAACGTGAAGTACTGGATGTCGGCGGGTTGTTTGTCAAATTCGATAAGCCATTGGTGGCAAGCTTTGTTGTTGGATGCGAAATAGACGGGTGCTACGGAGTATTCCGCCACGGAGGCTCGGGTTTCGGAGCAGGTAAGGGCGAGAGCCAGGTCGGCGTTTTCGACGATGACCTCTTCGCCGAAGGCGTTGATAAACTGGCGGGTCCGACCAGTAACCCGAATTCGGTAGGGGTTGGTAGATGTAAACATAACGGTATCACCGGGAAGGTATCGCCAGAGGCCGGCATTGGTACTGATGACCAGCGCGTAGTTTTTTCCTATTTCCACTTCCTGTAGGGTACATGTTTGGGGTTCGGGTTTGTCCCATTCGCTCATTGGTAAAAATTCGTAAAACACTCCGTTGTCGAGTAGGAGCAGCATGCCGGCTTCCGGGTTGTTGGGTTGATCCTGTACGGCGAAAAACCCTTCGGAGGCGTTGTACACTTCCAGAAAATCGACGTGGTTGGAGGGGAAAAAATCCTTGAATTGCTGCTGGTAGGGCGTGAAGCTCACCCCTCCGTGGGTATAGAGCTGGAAGTTGGGCCACACCTCCAGCATGTGTTGTTTTCCGGTAATTTCGAGAATTCGGCGGAAGAGGACTACGGTCCAGGTGGGTACACCACCAATCATGACTACGTCCTTTTCGCGGGCACCTGCTTGTGCGAGGTATTCGAGTTTTTCCTCCCAGTAGGGGAGCAGGGCATGTTTTTTTGAAGGGATATAGAAGGATTGGGCAAACCAAGGCATTCGTTCTATCATAATAGCGGATACATCCCCGACGCGGGTTTGGGGGTAGCCTTCAAAATGGGACCAACTACCTCCCATCAGCATGGTTTTTCCTGCAAACTGGCGGGCGTCGGGTCGATGGTGGTAATAGATGCCCATGGTATCCCAGGTTCCTTTGAGGTGGCATCCGCTCAGATTTTGGGATGACACCGGGATAAACTTACTTTTTCCTCCGGTGGTACCAGATGATTTAGAGAACCAGGTTGGGCGGCCAGGCCACAAAACATTAGGTTTTCCATGCATCATCCGGACGATATCGGCGCGAAAAGATTCGTATTCACCGAGTGGTATGGCGGATGAAAAATCGGCCAGGGATTTTAGCTTGTCAAATTGGTACCGTTGCCCCCATTCGGTATGCCTGGCCTTTCCGAGGAGCCGAAACAGGAGTTTTTGTTGCGTATCAATAGGGGTTTGCGCAGCCTGTTGCAGCTGCTTGTATCGATTCAAAAATACTTGGCGTATGAGCTGATTAAACATAAAAATCGATGACTTTCGAACCCTTTCAATAGCTAAGTTAATTAAAAAGGTGCTTATACACCAAGTTCGGCTGCAAGGAAGTGCCCGGTATAACTTTCTGATATGCGGGCTACTTCTTCGGGTGTACCGGTACATACGATGGTACCTCCTTCCCTGCCGCCTTCTGGACCGAGGTCGATGATATAATCTGCCACCTTGATGACGTCCAGGTTGTGTTCTATAACGAGCACGGTATTTCCCCGTTCGACGAGTTTGTTCAGCACTTCTACCAGGTGGCGGATATCTTCGAAATGTAGGCCGGTGGTTGGTTCGTCGAGTATATACAACGTCTTGCCGGTATCTTTCTTGGAAAGTTCCTCGGCGAGTTTGACCCGTTGGGCTTCCCCTCCGGATAGGGTGGTTGCTTGTTGCCCAAGGGTGATATATCCCAGTCCAACTTCTTCCAGCGTATGGAGTTTGCGGTAGATAGCCGGTATGTTTTCAAAAAAGGGTACGGCTTCGGATACGGGCATATTGAGTACATCATTAATAGATTTGCCTTTGTACAGTACTTCGAGCGTTTCGCGGTTGTATCGTCGGCCCAGGCATTGTTCGCAATCGACATAGACATCCGGGAGGAAATTCATTTCGATGACACGCATGCCGGAACCCTCGCATACTTCGCATCGACCCCCTTTGACATTAAAAGAAAATCGGCCGGGTTTATACCCTCTGATTTTGGATTCTGGTAGCTCGGAGAAAATTTTTCGGATATCCGAGAAGACACCCGTATAGGTAGCTGGATTTGAGCGAGGGGTTCTTCCGATTGGCGATTGGTCTATTTCAATGATTTTATCAATACATTCGATGCCTTTAATTTCTTCGTAAGGCATAGGTTCCTGCAGGGCATTGTAGAAGTGCCGTCGTAGGATGGGATAGAGTGTTTCGTTGATCAGGGTGGATTTGCCACTACCGGATACGCCGGTTACGCAGAGAAAGATACCAAGAGGGATGCGGACAGAAACGTTTTTGAGGTTGTTTCCGGTAGCTCCGTTTAGCTCAATAAACAAGCCATTCCCCGGGCGGCGGGTAGCTGGAACGGGTATTCGGAGGGCATTGTTGAGGTAGTTGGCGGTAAGGGTTCCGCTTTTTAGAAAATCAGCGGGTGCGGCGGCGGCGACCAGTTGACCGCCATACTTTCCCGCGCCTGGGCCTAGATCGATGATAAAATCCGACGCGAGCATGATATCTTTATCGTGTTCTACCACGAGGACGGTATTCCCTATTTCGGTAAGCTCCCGGAGGGCTACAATGAGCTGTTGATTGTCGCGTTGATGAAGGCCGATACTGGGCTCGTCGAGAATATAGGTGATGCCGGTGAGCTGAGATCCAATTTGGGTAGCCAGGCGAATCCGTTGTGATTCTCCTCCCGATAAGGTGCGTGCCGATCGGCCAAGGGTGAGGTAGTCCAGGCCGACATGCAGCAGGAATCCCAGCCGCAACCGAATCTCTTTGAGCACTTCGTGTGCAATGGCCTGTTGACGTTCGCTGAGCAGAGGTTCTACGGTCTGAATCCAGTCGGATAAAGCGCGGATATCCATGTCCGACAATTCTCCGATATTTTTGTCCAGTACTTTAAAATGCAGCGACTCTTTTTTTAGTCGGGCACCCCGGCATTCCGGGCATTCCGAAATAGTCATAAATTCTTCAATCCAGCGCCGCGTTTTTTCAGAAGAGGTTTCATCAAACCAGCGTTCAATCATTTTGAGCAATCCTTCGTACGCCAGGTTATAGGTGGAATCATTGTCTCCGAGTTGTATTTCGAGCTTATCACCTGCCCCGTGCAGAATGGCATGAAGGGCTTCTTCGGGGAGATCGCAGAGCGGGGTAGAAAAACTAAATGAATATTTTTTAGCTAGCGCCCGGAGCTGCTTGAACGCGAGGATATCACGTACTTCTCCGAGCGGGGCAATCCCTCCTTCGTTGATGCTTTTAGCGCGATCTGGTATGACCTTTTCGATGTCCACCCGATTGATGATGCCGAGGCCATTACATTCCGGGCAGGCTCCATACGGGGAGTTAAAAGAAAAAGAATTGGGAGAAGGTTCTTCATAGGAAACACCGGAATCGATATCCATAAGGTGTTTGCTCAAGGTTACCAGTTCTTCGCTTTCATGGTCGAGCACAAAGACCAGTCCATCTCCCATACGCAGCGCGGCTGCCAAGGACTGGGTCAGGCGATCCGTAGCCGGGCCACCGATAGCCAGCCGATCGATGACTACTTCGATATCGTGGGTTTTGTAGCGGTCTATTTGCTTACCGGGGGTGATATCTTCCACGGCGCCATCTACGCGTACCTTGGTATAGCCCTGTTTTTGAATTTGCTCAAACAGCTCGCGGTAGTGTCCTTTTCTTCCCCGAACCACCGGTGCGAGGAGGAGGATTTTTTTTCCTTGAAATTGCTCTAAAATAAGCTGTTGCATTTGTTCTTCGGTATAGCGCTCCATGCGCTTTCCGGTGACAAAAGAGTAAGCCTCTCCGATGCGGGCAAAGAGGAGGCGGAGGAAATCATAAATTTCAGTAACCGTTCCGACCGTAGATCGCGGGCTGCGCGTGGTGGTTTTTTGTTCGATAGATATAACGGGGCTTAACCCGTCAATTCGCTCTACATCTGGCCGCTCCATTTCGCCGATAAACTGGCGGGCGTAGGAGGAGAATGTTTCCATGTAACGTCGTTGGCCTTCGGCATATATGGTATCGAAGGCGAGAGAGGATTTTCCACTGCCGCTGATGCCGGTGATGACGACGAGTTTATTTCTCGGTATCTGAACATCGATACCTTTCAGATTGTGTTCCCTGGCACCAATCACGTCAATCGCGTCATTGGAATGGATGGTCTGATGTTTGGGAGCGGTCATGATAATGTAACATTAGGTTCGACGGCCAAGCAACCTATTACCTATCCGTCATAGGGATATATACTATTTTTAGCTTGGGGTATAGTCAAAAAATACCCTGCGCTGAGCAGAAGAATAGACGCCGATTTATTCGATATCTATTAAGGGCAGCAAGGTTTGGAGTAACAGGGTAAGTTTTTTTTCAGCCGCCTGGGCGGCGATGACGACGTCTTCCGCGGACGTTTCCTGAATAAGCTCCAGTGGGAAACATTTATTGGTAGGCACAGAAACGGCGAAGACCGGTAAGTTCATGTGCTTGGCTACCAGTACTTCCGGCACGGTGGACATCCCGACGACATCGGCTCCTATGAGGTGGGCGAAGCGATACTCTGCGGGGGTTTCGAGGTTGGGGCCGGGCAAGGCAAGGTACACGCCTTCGTGGGCTTTGATTCCGAGCTGCGAAGCTATTTCGAGCGCCTGTGCATTGAGCGCGCGGTCGTAGGCGTGGAGCATATCCGGAAACCGCGGACCGAGGCGTTCGTCGTTTTTTCCACGTAGCGGGTTGTCGGGCATCATGTTGATGTGGTCTTTCATAAAAACGAGGTCGCCCTGATCGATATCGGGATGTACACTGCCCGATGCGTTGCTTACTACCAACCGCCGGATTCCGAGCATTTTCAGGACGCGCACGGGGAAGGTGACCTGTTGCAGGCTGTATCCTTCATAATAATGGAACCGACCGGCCATAGCGGCTACCCGTCGTCCGTTGAGGGTACCCAATACTAATTTCCCCAAATGTCCTTCGACGGTAGATAGTGGGAAATGGGGTATTTTTTCGTAGGGAATGACCGCTTCCTGTTCAATATGGTGAATCAACCCACCTAGGCCAGTGCCCAGGATAATACCAAATTCGGGTTGGAAGGTTGTTTGGCTCCGGATAAAATCCAGCGATTCTTCTAGTTGGCTATAAAGCATAACGCGAGTAGTTTAACAGCGCAAAGATAGGAGAAATAGCACGGTGCTCTCACTTGCTTTCGCATACGTGGGCATTAATTAGTGCTTTAAATAAAAAACAGAGCAGATTTGGTTGTCTGTGCCGGGTAAAAGCGAAGGTTGCCCTCTTCGGTGTTTCAGGGTACGTGTGGATAATCAACCTGGAATCCCGTTGGAATTGACAAGGGGCGCGATTGGATAAATGCGAAAAAGGGTGTATATTATACTCAGCTATTGGACGGTACGGGTGTGGAGAAAGTGGAATGGCAATCCCCAACGGCTAACAAATGAATACCGGAAAATGGGAATCGTAAATCAAACCAGCGTGCTGCATTTTTTTCTTACACTGGTATTTTCCTTTGTAATTGGGTTGGAATTGAACTCCAAAAAAGGCAGGGAAGGTGGCGAGGATGTCTTTTTTGGAACGGAGCGCACCTTGGCTTTCATCGGGATGCTGGCTTTTATTTTGATGGAGGCTGGGTCTGTTTTTGCACAGGGGTATCTGATTGGCTGGATAAGCCTGAGCGCTTTATTAGGTATTTTTTACTATTCCAACATCACGCGGAATGGACATTTTGGCTTTACGAAGGTATTGGTGGCAGAATTTATTTACCTGCTTCCCTTATTGCTGCGTACGCAGCCGATATGGTTTTCACTACTCATCATCGTGGTTTTTATCATTCTGCTCGATTTAAAGGAGCAGATAAAGCGGTTTTCGGAGCGCATCTATGCAGAGGAGTTTCTGACGATGGCAAAGTTTGTCGTTATCACCGGAGTGATTCTTCCGTTGGCTCCGCGGGATAAGTTGGTTGGATTATTCTCTTTTAGTCTGTTTGATTTATGGATGGCGGTGGTAGCGATATCCGGTATTTCATATATCAGTTATTTACTGCAGAAATACCTCTTTCCCAAATCGGGTATCATTGTTTCCGGATTATTAGGAGGGTTGTATAGTAGTACAGCGGCCACTTTTTTATTGGCTCGGAAAAGCAGGGACGACCACGGCAGAAACAGCAGCTACGCAGCGGGAATCCTGTTGTCCACCGTTATGATGCTGGCCCGTGTGTTTGTGTTGATGTGGTTGTTCAACCGAGAAGTGGCAAGGGCGAGTTTCCTTTACTTTGCGCTGCTGATACCGGTGAGTTTGCTGATGGTTGTTGTGTTGTATCGCTGGGGAGGTAATAAGCCGGAGCAGGTATCGGTAGCAGAGGAATTGTCCAGGCAAAATCCACTTGAATTTAAGATGGCATTAGTTTTTTCGGTGCTGTACGTGGTATTTTCTATGCTCACGGAATATACGGTTCAGCATTATGGGCGTAGCGGGCTTCCGGTACTATCGTTCGTAGTAGGGCTGGCGGATATTGATCCGTTTTTAATCAGCCTTTTCCAAAATGAGCAGGCGTCGCTATCGTCGGGAGCCATTTTACTCAGTGCTTGGCAAACGATTACGGCGAATAATATTCTGAAGATGGTGTATGCCCTGGTTATGTCGGGGGTAGCTACGCGGAAGCTCGTTTTCTGGGGCTTTCTGGTGATTAACGTGGTGTGTGGAGGGGTGCTATGGATATTATGGTGAGATACTGTATGAACTATAGATTGTCGAATTGGTGTAGTTCATCCATACAAGAGCCGGCTTCCATTTCGAAAATAGGGTTGATAAGGCCGTTATCCAGGCCGTACACCCACCCATGCAGGTGCGGGCGCTGTTCTTGTTTCCAGGCGTGTTGTACAATAGATGTTTTGGCGATGTTCATGACTTGTTCCTTGACATTCAGCTCGACAAGACGGTTGGCTCTTTGCTTCATATCCCCTATCGCATCCAGTTCTTGGCGGTGGTAGCGATATACGTCTTTTATATTTCGCAGCCATTTGTTGATGATACCGTAGGAGTGGGAGTTCATAGCTGCTTTCACACCGCCACACCCGTAGTGCCCACAGACGATAACATGCTTAACTTTTAAGTACACCACGGCATATTCCAGGACGCTCAGCAGGTTGAGGTCGGTATGAACGACCATGTTGGCGATATTGCGGTGCACGAAAATTTCGCCGGGTCGGGTACCGGTAATCTGATTGGCCGGTACGCGGCTGTCGCTACAGCCGATCCATAAAAATTCCGGGGTTTGAACGTGCGACAGGTCGGTGAAAAAATTAGGGTCATCCTGTAAGGTTTCCGCAGCCCAGGCTTTGTTTTTTAGGAGGAGTTTTTCATAAATCTGCATAGTGTGTGGTTTTATTTGGTTAGTGGCTGAATGGTGGCAGGTAGAATAAGCCGTGCGTGTGCGGGTTTGCAGTCGCTGCGTTCTATTTCGACGTGGATATTTTTCAGGTGGGCATGCATCAGAAATTCATTAATGGTGTCCACGATATCCAGGTCGATAAATTCGGCGGCGTTTACGTCGATGATGAGCGATGTGTTTTCGGGAATATTTTCAAGGGCTTTTTTCAGGTTGGCTTTATTCAAAAAACTCACGTCTTTGCGCAGCCGCACGAGGTAGTTATTGCCCGTGTTCATGACCAGGAGTGCGGAGTGGAAATTACTGCGGAGCATAAAGAAAATACCGACGAGGATTCCGATGAGGATTCCTTCGAGCAGGTCAGTAAACAGGATGGCGAGCACGGTGACGACAAAGGGGATAAACTGGTCTAACCCTTTTGAAAAGAACTCTTTGAAAATAGAAATTTTAGTCAGCTTATATCCTACAAATAGCAGAATAGCGGCCAGTGCAGATAAGGGAATCTGATTGAGCCATCCGGGTACCAGCGCCACGGCGGCAAGCAGGAATAGGCCATGCAGAACAGCTGCTGATTTTGATTTTGCTCCGGCACTGACATTGGCAGAGCTACGTACGATAACCGATGTAACCGGCAGTCCTCCCAGTAAACCGGATAGTATATTACCAGCACCTTGTGCTTTGAGTTCTTGGTTGGTAGGAGTGACCCGGCGATAAGGATCGATTTTGTCCGCTGCTTCAATTCCAAGAAGGGTTTCCAAGCTAGCTACTACCGCTATGCTCAGCGCAGTGGTCCAAACGACAGGATTGGAGATAGCGGTGAAATCGGGTATGGTGAAAAAAGAAAGAAAAGTGTTGAGGTTATCTGCTGCCGGGAGTGAAACCAAGTGTTTCCCTTTCAGTGCCATCATAGGTTGGCTTGAGATGAAAACTTGATTGAGTATGGCTCCAGCGAATACGGCTACCAGCGCACCCGGAATCAGTTGTAGGATTTTATGGGATTTGAAAAAACGAGTTTCCCAGAGGATGAGAATCCCCATCGCTACCAGACCGATGATCAGGGCACCGATTTCTATGCGTTGTAGGGCATAGAGGATTTCAGAGAAGGTATTTGCGTGGTCGGGCTGCACAAAAGACTCGTCCCCTTCAAAATCGGAGTCATACCCAATAAAGTGTGGAAATTGCTTTAGGATGAGAATTAGTCCGATGGCGGCGAGCATTCCTTTTATCACGGCATTGGGAATGAAGTCGCCGATGACGCCTGCTTTTATGAAACCAAACAACAGCTGGAAGAACCCAGCCAGCACCACCGCGAGGAGAAAAATTTCGTAGCTCTCCAGCCGGGTAATTCCGGCCGCTACAATGACGGTGAGACCAGCCGCCGGGCCGGATACGCTGAGGTTGGAACCACTTAGTAGGCCGACTACAACCCCACCTATAATACCGGCTATAATACCCGAAAACAACGGAGCATTTGAACCCAGGGCAATGCCCAGGCACAGAGGCAGCGCAACTAAAAATACAACAACGGCTGCCGGAGCATCTGCTCCGATGTTGCGAAAAAACGACTTTATCATGATTTTGTCTTGTTTGAGGCACTTCGCTGGAAGGCAAATCAAAATAGTTTAGACCCCTTAGGCTCCTTTTTGTTCGCGCAATCCTTCGTTTTTTTATCCTTTTTTTTGAACGGTTCTTTTGGGCTCAAAACAGAAAATTCATTTTTATAATAATTTGATTTATAGATTTTTAAAAAAAAATAGAAATAAAAAAGGTTGTTTTTAACCAGCGCAAGGAAGCGGGTTTTGTCCTTGAACAGGTCGTGGTGCCTTGGTATGTTTGCATAAATAACGGGTGCTTATCAGGAAGCAGAAGCCGCGCCTGTAGCCATAGGCCGGCTTCTGTCCTTTTTTGAAAAAGGAGCTATGGGCTTTTTAAAATTTTAAATAATTGAAAAAAATCAAAATTAAATATTGAAATAAGTGTATTTTTAAAAAAATGATTAAGATGTCATTTTTCCGACCGTGTTAAAAGAAAAAATTACCAGGATTATCCCAGGCTGTTTGGAAATAGGAATTTAGAATTCGCTTTCGCAGCGCGTGCAGATACGAGATATATCAGCAAATTTTTAGAATAAACTAAGCACAGGAAAGTATGCAGACACTGAAAGAACTAGCCCTTTTATTGGCGCGGCATCGAAACAGAACGAAGAACCACCGAAACCCAAAAAACGAGGAAATGCTCGACACATTTCATGGGTTGATCGCATCCGGCCAGCTGGAAACCAACGAAGAGGCGGCGGAATATTTATTTCACGCTCCATCATTCAATGGCGCTTACCGAAAACTGAAAGAAAAGATGAAGCAGCGACTGTTGGATTCGGTATTATTGCTCGATTTACACTCCACAAAAAATTCACCGTACGACAAGGCGTATATTGTTTGTTGGAAGGATTGGGCTACAGCAAAAATTTTATTTAACCAGCGGGCCGTGCATACGGCTTCCGGCATGGCGCATCGCCTGTTGAAGGATGCCTTGTACTTTGAATTTTCGGAATTGAGTGTGAGTATTGCGCGGGTAGTGCGCGCGATGTATGCCACTCGGTTGCCGGATTTAAAAAAATTTGAACGATACCACCAATTGGCGGAAGAGCTTTCCGAGCAGTATTCGGCGGAAACTTCCGCAGAGGGTATGTACTATATGCTGGTCAGCTACTATATAGAGAGTAAAGCCGGAAACCCAATTGTAGCTGAAAAAGCAACGGAATATTGCCAGCTACTGGCTCCCCGCATCGGAAAAAAGTCCCCTTTTCGCCTTCTTAAGTTATACCACCAGATTCGGGTGATTTCTGTTTTTTGCAATGGAGACTATGAAAAAACGATTGCTTTTTGCGAAGAGGCACTGAGTGAGCTAGCCGAAAAAACCTTCTATACCCCGGATATGGGTGATTTTTTCTATTTCCACAAAATTGCCTGTTATACCCAGCTCAATCAATATGCGAAAGGTTGTACGCTGGCAGAGCAGATGCTCTCCTATGAAGAGAGGGGATCGTTCAACTGGTTTAAAAACAGGGAGCTGCTATTTCGCCTTGCTTTGTATGCCACTAACTATCAAGAAGCCTATACTGTGTACCGACAGGTATTTGAGGAGTCCTCTTTCAGATATCTGGATGCGTACAGCAAGGAGTTGTGGAAAATTAATGAAGCGTTTATGGTGTTTTTATTCGAGGCGGGGCTTTTTAGTCCTTCGGATCCCAGCAGCCTGATGTCTTATCGCATTTCTAAATTTCTGAATGAGGTTCCTATTTTTTCAAATGATAAAAGGGGAATGAATATTCCGATTCTCATCGTTCACATCTTGTTTGCACTAGCGCGTAAGCGGTATGACCTGGCGAGTAGCCGAATTACAGCTATTGATAAATACGCCTCCCGGTATGTGCTGAAAGATGAAATGGAGCGAAGCAATTTATTCATTCGCATGTTGTCCTCCGTGGATAGATCCGGCTATTACCGCCAAGGGGTAATCCGGAAATCCAAGTCCTGGTATGATAAATTACTTCAGACCACGAGCTCTTCTCCCAAGTACCATATAGAGGTGCTTCCGTATGAACGGCTGTGGGAAATTACGCTGGGTTTGCTCGAGCCTGTTCCCGTCCCTGCAAAGGGTAAATCACTGAAAAAGCGCCAGGAATAATGGATGGAAAAATAAAAGAGCAGAAGCAATATGGCTTGGGCTGCCCTGCAACGGGCAGTTGTCCATCCTTATGGGTACATTTTTTCCAGTGCCTGGCTTAAATCTTCTATCAGATACGGAGCATCTTCCTGACCGATGTACATTCGCAACATCCGATGATCTGGGTTGGATGGATCAAAATCGCCGTCGGGTATGCTGGCACATTTAGGTAAAATTAGGCTTTCGTGCCCTCCCCAACTAACAGCCATCAGGATATGTTGTAGCTGCTCGCAAAAGCGTACGATTTCGGAGCGCTGTCGGGCGTGGATGTAAAAGCTAATGAGTCCGCAGGCGTCTTTCATCTGAGCCTGAGCCAGCTCATATTGGGGAAAGCTTTCATCCAGCGGGAAGAGTACTTTCTCGATGCGGGGATGGTTTTTTAGGAAATCAATTACTACTCGGGTGGTGCGGGTACAGCGTTCGAGCCGGGCTGGAAGGGTACGCAAGCCACGGATGAGCAGCCAGGCATTGAAAGGTTGGATTCCACTGCCAATATTGAGGTATTCGCTGTCAAATATCTTTTTTATCATGGCGCTTTTACCGCTCAGTACGCCAGCCACGGTATCACTATGACCGCCGATGTATTTCGTGGCACTTTGTAACACGAGGTCGATACCCATTTCAATCGGACGTTGAAATAAAGGGGTACTGTAGCTATTATCGCAAATGGTATGTATTTGGTGTTCTTGTGCCAGGTGAGCCATAGCCCGGAGATCCTGGAGCTCAAAAGACCAGCTGGAGGGGCTTTCGAGATACAAGATGCGCGTATTGGGTTGGATGGCCTGGCGCACCAGCTGGATATCGCGCCCATCTACATAGGTGGTTTGTACCCCAAAGCGTGGAAGGATAACATCAAACATACGTTGCGCCCAGGTATAGGGGTTGCGCACGCTGACGATATGCTCACCTGCTCGAATATTGGCAAGCACGGCTGCAAAAATAGCAGAAGCGCCGCTGTTGAATACGAGCGCATCTTCTGCGCCATCCAGTGCAGCGAGCTTTTTGCGCAGTATATCCACCGTAGGATTCAGCCCACGGCTGTACAGATACCCACTGTATTCATCCTCGAAAAGCCCGGCCAGCTCATCCACTGTGCGCGCCTTAAAATTGCTGGTTTGTACAATGGGTGGCGCGATGGCGTTGAAATACAGTTCCCGGTCTTCGCCGAGTTCATTGAGGATTTCCGAAAGGTTCATGCCATTTTCTTCTTGTGATAAATCGCAAAATAAATACCGAGAAATAGTAGCAGCAACAGCATCCCTAGTCCGGCAGCCGCCGGACTTTTAACTACTACCGCCACTGCTACCGCTGCGTAGGCGAGCACGAAGAAACCCGCCATGAATGGTGTAAAACGGGAAAGCTTGCCACGGATGGCCGCTTCTCCTTCTTTCCGGTATCGGAGTATGAAGATAGTAGCTGCGGAAGTACACATACCAATGCTGTCCAAAAACATAGTGAATCCCAAAATCTTATCCACCCCCCGCCCGATAAAAACTACCATGATGGTAGCGAGGGCAAAGATAGTCAGACCGGGTATCATCACCCCGGTATCAGCATGCCGTCTGGAAAAAATCTTTGGAAAAACCCGGTCTTCACTCATCGCAAACATCATCCGCGGATTGGTCATGAGCAAGATGTTTACATAGGATAAAACCGACAAAAACATCATACCGTCAAATAGCTTGGCACCTAATGGACCGAACCAAGCCTGGCACAACAGCGCCCCAATGGCCGTGGCATTTTTCATTTTTTCAAACCCGATTACCTCCGTATAGGCATAATTGAGCGCCAGATACAGTAACAAAATAGTACCCAGCCCAAATACAATCCCTTTCTGGAGCGTGGGGCCCTGCTTCATCTCGCTTCCAAAATTAATCGTATGCTGGTATCCACCGTAAATAAATGAAACACTGATCAGGCTGACCATTAGGAGGTACAAACCATTCTGTCCATTATATACATACAGGCTGCTATGCTCATATCCATGTGGCTCAATCATAGTGCCTGAAAACAAAGCGGTGATGAGCAATATGGCTAATCCTATCTTGAGCACCGTCAGAATGTTCTGGGTAGTGCTACTGGTCTTTAATCCCAGCATGTTTACCCCATAAAATAGGGCAATCCCAAGGAATGCAACCAGGGTATTGAAAACAGGGCCTCCCGGCCTGCCATAGATTAAATCGCCTACATAGTCCGAGCCCACCAGCGCTACAATAGCCAATGACGCGGCATTCGAAACGAGAATCAGGGCATTGACCGTAAACCCAACCGCCGGATGGTAACAATGCGCAAACACCTTGTAGTATCCCCCCATGACCGGGAGCCGGGCCCCGATTTCAGCATACGTCAAGGCCCCAAAAAGTGCCATGACACCCCCAATGATCCATGCGGCAAAAAAAATGGTCTTGGTGCCGGAAGTCGCGGCAATCAAAGCGGGAATTTTGAAAATACCCATACCCATAATCAGGCTTACGACGATCATGGTGACAGAGAAGGTACCTAGTTGGTGGGTGCTTTCAGGTGTTTTTGACATGTTGGCGTTTTTGATTTATGGGGTTCAAAGAAAGAAAAAATAATGGATGTATGGATAGCTCCCAATCTTCGTTTGTCTAAAAGGAGTCCACCCTAATTTTTTTTGACTACAGGTATTTCCAAATACTTTGGAGACGGCCTATTTCCGCTGCAAATCAGTTCCTTTCCAGCGGCAGTATAATCCGATAGGTGCACACCCTTGTCTTTTTCATAGCGCCGACTTCCGTGACCGACAACAGCAGGCCGTTCGAATCCCGGGCAATTATCGGGAATCCACTGGCTCGCTCCGCACTGGTCTCCATCAGCAGATGCGCCGCTCCCTTTCGGCCATTCCGATGTATGGTGCGGAGCTGAATGCGCGCACCCTCCGCCGTTTTTTCAAGCCAGGTTACAACGGCGCGCTGATCGGATAGCCAATCGATATCCACTCTCCCCAACGGATTACCGGAATCGATGCGCCTTGCTTTTCCGAAGGAGGCTCCTCCGTTTTTGCTAAACGATACCTGTACCTTATTTTTCCCCCCTGCTCCCGTAAACCAGCCTACGGCAGCGTTATTGCCGATTGTACTGATCGCTGGTCCATTGACAGGACACCCGGCAATCAACCATTTGTCGGGGTGCAGCACGAAGGGTTCTGACCATTTTCCGTTTTCCTGCCGGGCAACATAGATATCCCGAATTTCCTCTTCCGAACGGTTGCGGTACACTACTATCGGGCCATCCGAGGTATATGCCAGATCGGTCTGGCAGCAATCACATACCCTGGAGTCTATCTCGATATCTTCCTTTAGAACTCCGGAAGGAGTTATGAGGGCACTGCGCAGTGTCATGGCGCCGCCGTGGTGTCCGGCATGGTCTGCGTCTTCCTCGTCCATTTTGGTATGGCGGCCATCGAGCCAAACCGCTCTCAGTTGCCCATCGCTTGTAGGAGCTAAACTGACAAATCCGTGTTCGGCGGCAATACCATCCTGATTGAGTGTAAATGGGGGATCCCAAGTGGCGCCCCCATCCTGTGAAAGGCGCATTCGGATATCATAATCAAAGGTACCGGCTGCGCTTTTTTGGAGCCAATGCGCCGCCAATACTTGTCCGTTGGTACCGGAAAATACGGCCAAGGAGGGAAAGTCGGCCCAGTTGACAAACCAGTTGTCGCCCCGGGCTATCTCGCGGCTATTTGTCCAGGTATCTCCTTCCAGGCGCGCAACGCGTAGCGCATCCACCGAGTCGTTCACAAATTCTACCCAACTCAGCCAGACGGTTCCAAGATCGTCCACAAACAAATTACTTTCACCTCCTTCCATACAAGGGCTTTCTATGGGAAGGACCTGAATAGCGGCTGATTGGGCGAGACCGACGGGTTGCCATAGCCAAAAAAATATCAAGATGAATACGAAACGCCCGGCAATAGGTAGCATGCGAATTACTTTAGTAAAAACACGGAAAGTGTTTCAATATACAGAACCATTGGAATAAATGAAGATTCCTTTATTGTTTCACAAAAGGGATGATCTGCTGGTTTATGCGTAAAAAATAGGTTCCGGTAGGATAGGGCCGAACGTCGATTTGAAGTTGTTTGTCGGGGGCTATCCATTGCTGGAGCGGGCGGCCTTGTATATCCAACAAGGTGACGGTTCGCTGGGTGGAAGCAGCAGGAAAGGTCAGGTGTAGCCAGTCGCTGGTTGGGTTGGGAGCCACAACGGGCTGTTCCATAAAGGCAAGCTCCTCAGAAGGGGTTGCCTGGCTTCGAATAAAACGCAGTAAACAGGCGCTGGGACTACCCATGTCGGGCAGTATAAAGCGGATTTGCCCCTCTTTTACAGCGGTGAATGCCGTACGGGTCGTATATCGTTGATCAGGTGCTTTCAGTGCAATCCATTCGATGCGCGCATCGCCGCTCCAGGGTATATTATTTAGTTGGATTTCCAGAGAAGTAACGGTTGAATTTAGGTTGCTGAGCAGTAGCGCAACCGTATCGCCGGATGGAGACTTTCCTCCCATGGCAAGCAGGCTGGTAGTGTCCTGGTCGAAATGGCTTCGAACCACTAATTCGCCGGCTACGGGCAGTGTGCGGTTGTTCTCTGCCAAAAATGCAGCGTACATTTTATAAGCCCAACCTGTCCAAAACGGGTTGGGCTGGGTGCCGAGGTCGTCATCTACCAATGGCCCGAGCTGTACCCCACGGTACCAGTAAAAATGATCTACCGCTGCCCGCTGGCAGGTTATGAACGCCCCGATGATCCAGGCAGCTCCTTTTGTGTTGCGCAGGTAGGCACTTCCTTTTAGGTCGGGGTTTATTTCCGTGATAATCGATTCTGTTTTTTTAAACCCGAAACGGTCGAGTTGAATTCGTATAGAATCGGCATACGCCTGGATACCATACGGGTTTTTGATATCGTACAGATGCCAGGAATAGAAGTCGAGTGGGAGCGTATTGGCCTGACAGTATGCCATGAAATCGCGGATATACGCAGGATTGGAAAAAATCAGGCTGGCATACGCTACACCCGGACCTCCGACTTTAAAGCTGGGGTCCACGGCTTTCAATGCAGCGCTACTGCTCTTGTACATTGCGTAATAATTAATAGGGGTACCCGCGGATCCGGACCAAAACTTATCCTTGAAGTCTGGCTCATTCCAGATTTCCCAGTAGGTTATTGGGTGGGTATAACCGTTATCCCATCCTTTGGTATAGTGCATGGCGGTTCGCCTACATATTTCAGCAAAAGTCTGGAATCCGCTGCCAGACGCATCCAGCGGCGGATAGGTAGGAACTGACGGATTACTTGGATAGCTTACACCGAGGCGAAAGAAGGGACTAAAGCCAAAACGTACAATGGAATCGATTTTGTCGTCGGTAGATTTCCAGCGATAGGACGCAGGCAGTGTAGGGTCAAAACCAGCCCGAAAGCGCCGCTGAACAGTATCTAGTGCCTGCGTAGTGTAGTACCAGTAATCACAAGGACCGTAGTAGTCGTGGGTTCGGATAGAGCGGATTCCGACCTCCTGGTAGCCTTTTACGGAGGAACCAGGCCCGATATTTACCCCCAACAGGTCTTTTGGGGGCTGCCCGGAGTCGGCGTAATTGAGCTGGAGCACCTGTGTCTGAGCCAGTAGGTGGATAGGCCCTGTAAGGAGTACAAGCCATAGCAGATGAAACAGGCGGACGTACATAGGTTAGATTTAAAGATTCATTATAAATGGAATGGGTCTTGTAAATGGCGTTATCTTGAAAATAAATCTACTGAATGGTTTCTGGTATGACCTGTTGCCTCCGTGATTGGCTGTTAAATATCTACGTTGGAATCATACAGGGAGTTCTGCTACGCATTCAATTTCTACCAGGGCATCTTTGGGGAGCCTCGAAACTTCTACCGTGCTGCGGGCGGGTTTATGGGTGCCAAAAAAATCGGCATAGACCTGATTCATCCGTTCGAAATCGGCGAAATTTTTGAGGAAAACGGTAGTTTTTACAATATGCTGCCGATGGATACCGGCTGATTTCAGCACGGCTTCCAGGTTCTCCAGTGCCTGAAGAGTCTGCCCTTCGATGCGCTGCTCTTCGATGGTCATAGTTTCGGGGTGGAGCGGAGTTTGACCCGAGCAAAAAAGTAAGTTGCCGGATTGGATGGCTTGTGCGTATGGGCCGATTGCCTTTGGCGCATCCTGTGTGTGGAAAGAATTCATTTGATTTGATTTTGAGCTATAAGATATTGATTTTATGATGTTGGCGAAAGGTATAAAAGACCGATGGGGCGAAATTTGGGTAGCTACTAAGTGCACCGGTGCTTCATTTGATGAGATTTTTTTCAAAAAACGAGATTAATTTAGCTTGGTTTCAAGAAGATTGTAGCGACTAATAGCATAAAATGATAGACGAACGGCTGCTAAATCGAATCCAAGTGCAATGGTCGGATGGCGTGACGGGCGGATAAGCCAGCATGGTATAGTATAGCATTTCAAGTTTCTTAGTATTTTTCCATCTTAAAATTCTTTTTAGCAAGCAGGCGCTAAAATTCGGTAATACTGGTTTTTTCCGGTATTATTCGGATAGAGCGGCTGGTGCAAAATGGATAGGTTGTAATTGATTTCGCAGGCAAATGCTATTAGGATAGCGTGTCGCGAAGCAGCTACTTAGGACTATTTTCTCCGGGTTGGTTCAAATTCCCATTTCATGAAACGTGTTATGCGATTAAAATTCTGGTTTTTTGCGCTCAGCGCAGGTTTGTTGCTGGCTTCATGCGGGCATAAGGAAGGTGCAGCTCCGGATGGGGCTAAAATGGCAGGTGGAAAAGGGCCGGGTGGACCACCTCCGGTTATCGCGGTGGACTATATGGTAGTTGCTTCCCAGTCGCTGGATAACACCCTGCAGACAACGGGTACGCTAGTGGCTAATGAATTGGTAGAAATTCAGCCAGAGCGCAGCGGACGACTTATCCGTATCCATTTTAAAGAGGGTACACTGACACAAAGTGGTGCCTTATTGGCCGAGCTGGACCGACAGGAGCTGGAAGCTCAGCTTTCTAAGCTCAAAGTCAATGAAGCGTTTGCGGAGCGGGAACTTCGCCGGGCAAAGGATTTGCTGGCCATTGACGGCATCACCCAGGAAGAGTACGACCGCATTGGGCTCAACCTGGATCAGACCCGTGCGGATATCCGGGTGACGCAGGTATCGATTGATAAGACGAAAATCAGGGCACCGTTTACCGGTAAGCTTGGCTTGCGCCAGCTCAGCGAAGGGGCTTATGTTACCTCTAGTGATGTGCTGGTCAGTCTTCAGCAGACCAATCCCATCAAACTGGAGTTTGAGGTGCCAGAACGCTATAGCCGCGATTTGCGTATCGGACAAAAAGTATCTTTTACGGTAGAGGGCCTGCGCCAAACATTTAGCGCAGACGTATATGCACTCAGCAACCAGGTGAACGCCGGTACGCGTACACTCACGGTGCGCGCCCGTTGCAGTAACCCCAATAACTTGCTCCAGTCCGGTAACTTTGCCAAGGTACGCCTTACGACTACTCAAAACCAACAGGTCATCCTGGTGCCTACAGATGCTATTATCCCTATTTTGAACGGCCAGACCGTATTGGTCATACGCAATGGGAAAGCACAATCGCAAGTGGTAGAGACAAGTCAGCGCTTGGAAAATTACATGGCGATCACCTCCGGTCTTCAGCCAGGCGATTCCATCATCCTCAGCGGTTTGCTGGCGTTGCGTGACGGCATGGACGTAAAACCTTCTCAGATTATTGAATCGCCAAACCTCAAGGATTTATGAATTTACCTTCTTTAAGCATTAACCGCCCGGTACTTGCCACGGTAATTTCTATAGTACTCCTTTTATTTGGTATTATCGGATTTACGTTTCTCGGACTTCGGGAATATCCAAGTATAGATCCGCCGGTTATTTCGGTGAGTACCAGCTATACCGGCGCAAATGCCGATGTCATGGAGTCGCAGATTACCGAGCCGTTGGAAGAAACGCTAAACGGCATTGCCGGTATTCGGGCACTTTCCAGTACCAGCTCTGCTGGTCGAAGCACCATCACCGTAGAGTTTGAAATTGGGGTGGATTTGGAAGCGGCTGCCAATGATGTGCGCGATAAAGTATCCCAGGCACAGCGTCAGTTGCCTCCCGACTGCGATCCGCCTATTGTTTCTAAAGCAGATGCCAACTCCTCCCCTATCCTTGCGGTGACAGTACAAAGCGACAAGCGGGATCTGATGGGACTGAGTGAATATGCCAATAACGTCATCAAGGAACGGGTACAGACGATTCCGGGTGTTTCGGGTGTCCGGATTTGGGGCGAAAAACGCTATGCTATCCGCATCAAGCTCGATCCGGTCAAACTGGCGGGGTATGGCCTTACTCCGGTAGATGTGCGCAATGCCCTGCAGCGGCAGAACCTCGAATTGCCTTCCGGAAAAATTGAAGGGTATCGCACCGAATTGAGTATCCGTACGGAAGGGCGTTTATACACCCCGGCCCAGTTTTCTGAAATCGTATTGCGCGAAGAAGCAGGTTCCATCGTACAGCTTAAAGATGTAGCGGTGGTAAACCTCGAACCACAGAATACCCGTAGCATTTTGCGTGGCAACCACATGATTCCGATGATGGGGGTAGCTATTACGCCATTGCCGGGAGCCAACTACATCGATATCGCAGATGAGGTGTATAAGCGGGTAGATGAAATTCGAAAAACAGCACCCAAGGATATCATAATAGACTATGCGTCCGATTCGACCACGAAAATTCGCGCGTCGATCAAAGAAGTGGAAGAAACGCTGCTGATTGCATTCGGACTGGTAGTTTTAGTCATCTTCTTCTTCTTACGGAGCTGGCGAACAACTATTATCCCGGTATTGGCGATTCCCATTTCGCTGATTGCTACCTTCTTTATCATGTATGTTTCTGGGTTCTCCATCAACGTACTTACCTTATTGGGCGTGGTGCTCGCAACGGGTCTGGTCGTAGATGATGCCATTGTCGTGCTGGAGAATATTTACCGCCGTATAGAGGAAGGGCAGGAAGCACATGAGGCAGCACACGAAGGGTCGCGGGAAATCTATTTCGCCATTATTGCCACATCGATTACCCTCATCATTGTATTCTTGCCCATTGTTTTTCTAAAGGGCCTGACAGGCCGGCTGTTCCGCGAGTTCGGGGTGGTAGTGGCAGGTGCTATTCTGATTTCCACTATTGTGTCGCTGACACTGACCCCGATGATGAGCTCCCGGTTCCTGCGCAAGAAAAAACACAATTTCTTCTATAATGCCACGGAAGGTTTTTTTAATGGAATGACTAATTCCTATGGCAAGGGATTAAAGGGTTTTATGCGGGCCAACTGGCTGGCATGGATTATTGTAGCACTGGCCTCTTACGGTATCTTGTTCTTTGGCAAGCAGCTTCCTTCGGAGCTGGCTCCAATGGAAGACAAGAGTGCCTTTCGCATCATGTCCACGGCACCGGAAGGAACCTCTTTTGAGATGATGGATCGATATCAGTTGGAGGTATTGAAAATAGTAGAGGAAAAAGTGCCGGAACGACGCGCATATATTGCGATTACTGCCCCTGGTTTTGGCTCTTCCAGCGCCGTAAACTCTTCTTTTGTATCCCTGTCGCTGGTACAACCAGAGGAACGCACCCGTAGCCAGGATGATATTGCGCGTAGCCTCATGCCGGAGTTGGGCAAACTCAACTATGCCCGTTCGTTTATTTCACAGGAACAGACGATTAGCGTGGATCGCAGCCAGCGGGGGCTACCAGTCCAGTATGTGATTCAGGCACCCAATTTTGACAAGCTCAAAGAAGTGATTCCGCGTTTTATGGAGGCGGTAGGTCAGCATCCTGCTTTCGCTATTTCAGATATTGACCTAAAGTTCAATAAGCCCGAAATCCGTATCGAAATTGACCGGGAAAGAGCCCGTCAATTAGGGGTGACAGTACGGGATATCGCAGAGACGCTGCAGTTGTTTTTCAGCGGTACGCGCTATGGGTATTTCATCAAAGACAGCAAACAGTACGAGGTAATCGGCGAGGCCGACCGCGTTTACCGCGATGACCCGGGGGATTTATCTATCCTTTTTGTACGCAGCAACCGAGGTGCGTTGATTCCGCTGAGCAACCTGGTTCGGGTGACGGAGGAATCCAATCCGCCACAGTTGTTCCGATACAACCGCTACTTGTCGGCTACCGTTTCGGCCGGATTGAATGAAGGCTACACGCTGGGTCAAGGCCTGGATGCCATGGATGAAATTGCGGCCAAGGTACTGGATGAGTCTTTCCAAACCGCATTGTCGGGGGCATCCAAGGATTTGCGGGAAAGCTCGAGCGGCTTATTGTTCGCATTCCTGCTGGCGTTGGTGCTGGTCTATCTGACGCTGGCAGCCCAGTTTGAGAGCTTCCTCGATCCCCTGGTTATCATGATTACCGTACCTCTCGCATTGGTAGGATCCCTGGGCACCCTGTGGTATTTCGGGCATAGCCTCAATATCTTCAGCCAAATCGGGATTATCGTGTTGGTGGGTATTGTTACCAAAAACGGAATTCTAATCGTGGAATTTGCTAACCAGAAAATGGAAGAAGGTATGTCTGCCCGGGAAGCAGCGGTTTTCTCGGCTACCCAGCGCCTTCGCCCAATTCTGATGACCAGTATCGCCACGGTGTTGGGGGTATTGCCTATCGCCTTGGCATTGGGCGCAGCCGCTACCAGCCGAATTCCTATGGGCGTAGCCATCATCGGGGGCTTGTTGTTCTCTCTGGTACTTACGCTCTTCGTGATTCCCGCGTTGTATCCCTTCTTTAAGAAAAGGGTTAAGGCCGGCCATCATCCGGAACCCGATGCCAGTGCAGTGCTGCCGGAACCCGGAAGTACCATTTAAAAAAAGAATATCGCATGATTGTCCACAACCATATTCCCGATACACAGCGCCATATACGCCCCATCAGCACCCTGCTCGTCGTGCTGCTGACGGTGGCCTTGGTACACGCACAGGAGCGCATGACTGCCGCCGACGCGGTAAAAATCGGCCTGGAACACAATTTCAGTATGCAGATTCTTCGGAATCAGGAACTGATTGCCTCCAACAACAATACCCGCGGCAATGCCGGCATGCTACCTACCATAGGTACCACCAACACGGCTTCCTACGCGATTAGCAATACGGAGCAGAAATTTTTTAGCGGCGATTCAAGAGGTGCCAACGATGCGCGGTCAATCAACTTCCGTTTTGGTGTAGAAGCCAGCTGGACAGCATTCGACGGATTCCGCATGTTCGTAGAGCGCGACCGCCTGACTACGCTGGAGCAGCAAAGCCGGGCACAAACTATTACCCAGATGCAGAGGCTGGCCGCAGATATACTGGCCGCATACTATAACCTGGTGCAACTGGAACGCTCTACCGAAAACCTGCGCTACGCCGTTCGCCTGGATCGCGACCTCCTCCTGCTCGTCGAAAACAAAAAGCGCATTGGTACAGCTACCGGCTTGGAACTCTTGCAGTCCGAAGCCCGCCTCACGTCCGACAGCGTACGCCTACACGAGCTGGAAACCCAAATCGCCCGTACGCGGATGAACTTCAACCAACTGCTCAACCGACCTGTCGAAACTGCTTTCGTGGTAGATACCGTTCTCGAAAGCAACCTTATACCAGGAGTGGACGAACTGCTCGCCCGAAGCTTGCAGTCTAATCCCGCGGTACAGCTTCAAAAAATAGAACGCCAGCTCAGCGCCCTGAACTCAGAAATGCTGAAAGGGACTAAACTGCCGGAGCTCAGCTTCCAGGGTACACTCAATTTTGGCTATACCCGAAACGATGTCGGCTTCTTGCTCTCCAACCGAAATTTCGGCCCGACCATCGGCCTCACCCTGCGCTATACCATTTACGACGGCGATAATCGCAACCGCGAAATCGCCAATGCGCGGATTAGCGAAGAAAACGCCCGCATACGCGAAGAAGACCTCTACCGTATTCTCGAAGCCCAGGTACGCAATAGCTTCGCCGATTATCAGTCGCTCCGCCAGCTCAGCGTGCTCGAACAACGCAACCTCGAGGTGGCCCGCGAGCAGGCTACGCTGGCTCGCGAACTGTATCGGCTGGGTCGTACCACCAACTACGAAGTGCGGGAAGCTACCCTACAGGAGATTCAGGCACAGGATCGCGTAATCCAGACTATGTCGCGCCTGAAACAAACGGAAATTAACCTCCTGGATTTGGCCGGCATCCCCTTGTACAACGCAATGTAACTAACCTATTTATTGGTGGCTCCGCGCCGTTAATTGTTCGAATATGCAGAAATACCTCTTATCCTTATCCTTCCTCCTGATGGCCAGCCTGATGCTGCATGCCCAGGAACCCGTAAACTCCAAAATTAATGACGCAGTGCGCAAGCATGGCCTCGAAAAAAGCCAGGCTATTGAAATCGCAAGCTGGCTCACCGATGTGTATGGACCTCGCCTGACCGGGTCACCGATGCTCGACAAAGCCACAGACTGGGCGCTGAAAACCCTGAAAGACTGGGGTATGCAAAACGTACATACCGAACAGTGGGGACCCTTCGGCCGCGGATGGGAACTGGCGCATTTTGAAATGCACGCGACCGCACCCAACTACTTCCCCGTACTGGCTTATCCGAAAGCATGGTCGCCTTCTACCAACGGAGCCATCAGCGGCCAGGCCGTTTACCTGCAAGCAAGCAGCGAAGCAGACCTGGCAGCTTATAAAGGTAAGCTCAAAGGCAAATTTATTCTCCTCGATACCATCCGCGACGTGTCGGAATGGATGGACGCACCAGCCGAACGGGTCGATGCCGGAGACTTACTCGAAATGGCTAACGCACCCGCCCCTACTCCTCGTCCTGACCGCGACTATACCCGCCTAGGTGGTTTTTCCTTTAACACCCAACTCTGGAAATTCCTCGCAGACGAGCAACCTGCCGCAGTAGTCGATCGCAGCTTTAAAGGAGACCTCGGTACCATTTTTGTATCCGGCGCACGGGCAGCCGAAGGCCGCGTGCAAGCTAAAGATGCCAAAATTATTCCGCAGGTGACGATGTCTGTCGAGCACTACAACCGCATCTTCCGAATGATACAGAAAGGAATGCCGGTGACCTTGTCGATGGATATGAAAGCTCAGTACACCAACCCGGATGAAATGGAGCATAATGTCATCGCCGAAATTCCCGGCACCGACCTAAAAGACCAGGTGGTCATGTTTGGCGCACACCTCGATTCCTGGCATACGGGCACAGGCGCTACGGATAATGCCGCCGGCTCTACCGTCATGATGGAAGCAGCACGTATCATTCTCCAAACTATCAAGGAAACGGGTATTCAGCCCCGGCGAACGCTCCGCCTCGCACTGTGGACAGGTGAGGAGCAAGGATTGCTCGGCTCCCGGGGATACGCCCGCGACCATTTCGCCGTTACGGCTCCCGATGGCAGCTTCCAGGAATTGAAACCGGAGCAGTCCAATGTGTCGGCCTACTTCAATCTCGATAACGGAACCGGAAAGATTCGCGGGGTATATCTCCAGGGAAATAATGCCGTCGCTCCTATCTTCCGCGCCTGGCTGGACCCATTCAAAGATCTCGACGCAACTACCCTCACCTTGTCGAATACCGGTGGTACCGACCACCTGGCTTTCGACGCCGTAGGTATCCCCGGATTCCAGTTTATACAGGATCCTATCGCCTACTCAACCCGCACACACCATTCCAATATGGATAACCTGGATCACCTTATCGAGGCAGATCTCAAACAGGCGGCTACTATTGTCGCTTCCTTCGTACTGCATACCGCTATGCGGGATGACCTGATTCCACGTAAACCCGCACCTACCGTGCGGGCGAAAAGTGCCGGCAATTAACGACTAATCTACCGCAGTAGCTTGGTGTAAAACTCCGGCTCCTGTATATACTGGTCTAAAAAGAAAATGCTCCGCCTATCGCAGAGCATTTTCTTTTTAGACTAATTTTTTATTTTTTCTTTAAATCCTATTAAACATATAGGAATAGTATATTTTTGTAAAAAAAACGATGAGTCTGAGATTAGGTGATCAAGCCCCCGATTTTACGGCGGTGACCACAGAAGGAACGATTAACTTTTATGATTACCTGGGGAATAGCTGGGGCGTACTGTTTTCGCATCCGGCAGATTTCACTCCAGTATGTACCACTGAGCTGGGTCGGACAGCACTACTTAAAGCAGCGTTTGAAGAGCGCAACGTCAAAGTACTGGCAGTCAGTGTAGATCCCATTGATAAGCACCTGGCTTGGGTAGGTGATATCAATACCACCCAGCACTGCCAGGTAGATTTCCCGATTATTGCAGATGAAGACAAACAGGTAGCTGAATTGTACGGCATGATTCATCCAAATGCATCCGAGACATTCACGGTGCGTTCGCTATTTGTGATTGGGCCGGATAAAAAGATAAAGCTGACACTTACGTATCCGGCGTCCACCGGGCGCAACTTTGTGGAGGTGCTTCGGGTGATTGACTCATTACAACTTACCGCTCAATACAGCGTGGCTACACCTGCCGACTGGAAAGCGGGAGAACGGGTCATCGTAGTACCGGCCGTTTCTACTGAAGATGCCATTGCCCGTTTTCCAAAGGGAGTAGAAATCGTGAAGCCCTACCTGCGCTATACCCCTCAGCCCAACCTGGACTAAGGATATAGCAGAAAATCGAACAATGATAGCCGACCGGGAGCATACCCTGGCCGGCTATTTTTATAGCCATACCCCTTTTTACGGGAGCCAAAACGAATCCCGTGGTGTCCTTAGATTAGCCTGTAAAAGAATGTACCTTTGTCGCAAACGAGGTACCACGTGCGCACACTTACGCGAATAGAGACCAGCATTCCTTCCCGCCATCTTCGGCGAATGATGCGTCTGAGCATCCTGATTCCACCTGGTTATTACGAAGGGCAGGTCCTTTATCCGGTCTTATACCTCAACGACGGACAAGATATCACCGGCCTATCGCTGGAATCTACGATAGCCGGTATGTTGGATACTGGTAAAATCCCACCGTTTATTACGGTAGGTATCCACGCGACAGCGGATCGCCTTTCCCTGTATGGTACGGCCCATCAGGCTGATTTTGCTGGCCGGGGCGACAAAGCCGCCGCCTATACGCACTTTATATTACAGGAGTTAAAACCCTACTTGGCCGCCACTTATCGGATACGGGCGGAAGCATCCAGCCATTATTTCGCAGGTTGTTCATTAGGGGGCTTATCCGCTATGGATATTGTATGGAATCATCCGGAAGCCTTTTCCAGAGTGGGGGTGTTTTCTGGTTCATTCTGGTGGCGTTCGCGGGATATTGGAGCCGGCTATGTAGAAGCCACCGATCGGATGATGCACGCACAGGTCCGTGCAGGAATGCATCGCCCGGGGCTTAAATATTGGTTTGAAGCCGGTACCGACGACGAGACCAGCGACCGGAACCAAAATGGTATCATCGATGCGATTGAAGACACGCTGGATCTTATGTGGGAGTTGTGGAAAAAGGGTTATCAGCCCGAACGCGATATGCGTTACCACGAAGTAGTAGGCGGTGAGCACAATCTGGATACCTGGGCACGCGCTATGCCCCATTTTCTGACCTGGTTGTTTGACAGCCAACCCGAATAATTCTGTTATGCATTTTTTAGACCGATTGGCGGGTAGCGGCTTACTACGCCTGACTTCCCTGGCTGGTATCTCGGTAGCCCTTCGCGTATTGTCATTTTTTCGTTCGGTCATCGACCATGATGAATCCACGTATATCGTCATCGCGGATGCTGTACGAAAAGGGGCCATTTACTGGAAGGATGTGATTGACGTGAAGCCTGGCGGCATCTTCTGGCTGCTGGCCGGAATGCAGTCGGTATTTGGGTCTCAAATTTGGATGATGCGTCTGTTGGCTGCTTTATTTCTGGCGCTGACTGCCTTTTTCATGGTGGAGACCCGCCTGGCACTCGGTGCTTCTTTTCGTGGAGCCTGGGCATCCGGGGTGATATACCTTTTCTTGAACTCGCTGTTTACATTCTACGGGGTGAGTCCAAATACAGAGACGTTTTTTGGACTTTTCGTCATGCTGGCCTTCTGGCTGGCCTTGCGGCGGCAGGGTTTTTTTCCCTCCTGGTTTGCAGGGCTGCTGCTGGGATATGGTTTTCTGATAAAATATGTCGTATTGTTTGATGCGCTGGCGCTTGGGCTGTTTTTGCTGTGGGAATGGTTGCGTAGTCAGCCGCGCACCGCGCGCGCGTTCTGGCAGATGGTATGGTTGACACTTGGGTTTTTGATTCCATTTGGAGTGGTGTATGCCTGGTATATTCACCTGGGGCTTCAGAAGGAGTTCCTTTTTTACACCTTTGAAGTGAGCAGTCGCTATCCGGTGACAGCGGGCTGGCAGGATTATGTACTTAGCCTGGTCGATTTCCATCTTCGGTTTTTGCCAGTAGTTTTCTTTTTCTATGTGGCCTTATTCCGGGCGCGTACAGCCCTTTTGTGGAAACGACTTGCTGTTTTGTGGGCACTTTGTATTTTCATACCGATTTACCTGCCCGGAAAATTTTTTGGCCACTACTTTATTCAGTTGTTTTTGCCGTTGAGTATGCTGGCCGGGGCGTTTTTTGATTTGCCCGTATCCGAACGCCCTGTGTTTAGCCAGGTGCTTTTTGGCCGTGGCAGAGGGTACGCGCTACTGGGGCTACTGGTATTCGCCAATTGGTATTTCCAAAAGAAAGACTACATCGACCGACCGGATTGGCCGGCGCGACTGGCAGCCCAACTGAAAAAGGAACTTCAGCCAACCGACCGCCTGTACGTGGCTAATTACCATCAGATTATATACCACTTACTCGATCGACCCAGTCCGACCCCATATATTCATCGTGGATTGCTCTGGACACCTGCCCACCGCTATGCCCTGGGCATTGACCCGAAAAAAGCGGTTCAGGATATTTTGGACAGCCAGCCGGATGCAATATTGGTGCAAGACTCGACGGGATATGCCCCTTTTGACCACTGGTTGCGCGACAACTGCCAAAAGCAGGAGCTTGGAGAAACGGAACGTGGGCAGAAATTGTATCTTTATCAGAGAAAAAAATGAATATGAAAACATACGTATCTGTAGTTCGCCGGCACCTGCTGGTTATTCTGTTGCAGGGTGTGGCGCTGTTTGTATTTGGGCAAAACATCAAATGGTCGGCGGATGGTAGCCGCTATTATGTGGCCGAACGCTCTCAGATTATAGCCTATCGGCTACCTGATTTGAAACCGGAAACCCTGGTGAGTGTAGAGCTATTGATTCCTGATAAGCAGGAAATGCCGATTGTAATAGAAGATTTTCAATTCAATTCCGATGACAGCAAAATGCTGTTTTTTACGCGTAGCAAGCGTGTATGGCGTTATCGCACCAAAGGAGACTATTGGGTACTCGACCGCAATACCCGAAAGCTGCACCAGATTGGTGTCGGATTGCCCGCTTCTTCGCTCATGTTTGCCAAGTTTTCGCCCGATTCCAAAAAAGTAGCTTATGTCAGTGAACGGAATGTGTATGTAGAAGATCTGGAAACAAAGGAAATAAAAGTCCTGACCTCGGTCAACGAGACAAAAAAGCTCATCAATGGTACCTTCGACTGGGCGTACGAAGAAGAATTTTCCATACGTGATGGTTTCCGATGGTCGCCCGACAGCAAGCATATTGCCTACTGGCAAATCGATGCGAATGCTATCCGAGATTACTATATGTTGAATACCACCGATTCGGTGTATAGCAAGGTGGTTCCCGTAGAGTACCCCAAAGCGGGCGATACACCTTCCCCGGCACGTATTGGCGTGGTAGGTATCGAGGACGCTCAAACCGTATGGATGAAAATAGAAGGCGACCCACAGCAGCACTATCTGCCGCGTATGGAGTGGACACCCGACGGAAAATCCCTCGTAGTGCAGCAGATGAACCGCAAACAAAACCATAGCCAGCTCCTGCTCTGCAGCGCCAAAAACGGAGAAGCTACGGTTTTCTATGGCGAAACAGACAATGCCTGGGTTAGCCATGTCAATGAATGGAGCCGCACCGTGACTGGCTGGGACTGGATTGAAAAAGGAAGGGCCTTTGTCTGGACCAGCGAGAAAAATGGCTGGCGCCACCTCTATCGCGTAAGCCGGGAAGGCGATGAGCAGTTGCTGACCAGAGGAAATTACGATGTAATCGAAACCCTGCTTATCGATGAAGCCAACGGCTGGATTTATTTCTATGCCTCACCCGAAAACGCAACGCAAAAGTACCTCTACCGAATAGCACTCGACGGTGGTAGCCCTGCTGTCCGCCTTTCGCCTTCCGACCAGCAGGGTACTCATGGGTATTCTATTTCACCGAATGGAAAATATGCCCGACATACTTTTTCCAATCACTATACCCCGCCTCAACGCGAGTGGATTACCCTTCCCGACCATAAACCCCTGCGGGCTGAAGATAATATAAGCCAAAAAATTGATCCGCAAGCCAAGGAGAATAGCCTGGTTTCCTTCTTCCAGGTGACTACAGAGGATGGGGTTACCATGGATGGATGGATGGTCAAACCAAAGAATTTTGATCCCAGTGCGAAGTACCCGGTAGTATTTATGGTATATGGAGAACCTGCTTCAGCTACCGTTCACGACAGCTACGGCGCTGCCAACGATTTTGTGTACGACGGCAGCCTGGCCGACGATGGATACATTCATATTTCAGTGGATAATCGCGGTACACCAGCGCCCAAAGGCAGGGATTGGCGCAAAGCCATTTACCGAAATATCGGCCAGCTAAATATCCGCGATCAGGCCATGGCGGCAAAAAAAATCCTGCAGTGGGATTTCGTAGATACCAGCCGGGTAGCGGTATGGGGTTGGAGCGGTGGCGGTTCGTCCACCCTGAATCTCCTGTTTCAGTATCCCGATATTTATAAAACAGGGGTATCCATCGCCCCAGTTACGAGCTCCCGCCTCTATGATAATATCTATACCGAACGCTATATGGGACTTCCCCAGGAGAATGCAGCGGATTATAATGCCGGTGCAGCCCTGACCCATGCTAAAAACCTGCGCGGCAACCTGTTGCTCATTCATGGCACAGGCGACGACAATGTGCATTACCAGAATACGGAGATGCTAATCAACGAACTCATCCGGCAGGGCAAAATTTTCTCCGTGATGCCGTATCCCAATCGAACCCACGGTATTTCCGAAGGGGAAGGTACTTCTGCCCACCTTTCCAAGTTAGTGAGCACCTACTTACGTACGCATGTCCCTGCGGGGCCCAAACCGAGCATGACCCCCAGAAAGTAAAGGCCTCGCTCCGGCCTGGTGGCTCGACAGCGCGACACCAGGCCGACGGCGGCTTTCCACATAGGCTGAAACCTTTTAACAAACTGCCGATCTTTTTTAAACCGACCTGCACAAAAATGTCCAGGTTTGGATGGGAGTATGTACTTTGAGGGAGCTTTAATTCAAAAAACGACTCGTATGAACAAGTGCACCGTCGTATGGCTGGGGCTGCTTTTCGCTCCATTTTTCCTGTTTGCACAGGGGGACTCCGGATATAAGGTACCGCCCAAAGATATTGTCGATTTGGTGGATGTTCCCCCAACTCCTTCCGTCAGGGTCAGTCCGGATGGGAAATGGCTGCTGTTGCTCGAACAGGCCAGTATGCCTTCCATTGCTGAGCTGGCGCAGCCTGAGCTGCGACTGGCTGGTCTGCGCATTAATCCAGCTACGAATGGCCCCAGCCGATCCGGTGGGTTCGTCGGTATGTCGCTGGTGGACATTGCACTGGGAAGTGGGGTAGCTACGCCCATACAAGGACTACCTGATTATCCGCAAATCAGCAACCCGGTCTGGTCGCCGGATGGCCGACGCGTAGCTTTCGCTCATACCACCGGTAAAGGGATTGAATTATGGGTCGCTGAGAGCAGTACCGGAACAGCCCGTCGGTTGACGGAACCCATGCTCAACGAGGTTTTGGGAAATAGTTTCCAATGGTTTTCCGATAGTCGGCGGTTGTTAATAAAACAAGTGGCACCCGATCGAGGGCTGCCACCGGTAGAGCCCGCTGCACCCGCCGGGCCGGTCACGTCCGAAAATGCCGGCACAGCTGCACCGGCACGTACCTACCAAGACTTGCTGAAAGACCCTTTTGACCAGGCGCTGTTCGAGTACTACGCGCAGGCACAACTTGCCATTTTAGATGTAACAGACGGCCATGCTACTATGCTGGGAGCCCGTGGTATGATAGACAACGCTGAGGTATCGCCCGACGGCAACTACATACTGATTACGACCATTCTGAAACCTTTTTCTTACCTGGTACCAGTCTCCAGTTTTCCGATGGAAGCGGCTGTTTTAAACGTACAGGGTCAACAAATAAAATCGATAGCCCGTCTTCCACTGGCAGAAGACACGCCGACCGCGTTTGATGCCGTGCGCAAAGGTCCGCGCGGTATTAACTGGCGTCCGGATCAGGGTGCTACGCTCTATTGGGTAGAAGCACAGGATGGAGGTGATCCCCGGCAGGAGTCGCCGGTGCGCGATCGAATATTCCAGTTGGGTGCTCCCTTCACGGAACCTCCCATGCCTATTTTCGACTGTACACTTCGTTTCGCGGGAGTGCGTTGGAGCAGTAACTCGCTGGCTATTGTCACCGAGCGCTGGTGGCGCAACCGTCGGGAGATTTCCACCCGCTTCGCCCCAGGTCAGCCGGCTACTGCCGGCGAACAGCTCTTCGATCGGGCTTACGAAGATCGGTACAATGATCCCGGTCAGTTTATGATGACGACAAATGCCGCCGGCCGCAGCGTCCTATTACTGGCAGATAAAGGTAAGACGCTTTACCTATCCGGTACCGGAGCTTCGCCGGAAGGGAATCGTCCGTTCGTGGACGCTTTCGACCTCGCCACCAAAACCACTAAGCGACTCTGGCGCTCCACGGCTCCTTGGTACGAAATGCCCCTGGCCATGCTGGATGCGACCAAAGGGACGGTGCTCAGTAGCCGGGAATCATTGGAAAGCCCACCCAATTACTTTGTCCGGAATCTTCGCTCGGGTACCCTCACCGCGCTCACCCGCTGGGAAAACCCCTATACCGCGCTCAAAGGCATTACCAAACAACTGGTGCAATACCAGCGCGAAGATGGCCTAAAGCTGAGTGGTACCCTATACCTGCCCGCCGGATATAACAAAGAAAAAGACAGCCCTCTTCCTGTATTTATGTGGGCTTATCCGCGAGAGTACAAAACGGCGGATGCAGCAAGCCAAATCAATGGATCGCCTTACCAGTTTATCCGACCAGGAACCACGTCGCCCTTGCTCTGGGTTACCCAGGGATATGCCGTTTTTGATGACTTCGCCATGCCCATTTTAGGGGAAGGAGATAAGGAGCCGAACGAAACGTTCGTAGAGCAACTGCGCAGCAGCGCAGAGGCAGCTATCGATAAGCTCGCTGAAATGGGCGTTGCCGACCGCCACCGCATCGCCGTCGGCGGACACTCCTATGGAGCATTTATGACGGCCAACCTGCTAGCACATACCGACCTCTTCGCGGCGGGAATAGCGCGCAGTGGTGCCTACAACCGCACACTCACTCCTTTCGGATTTCAGCAAGAGGAACGCACTTACTGGCAGGCTCCCGAGGTGTACTACAAGATGTCGCCGTTCAACTATGCAGATAAGATAAAAGAACCTATCCTGCTCATTCATGGGGAAGCAGACAACAACTCAGGTACCTTTCCCATCCAGAGTGAGCGCTTTTACAACGCATTAAAAGGACATGGCGCAACCGCCCGGCTCGTTTTTCTACCACACGAAAGCCATGGATACCGCGCCCGCGAATCTATCCTGCACACGTTATATGAAACCAATGCGTGGATGGAAAAATATGTAAAAAACCGCCCCGTTTCGCAAATCAGACCCTAAGACCCTATGTGGTTGACCTATGTTTTCTGCCTTCTCGGTACTATGTGGGGGCAAACAGGAGCTATACCAGTACAGACAATCCGAGGAGTCGTGGTGGACAGAGAAACACAGGCGCCCCTGGAAGGGGTCGCCGTCGGCTTATCCGGATTCACTACAGGGGCTATCAGTGACGCTTCCGGCCGGTTTCGCTTGGACGGACTGACCCCTGGCCGCTATACCCTCATCGCCAGCATGCTTGGATACCAGACCCGGACTATTACCGGGCTGGAACTGAGTAGTGCCAAGGAACTCGTCCTGACGATTGAACTGGATGCGATTCCTTTTTTTCTCGAAGAGGTGGTCGTAACGGCCAGTTCGGATAAAACCCGCGCATTAAACGATATGGCGATGACGAGTGCCCGGCAGTTTTCGCTTCAGGAGGCCAACCGCTATGCGGCCGGGTTTGGCGACCCATCGCGAATGGCGCTTTCGTTCGCGGGCGTAACCAACTCCGGTAATGACGACAACAATGAAATCATCATACGCGGCAACTCCCCCAAGGGCTTACTCTGGCGCCTGGAAGGTATAGAAATCCCCAACCCCAACCATTTCAGTGACGGCCAGGGTGCTACCAGCGGTATTATCAGTATGATTAACAGCAGTAGCCTCGCCACTTCAGATTTTCTGACCGGAGCGTTCCCGGCAGAATACGGCAATGCGTTTTCCGGCGTATTTGACTTGCGGTTCCGAAGGGGAAACGATCAGCAATACGAAGGGGCCGCTCAGATGAGTGTGCTCGGCATGGAAGCCAGCGCAGAAGGCCCCCTGAACCACTCCGGTGCTTCCTATCGGCTCAACGCCCGCTATTCTACCCTGGATTTGTTGTTTAAAAGCGGATTGGTCAATATTGATCCAGGTAGCTTCAACCCGGCTTACCGGGATATGAACTACACAGTGGCTATCCCTACCGAGAAGGCGGGAACATTCACCTGCTGGGGATTAGCCGGCGTAAGCCTGGCAGATGATGAAGATAATGGTTCCCGGGAGACAGGCAAGCAAGGACTCGGCGTATGGGGTATCAGCCACAAAATAAGCACCGGAGAATCGGGCTATTGGTACACCGTATTTGCGTATTCCCGTACATCCGACAGCTACTTCCGGGATAACCTCGTAGATACCCTGGGTTGGATAAATACCCGCAATCAGGTGTACACCTATGGCTCATACCGGTTTTCCAGCTATTATAATGCCCGGCTCAATCCCCATCTTACCTTGCGCAGCGGTGCCATTATTAGCAGCCTGGGCTACGACCTATTGGAGGATCGCTGGGACAACAACCGGCGGCAGCTCGTCAATTTTCTTCGGGAAAGAGATAGAAGCGGCCTCTTGCAGGCCTTTTCTCAGGTGAAATTCCAAACCGGCACGCGCTTTAGTGCCACCGCCGGCGTACACCTCACCCATTTTCTGCTGAACGGCAGCCAGCAAATGGAGCCTCGCGTCGGTATGCGCTACCAGTTGACTCCCCGTTCTGCTTTCAGCCTAGGGATAGGTGCCCATTCCCGCATTGAACCCATTGCCCTATACCTGTACAAACGACGCCTGAAAGGCGAGCTGTTTACCCAACCCAACCGCAACCTGCACGCCCTGCGAGCCGTGCATTATGTGTTGGGGTACTCTCGTACGCTAAGCCCCCATACACGGCTCAACATAGAGGCATATTACCAAAACCTCCGGGATGTACCGGTTGATTCCAGTGTAAAAAGTACCTATTCCCTACTCAACGCGTCCTCTGGGTTGCCCTCCAACGTGCTGGTCAATGCGGGGCGCGGCGAAAATATGGGACTCGAACTGACCCTCGAACGTTCCTTTGCCAATGGCTACTATTTCCTCCTCACAGGTTCCCTGTTTAACTCAATTTTTCTGACCCGCGATATGAAATGGCGGAACACGGTATTCAACAACACATTCGCCGCTACCGTGTTATTTGGTAAGGAATTTGCCCTCGGCCGGCAGCGGCAGCATTTCCTGGTATGGAATACCCGCTGGGTAACCCGGGGAGGCAACAGATACACCCCCATTGACTTGCTGGCTTCTATCCAACAGCACAGCACGGTGAGCCTGAATCACTTAGCGTATGAACCCAGGTTGCCCGATTATCGACGAATCGATATGGGGGTGTCCTATAAAATAAATCGGGCAGGAGCAACCTGGCAGCTCAGCGCAGATATTCAGAACCTGTTCAACCGAAAAAATCCGGTGAACCAGCGCTACGACAACCAAACCCAGTCTCTTTATTATAATTATGCCCTGCCTTTGCTTCCTATTCTCAGCTTTAAAGTGGATTTTTAGGGGAATCAATCCTATTCCCACATGATGTCCATCACTGCCTTTCGAAAATGGCTGGCCCTTTTTTTTCTGTGGGGCACGCTGCATGGGTATAGCCAGACCTCCGCTGCCACTTATCAGGAAATCAGGAATAAAGGAGCTTCTTTTCTCTATCAAAACCCGGATAGTGCCCGCTACTATTTCAATAAGTATCTCCGGATGGTGCGTGGGAAGCACGATTCGCTGCTCGGAATTGGCTATAATAACCTGGGCGTGTATTATATCGTCAATCTAAAGTACGATTCTGCGATTCATTACCTCAACCTGGCTATTCCAAAGTTGGAAGGCAGTAATGCAGCGCGCATTCGTGTCAATCTCGCCAACCTGTACCGGCGAACGGGCAACTTGCAACAAGCGCTCCATGAAGTTACCCGGGCAGAGCAGTCATTTCGTCAGCAACAGGATAAGCCCGGACTCGCGCTTGCCTATGCCGAAAAAGGATCCTGTCATAATAGCTTGCTCCAGCATGAAGAGGCTATCGCCTGCCTGCGAAAAGCCATCGATTTGTTTACCGGACTACGCGATAAAAAGAGTGCTGCCAATTCAAAAGTGAATCTGGCATTGCTCTATATGGATTTGCAGAATCCCACGTTTGCCACAGACTTATTTGAAGAAGCCCTACCTATACTCCGGCAATCCGACGACACATACTCCTACACACAGCTATTGTCGAGTTATGGTGCAGCGCTGCTTCTGACAAATAAACCGGAAAAAGCCCTGGAAATCATCCGAAAATCGGCAGAAAACACCTACCTGTTTCAGGATTTGGAATTAAGGGCTATTGCTTTTTCCAGGCTAGGCGCCGTATATGCCTATTTGAAGCAGCCTATCGACGCAGAAACGGCGTTCCAGACAGCCGTACAGGCAGCCGTACAAATTCAGTCTCCTAACCTGGCAGGTATCGTGGCGTCCTATCTAAAAACACTGCAAGATCTTGGAAAATATTCGGAAGCATTGCGGCTTATTTCAGAAACAGAGCAAGCACTAGCCCGAAACAACAACGGATTCAGTCCTGGAAAACAAGATTTTTTCGATACGGCCGCCGCGATTTTTGAACGAACCCAACAGTACCAGCGCTGTATCGATTATCTTCGAAAAAGCAGTGCGCTGCAGGATAGCCTGGCCAAAAAGCAACAGGATTTACAAATACAAAAACTGGCAGCTACCTATCAGAATCAGCTTCAGCGCCAGAAGAACCGAAATCTGGAACAGGAAAACACCATCCTCAGCCAACGGCATCATTTATTGCTGGTACAGCTGGGCATTGCACTGCTCATTGCGTTTGGGTTGCTGGCACTTTGGATTTATTCCCTGCGGCTTTTTCGTCAAAAAGCCCGGATTGCTGCCCTCGAGCTGGAAGAAGCGCGGCTGGCTCAACTGCTGCGCGACCAGGAACTGGTATCCACGCGCCGGATAAAGCAGGAACAGGAGGTGCTAATAGATCGCCAAAAGCAGCAACTCGCGGTCAGCTCCATCCATCATGTCCGACTTAGGGAAGAGCTGCTACAGGTGATGAACGAGCTAAAAGCGCAGCCAGGTGTGGATTTTAAATCTCGGGTCAAGGCTTTGGAAGACACGAGCTACTGGCAGGATTTTTTACAAAAATTCAACTTGATCAACCCTGACTTTATAAGCTCCCTGTCGAGCGTATATCCTGCGCTCAACCAGTCGGAGCTCGTTTTTTGTGCCTTAGTTCGGCTTAACCTCTCTTTCAAGGAAATTGCGGACATATTGCACATCGCCCCCCGCAGCGTATATATCAAGAAGTATCGGATTACAAAGAAGATGGCGCTGGGGGATGACGCTGATTTTTATCGGACGATCATCACCTGGAAATGAGTATTTAGCCCTTTTTTTTCTTCTTGCGCCGGTCTGCTTTAGCCGCTTCGGCCTGGTCGATGAGCCCCTGCCAGTCGTAGGTGGTATCCAGTGTAAACTCACGGGTATCCTGGTAATCCCGTTTACTGATTTCGAGTACTTTCACTGGTTGTCCCAGATAGGTTTCAATTTCCTGAAGTATTGGCTTTTCTTCGGTGCTGCAGAAGCTCACTGCATTGCCCCGCTGGTTGCCCCGTCCGGTTCGGCCAACGCGGTGCACATAGTTCTCTGACTTATCGGGAAGGTCGTAATTGACTACATAATCCACATTGGGAATATCGATGCCCCGTGCGCTCACATCGGTAGCAATCAGTACATGTACCAATCCCTCCCGAAAACGCTGCATCACTTCGAGTCGTTCATCCTGCGTTTTATCGCTGTGGATGGTTTCACTGTGAATGCCTACCCGTTCCAGTGCTTTACATACCCGTTCTGCCCGCACTTTTGTGCGCACGAATACCAGTGTTTTGATGCTGGGATGTTCGTTGAGCAGGCGTTCTAGAAAAAATCGCTTATCGTCCATTTCTACAAAAAGAACAGCATGGGTGATGGTTTTTGCCACCGGGTTTTTGGGTGAAAGCTGAATCCGAATAGGGTTGATAACGAGCGAGTAGGCGAGTTTTTTAATATACTCATTAATAGTAGCAGAAAAAAATAGGGTCTGTCGTCGCTTGGGTAGGTAGCGGATAAGATCCTGTATATCTTTTAGAAAGCCGAGGTCGAGCATGTGGTCGGCCTCGTCGATGATGAGAATTTCCATGCGGTCGAGGCGTAGATAGCCCTGGCTGCGCAGATCAAAAAGGCGACCAGGAGTGGCTACCAACACATCGATGCCCTTTTCCAGATGGCGAATTTGCGGATCCTGATCTACGCCACCAATAATACAATACGTGCGGATATCGGTGTATTTTCCGATTTCCTGAAATACCCCGGCAATTTGTAACGCCAGCTCATGCGTCGGCGCCATGACGACACACTTGACACCGTCCGGCCTGTCCGGCCGCTTGCGTTTTTGGAGGATATGGAGCGTGGGAATGACAAAGGCGCCCGTTTTTCCAGTACCCGTATGCGCAATAGCCAACACATCTTCCCCTTTCAGGATAGAAGGAATCGCCTTGTACTGGATATCGGTAGGCCGGCGAAACCCCAATAGAGTCAGGCTCTTTTTGAGTTCCGGAATAATATCGTAGTCTTCAAATTTCATACGTCGTGTTCACTTTTTTAAGGGCTGCCATTTGAGGTACGTTCCCGAACGCCATAGCCACTCCAGCGGCCCATACCGAAAGTAACGAAGCCAGCATCGGCTACTGAATACTTGCAACCAAAATATTCCCTGCCCAAATAAGAATGCGGTCGAAGCCCCTACCTGCCCGAGCATGCCCAGCCCCCATCCAAAGAAGAAGTAAGTGCCCAACACGCTTTGAATAAAATAGTTGCTCAGGGCCATTCGCCCGTATGGAATAAGCCCTGATCGTATCCATTTTGCCAAGGGCTGCTGCATGAGCCACAGGAAACCAAAAACAAGGGCACCACTAAAGGCAAGATGGTGCCAATCCTGTACACTCAACCCAATAGCCGAACGAAAAGTGCGTACATCAAACCGTTGCAACAGAACGTAGCGCAGCGGCTCCAGTATCAGCGCCAATCCGGCGCAGCTCAGAAACAACTTACCCAATAAGCGCTGCTGTTGGGCAACATTTTCAAAAAAACGGCTCCGCCCCAGCCATAAACCGATTAAAAACATGGCAAAGGTAAGGTATCCGCGGCCGAAATAGTCAAACTGAAACTCCATTTTCAATGGCCAGCCCTTTAGAATATTCACCGGCATGAGCTCCCATATACTTCCATGCCTGGCCAGTTGAAAATAGCGCGTATTGAACGCATCAAAAGCAGCTTGTGCCGCTTCACTCTTTGGCGGCAACAGATGGTAAAATTTGGCCAACCAGAGCAGGTAGCGCGGAACCCCCGCTATCAGTACGCCGGCCACCCCCAACAGTACGCGGGAGGAAGCCTTGTAAAAAGGAATCAATAGTAGGCCCAATAAGGCATATATAGTCAGAATATCCCCTCGAAAAAACAAATTATGCGCCATCCCAATTACAAAAAGGAGGCCAAGCCGCCAGGCAAAACGCCCGCTGAATGCCTGTCCTTTCTGAGCTGCGCGATCCATTTGGATAAAAAAGCTAAGCCCAAACAACAGGGAGAAGATAGTAAAAAATTTGCTCAGAAAGAGCACCTTGTTCAATGATTTAAACCACTCATCAATCGGACCATGAATCGCATAATCAGCCATTCCGGGAGGTGGATATCCGCCCAGAAACTGCTCGGTGACATGTACTGCGATGATACCCCACAGGGCAAAGCCGCGCAGCGCGTCTATGTCGTATATCCGCTGTGACCGGCCTGGATGTTCAGACCTGCTCTGCATAGGTTCTGAAGCTATCCAAAATGGCCTGCCATCCTGCTTGCTGTAAGGCAGGCTCGTTCAACTGTTCGGCCTCGAATCCTTCCAGAATATGCACGGTATCCGCTCCGGTGTTGGTAAACAGGATACTTACCCTTCGGCCATCTGTAATGTGGTATTCGATGTGTTCGTATGGCTTTATAGATACATACGTGCCTTCGAAATCAAACTGTGCCGAGCCATCTTTAGCCGCCATGGTGGTTTTGAACGTTTTGCCGACCTCCAGGTTGTTTTCTGCATACGGCGCATGCCAGTCGGCCGTGGCCTGGCACCACTGGCAAATGTGTTCGGCTTCCGTCCACATACGCCATACCTTTTCAAGGGGCGCATTAACCGTAGTTTCTACTTCTATCCAAACAGACATATTGGTTATTTTTTAATAGACTTTAAGACTCGACCTACGAATCCATCCAGGGCATCGCTTTTTATCCAGCGCACAACTACTACCAAGTCGTTTTCGGGATCCACATAGATGATGTTGCTACCGTTGCCCACATGATAATATACGCTCTCCGGAGCGCTGGGCAATGATTTTTTATCGGTATTCAAAAACCAGTTCATAAACCCATAGGTGGGTTGAGCTGGGGTAGGCGTACGCGCCATGCGCACCCATTCCTCAGAGAGGAGCTGGCGGTCTTTCCACTTGCCCTGGTGAAGCGTGAGGTAACCGAAACGAGCCATATCCCAGGCGTTGATGAACATACCACCCCCCCAGTGTCCGCCACCGCCTACTGCCTGTACGAGCACACCGTCGAGTATCACCCAGGAATTGTCGTACCCAAACCAGCGCCAGGTAGGAGAGGCACCGATTGGATCCATAATATGAGTGCGCAATACCTCCGGAAGAGGCCGACGCCATACATTCAATGCCGCCAGTGCCAGTACGTTTACCCGTACATCGTTGTATTCATACACGCTGCCAGGAGCCTGTCGGGGGCGGTTGTACCATTCTGCAGGGTTGGCGGCCGGCCGGTCTGCCCAGTCGGGTTTACCCCATAAGCTACCTTCCCAGTCGCTGGTCTGGCGAAGCATATCATTCCAGGTTATTTTCCGGTTGTGCTCGGTGGAAAAAAGATCGAGAACCTGTGGCCGGTTGAGGTAGTCGCCGCGTTCCAGACTGGACGTGGGAGCTATGGTTACGATAGGTGCCATGTAGGGATACACCAGATCCTGTACGTTTCGAATCAGCCCTTTGTCGTAGGCAAGGCCGATGGTGGTAGATAAAAAGCTCTTGGTTACACTAAACGTCATATCTACCCGGTTCGGATCGCCCCAGGAGGCAACGGCGTATCCTTTATGAATAATCAGCCCGCTGGGTTCCCCTCTTTCTTTGAACGGGCCGATTGCCATTCCAAACGGTTCCCTGCCAAATGATTGATAGTGCGATGTTTCCAGGTTGCGGGGAGCTGGATTTTCCTGTGCAATCGCAAATTGAATGGCCTCTTGCAAGGCGGCCTCATCCATTCCGCTTTCCTGCGGGCTGCGTTTTTCCCAGTTGCCGGGCGCCGGAAAATATACCGCAGGAGCGGCTGGCGGGGCTGTTCCCGCTTTTCGTTGCCCCAAAAGCAATGGGCTAATGCCCAGTATGAGTATCCACGTCAGACTGGTTTTAATTGGGTGGTTCATGTAAATGCATTTATGACAGATTACCTATTGCGGTGTGTCGCTGCGCACGCGCCGTTGGCCGGGTATTCCCGGTACAAGCTGAAAAATCGCCTGAATATAGGTAAGTCACTCAAAAAGCAGCCCGTTTGGGCGTGAATTTATCTTTACAGTAGGCAGAAAGATAGCCAGGGGAATAGTTTTTGGCATAAAAAAAGAGGCTGTTTCAGTAGCCGCTGGTCTTTTGTTTCATAAAAAAGGGACAAAGACAAGCAGCTGCCGAAACAACCTCCGCATAGCAATCTGACGGATAGGCCGTCAACAAACCACTTTAAAAGCTATAAACAACCGCAAGAAGCATTCCGGAAGCCTGTTTCAGGCCGTCGCCGGATAAACTATAGAATGAATTTTCCAGGCCGGAGTCCAATCTGAATTCCGGGATTACTGTCAGAGCGCCTAAATGGATATTACCGGACACGGTGAGGGAATTGATTTTTTCATCGGCCACTCCGAGGATAAGCCCATCGGCATCACGGATGTGTTCTCCCCGAAGTCCCAGGGTAAATACATCATTGAAGGCGTATTTCGCGTACAAGGCAAGGCCCGACCAGGAAGCTGCATCGGCTCCGTCGGGGAGTACGCGCTTCGTGGTGGCATTCAATCCAAGCGCGAAGGCATCGCTTGCCTGAAAGCTGGCGGTCAGGTCGATTTGATGCGCCATCGTTTCGGGTGAAATATCCGAAAGATCCGATACCCGCCCACCGAGATAGTTGAGGTATGCCGATAGTTGATCCCCTGTATAGGACAACTGAGCCCCCAGGTGCTTACCGGATACCACATCAATTTTGGTATCTGTATCATTAAACACCCCTACCATGGCGCCCCATTTATCGCTAAGTGCCAGGTTGGCCTTTACTCCAGTATGAAAGAATGGGCCATAAGAAAACATATAGGATGTACTGTAATTGATATTCGTTTTAGAATCAATTACTTCATAGCCTACATGGGTGCTGAAATTACCGAGTGTAAACGTAAGGGCATCGGAGGCGGCATAGCTCACATAGAGCTGTTTGATAAAGCTCAGGGCGGAGCCGGCATATCCGTTGGCAGCTTCCGCACGGGGCCCTACCGCCAGGTCGGCCACGAAGCCCACTTTGCCTTCCCGAGATAAGACAAGATTCGCCATGCCCAGGGAGAAGGAATTATTGTTGGGTGTAAAGCTGGTGGGAAACACCGAATTGGTAAAGCTGTGCTGGTAATACGCATCTACGAATCCAGAAACCTGAAGTCCGGCTTCTGGCTCCGCCTCGGGGGTAGCAGGCGCTTCCTGCGCTGATACCGGAGCGATTGCGATGGAAAGAATAGCCGCCATGGCCAGGGAAAGTCGGGTAATTTTTGACATTTTGCTTAGGTTTTTTAAATGTTTTATAAAAGCATTCCACAGAACCTGAGTAAGCAAACGGTCGGTATTTGACCTTGAAATGACCCGAATAAAGCGCCCCGCGGATGGAAATGCAGGGGTGCTGCATTTCCATATTCCGCGCTGTTTCATTTGGAAAAAATGCCGAAAGCGCTATTTTTAAGTGCCTTTAATGAGAAGATGGGTCACACCGTTTTCTTAACTCGCTCCCTGCCCCGTGGGGCAGGGAGCTCTCTGAGAAAAGCGCTACTCAACCGACAACGCCATCCGCTCGGAAGCGGAATCTGAGTAAGCAGACATCTCGTGTTCGCCTGCATCCAGACCCGTGATTTCTTCTTCCTCGCTGACGCGAATGCCGATGGTCTTTTTTAAGGCATACATGATGGCAAAGGAAGCGGCAAAGGAAAAGCCACCAATCGCTAATACGCCGGTAAGCTGTACCAGGAGCTGTTGCATCCCCGCCTTGTCGCCCAACACGCCTACTGCCAGGGTACCGAGTACCCCGCAAGCCAGGTGTACGGAAGTGGCACCCACCGGGTCATCAATTTTGCGGCGGTCGAAGAACACTACGGAGAAAGGCATAATGACCCCCGCCACCAGCCCAATGAGTATCGCTTCGTTGGGACTCATCTGGTCGGCTCCGGCGGTGATACCAACTAGGCCTCCCAGAATACCATTGAGCATCATCGATAAGTCGTGGGATTTAAAGAGCAGGTATGAGGTGACAAACGCCCCGATGGCACCTGCCGCCGCGGCCAGCGAGGTCGTTACGAATACCAGCGATACCGCCGATGGATTAGCCGACAACACCGAGCCGCCATTGAATCCAAACCAGCCAAACCATAGGAGAAATACCCCAATCGTGGCCAGGGGCATGCTGTGCCCGGGGATGGGCTTAATACCGTTTGCTGTATATTTGCCCCGGCGAGGACCTAACACCAGTACCGCTGCCAACGCCGCAAAACCACCGGCGGCATGTACCATGGTCGATCCGGCAAAATCATAGAACCCAGCTGCTTTCAGCCAGCCTCCCCCCCAGTTCCAGAAACCGGTAATCGGATAACATAATGCCACGAAAACCAGGGAAAATATAAGAAAGGACTCCAGTTTGATACGCTCAGCTACCGCCCCGGATACAATCGTAGCACAGGTCGCCGCAAACATACCCTGGAAAATAAAATCTGTCCAGTAGGTGTAGTTGCCCCCCGCATATTCGATGGGGTCGCCGCTCGGTAAATGGAGCCCAAACCCACTGAATCCAAAGAACCCTCCGGCAAAGTCTGCACCAGGATACATCAGATTAAAACCAATGACCGCGTAGCTCAACAGACCAATCGCTACGATGATCGTATTTTTGAAAAGAATGTTTACTACGTTTTTCTTTTGTACGAACCCTGCTTCCAACGTGGCAAATCCAAGGTGCATGATGAATACCAGCACCGTAGAGAGCAGAATCCATAGGTTATTTGTTGTGAATAGCGCTTCGTTCATGACTATCAGAGTTTTGTGTTAATAAAATTTATAGGGCGCAGGGTTAAATAGCAGCGGAGCCCGTTTCAGATGTACGAATCCGAACTACCTGTTCGACATCCAGTACGACAATCTTGCCGTCGCCTACTTCTCCCGTGCGACCTGCGCTCAGAATCGCCTGGATGATAGGTTCTACCATCTCCGGGTTGGCCAGAATGTCGATTTGAAGACGGGCGATATAATCCGCGTCATAGACGCTTCCGCGGTACACTTTTTTCTCCCCTTTCTGCAGCCCGTAGCCCTTTACATCCTGCAACGTGAAGAAGTTGACGCCAATACTCGCCAGCGCGTCTCGCACTTTTTCGAACCGGGACAACCGGATAATGGCTTCGATTTTTTTCATAATCATCTCGTTTTGACAGTGAATAATGACGCTATCCGCCCTTTTCGACGGTAATGCAATCTGATTCCTCGTTGGTGTGTTTGGTTGATTCTTTCGGCCCGTTAGGGCATACAGATTTCTGCGCAACCCACTGCATACACAGCAAATCACTATCCAGCCAACATGGCGCACACCTTCCTTATGCGTGCGCATACCGGCAGATAACCCAACTCACATTTGTTTTAGTAGGAAAGGAATATTGAACAGGGGTTCTGATTTCGACAATACAAAAGTACCCAGCGCTTTTAGCTGTGGCAATCAACTTTTTGGCCATCTTGTTGCCGCCAATACATAAAAAAAAACTACAAACAACTAAAAATGAGTTGTTTGTAGTTTTTGATTTGTTCTGTTCAGCCGGGTTAAATACAGGTAATGAACAAGTAAAAAAGGGTATCCCGAATTTCCCCGCTTTATTTTTTACTTGTCGAACTTGGTATCGATATCGTACAACTGATCAATCATCTCATCTCCGAAATCTTTTAGCAGATAGGTCTTGATAGGGAGTTTCTTTCGAATCTCCGGCTTACCGATCAACTCCTCCTTCTTATCGTCAAAATAAAACCACTGGGCGATATAGTTCCCCGTTAATAGGTTGTAACTGGCACTACCAGATCCATCATTGGTGGCATTGCCAAACTGGTCGTTGTCGTATCCAATGAGTTTGAACTGCCCTAACTTAGGATCGTACCGAAACTTAAAGGTATTCTGCCCCCGATTAAACTGGCACTGGTACACCACCACATTTTTCACTAATTCCAACCAGGTAACATCGGAATATCCCGCCCCCTTACTTCGCACCTCTTTTCCTTTCTGCGAAGTCAGGGCATACGATAGATAGCCCTTCCGGATTTCAAATACATCTTCCTTGCCGTCGCCGTCAAAGTCGTACACGACCTTTTGAGGCAATTCGTCCTGAGCCTGTGCCCGAACCACCCACAAAATTGCTACGAAGACCATCCACCACTTTCTCATCTACTGATTTTTTTTTGTCGTTATAAATTATCACCCCATCTTTTATACAAGCACCGTAATGATTTTTTTTAAATAATAAAAAACTGATTATTAGATATTTATATAAATTTACCGACACTAAAACAACATGTGTAATACCAAGATAAAACAGTCCTAAATATAAAAACATGTTGGCTAAATACCCATTCACTGCTTCCGCCAGCTCCTGTTTTTCCTACTTTTATTTTATTTAGATGCCCTCTTGTGGGCAGGCAAGCGCCGGCATATCTCTAAAATATATACCAATGACACCTGAAATTTATCCTTGCTTGTGGTTTGACGGGCAAGCCGAGGCAGCAGCCAACTTTTACTGCGCCATTTTTAAGCATTCAAAAATTACAAGTCAAAACCAAATGGTGGTGACCTTTGAGTTGGACGGCAAAAAATTTATGGGGTTAAATGGCGGATCCAACTTCAAGTTTAACGAAGCCGTCTCCTTTGTCATAGCATGTGAAACACAGGAAGAAATTGACCACTATTGGAAAAGTTTAACGGCAGACGGCGGACAGGAGGGCAACTGTGGGTGGCTGAAAGACAAATTTGGCGTTTCGTGGCAAATTGTTCCAACGGTACTCCCCAAATTGTTAAGCGACCCCTCCCGCGCACAAAAAGTAATGGAAGTATTTATGCGCATGAAAAAATTTGACATTCAGGCACTTGAAAATGCCTATTGACTGCTTTTTTTTAAAATAAAATTTCAACTAATTAAAAACATGGCAAATCCCAACAACAAATTACCTAAAATAGACAAATGATTTTCGGCAAATTTGTTTTTCTCACCCAAACCCTATTTTTTTGCAGCACAGCGAGTACTGCCCATCACACCCACGGGGTTGTAAGCATGGGCGTATCAGACAGCCAATACCACTTATTCAACAGATATACATGAACGATTTTCAGATTAAAAATACCCCGGACGTTTTTGACGTCATCGTGATTGGATCGGGGGCGGGCGGAGGAATGGCCGTATATGAACTGACCAAAGCAGGTGCTAAAGTATGCTTGCTGGAAGCCGGTCAGCACTACGACCCTGCCGACCCGAAATACATCACCCAGCTCAAGTGGCCTTATGAATCTCCTCGCCGGGGAGCCAGTACCCGTTATCGGCCATTCGGGGATTTTGATGCCGCCTACGGGGGCTGGGATATCGATGGAGAACCGTACACCACTGCTCCCGGAACCAAATTTCGCTGGTTTCGCTCGCGTATGCTGGGTGGACGTACCAACCACTGGGGTAGAATCAGCCTGCGCTTTGGCCCCGATGATTTTCGCCGCAAAAGCATAGACGGCCTGGGGGAAGATTGGCCTATCTCTTACCATGAGGTAGCTCCTTTTTACGACGAAGTGGATCGCCTGATTGGGGTATTTGGCACCAAAGAGAACCTACCCAACGATCCGGACTCCATCTTTCTTCCGGCACCCAAACCGAGACTGCACGAGATGCTGCTCCAAAAATCAAACAAACGCCTGGGTATTACGACAATCCCTTCGCGCCTCAGCATCCTGACCAAAAAAATCAATGAGGATCGCGGTGTTTGCTTTTATTGCAACCAGTGCAACCGCGCGTGCGTGGCGTACGCCGATTTTTCCTCTTCCTCCTGCTTGTGTAATCCCGCGAGCAAAACAAAAAACCTCTATACCATCAACTACGCCATGGCGCGCGAAATCCTCACCGATGCCCGCACCGGCCTGGCTACCGGCGTATCTTACATAGACACCCAGACCATGGAGGAAAAAACAGTGCGCGGCCGAATCGTCGTGCTGGCCGCCAGCGCCTGCGAATCTGCACGCCTGCTCCTCAACTCCAAGTCCGCCCGCTTTCCACAAGGCCTCGCCAACTCTTCCGGCGTGGTAGGTAAATACCTGCACGACTCAACGGGCGCCTCGCGCAGTGCACTGGTGCCGATGCTCATGGATCGCACCCGGTACAACGAAGACGGGGTCGGGGGGCTCCATGTCTATTCCCCCTGGTGGCTCGACAACAAAAAACTCGATTTTCCGCGCGGATACCACATCGAATATTGGGGAGGTATGTCTATGCCCGCCTACGGTTTTGGATGGGGTATCGAAGGCGTCAATGGCCTATTGCCCGACCGCAACGGCAACCCCCGCGAAGCGGGGGGCTATGGCGCCGGTCTAAAGGAGGACTACCGCCGCTTCTACGGAGCTTACGTAGGAATGGCCGGAAGAGGCGAAGCCATCGCCCGCGAAGACAACTACTGCGAAATCGACCCCAATGTGGTGGATAAGTTCGGCATCCCCGTCCTACGGTTCAACTACAAATGGTCCGACCACGAACGCCTGCAAGCCAAACACATGCACGATACCTTCGAACAAATTATCCACGAACTCGGAGGTATCCCGCTCGGCGAAAAACCGGGCCCCGATCAGGATTACGGCCTCAATGCTCCCGGAGAAATTATCCACGAGGTGGGAACTATCCGCATGGGTAATGACCCAAATACCTCGGCACTCAATAAGTGGCAGCAGGCTCACGATGTGAAAAATCTATTCGTCACAGATGCAGCCCCTTTCGTCTCGCAAGGAGATAAAAACTGTACCTGGACTATCCTCGCCCTGTCTATGCGCGCTTCCCGCCATATCGTGGAAGAACGCAAAGCCGGCAGACTTTAAACTTCTTTCAACTATGAAGCGCAGAAAAGCCCTCCAAAGTATAGGTCTGAGCTCGCTCGGACTCGTCGGACTCCACCCGCAAATCAAAGCGGCCGAGCTGATGCCTGCTCCCCATCCGGATGCTGAAACAGGAAAAAAAGACCCCGTTTTCGAACAGTTTGGGCGCACCGAATACGAAGCACAGCGAGATGCCCGATTGTTTGCAGAACAGTTTTTTACTCCGCATGAATTGAAAACCATTTCCATCCTCGCTGATATCATCATCCCTCGCGATGAACGCTCCGGAAGCGCAACGGATGCCGGAGTACCCGCTTTCATCGAGTTCATGGCCAAAGATCGGCCGGAAATGCAAACACCCCTGCGCGGTGGATTGGCGTGGATCGACAACCAGTCCAAAAAACGCTTCGGCACAGCGTTCTCCGACAGTACACCCGCCCAGCGCATAGAAATTGTAGAGGATATCGCTTACCCAGAACGCGGGAAGCCCAGCATGAGCCAGGGTATCGCCTTCTTCAGCCTTATGCGCAACCTCACCGCTTCCGGGTTTTGGAGCAGTAAAATCGGAATCGAAGACATTGGATACATGGGAAACATTCCTAATATGTGGGATGGCCCGCCTAAAGAGGTGCTGGAAAAATACGGGCTGCTCTAAGCCGCCCCCGTTCGAAGTATTTCGCCCTCCCCAACTGGTCGGCAAAAAAAATATCCGCAAAAAAAGAGGCTGTCTCAAAAGACCTTTGAGACAGCTTCTTTTCTTTTTTCTGCGCCTTCCCAGCAGTACCGTGCTGCTCCTGCGGGTGGCGCAACTGTATCCGGCCAGCCCTTTTCTTGTCGGTTCGACGGCTGCTTCATGCCCCGACACGCACTTCTCTGTTATTTTAAGTTGGACGGCTAACCGCACAGCGACGACGTGCGTTGCCTGGCTTATAGGCGTTTCAAAACATAAACCAAGCAGAAGTCGTGTTGCCAAAAGAATAATCTTTGATGGGCAACCAGGCGCAGGTTTTTTTTCATGTTTAGCCAATGAACCAAATCGAAAAAATTGACTAAATATTTTTATTCTGAAATTAGACTTTTCAGCCAAATTTTTATAAATTTAAGAAAAAAAATAGCGCAAAGCCCAATCAAATAAATTCAAATCAAATAATCGTTTTTGAATTATTTATTTGATTTTTTTTAAATTTCAAAATAAAATTCCGATGACAGCTTTTGCAGACCATTCTCCCCTATTGGATCTCTTGTGGGCTTGTCAGGATGCCCATGGATATGTATCGGATGAAGACATCGTATCGGTAGCCGACCAGTTGGGAATATCAGCGATTGAAGTAGAAGGAGTGTGTACGTTTTACCATTTTTTCCACCGCAAACCGGCTGGAGCCTATGTGATTTACCTAAACGACAGTATCCTAAGCCGATGCAAGGGCTACGAAGAGGTACGGCAAGCCTTTGAAAAAGCGACTGCTGCGCCCTGGGGGGGAGTGGACAGAACGGGCATGTTTGGGCTGTATGATACGTCCTGCATTGGGTTAAGCGATCAGGAACCGGCAGCGCTCATCAATTTCCATCCATTTGTACAGCTTACGCCCGAAAAAGTGGCGGCCATCATAGCGGGTATTCGGGCCGGTACTCCGCTGCACTTGCTGGCAGATACCTTTGAAACGCCATTGCGATACACCCCTCCCGACGGGCGGGCGGTGCTATTTCGGGAAATGATTCCCGGTAAGTCGTTGGATCGGCTTCGTACGTGGCAACCCGAAGAAGTGTTGGCGGAGGTACAGGCGGCCGGGTTGCGTGGACTGGGAGGTGCTTTTTTCCCTGTAGGAGAAAAATGGCGGCTTTGCAGGGCACAGCCGGCTCCCACGCGCTATGTCGTGTGCAACGCCGACGAGGGAGAACCGGGTACTTTTAAAGACCGGGTATTGCTTACCCGCCGTCCGGAGTTGCTGATAGAAGGTATGATCGGTGCGGGATACGCCATTGGGGCGTCACAGGGGATTATCTACCTGCGGGCCGAGTACCGCTACCTGAAACCCATGCTGGAAGATACCCTGGATCACTACCGCCAAATGGGGTGGCTGGGGCAGCAGATTCCTGCCTTGGTACCTTTTGACTTTGATATCCGGATACAGATAGGAGCCGGCGCGTATATCTGCGGTGAAGAAACCGCCTTGCTCGATTCCCTGATGGGCAAACGAGGGGAACCCTGGACGAAAGTATTCTTTCCCGTACAGCGCGGTTATCTGGGTATGCCCACTGTCGTAAACAACGTAGAATCCCTAGCGGCGGCGGCGCGTATTATCGAACTGGGTACTGCCGCATATCGCCGCCTGGGCACTCCTCAAAGCCCTGGTACAAAGCTCCTGAGCGTCGCCGGCGATTGCCGCAACCCCGGGGTGTACGAAATAGAATGGGGTATGCGCGTAGGTGCCCTGCTCGAATTGGCCGGCGCCGACGAGGCCGCATATATTCAGTTTAGCGGGCCTTCCGGAATAGGCCTTTCTGCGTCCGATACGGATCGCTGCATAGCATTTGAGGATCTTCCCTGTGGGGGATCGGTTATGATTTTTGACCACAGCCGCGATTTACTGCAGATTCTGTCCAACTTCACCGAGTTTTTCAAGCGCGAATCCTGTGGCGTATGCACCCCCTGCCGGGCAGGTAATTTCATGCTGAGTCGAAAACTGGATCAGCTGCAACGAGGATTAGGCCGAGAAGCCGACCTGGGCGAAATCCGGCACTGGAGCAACCTGATGCAAACAACCTCCCGCTGTGGCCTCGGCCGAAGCGCTACCCAGGCACTTATTCATGCCATGGACACCTTCCCGGAATACTTCCATCAACGCGTGCATGAAAAAAAAGGAGAAAAGGCTTTCCCTTTAGAAGAAGCGCTCAGCGACTATCAACGTGCCGTAGATATTGAAAAAAGATAAGCAGCAGCAACCATGAAAGAGCAAGCAGTTACCTTTTCTATAGATGGCGTCACTTGTGTGGCCAGCGAAGGACAAAATCTCATACAGGCCGCCCGCGCCAACGGGATAGAAATTCCTTCCCTTTGTTATTACGAACATATCGACCCGCCTTTGGGTACCTGCCGCGTGTGTATGGTGCAGGTCAACGGGCGTCCGACCGCCGGATGTACCGTTAAAGTGAGGGAAGGTCTGGCGGTGGGTTTCGATGTGCCTGAGCTCAACGATGCCCGGAAGGCCATGGTAGAGATGCTCTTTGCAGAAGGGAATCACTTCTGCCCAGCCTGTGAGAAAAGTGGAGACTGTGACCTTCAGGGCTTGGGGTATCGGCTGGGCGTCACCGCTTCCCGGTTTCCCCATCTTTTCCTCGACCGGCTAATCGATTACCGGCCGCGTCGGCTCGTAGTCGATCACAACCGCTGCATTTTGTGCCGGCGCTGTGTGGAAGAAGTGCACGCAGAAGGGGGCTACCCGGTATTTAGCTTCCAGCATCGGGGCGCAGATACCGTGGTGCAGGTGGACTATACCCAGGAGGCTCGACTCAGCGAAACGCAGGCAGAAGAAGCGATGCACCTTTGTCCGGTTGGCGCTATCCTCGTCCGAGGTAAAAGCCAACCCCGACCCCGTGGTGCCCGTAAGTACGATTTGGCCGATGCGATGCTGCCGGCGATTCCTCCTCCTACCCCCCGGGCAGTTACTGCCGGCTCGGAGAAGAAGGCCATTGCCACCGTTTCGCTGGCAGGCTGTTTCGGCTGCCACATGTCGCTCCTGGACATAGACGAAGACCTGATTGATATCGTCGAGCTGGTAGAAATAAACCGTTCCCCACTGACGGATGTCAAGCGGTTTACCCGCCGATGTGCGGTGGGTATTATAGAAGGAGGCTGCGCCAGTGATGATAATATTGAAGTGTTGCGCGACTTCCGGGCCAACTGCGATATCCTCGTAGCCATTGGTGAATGCGCCATCTGGGGTGGACTACCCGCTATGCGAAACACCATCCCGCTGGAGGAATGCCTGCAAGAAGCGTATGGCCGTTCAACCGCCGACGTGGTGGCAGGTACCCGAATCCCCAACGATCCCGATTTGCCCAAACTGCTCAACCGCGTCTATGGCTGCAACGAAGTGGTGGAAATCGACTACTACATCCCCGGCTGTCCACCCGATGCAAGCCATATCTGGAAAATCCTAAAAAATATTTTGCTGGGCACGGACTACTCCGTCCTGCACTCGGAGTTCAAATACGATTGACAAAAAGGCACTCCTCCGTGTCTGCCATGTCGCTCAGGTTCCTTCCGCACCTGATTCTTTAACCAAATCATCCCTTCGCATGAGCAAGAAGATAACTATTGATCCGGTTACACGGGTAGAAGGCCATGGCCGCGTGACGATTCATTTAGACGACGCGGGTCGCGTGGCAGATACGCGATTTCATATTGTGGAATTTAGGGGATTTGAGCGATTCATCCAGGGACATCCCTACTGGGAAGCCCCTGCGCTGGTACAACGCCTGTGCGGAATATGCCCGGTCAGCCACCATCTGGCAGCCGCTAAGGCAGTAGATCGACTGGAGGGACTGGAACCGGAGGATTTGTCTCCCGCAGCCAACCTGCAGCGCCGGCTGGCACACTATGGCCAAATGTTTCAATCGCATGCACTGCACTTCTTCTACCTGGCTGCCCCCGATTTGCTGTTTGGCATTGACGCGCCGGCTGCACAGCGCAATGTGGCCGCATTGGCCATGGCCGACCAGTCGCTGGCTCGCAAAGGTATCCTGATGCGCAAGTTCGGGCAGGAAATTATCCGATCGGTAGCCGGTAAACGCATTCATGGCATGGTGGCCGTACCGGGGGGCGTATTCAAACCCTACGATTCCACCGACCGCGATTATTTTTTAGACGGCAAAGCTATCCCATCTATTGATACGATGATCGACTGGTCGCTGGAAACCCTGGCGATGCTCAAGGATTACCACCAGAAACACCATGCGTTCTTAGACAGCTTCGCGGCGTATCCGTCGGGGCACCTGGGCTTGGTAGGTTCCAACGGTGAAATGGAGCTGTACCACGGTCGAATACGGGGGCTGGATGCCTCCGGCAACCAAACCTTGCGCGACGTGCCCGACGACCACTACCGCCGGTATTTCTCCGAAGGGGTAGAAAGCTGGAGCTACATGAAGTTTCCGTACCTCACCCACCTGGGGCGGGAGAACGGGTGGAGCCGCGTAGGCCCACTGGCTCGGGTCAACGTGTGCGATTATATTCCCACGCCACTGGCAGAACAGGAACGGCAGGAGTTCAAGGCGCGGAGCGATGGCTGGCCTAATCACAAAACCATGCACTATCACTGGGCCCGCCTGATCGAGATACTGCACAGTGCGGAAGTCATCCGAGACATCCTGCACGACCCGAACTTGCTAAGCACAGATATCCTCCGCACCGGGGAACGCCGCTCGGAAGGGATTGGTGTCATCGAAGCACCCCGTGGTACCCTCATCCACCATTATGAAGCCAACGAGAAAGGGATGCTCACCCGCTGTAACCTCATCGTTTCCACCACGCACAACAACGAACCGATGAACCGAGCCGTGCGCGAAGTAGCCCAGCAAACCCTGAATCTACAGCCAGAGATTACCGAAACGATGTTGAATGGTATTGAGGTGGCCATACGAGCCTATGACCCTTGTCTGAGCTGTGCGACCCATGCCATCGGGCAGATGCCGCTACAGGTAGAGATATGGAATGCCGAGGGGCAATTGGTACAGGAAAAAATCAGAGACTGATGCCTTCTTTTTCGGAACGAACCTTGGTGCTCGCTATTGGAAATGCTTCGCGGGGAGATGACGGCCTAGGATGGGCCTTTGCCGACGCCGTGGAAGCGAGCGGATTTCCGGGTACGATTGCCCAGCGCTACCAGCTTCAAATTGAGGATGCTGAATTGTGTAGCCACTATGAGCAAGTGGTCTTTGTAGATGCCTGGAAGACAGCGCAGACAACACTGTGGGAATGGATGCCGTGTACGCCTTCCCGGGAAGCCGCTTTTACCACCCATGCCCTGTCACCTCAGGCGGTACTCTATCTCTGTGAGAGCGTATTTGACTGCCGGCCGGAAGCCTGGCTGTTGTTGCTGCGCGGTACGCAATGGGAGCTGGGGCAGCCGCTGAGCGCCACGGCTCAAGACGCCTTGGCTCAAGGCGTAAAATCCTTTTGCGCCTCCACAAATCAATCTTTAAGGTAAATATAATGCTACCCTACCTTTCTATTAATCCGGTGCTTACTTGATGACCGCGTAGCAGGGAAAACATTCAGAATACTATTTTTAATCACTCTACATATATACTCCCCGCTGCAGGAGGCGCAGAAAAATACGCTTCCTGAATGGGTACCCTTTTTATTTCTTTTTGGGCGCGCAAAAAAAAGCAGGCAGCGAAACGGCGTTAGCCGGTCGAATTTTCCACGGCGGAAGCCATGGGGTAAAGGGAGCTTCGATACAGGGAATTAAGTATAGCCCCCCCCCATCCTGCCGTTTGGGCGGTAGGTCGTAGGTATCCGTCCATGACTTTAGTCGTGGGTCATTTAGCAAAAAAACAATAACTGCCCGCCGTTTTAACGGCGTATAACCCCGATGCCGTGATGACCCAGCAGCAGCTACCTTTTCAGGGATTTGCTCTCGATGTACTGTTGGATGAAGAGGTCGCGGTAGGTACGGCCTAGGGTAAACGGGGGGTGTCCTTCGAGGAACACCATTTCGGAGTCGAGTTTTTGGATATGGCGTATATTGATGATAGTCGATTTATTGATGCGGGCAAACCGCGATTCCGGGAGCTGGTCCATCACCGTTTTGAGGTTCATGGAGGCTATGATTTTCTGGGTTTTGCACTGAATGACCGCATAGTCTTTCAGGCCTTCGATAAAGAGGATATCATCGAGGGAGATGCGGTGGTATTGGCGGTCGGATTTGATAAATACATCTTCCATGACAGGGGACTCCGGGACTACTTCTTTTTCCTGGGCTTTATACCAGGCGCGTGCTTTCTCTACCGCTCTCAAAAAGCGAATCCGGGAAATAGGTTTAACGAGGTAGTCGAGTACATCAAAATCATATCCTTTCACGGCATATTCGGGAAACGCGCTGGTGAGAATGACCTGTCCCTGGTATTTGGAGGCCATCAGAAACTCGAACCCGTTCAGGCTGTGCATCTCGATATCGAGAAACAGCACATCCGGTCGGAGTTGCCCTACTTGCTCCATCGCTTCCATTGGATCGCAGGAGCTGCCTGCCAGGTGTAGGTAGGGGATATCTTCGATGAGCAGTTTTAGTCCTTCTATAGCCAGGGGTTCATCATCTAAAATATAGCACGGTAGCATGCGCGTGTGGTTTTCACCTAAAAGTAGTACCATTTTGGATTATTTTAGTCGAAAGGCGACTCCTTCAACGGCTATTTTTCCTTGCATACAAAGGCAGGTTATCCTATTCGGGAAAAAATATTTGGCTGATGGCAAAAAAATGACGCTGTCCTGTATGTCCTGGGTTGGTATAAAAAGCCCCTGGGCTTTCCATTGGCAGCTTGCGATGCCAAACAAATTTTTTTGGGATTGCCATTTTTACTTTTTTATGAAACAAAATCAGTAAAGACGGCAACCCCAAAAAATTAAGTCCATCGCTTGCGTTATCAAGTACTTTTTAGACGGTTCTTACTGTCTGGTTGTTCGGTTGGCGGCATCGAAGCCGGCTTTTAGCGGGAGGTTGTCGGCGGGTTCATCGGCCTGTATGGTCACTTCGCTGCTTCTGCCGGAGCCGGTACAGAAGGCGATAGATTTAGTTTTTCCAAAGCGTCCATCAGAAGAAGCGATGACGCTGCCATTGCCGTTGAGGAGTTCGATTTTTCCGTTTCCGTAGGTACAGCACATTCCGTCGCCTACGGCATCTTTGACGACGAGGGTATAGCAGCCGCCGTTGAGGCAGAAATTGGTGGTGATTACTTTGCCATTGGTGCGATCGGTATAGGGGCCTCCTTGCTGAACGATTTTGCCGGTAGCGTCTTTGAGCAGCCAGGTGGTTTCGGAGCCGTAGTTATCCAGGGTGAGCCGCAGTGTTACGGCATACCCGCTGCATCCGGTAGGCGCATTCGCCATGGTGAAGGTCTGCGTAGCGGACCATACCTGCCATCCGGTGCTGGTACAGTTGGTGCGCACCTGAAACTGGTAGGAAGTACCGGCGGTGAGACCGGTGATGGTGTAGTTGGCGGTACTGAAGTCTTTGGTGACCCAGGTAGTGGAAGTAGCGGGTTTGTACCGGATGCGGTATCCGAGGGCGGAGGTGCTGGGGCTGAAGGAGATAGTTACGGAGGTGGCGTTTACGGGATTTACGGTGAAGGCGGTAGGTGAAGCGCAGGGTGTAGGGGTATTGCAGGGGCCGCAGGATCCACCGCAGTCGATACCGGTTTCGTCGCCGTTTTGGATGCCGTCGCTGCAGGTGCTCGTGCCGCCGCCTCCCGATCCACCACTGAATACGGAAGATCCTTTGGCTACGATATTGGAAAGGCTGGCGCTGATATAGTTTTCCATCCGGGTTGCCTGGCCGGCGCTAAACATATACATACAGGCATCGTCGGTATAATCCATATAGTTCATGTGCATATCGAGGGAGTTGCAGCTACGAACGGTAAGTGCGGGGCAGCCATAGTTGGGTGCAGCCTGATTGGGCGTATCGCTGATACCGTCGTCCACGGCGCAACCGTCGCCCCAGATATGGTCGAGCAGGAAGTAATGTCCGACTTCGTGGGTGAGGGTACGGCCCTTGTTGTAAGGCGCTTCCCCGCCGACGGCACCACAGGCGCTCAGTCCGAAGGCTTTGCTGTCGATGACGACCCCATCGCCGTTGCCGGCACCGCCCAGTGGGGAGTAGCCCAGGTATCCGGTGTTGGGTACTACGTATATGTTTAGGTATCCAGCCCAGCGGGAATCCCGGTCGCCGGTCGTTTGGTTGATGGTGACAGCCAGGTTGCCGTTGGAGAGGTTGAATCCGGAGGGGTGGTTGGAATTGGCAATCTGAAAGCTGACACAGGCACCGCGCACGGTGACACCAGGGAAGGAGCTGGAAGCGGTATTCGTCCAGAGGCTGAGGTCGGAGTTGGCGGCCTGGTAGTCTTTGGTCAGGCTGGCTATTTGGGCTACCGCGAGGGCTTCGAGGCACGCTCTGTCGGGGCTTTGCACGCCTTGAAAATGCACGGCAACCGGGATGCGCACGGGATTGCTGCAGGTAGCGCGCAAGGAGGCCATGGATTCGACCGTTTTCATTTTTTGGCGAAATGCGAGGGCATATTCCGGGTCTTTGAGCAGCTCTATCATCAGGGCATCGGATCCGCAGGAGCGTCGATCGCTTACGCGCGCCGCCCGATTAATCAGTATATGGGCTTCTTCGGTGGGAGCGTCGTAGGAGGTGGTGGTATCTTCTGCGAAGTAGCTATCCTGCTGGCAGGACAATATCGTAAAGAAAAGGCTGAATACTAAAAGGTGCCATACTGATTTCATAGGTTGAATACTTTTGTATGAAAAAAGGGGGGTCTCCTCGCTTGGATACTAATTTCAATACAAAACTATCCACATGGAACAGGACATTCCGGCGATTTATACTTCCGGTGCGTACTATTCTATTTTATGCTGTTTTGGTTCTACTTGTGTATTTTACTCACAGCGCATCCAGTGTTAGTCGGGCAATAAAAACCCCGTCTTCTGTCCGGGTTTCTAATTGGTGTCGCTGCGGGTAGAGGAGTTGAAGTCGGCGCGACAGGTTGTCGAGGCCTACTCCATGTGCTTCTTTTTTTGTGCTGACTGGTATGCTGTTGCGTACCTCAAACAGAAAGCTGGGTTCTGTTTGCAAATAAATTTTAATCCAGCCTGCTCCGGTGGGAGTAATCCCGTGTTTGACGGCATTTTCCACGAAGGTAATGAGCAGTAAGGGGGGAATCACCTGATGGTGGATGCTGCCCTTGATATCAAACTCGATGGAAATGCCGTGTTTTCGGATGCGCTCCATATCCAGGTAGGCATTCAGGTAGCTGACTTCATTTTCCAGAGGTACTGTTTTTTGCCGGCATTCATAAAGTTGGTAACGGAGCAGCTCGGAGAGCAGTTCGACAGCATGCGTAGCACTTTCCGGCTGAATCTTTGTGAGTACGTGGATATTATTGAGGGCGTTGAATAGGAAGTGCGGGTCTAATTGAGCTTTCAGGTAGGTAAGTTCGCTCTGTAGCTGGGCCACTTCCAGGTTTTCGATATGCAGTTGCCCCCGGATGAATTTTTTAAAAATATTGATCCCGATACCGGTGCCGAGGATACTGGCCTGGAAGGAAAATACATTGAGGTAAATAGACCATTTTTCTGCTATTCCCTCGGTATCTGTCCAAAACGATTCCTGGTAAAAATAATTCCAAAGGTAATCGTACTGCAAGTAGCAGTTGACCGACACGACGGATACGAGCAGGCTCAATGAAAACAAAAGGTATTTCCGCGTTTTCTGCCGAAACAACAAGCGCGGAATCAGTAGGTAGTTGTTGGAATACACGAGCATGACGTCTATGCTCAGTTGCAGTAGATAGGTCCATCGGGTATAGGCGTCGGTCGTCAGTCCAAACACGAGGTCGTAGGCCATGTCGAGGTAGAAAAATAACCAGAAGGCCAGGTGCCAGAATAGGCGCAGGCGGGGTTCGAAAAGCCAGCGGAAATGATGGCTCGGGAAGGAAAGCGGCGTTTGAGGGTTGGGTGGTGGATGGAGCATGGCAGAACGGTGTATAGGCGGTGTTTCTCGTTGCAAAATACATTTATTTGATACAAAAGCGTCAGCGGGATGCTATCGGGTACCTATACCCTTTATTTCGGCATTCGATAGCCACCATTTGTCTATTTCAAACACCCTAAAACGCCGCTTCCCGTCCTAAGGGTTGGTGGTCCAGGTGGCTTTCCATATCTTGGCAATCGAGTAAAACCATCAAAAATGAAATCAAGTGTATCTACCTGGGTAAGTATGTGGCTGATGGCTGCGATGTCTTTTCCCGTTTTAGCTCAATCGCCTTTGTTGCTGCGGCATCCCGCTATCAACAAAGATGGCTCACTGATTGCTTTTTCTTTTCAGGGAGATATCTGGACCGTTCCCTCCTCCGGAGGAAAAGCGACCCGCCTGACTATCCACGAAGCGTATGAAGGCAATCCGGTATTTAGTCCCGATGGGAAGCAAATTGCCTTTTCCGGTGCCCGTTATGGCAACAACGACATCTTTGTCATGCCAACAGAGGGCGGTATGCCCAAGCGGCTGACGGTACATGCGGCCGGCGACAATATCTCGAGCTGGACCTTAGCCGACCAGATTTTGTTTTCTACCGCCCGGGAGTTTCGGCAGATCGAGCGCCCACTGGAGGTATATGGTATCAGTCCAAAAGGGGGAACGGAAAAGCGCGTTCTCGATGTAGTTGGCCACGATCCGGTATATTCACCGGATGGTCGTTTTATTGCCCTGGTGCGCGGAGATATAAACCCTGTTCACCGCGAAGACTACCGCGGCGCCTCCAACCGGGAGCTTTGGGTATATGATACCCGTCAAAAAAAATACACTCAGCTCCCTGCTTTTGAAACCAACGATATCCTCCCGCAATGGGGCGATGCACGCACCCTCTATTTCCTGTCGTCCAATGACGGTACGTACAACCTGTATCGGATGCGTCTGGACGACAATGGTAAAGCGGGTACTCCCGAAAAATTGACCAGCTCTAAAGACGAAGCAATCCGGCATTTCAGCATTTCGGCCGATGGGTCTTCGATTGTTTATGAAAAGGATATGCACCTCTACCTGATGAAAGCAGGCAAAGGAAACGGCCAGCCCATAGCTATTCAAATCAACCCCGATGAGCGTTTCGATGCCACGGAAAGCAAGACGCTGAGCAGTGGCGGGTCGGAGTTGGCCATCGCCCCCAACGGCAAACTGCTCGCATTTAGCGTTCGGGGAGAGGTGTTTGTAAAAGAGGCAGATAAAGATAAAAGCAGGAGTGTCAATGTATCGCAACATGCATACCGCGATATGAGCCCCGCCTGGCTCAACGATTCTACGCTCCTGTTTTGCTCCGATCGGAAGGGAGGAAATTTTGAACTCTACCTGGCGCGTTCGGCTGATAGCAAGGAGGGAAATCTCTTCAAAACACTCAAGCGGGAGGTCGTGCCGCTCAGCAATACACCCGTGGACGAGTCAAACCCGGTCGTATCCCCCGATGGCAAAAAACTGGCCTGGGTGCGCGGAAGAGGCACCCTGGTAGTGGCCGATGTCGATTCGACAGGTATGCTGCGCAATGAAAAAATACTACAGGATGGCTGGGATACTCCCAGTGGAATAGCCTGGAGTCCTGATAGCAAGTGGCTGGCTTATGCGCTCAGCGACCTCTATTTCAACCAGGAAATTTTTATTCATGCTGCCGACCGTTCTTCCGGCCCGGTCAACGTGTCGATGCATCCACGTACCGACGGTCAGCCTGTATGGAGCCCCGATGGTTCTAAGCTGGGCTTTGTGTCGGCTCGCAATAACCGCAACAACGATATCTGGTTTGTGTGGCTTAAAAAATCCGACTGGGAAAAAGCATCCCAGGACTGGCAGGAAACAGAGAAGCCATCGGCTACGGCATCCTCCGGAAAAGGAAAGGCTACCGTGCCCCCCGTTCAGATTGACTTTGAAAACATCCACGAGCGCATCGTTCAGGTGACCAGCTTCCCGGGTGAAGAAGGCGATTTGGCTATTTCACAGGACGGAGAAACGTTTTTCTATACCGGTTCCAGCAGTACGGCCCGGGGCCGCGACCTGTACAGCATCAAGTGGGATGGCAAAGACCTAAAAGAGCTGACTAAAGGGGGCTCAAACCCCGGCCAGGTACAAATGGACAAAGAGGGTAAATACGTGTATTTCGGTAGGATGGGCTCCTTCTCTCGGCTGGATCCCCGCTCCAGCACCCAGGAATCCCTTCCTTTTGTCGTCAAAATGGAGATCGACTATCCGGCGGAGCGCGAGCAGGTGTTCGAAGAAGCCTGGCGCACCATCCGCGATGGGTTTTATGACCCCAAACACCACGGCTACGACTGGCATGCACTCCACGATAAATACCGTACCCGTTGTATCCAGGCTTCCACATCCAATGATTTCAGGGATATGTTCAATTATATGCTGGGCGAACTCAACGCCAGCCACATGGGCCTGACAGCACCCGATCGCGCCGAAACGCAGCGGGAATCCACCGGTTTGCTGGGCGTGGAGCTGGCTCCTTCCGAAGGAGGTATGCGCATACTGCGCGTAATACCGGAGTCGCCGGCAGCTAAAGAAGAAAGTAAGTTGCAAGTCGGAGAGCATATCGTTGCGGTCAATGGGAATGCATATAATGCCAGCGAAAACTTCTACGGGTTGCTGCAAGGCACCGTAGGCGAAAAGGTACTCCTGGAAGTGCGCCGGGCAGATGGAACTACGCGGGAAGTAACGATTCGTCCAATATCCAGCCTGAGCAATGCCCTATACGAAGAGTGGGTTGCAGACCGCAAAAAGCTCGTTGCGCAATACTCCGGCGGCCGAATCGGATATATCCATGTACGCGGTATGGATATGCCCAGCTTCGAAGTAATGGAGCGCGAATTTACCGCGGCCGGATATGGAAAAGACGGTATTATCGTCGATGTCCGCTACAACGGGGGTGGTTCTACAACAGACTACCTCATGGCCGTACTCAACTACAAACAGCACGCTTATACCATTCCACGGGGAGCCAGTGAGAACCCGGAAAAGGACAAACTCAAGTTCAGGGACTACTACCCTACCGGCGAACGCCTCATCTTTGCGCCCTGGATGAAACCATCCATCGCACTCTGCAACGAAGGGAGCTACTCCAATGCCGAAATATTTTCCCACGCGTATAAAACGCTTGGCATCGGAAAGCTCGTCGGCTTACCGACCAACGGATCCGTGATCTCTACCGGTGGCCGGGGTTTACTCGATGGTTCGTTTGTTCGCTTGCCTTTCCGTGGCTGGTTTACAAAAGCAACGGACCAAAACCAGGAACTCGGACCGGCTATTCCGGATATCATCGTGCCCAATAGCCCCGATTGGATTGCCCGTGGAGCGGATGAGCAGCTCAAGGCCGCCGTGGATGCATTGATGAAAGAGATGAAATAGTTTTTGCGTTAGGAGATGAGGGCTATTTTTTAGGCTCCTCGATCTCGGTTAGGTGGAAAATGCCTTTTTTAGACTGGCTTTGTTCAGTCTAAAAAAGGCATTTTCATTTTAAGCGTCCTGATCGGCTACATCATACACGTGCTGTGGTATCCATTTTTGTACAAAGGAGGAAGGCGCGAAAAAGGGAGACAGATCCTGGAAGAGATCCACTGGGTCGTATAGTATTCCTTTGGGAAGGAAATTACCCATTGATAGGCAGGTCTTCCTGGTACAGGCCATGCTGTTCGCAAAAAGTATGGAGTGTCCGTTCGAATTCGATGTCCATGATTTGTACCAGGAGTTGGCTGAGGTGCGCGGTGATTTTTTCAATGGCAGCCGGATAGCTTTTGTTGGCATGCGGGCCCATTTTTCCATGGGCGAAGAGGTGGCGCAACGCGGCGGCAATCACTACCGGGTTATGGTTGTTTCCTTGTTTAAATTCCAATACCCGATTTTTGTGTGCCGGACTGTCCAGTTCTGTTGTAAGAAAATCCAGGAGCTTGGCTCGGGGGTCGCTCGATCGGATAAACTGGGCAGATTCGGTGTAGGGATGTTGGGTGAAATGAATATCTACCTCAAAAAACCGGAGGCGATACAGGTTCAGAAATTGTTCGAAGGCGGAGTAGGTAAGGAAAACCTGAAAGAGGCTAGAATAGGCGCGGGCGGTCGCTTGATGATACCCATCCAGTTCCAGGCGTTGGAAGGACATAGCCAGCCGATACCGGGCATGGACGCGATTGATAACGGCGGTACCTGCCTGGAAACCCATCTCCCGGGTAGTATAGTGCTGGCTTCGGAGTTGTTGAAAAAGGGGAAAAGAGCGCATACGTCGTATTAAATGGGCAATCGGGCTTAGATGAGGCTACAATGTAGTAAAACCGCTGGGATATTTTCCGGGGGTGCATGTGGAGGATTTATCCTGAAAATGGGTATCCATGGTAAGAATAGTCACTGTATGGTAAAGGTATTTAGACGATACTTGTACGTTCGGAGCACAAAAAAAGTCCTATATGAAAAAGTACATTGGGTGGTGGATATGGTTGGTGCCGGGCTGGATAGCCGCACAAGGGAGGCCGGTAGGTATTAACCTGACCGGCGTAGTCGATTGGTCCACGGAGTTGGTATTTACGAATGCGTTCCTCCAGTCGCGGGAATGGATTCCACATGACACGATTGAGTGGGGCGCTGCCTGGGATAGTGGCGTGTCAGTTCCGCTGAATAAAAACGGATACCCACTGGAAATACCCTATCGGGATGGGATACACCCCCCTCAGCTAATACGGGCGCTGATGAACTGGGGGCCGGATTATGCCTACCCTTCCGGCAAATACCGCCTGGTGGTGGCTGGCAGTGGCCAGGTGCGCTTGTGGGGTGCAGCGGAAGGGCGGTTTACCTGTCCGGTAGATACGCTGGTGCCTGTTCGTGCGTCAGCAGGCGGGGTCGTGCTGGAGATAGAGCGTTCACAGGCTTCGGATCCGATTCGGGATATCCGATTTATTTATCCCAAATATGTACAGGAGTATAAAGAGAAGCTGTTCACCGATGAATTTTTGCGATTTGTATCTGATTTTGAAACGATTCGGTTTATGGATTGGGCAAACACCAATGGCACCAAAGTATCGCAGTGGTCGGAGCGAACTCCGGAGGGATACTGCACCCAGGCGAAAAACTCCGGAGTAGCCTGGGAGCATGTCATCGCTTTATGCAACAGAACCCACAAAAATGCCTGGATCAATGTACCGCATCTGGCCGACGATGCCTATATGCGGGAGTTGGCTACCTTATTCCGGGATCGTCTTGACCCAGGGCTCAAGATTTACCTGGAATACAGCAATGAGGTGTGGAATGGTATTTTTGCCCAAAATACCTATGCGACCAATGCTGCGCAGGCCCTTGCCTACACCGGAGAGCCTTGGGAAAAAGCATGGAAATACACGGTGCGACGGTCGGCCGATATGTTTCATATTTTTGAAACGGTGTTTGGTGCATCGTCGAGCCGGCTGGTGAAAGTTATCCCCTGCTTTGCTGTGAATGACTGGCTGACCGATCAGATGCTGATGTATATGCAGGATCCGCTATACAATCCCTGGAAAGTAAAGGCCGATGCCATCGCTATTGCACCTTATTTCGCACACGACGTAGCTAACCAGATTGGGGAACGAAAAGAAGAGGATACGATTAGTACTGCCGAAATTCTGGCGCGTACCCGTGCTTCGATGGCGGCGGCGTATGCTTCCATGGATGCTCAAAAAGCGGTGGCTGACAAATATGGTGTAAAAATGTTGGCCTATGAAGGGGGGGCGCATATCGTAGCTACCTGGGCGCATGTAAATAATGAGCAGCTGACTAAAAAGCTTATCGAGGCCAACCGAAGTCCGGAATTTCAGGCTATCTACTGTGCATACAGCGATTACTGGTACGACCATACCAAGGGCGACCTTTTTTGCTTCTTTTCTTCTCATGTCACCCCGACGCAATGGGGAAGTTGGGGGCTAAAAGAGTATATGGACCAGACAAATGCGCCTAAGTATCAGGCGTTGCAAAACTGTGTCTTTTCAAAAAATACGACGCAGACGCTGGCTCGGGAACGAACCTCCGCTCCGGTGTTTGTTTTCCCTAATCCGGCAGCCGACGGTACATTCGTTGTCCGGCATGCCATGCACGCACCACAGGTGCATCTTTACAACGCCGATGGGCAGGCGCTTCCCGCTCATTTTGTGGTATTGAATACCACGGAGATACAGGTGCACACCGCTGCCAAAGGACTAATATGGGGCATTCTGGAGGATAAAACGACGGTGCAGGGATTTCAGGTTGTCTGCCATTGAGCACCGCAGTGGAGCAGCGCTGATAGTGGCCGAAGATCGGGCTCGACCCAGTGCCTGCGCGCATTTTTTGAAAAAAGGAGGTCAGATGAATAAAATTGTCGGGGAAAGTCGGCGACTGCGCAAGGAGTGCCCAGGAAGGAGTCAAAAAGATCAGCCGCTGTTTTTTGGGGATGATTTTGGATAAAAGCAAAGACGGTTTCCACCCAAAATATCGTCAGGGTTTCATGGTAGCCTGATTGGTCGGTGTTTTCGGTGCCACTGGCTTCGTTAAATGCTCGGATATCTGCGCGCAGGTGTTGGATGGTCGGTTCGCGCAGGCGAAAATGCCCGGCATACCAGAACGCGACGGCGAGGTGCGCCGAATGGGTCCATTGTGCTTTGGGAAGGGTTTTGTTTTTAAACTGTGTAACCAATGCGTCCATTTTTTTTGATTTCCTAGGTGTAACGGGTATTTTCATTGCAATTATATCACATTCGCAAACCTATTTTCATGAAAAATCGCAGACAGTTTATTCAGCATTCGGCATTGGCTTCCTTGGGGTGGATGGTTCGTCCGGACGCCTGGTTTTTTGCACCCGGAATGATTCGCAAATTGGGTATTCAGTTGTTTTCCGTGCCCCGCAGCCTGGAAGCTGATTTTGAGGGCACGCTGGCTATGCTGGCCACTATGGGATTTAAAGAAATTGAGATGTACGGACCGTATGCTTTCAGCACGGAGTCGGCACAAAAAAACTGGGATGCTATTACTCCGATGGTCGGATTTAAAGGGAGTGGCTTTTTCGGAAAAACGGCGAAAGAGGTAGCGGCCATCATGAAGCGCCATGGGTTGACGGTTCCTTCCATGCATACAGACCTGGATACGCTCGACAAAAAAATGGGTGCGTTGGCGGACGCAGCACATGTCCTGGGCGCTAAGTATGTCGTATTGCCTTCCATTCCCGATGCCCATCGCCAAACCCCCGATGACTATAAGCGCACCGCTGAGCTATTTAATAAAATCGGGGCAGAAGCGAAGGCACACGGTATCCGCTATGCTTACCACAATCACGGATACGGTTTGCAGAAAGACGCGGTAGGGCGTATGCCGCTCGATACAATTTTTGATGAGACGGATCCGGATTTGGTGTTCTTTGAAATGGATGTGTACTGGACGACCGCCGGCGGAGCAGACCCAATTGGATTACTCCAGAAGCATAAAGGGCGTTATGTTATGCTCCATATTAAAGATATGAAAGAGAAAAAGCGATTCAGCGGCGATGGAGGGGATGCTTCCCAGTGGGTGGCGTTGTTCCCGTACATGAGTTCGGCGGGTGATGGAGTACTGGATTTGCCGGCAATTATGGAAACGGCAAAAAGTACGGGTATTTCCCATTACCTCGTAGAGCAGGACATGGTTGCTTCCCCGGAGGTGGCGCTTAAGCGCAGTGTGGACTACTTAAAAAAGCTATAATTACGGCAAACAGCAGCCATTGATGGATTGCCTTGGCGGCGATGAAATGGCAAGCTACGCAGCTGGAGGATATGGTTCCGGCTACGTAGCTTGCAAGGATTCGCTATTTATTGAGTTGCATCCACCTTTTCTCAAGTTCCCCGGATATTTCCTGTAGTCGCTGAACCCCCTGCATGGTTTGGTTCGTAGGTCGGGCATCGGCTGATTGCAGGTAGGTGAGCAGGTGTAGGAATTTTTCCTGGAGGCTGCTTAGGTTTTCCTTATCCGCGCTGGTTTCGTAAATACTGCCATATAGGATATCACCGCCACCTGGATTGCCATTTCCGCGCAGTGCTCGGAGGGCAGAGGATTGCGTATCGCTGATGGTGCCAGCCAGTTTTTGGTCGATAGCTTCCCGGATTCCCTGTAGGCGGATATAGGTCTGGTAGCAGGCCAGGGAGAAGTCGGTCTGCAGTTGCAGGTCTTCGGAGCTTAGCTGCACCCTTGGATCCAGTCTGACTTCGATTGTCCGTTCGAGGCTTTTTCCGTCGGCGATGAGCCGAACGGTGTAGGTGCCCGGGTGTACAAAGGGCCCGTCGGGTCCGGTGGGAGTTTGCTGATAGACAGCGGAGATGGCATAGGCGCGTTCGCTGCCCGGAGGTGGGCTGTAGCGTAAGTCCCAGACGATGCGGTGGTGGCCAGGTTGGGTGCCGGGACGATGTGCTGGCCGAAACCAATACGTTGGATAGGGCAGGCTACTCGTATCTACGGATTCGGGGGTATCGCTGCTGGTAAAACGCCGTATGCGATTGCCACGGGCATCGAGAATTTCTATGGCAACATTTTTGGCAGCTACTTCGAGTTTGTAATCGATGGTTGCTCCGTCGGGTGGGTTTTGGCCAGCGGGTTCTTCGGGGGGGAGAGGGGTATCTGAAAACATATTCCAGCGCACGCGGGTAGCGCGGGCGGGTTGGAACAAGAAGGCCTGTTTGTCGGCGAGGGCTTTGGCCAATTCCCGGAGCGGCGAAATATTGTCGAGAATCCAGACTGAGCGGCCGTGGGTTCCTATGACGAGGTCATTTTCGTGGATGACGAGGTCGCGAATGGAAGTAGCGGGCATATTGAGTCGGAGGGACTGCCAGTTTTCGCCATCATCGATAGAAAAAAACACTTCGCGTTCGGTACCGGCGAAGAGGAGGCCGGGTTGGATGGGGTCTTCGCGTACTACGTTTACGGGGTCGTTGGATATTCCATTGGCGATATGTTTCCAAGATATCCCGTTGTCGTGGGTTCGATAAATGTGGGGGCGCATATCGTCGAGTCGGAATGCATTGATAGCGATGTATGCGGTTTGGGTATCGAAGTGGCCGGCATCAATTTGCGAGACCTTATCCCAAGACCGGAGGTTGGGTGGGGTGACATTTTGCCAGCTGGCACCGCCATCGCGGGTAAGGTGTACGAGCCCATCGTCGGTGCCGGCCCAGATAATGCGGGCATCCTGGTAAGAAGCGCCTACGGCGTAGATGACTCCGCGGCGTGCCATATTGTCGAGGTCGGGTGTTCGGAAGGAGCCGATGCTTTGAGGTACTTCTGTGTGAGTGCGGGTGAGGTCGGGGCTGATGATTTCCCAGTCCTGGCCGCCATTGGTAGTTTTCCAGAGCACGTTGGTGGCAAAGAGGAGGGTGTGTGGGTCAGCTGGGTGGAAGAGCAGTGGCATGGTGCGCAGCATTCGGTATTTGCCGCTGCGCAGGGCTTCGGGGGCGACATTTTGGGATTGGCCGGTGAGCCGGTTGTAGCGCACTATTTTACCTCCATAGATGATATCGGGGTGGAGGGGGTCGGGGGCTACATAGGCATATTCATCGGAGCCCACGCCACTCCAATCGCGGAATGAGATTTGTCCTCCGTTGCCTCGGCTCAGGATGCCGATGGCACCGCTTTCCTGCTGGCCGCCATACACGCGGTAGGGAAACTGGTTGTCGGTCGATACGTGGTAGAGTTGGGCGGTGGGTTGATTGTACCAGGAGCTCCAGGTTTTGCCGCCGTTCACGGTGACTACGGCGCCCTGGTCGGCGGCGTAAATCATGATATCGGGATGGAGTGGGTTAATCCAGATGCGGTGGTAGTCGTCGCCGCCGGGAGCACCTTTCATGGCAAACCAGGTTTTGCCGCCATCGATGGATTTGTAGGAGGCGACGTTGGCGATGAATACGATATCGGGGTTTTGTGGGTGGACTTTAATTTCGGCGAAATCGCTCCCCCTGCCCCAGGTACGCCGATCGGTGCTGATATGCGACCAGCTCGCTCCCCCATCCTCACTGCGGTAAATACCGCCGTTGGTGCGGGCATCGACGGTGGCATACATCCGTTGCGGGTTAGACGGGGCGAAGCAAATACCGATCCGGCCAAGCCCTTCCCCTGCTCCAGGTAAGCCGTTGCTTATCGGCTTCCAGGTAGTACCGCCGTCTGATGATTGGAATAGTCCGCTGTGGGTGCCCGAAAAACCAGCGTTTTCCCAGGGGCCTTCCCGGTGTTCCCATAGGCTGGCGAAAAGCACGGAGGGGTTGCCAGGGTTGTACTCGACCTGGATAGCACCGGTGTTTTCATTTACATAGAGCACTTTTTCCCAGGATTTACCGCCATCGCGGGAACGGAATATACCACGTTCGGTATTCGGCCCGTACGGGTGTCCGAGTCCGGCGACGAATACTTCATTCGGATTGGTAGGGTGTACGATGATACGCCCTACTTGCTGGATGTCTTTCAGCCCACAATGCACCCAGTTTTTTCCCCCGTCCGACGACCGATAGATGCCATCGCCGACACTCAGGTCGGGTCGGTGCAGTCCTTCGCCGGTACCGGCATACAGTACCTCCGGATGGCTGGGAGAAACCGCAATATCGCCGATTGATCCGGTGGGCGCCTGGTCGAAAATGGGATTCCAGGTACGACCATAATCATCGGTTTTCCAGATACCGCCATTATTTACACCAATAAAAAAGGTGCCTGGCTGGGAGGGGATGCCAACCGCTCCTACGGTTCGACCGGCACGGAAAGGGCCGATCATCCGATAGCGCAACGATTGATAACCCGATTTAGGTACAGGTTGTGCATGAGCCGAAATGGCTGTCAGCAGACAAATTCCGGCGAGGAAGAGTAAACGGTACATAGTATTCAGGTGTTTATACTGATGAACAGATAGCAACTACGAAGGGGTCAGGGTTTGGTATTTCAAACAGGAACAGTGCGTGTTCCCATCAGCAACAGAAGCTCGGTAGTCTCAAAAGATACTGGAATACAACGGTGAATGTAAAAAAAAGGACGGCATAGCCGTGCTACGTGGATAAAAAAAGGACATTCGGAGTTTCCATTAAGGACACACCCCACTAATTGAGCGCTTAAGTCTGTATCTTTGCGCGAAATTTAAAGTATCGTATGGATTCGCATCAAACATTTCATGCATTACAGGTAAAAGAAGTGCGCCCGGAAACGGCCGAGGCCGTCACCCTGGTGTTTGATATTCCGGAAAATCTCCGGGAAACGTTTGCCTATCAGGCAGGGCAATACCTCACGCTCCAGGTAACGGTAAAGGGGAAAGAGGCGCGGCGTGCCTATTCGATGTCGAGTGCTCCTTTGCAAAAAGAAGTAGCGATTACCGTCAAGCGCGTCAAAAACGGCTTGGTTTCCAATTATCTGAATGATCAGGTCAAGCCCGGGCAAGTACTGGACGTGCTCCCTCCCAACGGACGGTTTACGCCAAAGCTCGATGCGGACCAGCGGATAGATTACTACTTGTTTGGTGCGGGAAGTGGTATTACGCCGTTGATTTCCATCGCGCGTACCATTTTGGAAGAAGAGCCTAAGAGTGCGGTTTACCTGCTCTACGGAAGCCGGAACGAAGAAAGTATTTTGTTTCGCGGGGCATTGGAAGAAATGGAGCGTCGGTACGAAGGGCAGTTTGTGGTCGTACATACGCTGAGCCAGCCAAAGCGCGAGAAACCCAAGGGTTTGGGTGGTTTATTTGCGAAAGGCCAGCTGACCTGGGAAGGAAAAGTAGGTCGGATTGACGGGGCGATAGCAGAAACATTTTTACAGGAATATCCCAACAAGGCGGGTTCTGCCGTTTATATGCTTTGTGGTCCTGGTGGTATGATTGAGTCGGTAGAATCAGTACTTCGGCAGCGGGGCATTCCGGAAAACCGGATACACGCGGAGTACTTTGCGAATGATGGGGCTGCATCGATCGCCGATACGGGTGCCGTGCAGGCTGCCCAGGTTCGCGTTCATTTGAGTGGAAAAGTACATGAGGTACAGGTACCCCTGGGAAAAACAATACTGGATGTGTTGGTAGAGCAGAAGCTCAATCCGCCGTATTCTTGCTCTTCGGGTGCTTGTTCGACTTGTATGGCACGGGTGCTCAGTGGTTCTATGCAAATGGATGTATGTCATGCATTGGACGATGATGAAATCGCCCGGGGATATGTACTTAGTTGTCAGGCAAGGCCTACGTCGGCAGAAGTGGAGCTGGCCTTTGAGTGAGGGGAACACCCGTCATATCCTTTTCCTCAAAGGAATAGCTACAGGTACCGTATGGGATACATCGGATAAAAGGCGTGTGAAAAAACCAGCAACTTTCAAGGGACAGCATGGCCCCAATCATTATCAGAACTAACTGTTTTTCTGTATTTTATTATTTTTGCATCCGATAGCAAAGCCCTTATGTGGAAGGTATATGGAACTGTTCTGTTGATGGGAGTCATCCTGGCGCCAGTAGCCGGGCAGGGTGTTGTTTCCGGTACGCAGCGGTATCGGGTTGGCTCGGAGGATCAAATTGCCTATAACCCCATTTTATCAGCTGATGACAAGACGCTGTTTGTCACCGTCAGCCGGAATCCCTCCAATACGGGCTTATCGGATTTGGATGATGTTTGGATGGCCTTCCAGTCGGAGAACGGGGGCTTCAGCCGGCCATTGCTGGTTGGTAGTCCGCTGGATAATGAGCAACATAACCAGGCCATTTCCCTTAGCTTGGACGGCAATACGCTATACGTATGGAACCATGATGGGGAAGATGGCCGAGGGGTGCTTGCGCGTGCCCGCCGTGACGGGCGCAACTGGCGGGAGCCGGAGCCAATAAAAATAGATGGCTGGGATACCCTTCAACCAGTAATCCGGCACTGGTACGTCAGTTTGCAGGAAGATTTTATGCTGTTGTCGGCGCTCATGCCGGGTAGCTCCGGAAAAGAAGATTTGTATGTTTCCTTTCGAAAGGCAGCGGACAGGTGGAGTGTTCCCCGTCCATTGGGGTTAGGTATAAACAGCAGCTATCGGGAATCCAGTGTGTATCTGGCGGCGGATCAGCACACGCTCTATTTTGCGTCGGATCGGCCGGGCGGGTTTGGGGGCTTGGACTTGTATGTCAGTCGTAGGCTCGATGAATCCTGGACTAGCTGGACTGCACCGGTCAACCTGGGTTCGCTTATCAACTCGCCAGACGACGAATCACAGGCATGTGTGGCGCACTCGAACGAAACGATTTATTTCACGGTGGGTACTCCCCGGGAGGACGCGGGTGTTTATTCAGCACCCCTCGCGCCGGAGTACCAGCCCACTGCCATGTTTCTCATGGAAGGGCAGGTACGCCAGGCTATAACAAACACCCCGCTTTCTGCTGATATCTGTGTATATGGAATTCGGCAGGGAGAGGCGGTTTCGTTGTACTGTGGTATCCGCACAGATGCTGCCGGACGGTTTCTGCTATTAGTGCCCCAAATGCAGAACATTGGAGTGTATGCCAGGGAAAAGGGGTTTCTTTCGCCGGGCTACTACATTGTTCCGGGCGGAATGAGAGAAGAAAAGGAAGATGAAGAGCGCGAGTTGGTATCGGAAATCATTCGAAAAGAACCGACCTATCGGCAGCGGGAAGCAGATATTGAAGGGCTCCAGGGAAAAATACGGCAGCTCCGGGCCTTGCGCCAGGAGATGGATGCCCTGCGGACAGCCGAACGGGGGCATATTGAAACGGTGTTGGCTACTTCCCTGCCCCGGGATGAATCGATGGGCGGAAAGTATCCGCAAGCACAGTTGCGCAGCAGATACGAGGCAACCAGGGAGCAATATATTCGCAACTGGACCATAGACCAGGATTACGCCCATCTGGGTGATGCGGACACAGATGATTTTTATGCGCTTCCGGGAACGACCATGGTTCAGCGCTATCCGACTAGTGCGGAAGGGCGTATCCAGGAGCTGCGCGACAGAAAGGAGCAGCAGCAGGAACGTGCAAATGGGTTGTCCGCTTCCGGAGAAGCACTCGGCGTCCCTCCTGCTAATTTCGAGGATTTCAAAGCTGCGATGAAGGACTACTTAGCGCTTCAGATGCGGGATTCCCTCCTGGATGTGGTGGAGCGGACATTATCTACGCAGACCATCGGTTCGTTGCGCGGTGCGCTCTCTGAATCGTATCAGGAAGTGTTTCAGGTCGTAGTGGATCGATATCTTCGCAGTATGAAAGACCCGGCAGCCAACCGCTTATCGCTGGTTGGCAGGCAAACGCCAACCCTGCCCATTCAACAGTACTGGCAACAGGCATTTGCAGATTCTCTGGCTTCCTGGTTGTTTCCAGAGGTAGAAAATTATCTGCACAGCAAATTGAAAAACCCGGTGCGGGCTTATCAGGAACACGTGCTACTCATGAATATGTATCAGGAGCAGGAAAATAGGCTGGAAACAGATCTGGGGCAGCTCATCCAAAAACAGGTACAGGTTGAAAAAAATTATCGCCGTAAGGCATCCGGTAGTTTCAACACGGGAATAGAATACACTACCGATACCCTGACGGTATATAGCAACCGAACGACTTCCCTGGACGTGTGGATGTACCCGGTAAATAGCCCCGTTCAATTGCGTATGGACAATATTTTATTCAAGCCGAATCAGTCTGAAATAGAAGGAGTTTCCCAGGTAGAGTTACATCGTTTGGCCGATTTTCTGTTGAAAAACCCACAAGTTCACGCGACACTGGATATCCATACCAACGGGCAGTGTTCGTACTCTTTTGCACAGGAAATTACACAGGAACGTGCCTGGTGTTTGGCGGATTACCTGATTTTTCAGGAGGGAGTTCCCAAAACACAGTTATTAGTGCGGGCCAGGGGTAAAGATGCACCGCTTGCAGGTAATGATTCCAGGGAAGGGCGCCTGGAGAATCAGCGTATAGAAGTTTTGCTCGTGCCCGCCACTCAACAACAATAAACGACGACTATGCTATTTGTTTCCGAAGAAATCATCGATGAGCTTTCCGTTCGATTGGGTGATTCAGAAGATGCTACCTCTGAGCTACTGGCCGAAATTAGCCAGGAGCAGCCGGCGCTGCTGCCTTTTGTTCTCGGTGAAAACGAGGAGGCTTTTTCGCAATCAGAGCGGGATTTGCTGGTTTATTTGCTGCTCGTAGTGTGGAAATCTGCGCGCACGGTCAATGGACCACAAGCTATGGTTGATCCAGATGCACTTTCCGCGGCAGAGGAGCGCAACTGGGAATTGCTGGAAGGCGTGCAGGCGAAGCGGTTTAGAGATCGTTTGGATGTCTTCTTTGAAGATGCGGCACAAGAGGATTTGCTAGCTTTTTTAGAAGATGTGCTGTCAGAAGACGAAGAAGATGTGGAGGTGTCTCTGGTGACGCGGGAAGGGAGGGAGCCTATCTTTGTTCTCTTGAAATCGGTAGTGGATTGCCTGGAAGAGGCGTCGCAGCTTGGGTGAAGGATTACTAGGATTCGGGAAACTGCGGGGCGAGCCTTCGCAGTTTCCCGAAAAAATATAGGCGTAATAGACGGGTTTATTCGTCTTTCAGCGCCCTGCGCAAAATTTTCCCTACATTGGTTTTAGGGAGTTCTTCTCGGAACTCGATAGTGCGGGGCACTTTGTAGCCGGTCAGGTTTTCCCGGCAAAAATCAATGAGTTCTTTTTCTGATACATGCTGGTCTTTTTTTACGACAAAGCCCTTTACGGCTTCGCCGGATTTGTCGTCTGGAACGCCGATGACAGCGGCTTCCAGGACGCTGGGATGCGACATGAGTACTTCCTCGACTTCGTTGGGGAATACGTTGAACCCGGACACTAGGATCATATCTTTTTTTCTATCCACGATTTGGAAGAATCCATCGGGCAACATAATACCGATATCCCCGGTGGAGAGCCAGCCGTCTTTGATTGTTTTGGCTGTTTCATCGGGTCGGTTGTAATAGCCCTTCATGACTTGTGGGCCACGTGCCTGAATTTCGCCAATCTGGTCTGGGCCGAGTGGATTGCCCCCGTCGTCGACTATCCGCACTTCGGTGGAAGGGACTGGTATTCCAATACTGCCGATGCGGCCTTTGCCATTGAGTGGGTTGACGGTGATGACGGGAGCGGATTCTGTCATGCCGTATCCTTCACAGAGATAGCAGCCCGTGGTTTTCTGCCAGGCTTCGGCTACGGGTCGCTGAACGGCCATGCCTCCGCCGACGGTTACTTTGAGCGCGCTGAAGTCCAGCCCCGCAAAATCCGGGTGATTGAGCAGGGCGTTGAATAAGGTATTGACGCCGGTGATTACAGAGACTTTATAAGAACGCATCACCTTGACAACGGAAGGCAGATCCCGGGCATTCGTCACCAGGATAGATAAGGCGCCATAGCTCATCATCGCCAGCAAGTTTACCGTAAAGGCAAAAATATGGTAGAGCGGCAAGGGGCATAGCACCATTTCGGATCCTTCTTTTAGCACGGGGCTCATCCAGGCGCGGATTTGAAGCATGTTGGCTACCAGGTTCACATTGGTGAGCATAGCTGCTTTCGAGATACCGGTCGTTCCGCCGGTATATTGTAGCAAAACAACGTCGTCGGGGTTGCCGGGTACCAGTTTGAGTGTCAGGCGAGCCCCCTTGCGCATTGCTTCGGAAAAAGAAACCGGGTTGGGAAGTTGGTAGGCCGGCACCATACGTTTTACTTTCCGGACTACGAAATTGACGATATTGCCTTTGGGAAAACCCAACATCTCCCCGATACTGGTAGTGATAATAGTGGCAATAGCGGTTTCGCCTACTATTTTTTCCAGGTTTGCTGCAAAGTTTTCGGCGATGATGATCGCTTTTGCTCCGGAGTCTTTAAACTGGTGGAGCATCTCCCGCGGCGTATATAGTGGGTTGGTGTTGACAATCACGAGGCCGGCGCGCAGAGCACCCAGCAGTACGATGGGATATTGCAGCAGGTTGGGCATCATGATGGCTATCCGATCGCCAGGTACGAGGCCGCGCGATTGGAGATATGCCCCAAAATGGGTGGATAGCCGGTCAACTTCACCATAGCTCAGTTCCTTGCCCATACAGGAAAATGCCTTCAACTTGCTGTATCTGGCAAAAATCTCCCGTAGAAACTGCTCTACGGTTGGGTATTGAGTGGGGTCGATGGTCAATGGGACGCCGGCAGGGTATTGGTCAATCCAGGGCCGTACAGATGGTTGCATAGGTTCGTGTTGTTGTCATGAAATCTGGTGAATCATTGGGGAAAATACAGCTTTTTGTCCAAAAAAACCGAATGGTATAAAAAATAAACACGTACATTTGCGGCACTTTTTTTATTCAACGTATTGATTAACTAAAGCCTGCCTTTCGCGGGCACAAAAGTCAGCACATGTCAGACGAAAAAAATCCAACCTTCGGGGAACAGGAAGAACTGGAGGAAGTACAAAATGAGACCTCATTGGGGTCGGACGAAGCATCTGAGGATGTGGAGGTAACCGCTTCGGAAGAAGAGGAAGTACCTGCCGTGGAGGAATTAGTGGACGAGGAGGAGGAAGAAGAGGAAGAAGAGGAAATTGAGTTGGATTTGGGTTATGATCCGAATTCGGCACATGATGATTTCAACTGGAACATCACCAACAAAGGAGGTATCGCATATACACCGGATGAGGCGAAGAGCTATCTGGAGCAGTACGATGCTACTATGAATGCAGTCCTGGAGAATGAAATCGTCAAAGGGATTGTTACGTCTATCAACGATGGAGACGTCGTGTTGGACATCAACTACAAGTCGGATGGTTTGCTTCCGCTCTCTGAATTCCGCGATTTATCTGACCTGAAGGTTGGGGATCCGGTAGAGGTGTATGTGGAGCATCAGGAAGATGTACGTGGTCAGTTGGTACTTTCCCGCCGCAAAGCGAAGTTGTTGCGTGCATGGGAAAACATCGTGGATTCCTACGAGAACGGAACGGTCATCAAAGGTACGGTCATCAGCAAGACCAAAGGTGGTCTTATTGCAGATTGTGGCGGATTGGAGACATTCCTTCCAGGTTCTCAAATCGACATCAAGCCTATCATCGATTACGATGCATACGTAGGCAAAACGATGGAATTCAAGGTAGTCAAGATCAACGAGACTATCAAAAACGCGGTGGTATCACACAAGGCACTTATCGAAAGCGACCTCGCAGAACAGCGGGAGGCGATTATCGCGAGTCTGGAGAAAGGGCAGGTACTGGAAGGTATCGTCAAAAACATCACGGACTTCGGGGCATTCCTCGACCTGGGTGGCGTAGATGGACTTCTGTACATCACGGATATTTCTTGGGGTCGTATCAGCCATCCAAGCGAAGTGCTCGCACTCAACGAGCGTATCAGCGTGGTGGTACTCGATTTCGACGAAAACAAGAAGCGTATTTCGCTTGGCCTCAAGCAGCTGCAGCCCCACCCATGGGAAATTCTGGATGGCACCATTCAGGAAGGCTCTGTGGTTAAAGGAAAAATCGTCAATATCGAGGATTATGGCGCATTCCTGGAGATTCAGCCGGGCGTAGAAGGTCTTATCCACGTTTCAGAGGTGAGCTGGAGCAACCAGCCTATCAATGCGCGGGAATACTTCAAGCTGGGTCAGGAATACGAAGCAAAAGTGGTTACTATCGACCGCGAAGAGCGCAAGATGTCGCTTTCGCTCAAGCAGCTCGCTAAGGATCCATGGAGCGAAATCGAAGCACGCTTCCCGCTCAACAGCCGGCACGAAGGCGAGGTGAAAAACCTCACGCCATACGGTGTCTTTGTAGAGCTTCAAGAAGGTATCGGCGGTATGGTTCACATTTCCGACCTCTCCTGGACCAAGCGCTACGGTCATCCATCGGAATTCACCAAAGTGGGTGAAAAAATCGATGTGATGATCCTGGATATCGATAAAGACAATCGCAAGCTGTCGTTGGGACACAAGCAACTGGAAGAAAACCCATGGGATACGTTTGAAAATGTTTTCCCTGTAGGTTCCTACCATGAAGCTACTATCCTGCGCCGCGACGACCGGGGTGCTATCGTACAGCTGCCTTATGGCCTCGAAGCGTTTGCACCTATCAAGCATATCCGCAAAGAAGACAATACCCTCGCGGAAGTAGATGAGACACTGACGGTGAAGGTTATTGAGTTCAACCGGGATGACAAGCGCATTCTGGTATCGCACCTCCGCTATCTCGAAGATATCCGTCGCGAGGCTGATGAGCAGGTGAAGCGTGAGCGCGACGGCGAACGCCAGCAGACTCGTCAGGCGGTTAAGAAGCAGCAATCTACGATCGAAAAGACGACCATGGGCGAGCTGGAAGGACTGGCACAGCTCAAGGAGCAGTTTGGTCAACAGAACGATAAAGGCGATTCGAAGGAATAATTTCCGGATGAATTTCCTGTACGGTATAGTCACCCCGGGTTTTGGCATTCGCCGAAATTCGGGGTGTCTTGTTTAAGCCTAAATGGGTCGATGCGTATGGAGTACTATGGAAAAATTCTTCTCTTCGGAGAGCACGTCGTGGTGCAGGGAGCACCAGCGCTGGCAGTTCCACTGCGTCGTTATGGGGGTATTTGGCGGTTTTTAGCCGATATGGATACGGAATCGACCACCTATCAGTCGTCTATTCGGGCTTGGTTTGATTACCTGCTGCGGGAGCATCAGCAGGGCCGTTTGGGTGTTGCGCTGGATTTCGAACGGCTTGCCGACGACCTGGATCGCGGGCTGTATTTTGAGTCCACTATTCCGGTTGGGTATGGAGCGGGGAGCTCGGGCGCTTTATGTGCCGCCTTGTATGATACCTATGCTATACATCCGATTGGGAGAGAAGATACTTCATCGTATGCCATCATCCGGGGAATACTGGGCCGGATGGAGTCGTTTTTCCATGGAGCCAGCTCGGGTGCTGATCCAATAGTCAGTTATTTGAATCGTCCGTTGTTGTTCGACCGGGATAAATCGGTGCGGGCGGTTGCTCCGCCGGCAGCTAATCCAACGTATCGGCTGTTTTTGCTGAATACGGGGCACGCACGAAGAACGGGTCCATTGGTGGAGGCATTCCAGGCGTGGTGTCGCCAGCCGGAATACCTTTCACGGGTATTAACGGAGCTAATTCCAGTTACAGAAGACGCGATATATGCCTACTTAGGCGGGCAGTGGGAGTTGCTGTATGAGGCCTGGGAGTCTATTAGTCATTTTCAGTATCGATACATGCAGGAGATGATATTGCCGGAGTGGCGGAGTGTCTGGCTGGAAGGCCTGGCAAAAAAAGCACATTGTCTGAAGATATGTGGTGCCGGAGGCGGAGGATTTATACTGGGATTGAGTCGAAATTGGGATGCGACCGTAGCGGAATTTGGTTCGCTGGCGGCTACATTGGATTGATTAGCGCATAGCGCTGCGGCGTTGTTCTTTTTCGTACATGGCGCACACGCGATGTTTGGCGCGGGCGATACGCATTTTGACAGCACTTTCCCCCAAATGAAAATGTGCCTGAATTTGTTCGATGGAATAGTTGTCCATATACTTCATGACCAGAATCTGGCGGGATTCGGAGCTGAGGTTATCCAATAGCTGGAACACGTGGTTGATACGTGCTTCTTTTTCCATATACTCTTCTTCTCCGGGTTCTTCGGCGATACAGCCAGCGGGTAGTTGGTTCTCATCCGGCTCCTGACATACGTGGGAGAGCAATCGGGAGCGGTCTATACAGATATTTCGGGCGATGCTGAACAACCAGGCTGGAAAGGTAACCGGATTTCTAAGGGCATGCAACTTCTCCATGGCCCGAAGGAATACATCCTGGGCAGCATCAAATGCCTCATCCTGACTTTTGAGCAGATATTGACAAAAATGGAGTATCCGAGGGTGGTATCGGTGGTAGAGTTCGCTAAAGGCTTTGGTGTCGCCCGAAAGTTGGTATTGGAGTACCAACGCTGAATCGGGTTCTGATTTCATGTCCGGCTTTTCCATCTAAGTACGCAGTCTCTGTAAAATAAATTACGCTGGCAGCAGGGAACGGGTGGTATTTCCTCCATTGTTGAACGGGCGGAAAAACCTTGTCTGGGGGTACGTTTATGCTGCAAAGCAGGTACAAAGATGGTTTTCGGAATCGGCTGATTTGAGAGGCATTCGGCGTATTTTATAAAATCCGCTTTAAAGCGTAGCTTATACGTGAAAAGACGTACAAGAAGCATAAGGTAGGTCATTCAGGATGGATGAGTCCAAGCTTTATAGCTGCTTTTACCAGACCTGCGGTATTTTTTGCGCCGAGTTTTTCGAGGAGGTTACGCCGGTGGGTATCTACTGTTCGGATGCTGATAAACAGGCGGTCGGCTATTTCTGCGTTAGAATTTTCCTCTGCGATTAGCCGCAGGACTTCCTGTTCCCGTTTTGTCAGTGGGATATTTGTTTTCTTTTCTTTGCTGGCCGACTGTTTGGTCAGGTGAGCCACGATAGCGGCGGATACTTGTTTGGAATAATATACGCCCCCCTCGGCTACTGTCCGGATAGCGTTGATAAGTTCCCTGCTTCCAGAGTCTTTGAGTAGGAATCCGGCGGCGCCGGCTTCGAGCATGTGTACGATATAGCTGCTTTCGTGGTGCATGGACAGTACCAGGATTTTGGTGCCTGGGTATTTTTCTTTGAGGATGAGCGCAGTTTCGATACCGCCTAATTCACCCATAGAAATATCGAGCAGTATGACATCGGGGTTGCTGGTTTCGATTTGCTGGAGTACTTCCATGCCGTCGCTTGCTTCGCCAACCACTTCGATATCCTGCAGGTTTTCGAGAATCAATTTGATACCTTCGCGAAAGACGCGGTGGTCATCGGCGATTAGGATGCGAATCATGTATGAAAGTTTAGTGGGAACTCAATAGTGGCGAGCATTCCTTTTCCGGGGTGTGCATCGGCGATGAAGCTGCCACCCAGGGATTTAGTGCGGGTCAGCACGTTTTTGAAGCCCATGCCATCGCTGAGGGCGGTACTGAGCTGCTCCTGATTAAAGCCAATACCGTCGTCTTCGACCATAAATACAATGGATTCCGGATGGCGCAGGAGCTGTAGATTAATAATCCGGGCTTTGGCATGTTGTAGGCTATTGCTGAGGAGTTCTTGCGCGATACGAAACAGGCTTAGCTCGGTGTTGGGGTCCAGTTGCTTGTCCTGGATACCGGTATGGAAAAAATTGACCTGGATTTGGTCGCTTTCACTAGCGTTGCGGCAAAGGTTTTCAAGCGCGGTGATGAGACCAAAGTCTAGAATAACACTGGGCATCAAGGCATGGGAAATATCGCGCAAATCGCTGGCTACGGATCGGATGAGGTCGCCCATCGCCTGAATTTTTTTTAGCGAAGAGGGAGCTACCTGCTGAAGATCTACCTGGAGCGCGTCCAGATATAGCTTTATCGTGGAAAGCAGTGGCCCGATACCATCGTGGATTTCTTTGGCCAGGCGTCGGCGTTCCTCTTCTTGGCCTTCAATTAGGGCATTGGTAGTGGTCATTTCGATGCGCCGTGCAGCGGTGACATCTTGGGTGGTAATGACGATGCCCCGGTCGGTGGCCCGACCGTGAATAGAGAGGAAACGGGTGTGAAAGGGCAGCGACTGAATATCAAATCCTCTGCCTCCGCGGGATAGAAAGCGCTGCAATCCCTGGGATAGCACGGGAATCCCTTCGAGATAATTAAAAATGGAGGTACCCAGCGAGGGGGTTTCCCGAGGTAATTCAAGGTGTTGTTTGGAAATGGGATTCATTTGGAGAATAATTCCATCCGGGTCGATAATAATGAACCCGAAGGGAAATCCATCCACTAAAGCCGCCCAGGAATCCATGACCGTTGATTGAGAAGATAAATAGTTATTCTTTAAAAACGAGGAGGGGTATTTCCACCTCTTCGGCGAGGTCCTTAGCCAAGCTGGAGGCCATCCATTTTTCCCAGTAGCCTCGGGTATGCGTAGTGAGCGCAATCATGTCCGACCGAGCCATTTCGACAAAATTTTCTAAGGCTTCCTGAAGCTCACCTGACAGGATGCTGAACTGCATACGATCTCTTTCGCTTTCCTCTTCGTAGGTACGCCGGATTTTTTCCATCTGAGACTCTGCCCAGGCACTGTCTTCCGGGTCTTCCGATACGTGTACCAGATGAAGCTGCGCCTCGAGTAAATCACTCCAGTGAATTAAAAATTCGATAGCATGCAGGTTTTTGTATCCGAAGTCGGTCGCGTACACCATGCGGTGGATTTCTCGAAACCTGGATTCTGGCGGGATGAGTAATAGCGGGCAGGGTGTTTTATCTATCATCTTTCGAGCAAGGGTACCGAAGAGTCGGTCGGCAAGGCCCGCCCGATTGCGCATGCCCATCACGATGAGGTCGGGGTCGTACTCCTGAAAAAGGGTGGGCAGATGATCGAGCGGGCTTCCGCCCGCTACGAGGTAGCGCACATCGACGCCCCGATCGATATATCTTTCGCTGTGCTGCTGTATAAAGGCTTTAAGTGTTTGTAACTCTGCGGCATGCTTTTCACCAGCTTGTTCGGAGCCGATTTGGCGTGGTATAGACGAACCAGCCTCCCCTTCCACCAGTGCAGCGCCGGAGGCTTCAAAGAAGTGTGCAAAAATGAGGGTGACATGCAACCTGTCTGCCAAATGCCATGCAAAGTGCAAGGTCTGGTCGCTGTTCTCCTTATAATCAGTGAGACATAAGATGGTATCCATGGAATGGATCTGGTTCTAAGGGGAAATTTCGCATTTTTTTACGCGAAATTAAAGCCTTGGCCGACAATTCTTTGGGCTATATTTTTTGATGTGATTGCTTTTTGCGAAAATCAGCCCATAGGGAGGGTAAAATACCCAGCAGCAGAGCCCCGGCTATGAAGGCCAGAGAAAGCCACTCCGGCAAATGCAGCCAGTTGATGGCAATCATTTTCAGGCCGACAAAAGCGAGGATGGCCACCAGGCTGTATCGCAAGTAGTGAAACCGATCCAGAATAGAGGCAAGGACAAAATACAACGAACGGAGGCCGAGAATCGCAAAAATATTCGACGTGAAAATGATAAATGGATCACTGGTGATAGCAAAAATGGCAGGGATGCTGTCGAAAGCAAACATGATATCAGTACTCTCTACTACCATCAAGGTGATAAAGAGCGGAGTGGCCGCTATTATTCCCCTGCGCCGGATAAAGAACTGGTCGCCGTGGAATCCCTTTGTAACCGGAACAATCCGCTTGACGAGCCGAATGGTAGCATTGTGCTCAATATCTACCGGCGCTTCGTCGTGGCTGGCCAGCATTTTATAAGCGGCATAGAGAAGAATCGCTCCGAATAAATAGGTAACCCAGCTATAAGTCTGTATCAGCACGGAGCCGATACCAATCATTAACCCTCTGAAAACAATAGCACCTAAGATACCCCAAAATAACACGCGGTGCTGGTTGATCGCCGGTATCCGGAAATATCCGAAAATGACCGCCATGACAAACACGTTGTCGATGCTCAGTGACTGCTCGACAAGGTAGCCGGTAAGGTAAGTCAATACTGCTTTTTGCCCGGAATAAGCCTCTGATGCCGTGTAGTGCAACCAGTCGTTTTCATAGGCGAAATAAATGAATACACTGAAAAGCAACGAAACACTGACCCATACCGTCGTCCACTTCAGCGCTTCCCGGATTGTAATCACATGCGCCGTACGGTTGAATACGCCAAGATCCAATGCCAATAGGATACAAATCAGGACAATAAACCCTATCCAGAGTAGCATCATGCCAATTTTTTTATTCCTGCAACCAAGCCATTTAACCGCATATCGCAACGCAGGCTTTTAAAGCGAGCACCTGGTATATGAGCGCTTCTAGGAAGCATACCCCGGTCAAATGTAAAAAAAATAAGGGCGCCCTTGCAGATGCAAGAAAGCGCCCGGGTGAGGTCGGGAGCAGATTCGAACTGCCGTACGAGGTTTTGCAGACCTCTGCCTAGCCACTCGGCCACCCGACCAAATTAAAAAGTCGTTTAAATTAACGGTCTGCAAAAGTAAATCTTTTTTCGATGTCTGTCAATTAGTAGGCCTGTTTTTATTTTCGTAGAGTGCCTGGAATTTTTTTTCAAGAACTTCCATAGGGAAACGGTCTTCCAATTGGTACTCGAGCGTGAACCCATCCTGTATTTCTTTTCGGTAATGGACGAGTCCGAGGCCTTTAGCATATACTTCCCATCCGATATACGTAGTTTCGAACACGCCTTGTTGGTCGAGCTCATAGTGTTCTCGGACAGAAAACTTAACTGCGGGGTAGCTTTTTCCTTTGAAGGCGAACGTGGTATCTCCTTCAAAGTAGCGGTTTTTTATGACGGTGTACCAGGCGTTTGTATCAATGGGGTCTTGCCAGTGTACATGGTATAGAAAGACACCCCCATTGGGTCGTACCTGGAAAGGGAACACGGCGGGGGCAATAATTTCCGCCTGGGTACGCGCCTGTCGCCCTCCGGGCAGCGTATCCCGTCCGTAGAGGTAGAGGTCTTCGAGCAGCATCCCATTGGGAAGCAAGCGCTCCCGAACCTGTTGGGCAGGGAGTAAGTTTTGTTCATAATACGTAGCACTGAGAAACCATTGTTTGTTTTGGTGTATCCCTTGTATATACCAGTAAGACGGTATAAGTGCCGGATTGTTCACTTCCCGGTAGGCATAAACCAGCCCGGGTTGCAATGCTTCGAGGGGATAGTAGTAGCTGCGGATATCTCGTATATTTTCCTTTTTTTGACTACATCCCGATAGGATAGCCACTGCGGTGATAAAAGCGAGGAAAGAATGTGCCCATTTAACGATAGTCTGTTTCATGCGGCGTTGGTTTTGTATGAAAATTAGGACTTTGCAAAAATAGAGCGTGGGTGGATGGGAGTTATGAAAAAATATACCGGGTATTTTGCTGTTGCTAAGCGTCGATTTCAACATACAATAGTTTGAATGAGGCTAGTCGAAACGTATTCCGCTGTTTTCAGCGGCATTTTTAAAAATAAGTCCTTTGGCGGCATTTACCGCCAAAGGACTTATGGGGCAGCCTCCTACCCTTTGCGGGATAAGTGGCTAATTTACCTGAAACACGCGGATGTAGTCTATAATCATGGAGGCGGGAAAAACGGTAGTTGCGTTGGGCGATCCGGGTAGATTCCCTCCTACGGCGACATTCAGGATAAAGAAAAACGGTTGATTAAACGGATAAGCCTGTCCGTTGAGTTGAGCGGGGGTGAGTTCGAAGTATTGGGTGTCGTCGAGTAGCCAGCGAATCCGGTCTTTTTCCCAGACGATGGAAAATACGTGGAATGCATCGGAAAATGTACCGGCATTGAGGAAGGTAGCGGCAGTTCGGAACTGGTGTTGCGCCACATTGGCGCCGAAGTGGGCGGTACCAATAATTCTGGAGGGTTTGTCGCCGGTTAGTTCCATGATGTCGATTTCGCCGCAGGCAGGCCAGGCAGCTTTGTCGATATTGGCTCCCAGCATCCAGATGGCGGGCCAAAGCCCACGTCCTCCGGGCAGGGCGGCACGGATATCCATACGGCCGTACTGGAACTCCCGTTTTCCTTTGGTGATGATTCGGGAGGAGGTGTAATCCTTGCTTCCTGCTCGTTCTTTTTTAGCCTGGATGACGAGAAAGCCTTTATCCATCAAGATATTTTCCCGTTGATAAAACTGGAGTTCGTTATTACCCCATCCACAATTGGGGCACCCGTCGCCCAGTTCGTATGTCCAGCTTTGTGGGTCGAGGGTAGTGCCCTCAAATTCTTCTTCCCACACGAGTTTGTATCCGGTGTAGGTTTTGGGGGAGCTGGTACCTCCGGTAGGAACAGATATGAAGTCGATTGGGCTAAAATCGTCGTTGCGTATCGTAATCCGCAGGGTTTGAATGGTACCTGGCTTGCCGTTGAGAACCTCCTGAATGATGAGTTCGAAGTATTCATCCTCTTCTTTGAGTTGGTCGGCAAGTATGGTTACTTCGATTGTTTTTTCCCTATTGGAAGGCCCGAATAGCAAGCTGCCTTTTTCAATGGCGATGAAATCGCTACCTGCTTTGGCGCTGCCGTCGCGGGTGGCATAGCGAACCACTACATTGTTTAGGTTTGTACCGGAAAGGGCGATGGGTACCTGAATTTTTTGGACCTGGTTTCCTTCGGTGAGTTCAATTTTGTCGCTTGTCCAGGAGAGCAGTGGAGCCTCATAGGATGGATAACCCTCTGTTTCATCCGAGAGCTGGCAGCTCACGGCCAGCAAGGCGGTGAGTGCGAAAAGGGATAGCATGGCAGTTATTTTCCCAATCATGGTTTTCTTTTTTTATGCTGATAAACACGGACGTAATCGACTTCCATTCGCCGGGGCCATATATCGGTATCTATTCCTCTGGATCCGGCCCAGTTGCCGCCTACTGCGAGGTTGAGAATCAGGTGAAATGGTTGGTCGAAAGGCCAGGATTTGTAATCGCCTCCGGGCATTCGGTCAAAGCGAAAATAGGGCGTATCATCGCATAGGAAAGAGATATAGTCGGGGGTCCAGTCTATGCTGTATATGTGGAAAACATTTTCCAGCGGGGTGGGCCATTGAACCCGGGCACCTTTTTGCGTGCCGTTGAGGTGGTTGAAGGCCTGTGTATGCACTGTACCAAACAGGGAGTCGGGGGCATATCCTACATATTCCATGATATCGATTTCGCCGCAAGCGGGCCATTCGCCGTAGCTCCATACTTCGGGCAGCATCCAGGCGGCAGGCCAGGTACCTTTACCTGCGGGTAATTTGGCGCGTATTTCGATACGTCCGTAGGTCCATGTTTGTTTTCCGCGGGTTACGAGGCGGGCAGAGGAATAAGGTTTACCGCCGGTAGGCTCCTGATGTGCTTCAATAACCAGGCTACCGTTTTCAACGCGCGCATTGCGCAGGTTTTTTTCGGTATAGAATTGTTGTTCGTTATTGCCCCATCCACATACTCGGGGGCATCCGTCGCCGACGTCATAGCCCCAACGGGTGGAATCGGGGAGCCCTTCGTAGTTGAATTCATCCGACCAGACCAGGGTTCCCCGTTTTTGGGCAGATAACGTGGTGAGTAGTAGGAGGGGAAAGAAAAGAAAGAGATAAATTTTCATGTTGTTTTTATTTTGCCACGAGGGTGAGCTGAAACCATCCCCCACCCTTCAGGAAAGGAGTTTGTACAATCATTTGGGTAGGTGTAATGGACACGATATCATACACGTTGGAAGCATCCCATACGCCCAGGAAAGCCCCTTCGGTAAGGGTGAGCCGCGGCACGCCTTCCAGTCCGCCGGTGGGGTTTATCGTCCATGTCTGGTTGGAGGGAGGATTATAGGGTACGGGGGAGTACCCGTTCCATGGGTCAACGGTCAAGCCGTTGTTTTTATAGCTGAAGCCCCCATTCATCCCAAAGCAGAAGCTGTCGTCGTATTGTTCTGCCTGCAACCCATTGACAGGGGATTTATACCATTCTACGGAACCCGGAATCGGACCTACGCCTACCGCACCTGCTACCTTGCTCATGGTCCAGCACTTGCTGGCGGCTGGGTCGCAGGATCCCACCAGTAGCTTTACGAGATCGGTGCATCCTGTTTGCGCATCCTGGGTGATGGTCACCTGTCTATTACTACTGCGCACGCCTCCTCCTTGGAACGAGGTGTAGAGGGTGAGGGTATAGCTGCCTGCTTTTGGGAAAAAGAGGGTATCTGTATTTTTGGTGCTTTTGTCGGGCTGAGCACCAGGAGCAGACCACAGCCGGCTGAATGCGTCGGTCGTCTGATCGCTTACGACGATGCGGTTGGGGTCATCTGCCACAAAGGAAACAGCCATTTGTGGGACTCCCTCCGGAGCATGCAGCTGAAGCTCATCGCCATCGAGGGGCTGGCAGGCCAGCAGGCTGGCTAGCCCGAGTGCGGGCAGGATTCTTGTGAATATGGAAGTTATTTTTTTCATGTTTTTTTGCTTAATAACCTGGATTTTGCACAATGGCCCCATTGGTTGCGAGAATCTGAGATTGCGGTATGGGGAAGCGGCGGTGAATGGACTCTTTATATCCGAGGGATCCTAATACCTGCGCTGCCTGGCCGGTTCGAACGAGGTCAAAAAAACGGTGGCCTTCCAGGGCCAGTTCCAGCCGGCGTTCGCGGTAAATAGCATTGAGCAAGGCGGCGCCCGAACTGTTAATAGCTGCCAGGCCTACGCGGGCGCGCACTTTATTCAACGAAGTTTTGGCATCCGTTTCTTTGCCGAGTTGGTAGTTGGCTTCTGCATGAAGTAGGAGGACATCGGCGAAGCGGATGACGCGATCATTGGAGCCACCATTGGGGTTGGGATCTCCAAAGGTGGCTTGTTCTGCCCGGCTACTGAAATATTTGCGGGGGTAGTAAGGATGCGGAAACCCACCGGTTGCTTCGATACTAAAAACACCGCGGTCGCCCATCGTTTCTCCAATTCGGAAGAGGGTGTATTTCAGCCGTGGATCTTCGAATCCTTCAGCAAAAAAAGCATCGACCAGCTGCTGGGTGGGAATATTGAATCCGTAGCCTTCAAACTGCCCTCGGGCACGTTGGAATACGTTGGTGAAAGTACCTTCATTGTTGGCGTTATAGCCCCAGTTGCCGCCGGATTCGGTCATATACTGGATTTCGAAGATAGACTCTGGTCCGTTTTCACCGGCTAATGTAAATAGACGGGCGAAGCTGGGTTCGAGACGGTACTCTCCTGACTGGATGATGGCATCTCCCAGGAGTGCCGCATCTGCCCAGCGCTTTTGCCACATCATGGCTTTCATGAGCAGTGCCTGAGCAGCTCCTTTAGTTGCTCGGCCAAGGTCTGCGGCGGCATAACTGCTGCGTGCAGGGAGTTGGGTAATAGCGGTTTGCAGGTCGGACTCAATCAGCGCCCACACTTCTTCTTCGCTTGCTCTGGGCATATTGTATTCGTTGGGTGCGAGCAGGTGATCGACCAGGGGGACGCCTCCAAACAGGGTGACGAGGTTGTAAAAAAACCAGGCGCGGATAAAATGGGCTTCGCCGAGGTATCGCTGCTTTAGGCTTTCATTCATCTGAATGCCAGGTACTTTTTCGAGTACGACGTTGGCACGGTTAATGCCTTCATAATCAGCAGTCCACTCCGAAGACAGATATTCGGTATTGACCGGCCCTTGAAAGTTTTCGAGGGCGGCGAGGAGGGGTTGGTCGTTATCACCGGAGCCTCCTTTAATTGCGTCATCCGACATGATATCGCCCCAGAACCATCGAAAATGGCCGGCGGGCGTCATTTCAAACTGTAAGGGCGCGTAAGCCGCGTTGACGGCGGCGAGCGCGTCAGCGGGTGTTTGGTAGTAGTTGTCGATGGTTGCACCGACGAGGGGATCCCGGGATAAAAAGTCCTGCTCGCAGGAAAAGGTCAGAAGCAGGGAAATGGTGAGGATAAGGTTGCGACAATACATAAAAACACCTGGTTAAAATGTGATTTGAATGCCTCCGCCCAGCATGCGGGATTGGGGGTAGAATCCATAGTCAATGCCCAGCTCCAGGGCGCTTCCCACCGTGCCTATTTCTGGGTCCAGGCCGGAATAGCGGGTGAAGGTGAGGAGGTTCTGTGCGGACAGATACAGGCGAAAGCGCTGGAGGTGCCATTGTTTCAGTAGCTTGTCGGGCAGCGAGTAGCCAATCTGAAGGTTTTTTAGCCGCAGGTAGGATCCATCTTCGATGAAGCGATCGGAAGCGCGGGCATTTTGGTTGGGGTCGCTGAGATTCGCCCGGGGTTCCTTGTCGGATGTGCCTGGGCCGGTCCAGCGAGCCAGGGCTGTTTTGGGTCGGTTGGTATAGAAGAAATCGTATCGGAAGATTCCATTGTAAACCTGGTTGCCGTAGGCACCTTGCCACAGCATGTCGAGGTCAATTCCTTTCCAGGAAAGATTGCCGGAGGCTCCATAGGTAAGCCAGGGGGTAGGATTTCCGAGGAAAGTTCGGTCTGCTTCGTTGATTTTGCCATCCCCGTTGAGGTCTTCAAACCGGATATCGCCTGGAGCGGTACGTTCAGACTGGAAGGCATGTGCTGCGACCTCTTCGGCGGTCTGAAAAATTCCGGCTGTTTTGTAGCCATAGAACGCGGCTACCGGGTGTCCTACTTCCGTACGGGATACATAGCCGGCAGAAAATACATTGCCGGCGGTAATGGGTTCGCCCCCACTGCCAAGGCTGAGTACTTCTGTGCGTATAAAGCTGGCGTTTCCACCTATTCGATAAGACCAGTCACCTCTCTTTTCCTGCATTTCGGCGGATAGTTCGATGCCTTCATTTACCATGGTGCCAACATTTTGGAAGGGAGCTCCTACCCCTACGATGGTTGGAATAGGAACCCGGGAGAGCATATCCCTGGTCTTCTTTTGGTACACATCGGCGGAGACATTAATTTTTCCGTCGAGCAATTCCACGTCGATGCCAAAGTTGGTTTGTTCGCTGGTTTCCCACCGGAGGTCGGGGTTGCTGGCTTGCTGTGGGGCACTGCCGCTGGTAATGGTTTCTGAGCTGCCGAACGTATAGTTCTGGCCTGGGAGTATGACGGTGCTGTAGCTATAGTCGCCAATTTTATCATTCCCATTTTGGCCCCAGCTTCCTCTCAGCTTGAGGAAGGTGATGAAGCCTTTTTCCCAGAATGCTTCTCTGCTGATAATCCAGGCAGCCGAGAAAGAGGGGAAATACCCAAACCGATTGTTGAGGCCGAATCGGGAGGAGCCGTCTCTGCGGAGGCTGGCTGAAAACAGGTATCGATCTTTCAGGTCAAACTGGGTACGGCCAAAAACCGATAGCAGGGCACTTTCAGACGCATAATCTCCGGCACTCTGCGACTCTCTGGGGTCGGTGGTGTTTCCCAGGTAGGCCTGAAGCGGATTGTTGGAGGGAAGATTGGTATTGGCACCACTTAGCAGGTAGTATTTATTTTCGAGTGCCGTATGCCCTAGAATAAAGGAGAGGTTTTTCTCCTTCCATTTTTTCTCATACTGAAGTACGGATTCCCATTGCCAGTTGGACCAGGTAAACTGGTTTTTTACGACGGTATTCACCAGGCTGCGTTCGGAGGCAGGGGCATCGGACAGGTCTGGATCCAGGCTGAGGTCAAATCGCGGGTAGAATAAATCCTGATGGGCGAAGGTCTGGTCCATATTATAGCCGGATCGGAGACTAAGCCCAGGAGCTAGTTGGAGGGTAGCTCCGATACCACCGACGATGCGTCGGCTGTTCCAGGTATCCGAATGGCGTTCGATAGCGGCTACGGGATTGGCGATGTCGGTATCGGCATACACCGAATAGGCCCAGGATCCGTCGAAGCGTCGAATGGGGGTCACCGGGTCGATGTTGAGTGCCCGTACAAGCGGTGTTGTAAATGCGTTGTTTTCGGGGAGTCCGTTTCGGGTAAGGCTGGTATACACCAGGTTGGCATCGAGGCTGAGCCAGGATTTGACTTGCTGTTGTGTTTTTAGGCGGGCGGTATAGCGTTCGAAACCGGATTTAGGTCCGCCTACAATCCCCTCCTGGTTGAGATAGCTACCGCTCAGGGCATAGTTTCCTTGGGTGCTGCCCCCTAAAAAATTGAGCTGCTGCGAGCTCATAGGGGCCTGGCTAAAGACAGCGCGTTGCCAGTCGGTTCCTGCGCCCAGGGAGAGGGGATCTGCGAATTCCGGTCGTGGAATTTTTCCGGCGGCTACGTGTGCTTCATTGGAGAGGGTGGCATATTCGGCTGCGTTGAGCAGGGCCATGTGTCTCCAGGATTGTTGTAGTCCGAAGGAGGATTCCAGGGTAATCTGGCCGTCTTGATTCTTTTTGCCGCTGCGCGTGGTAATGAGCACTACCCCATTGGCGCCACGGGCACCATAGATAGCGGCTGCTGCGGCGTCTTTGAGTACATTGATGGAAGCGATATCCGCTGGGTTGAGGAAGTCGATTCCCTCAACGGGCATCCCATCCACAAGATAAAGGGGGGCGCTGTTGTTGATGGTCCCGATTCCACGTACCCGTACGGTCAATGCACTGCCGGGGGAGCCAGAGTTTTGGGCTACCTGTACCCCGGCGGTGCGACCCTGTAGGGCTTGTTCGGCACGCAGAATAGGCACACCTTCCAGGTCGGTCGAAGATACAGAGGCTACAGAGCCGGAAATATTGCTGCGGAGCTGGGTTCCATAGCCTACGACAACGACTTCCTCGAGGAGACGGGAGTCTTCTTCCAGAAGTATTTCCAGTGGAGCATCGGAAGCGACATCCAACAGCTGGTCTTTGGTGCCGATATAAGAAATCCGAAGTTGTACAGGCAGGCGAGCCACTTCGAGGCTGAATCGGCCATCGAGGTCGGTAGCTGTTCCGATGTCGGAGCCATCGACGACAATACTAACCCCAATCAGGGTTTCGCGGCTCTCCGCGGAGCGGACCGTTCCTTTCAGAACGGTCTGCCCATGTAGGAGAGCGGTGTAACCCAGGAGAACAAGCAGGGAAACAAAAAATTTCATGGTATTGGTTTGACTAATGAGCTACTACGACGCGGCGAATGGCATACTGGTTGTGGTGGACAGCTCGGAGCCAATAGATGCCGCTGGGCAGTGATTTTGTAGAAAGTACATATTGCCCACCCCCATTGTCGTTCCAGGAAACGGGATATTGTTTTCCGGTTACGTCGGTGAACGTCCATTTCAGGGGCGTTTCGGAAGGTTGATGGATGGTGATGTACAGTTGTTGATCCGTGGGGTTCGGGAATACAGTGAATAGGTTAACTTCGGTATATTGCGGGGTAGCGGTTGCAGTACAAGCGGTGCAAGCGTTGAAGCAAACAGCGGGGAGCGTGGTATCCCTGATTACTTCCAGGAAGCGGTTGGTATAGATTCCGGTGGTTTTTGTACAGGATTCCCCTCCTTTGAATTCTTCCTGGGCAGACCAGCCATCGAGCTGATATTTGAACTCGTACGAACCATCGGCGAGTTGGAGTTCGGTGGTGTAGATGTTATCTCCGTCATCGTCGAAGAGGCGGTTTTCGTTGGCCGACCAGTTGTTGAAGCTTCCGCTTACATAGACATTGACAAACGGTTTGGTATATCCGGTCATATTGACTTTCAGCGTGACCTTTCGTTTGGTGACGGTTCCGCACTGGGCAGACGTTGTGCACTGGCCGAAGCAGGTGCTAATGGTAGTATCCCGGTTGAATGGACCCATTTTTCGGTCGTTGTAGTTATCTGGATTGGCACAGGGCTGGCCGGCGATATTTTCTTTGCAACTGTAATCGGCGCAGTTTCCGTTGGTAAAGGTATAAAAGGAAGTGAATCCTTTTGGACGTTCGAGGGTAATGGCATACACGCCGTCTTTATCCGGGTCGAGGAGCGGGTAGTCGCCGGGTACACCAAAGTTGCCGCCACCGGCGATAAACAGCCCGGTGGGTGCTACCTGAATATGCTGTGCGCCGAGCTGGATGGTAAGTCGGATGCTTTCTCCGCAGGCGTAGCAAGAATTCCAGCATATCGTATCAGGGGCAGTGATACCGGAAGAAGGGATGACCAGGGTTCGGTTGGTGAAGCCGTCGGTAGTACGGGTACAGGTACTGCCGGGGAGTAGCGATTCCTGCGATTTCCAGTTATCTACCTGGAACTTGTACTCGATGCTGCCTGGAGCAAGTGGTATTTCGGCAGTCCAAATCTGGTCGCCATCGGGATCCTGAAGCGGGTTGGCTGCTTCGGACCAATCGTTAAAAGTACCGCTCACGAATACTTGTTGGAAAGTACCGGCCAATGGACGCATATCCACGGCGAATCGAACGGGTACCGTAGCGGGGGCTGCCGTCCGGCACACACGCAGGTCATCGAAATAGGAAGTGGCGGCAGATTCTGCACCGCTTTTTCCGAAATCAAAGAAGAGGACTATTGTTTTGTAGTGGAATCCGATAGCTGGCTTTTTGGGGTCTTCGAGCGAAGCGAGGCTGGGGTCGAAGCAGATTTCTACCCACTCGTTGGCTTTGCTGACGGGTTGCATGGCGAGCCAATTGGGGCCATTATCGGTGGAGCCTTCCAGTTTGAGCGCTACGTTTCCCGGGTGATCCATCCATACCTTCATACATAGTTGGGTACCGCGCTGGGTTAGATCCAGTGGTACAGAAAGTGCGGGATTGGCAAAGGCACCTGCCCATGTTTGGGCATCGGCCGGTTTTACAAATTCGGCGACTTTATCACTGGTGTTTATCCCTGTTTTGTGTGGGTTGTTGACAATCATATTTTTTTGTCCATCGATAGCACTTCCAAAGTACTGGAATGAAGTGGCAAGGGAGTCCGTTTCAAAGGAATAGACCGTCCGACATTCATTGGAGGGAACTTTAACAAATACGTCGTCGAGAAAAGTGGTGTCTGCTACGGAAGGGCCGTTTAGTCCAAAATCTACAAAAATAACCAGGCGGGCATACTGATGCCCAACGGCGGGTAGTTTGGGGTCTTCTAGGGATGGCAAGGAAGGGTCCAGGCACACCTCTACCCATTCGTTTGCTTTTGGAACAGGAATTTGTTGGATCCAGTTGTTTGCGCCATCGGTCGCTGCTTCCAGTTTGAGGGCGATATTGCCCGGGTGGCGCATGAGCACTTTGATACAAAGCTGGCTACCTGGGTTGCTGAGATTGATGGGTTTATTTAGGTTGGGTACACAGAAGGCGCCCGCCCATGTTTGCGCATCCGCTGGTTTGATGAACTCCAGCGTTTTGGGGCTGGTGTTTTGTCCGGCCTTGAGTGGGTTGTCCACTACCCGGGTGAGTTGCGGCTCCAGGCTGCTTCCAAAGTATTGGAAATTGCGGGAGCTGCTGTCGGATTCGAAGTCCAGCACTATTTGGAAAGGCTGGGCGTACAGCACAGAAAAGCTGCCCAATAATAGCAAGAGTAGCATTTTTTTCATAACCAACTATTTTTCGCCAACCGAAACGGGTGGCTCAGGTGAATGAATAAAATTTGGCTTGAGTACAAAAACTGAAGCTACAATTTTAAAGGATGAAATGATTGCCGTGAAAAAAATGGCCTATACAACACAACAACATGCGAAAAATCAGGTGCGCACACCTATACATTTCCACAACAATACTATTTTTGAGGGGATTCAATATACTGATTTACAGTATTCAATTGAAGTATAGTATAAATACATTGGCACAACAACGGCTATGATTTACGCTACAAATGTAACTGCGAACCCATCCATATACAAAGGCAGGTGTACAGCGGGGTGGTTGATAGTCCTTGCCTGGTTTTGCGTTGGGGATATGGATGCGCAGGGTTTGCCCTTTGTACAGCATTTTTCGAAAGAGGTCTATCGAGGCGGAACACAGAACTGGGATTTCGTCCAGGACGATGATGGTATATTATATGTTGCCAATAATGAGGGGCTGGGAGAGTACGACGGAGAAACCTGGGAGATTCACCCTGTATCGAACAGAACCATTGTTCGGTCGGCTACGCTGGGGGCTACAGGTAAGGTTTTTGTAGGGGCACAGGGAGAGTGTGGCTTTTTTGCAGCAGATGAGAGGGGGGGGTTGACGTACACCTCTTTTGAAAAGGAGCTTCGGGCACTAAAAAAGAAGCCGGAAGATTTTTGGCGGGTAGTGGCATCCGCCGATGAACAGGTATGGTTTCAATCGGGTAATCAGATTTTGAAATTTTCGAATGGAAAGCTTCGGCAAGTATGGGTTCCGGAAGGCCGTTTCACCTATATGCGGCGAATCGATAGCCGGGTCATTGCCCAGGACAGCAAACGGGGATTGGTGGCACTTCTCCCAGACGGCGGGCAGGAGCTGCTCGTGCCCATCGCATCCGAAGCCATTGAAATAGTAGCTATACTCCATCGTCCAAACGCGTTGCCCTTGATTTGTGGCCGAGACGGAGAACTCTTTGTGTGGCAGGAGAATGCACTAAGGCCATGGCCAACGGAGGCTACCGCCTATTTGCGCCAGCATCGTATTTACGCGGCTATTGCGCTGCCCGATGGGGGCATTGCGCTGGGAACTTCCCAAGGCGGGGTGGTTTTATTGGAATCAACAGGGGCTATTCGATTGGTTCTATCCCGTCGCAATGGTTTGTCGAATAATAATATCCTCAGTCTGTATTGCGATCGGCAAGGCAATCTTTGGGCTGGTACCGACAACGGAATAGACTGTATTCAGGTGCATCTGCCCTACAGTTTTTTAACTCCGGATGGCGAGCTGGAGGGTACGGCCTATGGAGCTACTTTTCAAAAAGACCAGGCTTATCTGGCCACCTCCAATGGTTTATATACGGCAAAAAAGGATAAAAGTGGTACCTGGGCTTCCTCTGTTTTTTCGCTGGTTCCCAATACGCAGGGGCAGACCTGGGGGGTGTATTCCTTGCACCAGGAGGTTTTTGTGGGCCACCACGATGGCCCGTTCCGCCTTACTACTTCCGGTGCCTTGCCGCTGTCCGGAGGTGTAAAAGGTGCCTGGGCCTTTCGTGGCGTAGAGGGTAACCCCAACTTACTACTCTGTGGCGCATACGATGGGTTATACTTATTTGAACATACAACAGGGGCTTGGAGGGTGCGCCTAAAGTATCCTGGACTGGACGAATCCTGTCGTATCCTCGCTATGGAAAACGATTACACCTTATGGGTCGCGCATCCGTACCGGGGATTGTATCGATTTCGGTTCAATTCGGATTATTCCCGGGCGGATATCCGTTTTTTTAATGCTCGAAATGGACTCCCGAGCGATAATGCGAACTCGGCCTACAGTATCGGCGGAGAAATTGTTTTTTCCACGGAAAAGGGGGTATATCGTTTTGACAAGCTGAAAGAAAATTTTGAGCCCTATGATATACTCAACCAGCTATTTAGTAGCTACGAGCAGGTGAAGTATTTGCGAGAGGGATATCGAGGAGAAATCTGGTTTGTAGCCGATCGGGACGTCGGTTTTCTCCGGCCATTGGGCAGCGGCACCGGATATATTCGCTATGAGCGCGTAGTACTCCCTTTTTTGCGTGGAAAGCTGGTAGGTGGGTTCGAGTTTATTTTTCCCATGGATGCGCATAGGATATTGTTTGGTTCGGATAAGGGATTTGTATTCCTAAACCAGGAACGGCAACATGCTATGCCTCGCCGTGTGTTGATGCGCTCGGTATATATTACACATCCCCGCGACAGCCTGCTATCCATTGCCCATCGGGTGGCGGCGGCAGATCGGGGTGCGCACCTTTCGCATCGCGAGAGTGGGCTGCAGTTTCATTTTCTGCTTCCTGGTTTGCCCGTTGCCGCAGGAGCTGAATATCGCTGGCGACTAATAGGGCTGGATACGCTATGGAGTGCATGGTCGGAAGAGAGCACGCATACCTTTTCGCAGCTTTCTCCTGGGCGGTATCGATTTGAAGTAGAAGCGCGTGCCGGAGAAGGGGAGCCGGTATCGAACACGGTGTATGCTTTTCGTATTTCTCCGCCCTGGTATTTCTCCTATGGTGCCTGGGGCGCCTATACATTGCTGGCTGCACTGGGTATATTATTGTTGGTCGCCTTGCCCCGTCGGCGATTTGAACGGGAAAAGGAAACCTTAACTATAGCGCACCAACGGGTGCAGGAAGTGCAGGAACAACGGGTGCATGCCGTGCAGGAAGAATTATTGCGCGTACAGGAAGCCAAGCTGCAAGATGAGATTCAGTTTAAAAATCAGGAACTGGCCGCCACGACGTTTCATTTATTGCAAAAAAGTGAAATTATCCACAATACCAGTGAGCAGTTGGTCGAAATTGGCCGCAACTGTGTGGATGAACAAGCGCGTAAGGCCATCTCAGGGGTTATTCGGGAATTGATGCAACCGGATCAACTGGATCGCGATTGGGAGATTTTTGCGCAGCGCTTCGACCAGGTACACGCTCACTTTTTACGCCGGCTCAAAGAGCGCTTCCCTCAAATTACGCCTAAGGACCAAAAGCTTTGCGCTTATCTGCGCCTCAATCTAAGCTCTAAAGAAATCGCACCGCTGCTCGGTATTTCCGTGCGCAGTGTGGAGGTCAGCCGATACCGCCTCCGCCGTAAGCTAGATCTGGAATCAGAAGATAACCTCACCGAGTTCTTATTGCAGTTTTGAGAAGATACCTGCATTGCCCTCCGTGTGCCGGAGCAATAGGGGAACTACCCCAGGGATGGGCTTAATTTCGTATCTTTGGACAAACAGCGCGGGGTGTTCGACCTGCATACGATAGGACAGAGCACGCTAGACTTCGACAGTTTTGACCTGGAGGATATCCGTTTGTTTGGTCTGTTGTATCAAACGGGATATCTGACGATGGTTTCGCGCGACGAGTTTGGTCAATATACATTGGATTACCCGAACCGGGAGGTGAAGTATGCGATGCTGGCATACTTGCTGGAAGCGTTTGGCGGCGTCAGCAAGGGGACGGGGGTTTCGATGGCGATACAGTTGGAGCGGGCGTTTATAGGGGATAACCTGGAGGAGGTGTTTCGTATTCTGGCTGGTTTCATCGCTGGCCAGTTTGAATTAGGCAATTTGCAGTCAACCAAAAGATAAGATAGGTTTGAGTTTCGGGCTAGTGCTGCGCATAGCTTTCTTGCCAGGATGATTGGTCGAGGGCGTACAGGACGCCGTCTTCTCCATCGAAAGAATAGGGATATTGAAAACGCAGGCCCACCTTTTCCAGTACCCGGATGGAGGCGGTGTTGGCGCTCATGGCACGGCCTACGATACGGGGCATTTGAAAGCGGGTAAAGCCGAGGTGTAGGCAGGCGCTGGCGGCTTCGGTGGCATAGCCATAGCCCCAGTATTTTTTAGAAAAGCGGTATCCTAGATCGTATTCGGCCGCTTCAGGCAGGTATTTAAGACCGCACCAACCGAGAAAGGCGTGGTCTTCCTTTCGAATCACGGCCCATCGTCCAAACCCATACTGGCGATAGTGATCGTATGCTTCCAGAAACTGTCGGGCGGCATCGATACTTTCAAAAGCTTTGTCGCCGGTATATTGAATAACCAGGGGGTCAATATTCAGCAGATAGGTCTGTTCGGCATCGTCTGGGGTCATTTCCCGGAGGAGGAGGCGGGATGTTTCGAGTATAAGCATAGGTATTTGATTGAAAGAGGTGGTATCAAAACCATTTACGGCAAGTGGCAAAAACAGGGCTATTGGGGAAGGTGTGGAATAGGTAGGACGCTATGTAAGGTACAAATAGAAATGTTAGAACGGAAATTTTCGCTCCCGGCGAAGATTTCCGTTCTAAATAACCCAATCGAGGTGATGGGTCTTGTTCAACGTTTCCGGGTGGTAAGAGCGGCTGTAAGTCCGGCCTTTACCATAAGGTATTAATCGTCGATGTCGTCGGGCAGGGATACGGCACCTTCGAAGGGATCCTTTCGGAAGGTAAGTAGGCCTTTGATATCGGCATCGATATAGATGGTATCGCCGGGAGCAAAGGTACCTGCCAGTACCTGTTTGGATAGTTCGTTGATGATTTCCTTTTGGAGGACGCGTTTCATGGGGCGTGCTCCATATTGTGGATCATAGCCGAGGTCGCTGAGCAGGTCTTTTGCCCGTTCGCTTACGTGGAAAGAGATAGCTTGTTTTGCCAGCATTTTCCGTACGCTGCCGAGGAGTAAGTCGAGAACTTTTCGGATTTCTGCCCTGCTCAGTGGGAGGAACATGATTTGCTCGTCGATTCGGTTGAGGAATTCGGGGCGCATATTTTCTTTGAGCAGGTTGAAAACTTCTACGCGGGTCGTTTCGATGATTTCGGTGCGGTGTTTTTCACCTACTTCGGCGAGGTCTTCAAAATTTTCGAGGATGACCTCTGAGCCCATATTGGAGGTCATGATGATGATGGTGTTTTTGAAGCTGGCGATGCGGCCTTTGTTGTCGGTTAGGCGGCCGTCGTCGAGCACCTGGAGTAAGATGTTGAAGGTATCCGGGTGTGCTTTTTCGATTTCATCGAGCAGTACGATGGAGTAAGGTCTGCGGCGTACGGCTTCGGTGAGTTGGCCACCTTCGTCATAGCCTACGTATCCGGGAGGTGCGCCCACGAGTCGGCTGACGGTATGGCGTTCCTGGTATTCGCTCATATCGATGCGCGTCATGGCGTGTTCGTCGTCGAAGAGGACTTCGGCGAGTGTTTTGGCGAGTTCGGTTTTACCGACACCGGTAGGGCCGAGGAAGATGAATGATCCGATGGGGCGTTCGGCATCCTGAAGGCCAGCGCGGCTGCGTCGGATGGCGTCGGCGACGGCGCGTACGGCTTCTTCCTGGCCGATGAGTCGTTTGCCGATTTCTTCTTCGAGATGCAGCAGTTTTTCGCGCTCGCTTTGGGTCATTTTATCGACGGGGATACCGGTCCACTTTGATACCACGTGGGCGATATCATTGGCAGTGACTTTGTCATTGGTGAAGCGGCCTTCTTCGGGGAGTGCGGCGAGGGCTTCCTCTGCTTTTTTGAGTTCAGCTTTCTGAGCCTGGAGTTCGCCGTAGCGTATTTTGGCGACGGTTTCGTAGTCGCTGTTTCGCTCGGCGCGTTCGGCTTCGATTTCCAGGCTTTCTATTTTTTTGCGAAAATCCTGTACGCGATCCACGATTTCCTTTTCGTTGCTCCATGCGGCTACGAGGGCGTCGCGTTTTTCGCGTGCGTTGGCAATCTGCTCATTGAGCGCGGCCATCATTTTTTCATTTTTCTCGCGCTTGACGGCTTCCCGTTCGATTTCGAGTTGACGCACTTTGCGCTCCCATTCGTCGATGGCTTCTGGCAGGGAATCGAGTTCGAGGCGGAGCCGGGCAGCGGCTTCATCGATGAGGTCGATGGCTTTATCCGGCAGTTGTCGGTCGGGGATATAGCGGTGCGACAGCTCGGCGGCAGCGATGAGTGCTTCGTCCATGATTTCAATCTTGTGGTACACTTCATAGCGTTCCTGGAGGCCGCGCAATATGGAAATAGTGTCTTCTACGCTGGGTTCTTCGATGAGTACGGTTTGAAAGCGTCGTACGAGGGCTTTGTCGTTTTCGAAATACTTCTGGTACTCATCGAGGGTTGTAGCGCCGATGGTGCGCAGCTCGCCGCGGGCAAGGGCGGGTTTGAGGATGTTGGCGGCATCCATAGCTCCCTGGCCTCCGCCGGCACCGATGAGGGTGTGGATTTCGTCCACGAAAAGTATGATTTCGCCGTTGGCGGCGGTGACTTCCTTTACTACTCCTTTGAGTCGCTCTTCAAATTCGCCTTTGTACTTGGCACCGGCGATAAGGGCTGCGATATCGAGTACGAAGATTCGTTTGGTTTTCAGGTTTTCAGGAACGTCCCCTTTAACAATACGCCAGGCGATTCCTTCGACAATAGCTGTTTTTCCAACTCCGGCTTCGCCGATCAGGATGGGGTTGTTTTTCTTTCGGCGGGAAAGAATATGCAATACTCGGCGAATTTCCTCATCGCGGCCGATGATGGGGTCGAGGTAGCCGTTTTCTGCGCGCTCATTGAGGTTGATGGCGTATTTGCTGAGTGCGTTGTAGGTATCTTCGGAGCTTTGGTCGGTTACTTTGGTTCCTTTGCGGAGCTCTTCAATCGCTTTGCGGAGGTTGGGTTCGGTGGCTCCTAGTTCCCGAAGTTGGCGGGCAGTCCGGTCATCTCCTTGCAGGATACCCAGGAGCATCAGCTCAATAGAGATGTATTGGTCGCCGAATTCCTTGAGCATATTCCGGGCTTTGCTCAGTGCGCGGTTGGCTTCATTGGTCAGAAACTGCTTCTCTGTACCTTCTACTTTGGGATAGGTTGCAATGATTTCGTCCAACTTGCTCTTGAGCAGCGGAATCTGTACCCCCATTTTTTGAAGCACGAATTGAGTGACGTTCTCCTCGGTCTCGAGCATACCCTTGAGGAGGTGCGCTGTATCTACTTGTTGTTGCTCCAGCCCTCCCGCAATCTGCTGGGCTTTCAGGATAGACTCCTGGGCTTTTATAGTGAAATTGTCGTATGTCATAGGTACGCGGTTTGGGTTTGTTTTTAATTTGATTCCAGAAATAGGCTACAAAACCTTAGCCAATCCATCTAAAACTGACTAATTGACAGCCAAAGCGCACTACAAATGCTTTTTTGACACAATTTATTTTTTTGCCCCATAAAATTGTGTCAATAATACAGGCAACCTACACCGAGAAAGGGGGAATGGAATACCAATGTAAGCGTCCGGCCAAGTACCCCTTGATTATCCAAGAGGAATTACAGATGGTTGACCAGTTAAAGTCGATAATGCCGATGGGTTAGGAACCCAGCTCCCGGTTAGTAGCTCCTCGATATGGGTCTTGGGAGGATCACCTTTTGTCTGACGGCCTTTATGGATGCTATTCACTTCGCGCGCATACGCAGTAATCTGCCGACTGTGCCATCCCGATGAGGATTGTATGCACCCAGCTTGCCCCGGGCAACCACACTTTTTTAATCCATAAATCTCGAAAAGTAATTAAAATCAATCTCGTAAATCGTTTTTGGAATCAGGCCAAGTTCAACTTTTTCAAACATAGTAATCAATTTTTCACCGTCTACGAGTTCAATTTGTGGTGCGCCATCTCGATTCGCTTCTTTAATTGCTTCATTTGTAAAAGTTCCAGTTGTTAAGATGATTCCTTTTTCTGCTCTTCCAATCATTGCATTTCTAAAGTCCCCAACTTGCGCTCTTGATACAGCACCTTTGTATCGTTTTGCTTGAAATAATACCTTGAAACTTACAAATGGATTCATTTCTAAAGTTCCGTATCCATCAATTCCTCCATCATGTGAACCGCCGGTAACGACGACATTTTCAAATCCATGTTCACGTAACAGTTCTCTACATAATTTCTCAAATCCAGATGGCGATAAGCTTTGCAGAACAGCCAGCAAATCCGAATTACTGTCAGTTTCAAAATCTGTCGGTTTGGAATCCTCCTGTTCCTCAATTACTGTCTTATCAGATTTACCTTTTCTAGCTTTTGTATGAATATCAACCCATTTTAAAAATAATTCTCGCGACTGTTCCTCATTCAATACGGTTGTTTTACCTTTTTCAGTCAGTTTCCATGTACCGTATCTTGAAGAATCAAGTAATCCTTCCCAAACAAGATATTGTCTTGCCCAAGCAACTTGATTATAAAATTTATTTGTTCCTGACTTTAATGTCTCATCAAGTATCGAATCTCCAAGGTTTAAATTATCGGCAATTTTTGTCGATACTTCCTTTGGCTTTCCAGAATCTCCTAGATCTCTGAGCGCATCAAGAAGAGGCCCAAACCATTTTATAAATTCTGCTTGCGATTTCCTTTTTGCCATTAGTAGGGTTAATTTGAGTGGTCATTATGTAATCATTCGGCCAAGAACATCTTGTACCTAGTAAATATGCAATCGCCTTTACCTATAAGCAAGGTATGAAAAAGCAATGTACCAAGAAAGAGATACTCATGGTCGTGCAGGGTTTCGAAGCAACTGGTCAGCGTAAACGGGAACATTGTGCGACCGTTGGGATATCCATCTACTACCCCACTGGATGAAGCGGCTTGAAAACTCAAATCGGGTACGCTTAAACGTAAGTATCCGGCTTCCTACATCTTGCCCCAGACTAAAACAGGCTACAGCCTATTCGGCCCATATTAATCAAAAAATCATAATTCAGACAACTCGCCCCCCGCAGCCGGAGGCGCAAAAAAATACCTGTCCCGTAGGGTCGCCTTATAGAATAAAGGGCAAACATTCCCGGGTCGAGCTATACTTGTCGAATGACCCCGACAAGGTTTATATCACGGCTATGGCAAAAAATAGAGCGCAGATTGAAAGCCGGATTGGTCGGCCAATGATATGGGAGCGCCTGGAAGGCAAAAAGGCATCGCGTATCAAATCGGAAGTACACGCAGAAAATTTTCCTGGTCGATTCGCTGATGAAACGTATTGGCCAGAGCTTATCGTTTGGTTTCGGAAGGAAATGAATGATTTTTATAAAGCCGTTTCGCCCATTTGGGAGCAGGTACAAACGGAAGTTGGGTGAATTGTTTTTCAAGGGCTGTAGCTTGAATTCAGGATTGCCCCGAA